>Ga0307379_10010771_pt1 | contig 12075 bp, 1 predicted proteins | sample UN2MG_FD_202237 | JGI IMG/M metagenome (GOLD analysis project Ga0307379, IMG submission 202237) | Soil microbial communities from Risofladan, Vaasa, Finland - UN-2 | ecosystem: Environmental > Terrestrial > Soil > Coastal area > Acid sulfate soil | place: Finland: Risofladan, Vaasa | collected... | reverse complement strand
CTTCTGATATATCGAAACTTAGATTAAAATTCATAACTAAACAAAAATAGTATTTATTAATAGATTATCATAATTAATTATCCAAATAGCTTTTAGCAATTCCATAAGGTTTGTTAAAGACTGTAACAGGTAAACCTTTGGCTTTGGCTATTGTATTTATAATTTGCTTTGATGCAGCACCATAGTTTCCTTTTACTGCATTCGCAATTCCTTCACTTCCCTCTTGAACAATATGTTGAACTGGATCCTGAGTAGTTTTATACCAAGGATTACTATCTAATTGAGAAGCAACAATTCCATATATTGTTCCCACCCCATGAATAGGCTGTATTAAGGTTTCTCCCACACCAAAAGCATATTTAGTTGGTAAATCATCAAAATCATCATCATCAAACCCACCATGAGATAAACCATACCATAAGAAGTTTATTGTAGTTAGCATCACAGAAGTAGTTACTCCAGTATGAAAAGCTCTCCAAGCTAATTTCTTACCATTTTCAGCAGTAGGATTATTAGTGTAAGCCATAACGCTATCAATCAACTGCATACTCATTTTAGAAGTTGCAGAACTAAACATTGTTATTGCCCTAATTAAAGGATTAGAATCTCTTGATAACCCTGTTCTATTTGATTGGTCGAAAGTAGGTTGAGTTCCATCGATTATTTGTTGAAGTCTATTGACATTATGAGCTAAAATTTGTTCTTCAGATAAAGCGGCAAACTTAGGTTCATTCATTCTATCTTTAGTTTCTAATATAACTGCATTATATAACCTTAAAATAGTTAATGTATCCATTATGGTTATACCCATCATTAACCTACTCTTGGTCATTGTAACTGGCTTACCATCCTTATCTTTTAGGAAAGGAATTTTAACTTTATCTTGACCTATATTTTTACCCATAATAGCCTCACCAGCCTCTCTATTTATCATTCCTTGAAACCTATCAGCCATTAAAGGCGAAGCAGCAATCAATTCTTTAAACAAAGGATTTTCAGTTAATTGAGTCCATTCAACAGGCATCCACGTTTCACCTTTATTAAATCCCGTTATTGATAATTGCTTTAATAGTTTTATAGGGTTGATAGCGCTCATTCCTAAAACACTTGGTCCAGACTGTCTAAGGTATGTTCTATTAATCATAGTTTGAGCAGTCTCCAAAGATATTTGTTGCTTAAAAACAACACCTAAGTTCTTAGCAAGCATAGCAATAGTGAAGTTACTTGATATTTTATTTAACCAAGCATTCGTTTCTTGTTCTCCTTGTGTAGAAAATAATGCAGATGGGTCTTGAATCTTATCCATTGTTCCCTCAAGATAACCAATAAACCCAGCATCATCCCTATGAGAAAACTTCTTTAAGTTACGAATCATGTCTTTTCCATTATGAACAGGAATAGCATAACCAACATAAGCAGCATTAGTTAATTTCATATTATCTAATACTTGAAAAGGGTCTGTTAATCTAACAGCGCCACCACCTGTTCTTGCTTTAAAAGAACGCATATCTTCAATAAGATTTTTAGACTTCTTAACAGTCATTTGGCCTGAACCATGATATACCGGAAAGTATTTATTAATCATAGGAATATCATATCCCTCTAATAAACGAAAAACCTTATTCAATTTCGTATGGCTATCTCTCATTGCCGCATCAACTTTATTTACAAAAAACATAGCTTCATCATCTTTTTCAACCTTAGCAATAATGTTTTTAATTTGAGTATAAGTAAGATTAATCTTAGCTTCTTTTGAAAGCACTCTCCCTTGAATATCATCTAAATAAACTCCTTCCAATAGATTTTCTTTACCATTTTCTTGTCTGGCCATTAAGAACATACTTAATAGTTCAGCCTTAGTTAATTTGATTTCAGACAATCCATTATTAGCATCCTTATCTAAAGTAATAGTTTCTGTTTCTAAATCTTCTATTGTAGCATTAGGGTGATTAAATAAAGAACCATTTAAATAAGAAGTAGGACTTTCTTCATTCTTAAAAAAATCTTCAAAGGATCTAACATAATTTGAATAAGGAACTCTTGCATTGTTAAGAGCCTTATAAAGCATCTTAGAAACAATAGTATTTTCTCCACCAGAAATATATTTAGCCCAAAGCCTTGTATTAGTTACATGCTTTAATCCTTTTCTTAGCCATTTAGATAGCTGTCTAATGTATGGATTTTTAGACTCTAAGTTTTCTTCAGTTTTAGTTAAAGCAGCATCAGTTTCTTCATCAGCTAATTTATAAACCGTTTCTTTCTTAGTTCTTTTTCCTTTATCATCAATGATATTAAACTTAGTTATTTTCTTATGTTCATAAGCCCTAACTAAATCTGCGATAGTATCAAAAGCTTCTTGTTCTTCAGCAGTTAATGTAACATCTTCTCCCTTAAACTTATTGGTAAGATTTATAATCTTATCATTTTCTCCACTTAATATTGTTGTAGCATCATTTACTCGGTCAGTTCCTATACCAGCATAATTAGTAAACCTACCTTCAACTCTTGCAATTAAATCAGTTTCAATTTTTAATCTATCCCAAAACTGAACAAATGCCTTAACTTTATCATCAATCGTAGAATCAGATTTTGAAGTAGTAAGTTTAGCTCCTATCATTTTGACAGCAGTTTCCTTAGACATTACATTATTATCAGTAGTGTTTTTCTCAATATCCTCATTATAACCCATTATTGAGGAAGTATCTCCAATCATTGGATCGGCTATATCACTATAGTTGTAAATCTCAGAACCCTGACTAATAGGGTTTGTTAGATTTTCGTTTTGAGCAAATGATTTTATTAGAATATCTGTAGCTGTAGGAGTAGCGAAAGTAGACCTAAACTGTTTCCAAAATTCAATATAGAAATCCTTAAACATCTTAGATGTATTGTGTCCTTGCTCATGACGTTCCATTAAAGCAACAATCTTTTCTTTAGAATTATACTTCTCTAATATTTTTTGTACAGCTGGACTATCCTCAAACATATCAAGAAATTCAGATGCATATTGCATTGGAGGTTTTTTATCATAAGAATCATTAGCATAAGCTATCGCTGAATTTAAAACATTTCGATATTTAAATAATGAATCACCGGATATTGAATTAAGAATAACTTTAATCTTAGGAAATAGCTTAACTATTTCATCGACCATACTATTTAATACATCGGGATTTTTATCTAATGTATCGATAGTTTGTTGAGCAGGATAAAAATCTCCATTAATATCGGTACCAGAAGTTATCTTAACCTTTCCCTTTCTTTCAGAACCATCTAAATGAGGGATATTATAATCATTCTGAATATATAATCTATAAGCACCAATAGTTCCATGCTTCTCTTCTAATGCAATCCAATCAGGATGCGATTTTACTGGACATCTTTTAGCCATTAACTTTTAGTTTACATTGTTCTATTACTTCCTCAACTTCTTCGTTAGGAACAACCCTCTTATCTTTATCCTTATTCTCGTATGCAGTAAAGTATTCATTAGATTGAAATGTTCCCTTTCTATATTCTTGATATATTTCCCCATCAAGTTTAGTTGGAATTGCTCCACTCTTTTTAAATTCTTTTAATTCTGATTCATCTAATTGGCTTTCATAGATTTTATCTTTTAAGATAACAAAATCACCATTATATTCTTTTAAGTTTTTAACGCTTGGCATTAAATCCTTATTAGCAAGGATTAGATTTCTTTTAATCTCTTTTGAATTAGAAGAAACCCATTCATTATTATTAATCTCTGAAGCCCTTTCTAAAGCCTTTAACTTTACATTAACAGGCAATCCATCTATAAAACTTCCAATCTTATTATTTGTTCCCCAACGATAAAGTTGATAATCGATTAACTCCTGGGCTAATTGTGGATCAATCTTTTGTAAAGCTAAAAAATCTTTCTTAAACAATTCCTTACTTTCTTCAGTTGATTTAAAATTAGGATTTAATCTCATTAAGAATTTACCATTTCCTTTAACCGTTTCATTAAACTGAAGATGTTGGAAAACAGAATTACCTACAAATCGTTGAGCCTCTTTAGTTAATATTAAAGCATCTTCATAGGCCTGTAATTCAGGAGCAAAATCTTCTTTATTTTTATATCTACTTATAACCTTATCGATAGCCTCTTGTTTTGCAAGACCCTCTAAATTAGCAATAGCTTTAATGTGTTTTCTACCTTGAACTTCTGTGTCTTCCAAGTAGGCTACATTCTGAATTATCTTCATCTTGTTAGATACATCATGAATAAATTTAGCTACATCTTTTCTTTGTTCAGATAATTGGTCTTGAGCAACAGCTTGCATTACTTGTTCTTTGGCATTCTTTCTAACATTATAAACATTAGATAAACTCTTACCAACTGTATCCATTATATCATTCAAGTAGGAATTAGCAGTCAATAAATTCTTTTTATAAATACTATTTTGAGTATCTAAAACTTGTTGCCTCCATATATATAAAGTATCTTTCACTAAGTCATTAGTAGTAAATGGAAGATTCTCAAATTTTTCAATATCCTCCAACAACCCTCTTGTTTTTTCTGCATTGTTAGGTAGATTTTTATCTAACTGAATGAATGTAATCATCTTAGATAGTCCTTCAGCTACATTATTAAAATGAATAAAAGCAAGTATATCTTTACCATGAATATTTTCAATCTCTTGTGGACTCATTAAAGCATTCTTACGTGTTGAGGTATCTTTAACTTGATACTTTTTTAGAAACTCTTGGAGTGATTTCTTCTTACTATTATTATAAACAGAATTACTATTTTTAAAATCATTTGAAACCTTAACAATATCAGGTCTATTTAAAAATTCAATAATATCAGTTTTATCAAGTATTTCTCCGTTTTCAGTAGCAACTTGCATCATTGCAGTACCTATATCAATAGTAGCCATATTAAAGCCAGTAGCAGTTAGAATAGGATTGTTTCCAATATCTAATGCAGACTGTAAGAATATTGCATTATCATCAATGTTTTTATTACTAAACTTCTCAAGCTCTACTCTTGTTCCATCTCGTTTTACAAATGGGATAGGAGTACGTAACGATTCATTTGCTTGGCTCATTAAAGACATTATCTTTCCAGCGATAGCAAACCTACCTACAGCATATTGTCCAAACTTCATTTTTCCTGCAACCTTAACTTCATCATCGATACCCGCAACAGAAAATTCTTCTTTATCTGAAAGCCCTAATTCAGTAAGGCTATTTCCGAGTTCTTTTTCAAAATCCAAATCAGTACCCTTTTGTTTCTCTAAGAATGCTGGATTTTGCATATTATCATGAAAGAAATTAAAGAGTTTAGTCATAGAACTTCTTTTAACAAACTTTCCGGTATCATCAATTTCTTGACGATAAATCATCATTTTATCTCCATCATGATCTGAATCAGAAACTCTAACAAATTCATCAGATGCAACAGCAGTTGAAGACTCAGTATCTAAAAAGAATGCTATTCTTCCCGCAAACATACTTACTGGAGAAGATGTAGGAATACGCTCAACAGCTATCTTATTATTTTCAGAAGCAAGGAAAGCATTCATTACTTCTTGAGAAGGTTTTTCATTCCAAATGAATTTCCATGGTACCGCTATCTCATTATGCTTTAATGCTTTTGAAATCTCACCAACCCTCTTGCCATCCATATCAGGAGCTTGATGTGCAAACATTCCTGGCATTTTAATTTGAACACCATTCTTAGTCATTTTACTTGCAATAAATTGTTCGTAAACTAATCTTAAACTTGGTTCATCAAATACAGATATCTGATTTTCAGTATTAATAGGATTAGCATTATGCTCTATAATAGCCTCTAATAATTCAGTTGTAGATGAACGCTCTCTATCATTCATATCTTTTGCCAAAGCACTATAAGATTTAGAGTAATCTCTTAATTGATAAATCAAACTACTCTTATCCTTAGCAGCCTCTTTCTCATTCAACTCATTTTCAAGAGTTCTAACAGCAACATCTTTATATGCTTGCCTTTGTTCGGGAGAAGCAAAATCTAATTGTAAGACAGCACCACGAGTACCAAAACTTGCAAACTGTTCATGTGTATCAGGTAATTTCTTATTTAATTGATGTAGTGTTCTTTGACTACGAACTTTTATTTTAGACATACTACTAACTATATCATCTAAGTTTACTCCTTTTGAAATCTTATCTAAAAGTTCATAAATATTATGCTTAACATATCCAGAGAAAGTTCCTTTCATTGTATCTGTATCAGCTAAAGTTATATTAGGTTTAACACCTGTAGTTTCCTCAATATAGTCCTCAAGTTTTATTATAGCATTACCCATTTCATTATAGGTTTCACCAAAAGTTTCTAAGTTGTTTCCTGTTTCAGTTTTCTCTAAATTGTATTCACTTCGTTTGGAATAAAAAGATTTACCTGTTTCCGGATCTACTTGCATTATTTGTCCTTTAGAAACTAATCCTATTGGGTCCAATGTTCCAGCATCTTCTTTTAATGCTTCAGTATAATATCTACCATTAATTTCAAATGAATCAGAACCACTTCCATCATGAAATAGGAAATTAACATCATTGTCAACTTCATTTGTTTCTCCATTACTATCAATACCCGAAAGTCTTTTTACTGCTTGTTGAGCACCACCTTTAGATGTATTTCCAGCAACTAATCCCGCATACTCTAATGCAACACCACCATAAATATCTCCCAAGTAAGTTCTATTAAGAGCTTCTGTATAGTAGAAATTTGTCACCATATCCTCTATGCTTGAATAAGGTTTGTCCTTACCAATTTTTCTTTTAGCAAAAGAATCGATTAAATCTGTATTCTTAATTAATCTATTTACAGCACCAACCTTTGATAAGTGATTATCTAATTTATAACCAGAAGTAATAACTCCTTCAGGAGAAATATCATGTAAGTATAATTTCTTAAAATCATTCTGAACATCAGTCTTTTGAGCCTCAACAGTTATAATCTTACCCTTACTTTCATATTCAACAAAATTATTAACCATATCATTATAAACCTTCTGAAGCATAACTACTTGCTCATCATATCGTTTCTTTAATTCTTGATTAGTATATCTTGGAGCTTCAACAAAAGTTACATTTGTTCTATTAGATTTAACCCCTGCAGACTGGCTATAATATTCATTAGACACATTGGCCGCAAACATTAAGAATTTATTAACTAAGAAATCATTATCAGATAAATCTTTATATTCTACATTATCATTAGTAGTAATATTCTTAACAGAATCAAGAGTAGCCATTTCTACTTTATTCCTTTCAATAAAGAATTTTAAGACAGAATTGTTTTTATAAATAGGACTTTTAAGCATTCTTTCTTGATACTCTTTATCGTGTAGTATCATAGCATTTTGGTCATTCATCCAATCAGCAGTTTCAGTAGTGGACATTGTGTTTCCTTCTGCATTTATGAATGTATTTACTAATGAAGATTTATCTTCAAAGAAATTAACTATTTTTCCTAACCACGAATTGATATGGCTTAATTCAGTTTCCTCACCTGTTCCGCTTTCTTGTGAGAAGTAAGTTCCAAACGAATGAAATCTAAACCCAGCCATAGCATCATAAAACTGTTTAGGACTACCAAAAGCACTAACTATTTGATTAACATTTGTTTTATCAACAGGAAGGCCCGTAACTTCAGATAATCTTTGAGCAACATCTTTCATTATTGCTGGATCCTTTGCTAATATCATTTCATGATTTTGACTTTTGTATTTACCAAAAGTTAAAACCCATAAATCTTTGATTAGCTTTCCCCTATTATTCTTTAAAATTCCTTTTTTAATTTTATCAAAATTGTTCTTGATAACATCTAATTTACCGCCTATTGTTTGGTCTTTATTCTTAACTGGAATTGAAACCTTTACTTCCTTGACAACCTCATCGCCCTCTTCATTTTCTTCAACAATTATTGTCGTATTTAAACCAACGTATTTTTTTTGTTGTAAAGAAGATATAGTTTTTATTAATCCATTTCTATCTCCAGGACTTAAAGCATTAATTACCGAAAGCAATCTTTTTGGAACAACATCCTTTAAAGCATCTTCCTGAACTTTCGCTAAAAACCCTTTCCTTCCAAGAGTGTTTTGAGCTACATGTCCAATGTATTGATAAACAATATCAGAATCAATCTTATAGCCATCTTCATCTACTATAGATGAAACGATACTACGAACAGAAGGATTTAATTTCTTACTTGCTTTAACAGAATTATCTGTTTCTTTTGTAGAATCTTCTTGTGAATTAACTTCAACAACATCTTCAATTTCATCTATCTCAAGATTAGTTTTAAACATTGAATTAACAACAGTCTCAACGCGCTTATAAACATCAGGAGTTAAAGTACTTAACTGTGTTCCAAAGAATCTAATATCTTGTGGAGTTAATGCCTTTACTCTTTCTATGTATTCTTCCTTATTCGCTAAATCTTCTGAATTGTTAATCCCAAAATCAACATCCTCAAATATCTTTACAGTACTTGCTGGTTCAATATTAGATTTCTCTTTAAAGTATTTCTGAATCATTGATTGAATAGCAGCACTAAATATTTGGCTTTTATTCTTATGATTAAAAAGTTTATCCTTATTTGAAATAGCTTCTAAACGTTGTTGAATAAGTGTTGAATTAACTACATCTACAGTCTTTGAATGTATAGGATTTTCAATAACATTCTGTAATTGATTTTTACTAATTCCAACCAAAGAACCCTGACCAATCGTATAAGTTTTATTCCTAAATGTTAACGCATCAGAAATAACAGCTACAATATCTTTTGATTTATCTTTACTAAAATTCCTTTTAACAGCAACCCACATTCTTTTAGCCCAAGCAAGGAACTTAGCCAAGTTAGAACCATCAAGTTTTGTTTTAAGTTTATCTAATGAATCAATAGCAACTGCTTGCATCAATGCTTCTTCAAGTTGATCATCACGAGTAGTACCATCTTTGATAGGATATAATCGTTGAGCATCTAAATCAAATTGGGTACCAATCATCATCTTCATTCCAAGCTTAATCATTGGATGGTTACGACCAAGTACTTGCACAAAAATATGAGCATACTCATGTATAAGAGAAGTTTGAATAGCCTTATTAGTATCTATCTCAATTCCAGACTCAATTACTCTTGCAAGAATTTGAGCACCATATTTTTTACCAATACGATCAACTTCTTTTACAGATATGAAAGGGAATATTCTCCTAAAGTGTGCTTTGATTTTATTGTATAATTCAATATTATCTTTAACTAATAATGCATTATCAATATCAACCTCACCAGCCCTTTGATGTTTACCATCATCTAAATCAGGGTCATAAAATTCAGCAATCTTATTAATTTCTTCTTCGTATTTTCGATTAGCCTCAGCAGCTTCTTTTACTTCATCACTAATTTCTTCTTCAGGTATTTGTTCTTCTTTGCTTTCTTCTTCTTTTACTTCTTCTACGACCTTTGTAGGTGTTTTTTCAAAATCTAATTTTTGTTGAGGTTTCTCAGCCTCAACTAATTCCTTTAATTCTTCTTCTTGAACTTCTGATTTTAGTGCCTCTTCTTTTTCAGTAACCAACGCTTCAACCTTAGATGAAACAACTCCAATGTTTTCTTCTGTTAATGGTAATCCAGTTAGGTCTTTAAAGTTGTCGCTGATATTACCCAGCTTAACCTCAGATGTTCTTTCAACTCTTGAGTCATTATAATCTCGAATATTATCATAGGTATTCACAAAGTCATAAATGGATTGTTCAATTTCTTGCTCATCCATTCCTTCAAATTGTGGCTCACCTTTAATCGCCTCAATCACATTATCTATATCAATACCAACCTCATTAGAACCCTTACGAACAACCCAACTATTACTGGCCTCACGAGTTTCCCCAACTCTTTTAAGTTTCTTAGTTCTATCCCTACCTTTTAAATTATTGAATATAGCTTCATCTAATGAATCTTGTATGTCAACTTCATCCGTAATATCAAGTCTTGCAACTGAGTACTCATTAGCTATTGCATTGGCTTTATTTAACTCGCTTTCGGTAAGACTTGAAACAACATCATTTAAGTTCTTATCATCTAAAGAGAATGTTGAAAGTACTTCATCAGACTTCTTTCTACTTGCAAGTTTTCCGGTAGCCTTTGAAAATACTCTTATTCTTTGAAATGCGGTACCAATAATATCAACTACAAAATTTCCAATCTCAATTCCCTGGGGTATGATTTCTTTTAATTTCTTTTTAGCTACAGGTTTCTTAGCTTTTTCAGCAACATCTTCTTCCGACTTAACTTTTAAGTTAAGTTCTAACTTGCCAGTATCTTCATTAACCGTTGCCTTAGACTGTTCCCTCTCAATTTTAGCTTTTTGTTTCCGCTTTCTTTCTGCTTCGATTGTTGCTTCAGATTGCTGTTCTTTTGCTCGTTCTCTTTCATTTGTAGCTTCTTTACGTTTATTAATTAATGCTTGTTCATCGGCTGTTAACTCAACCTCACTACGTTTAGATATTTCATTTTCAATATCATTAATAGTTTTGCTTAATTCAGCTAATATTAATTTTCTCTTTTTTCTTAATTCCTTATTGTTGAAAAAATCTACATCATTTTTAATATCATTATAGACTTCATAAATATCATCAGACAATTCTTTCAAGTAAAGAGTAGGATAAGAATCTGGAGCTATATAAAAATCTTCAATCTCATTATCTAATTCCTCACTAAAAACTTTTTGGATATAAGTTAATTGAGAAGGATCCCCAACAAATGTTTTTCTTTTATTAGTTATTGCTCTATCATTAAGAAGATTATTAATGTAATTAATCTTTTTTAATCGTTGAGCTTCATCTTTCTCAATAGGACTGGCAGTAGTTAAATTCTTTAATTCATTTTCTAATGCATCAATATCTTCATCTTCAAAATATTCCTTATATAAATCAAGTGATTTATTTTGACTTTCTTCTTTACGAGTCTTTAGCTTTTTACTTTTCTCAAGTTTCCTTTGTTGGTAATCCTCAAGTTCTTCAGTAAAAGCTTCAGCTAATTCTTCATCATTATTTTCTCGAGCCTGTATAATAGACCTTAATATCTCAGCCTCTTGACTATCTATTTGCTCATTATCTTCTGCTTTATTTATTGTAGCAAGAGGATAGGAAATTAATTCTTCAGCATCTACTTTTGCATCATCCGTAACCTCTTGTGTTTCAGTTAAATCTTCAGCAGTTAGATTTTTGTTTCTATACAAAAAGTTTATAGCGGCCTTATCAATACCAAACTTTTCTTTTATTTCAGCAAATACAGCATCTCGTTCTTCTCCTTTCAATTCAGCCGCTTTATTTCTTAGCAACCGAATTTCATCCATATTCTCTAAAGCCTTTTGAGTAATCTTAATGCCATCTTTTTCATAAGTCTTACCAAACCCTTCTGTAGTTCCAGAAACTCCAGTAGTTGTTCCTGCTCCTGTTCCTGTAAAATTCTTATTAATCTTCCCTAAAGCAAGATTTAATCCTTCCTCAGTAGTGATTTCATTATTAAGAACCTCACCATAAATAACTTTGTATTTATCTAATTTCTTTTCAAACTTATCTTTATTCCATTCAACAGGATTTTTCTTTTCAGTAATTTCTGCAATCTCTTGATTTAAAGACTTAGTTATTGTTTCAGCAAACTTATTATTCCTATTATATGTTTGAGCAACAACCTCATTCATATCCTCTGTTACAGTTATTTTATCTTTAAACTTTTTATTATAATCTTCTTGAAGATTAATCATTTGATACATCTGGTACTTAGCAGTAGGAGATTCCATTCCCATTCCTTTAATCTGCTCATAGAACTCATTCATGTTATCAACTCGACCATGTAATAATGGAGCAGAACCCTCTTCAAGTTCTCCTAATGATTCCATCTTATCAATCGTGTGATGAATGTCTTGTAATTTTGATTTATTCCCCTGAGCAGATTCAACAGCCAAACCTAATGTTTCCCCTTTTACTCCACGTATAGATGAGCCTCCAAGACCAAGACCACCACCAATCAAACCACCAACAAGACCACCAGCTAATGCTTCTCTAAAA
>Ga0307379_10010769_pt1 | contig 12075 bp, 10 predicted proteins | sample UN2MG_FD_202237 | JGI IMG/M metagenome (GOLD analysis project Ga0307379, IMG submission 202237) | Soil microbial communities from Risofladan, Vaasa, Finland - UN-2 | ecosystem: Environmental > Terrestrial > Soil > Coastal area > Acid sulfate soil | place: Finland: Risofladan, Vaasa | collected... | reverse complement strand
GACAACATCTCGCTCGAGGGAGAGTTGATACAGCCGATCGCCATGGAGGAAGGCCTCCGATTCGCAGTCCGAGAAGGCGGTCACACCGTCGGCGCGGGCGTGATCTCGGCGATCAGGGAATAGAAGGGTAATTCATGGCAACCGATGTCAGAGTGATCATTACGCTGGCTTGCAATGAGTGCAAGTCCAGAAACTATGCGACTACCAAGAACAAGCGCAACGATCCGGACAGGATCGAGCTGAAGAAATACTGCAAAGTATGCCGGAAGCACACGGTTCATCGAGAGGCAAAATAGACAGAATGGTCGAGGGTCCATGGTCAATGGTCAACGAGAATTTGCGCATCGGCCATGGGCCATTGGACCATAGACCATTTTACTTGCAATCCGGCAGCAAATGTGGTAATATTCGTACATAAATGCAGGGCCATAGCTCAGTTGGTAGAGCGCCGGTCTCCAAAACCGGATGTCGTCGGTTCGAACCCGGCTGGCCCTGCCAAACCGAAAACTCGAAATTCGAAATCCGAAATTCTAAAAAATACGGACTCGGAGATGGCTCCCTGCTGTGCAGAGGAGCATTTTTATGGTTCACGTGCGAATGAGGAAGTGACACATGGCAAACACGACGGGCGGCAAAGAGAGCATTCCACAAAGGATAAACAGGTTCGTAAGAGAGAGCGTATTGGAGCTCAAGAAGACGTCTTGGCCTACTTATGATGAGCTCAAGAAGTCCACAGCACTGGTGCTGGCCGCGTTGGCTATCATAACGCTATGGATCGGAGGCCTCGACTACCTGTTCGGAGCAATGACCCGACACTGGTAAGCCGGCTTTGGCGGACTGAGCCGGAATTGAGAGGATGATATGGAAAGAAACTGGTACGCAGTTCATACGTACGCAGGGCATGAGAACAAGGTAAAAACCACCATCGAACGGCGAGCCGAGTCCATGAACCTCAAGGACAAGGTGTTCCGAATTCTCATCCCCACGGAACAAGAGCTGCGAACTCGTGCCGGGAAGAAGCGCGAGATTCAGCGCAAGATCTTCCCCGGCTACATACTGATAGAGATGGTTCTGGACGACAGCACCTGGTATCTGGTGAAGAGCACGACCGGGGTGACAGGCTTCGTCTCCTCTGGGAACAAGCCCGTACCGCTTCAGGAGAAGGAGATAGCAAACATCCTGGCGGCGGTTGAAGGCCCGCGCCAGAAGCCGAAGGTACTGTGGGAAGTCAATCAGGTTATCCGCGTCACGGCAGGGCCGTTCGCCGACTTCACGGGAACTATCCAAGAAGTAAACGTCCAGAAAGAGAAGGTGAAGGTACTGATCTCCATCTTCGGAAGAGACACCCCGGTGGAGCTCGACTTCACACAAATAGAGAAGATCTAAGTTCGGAGGATTCAGATGGCAAAGAAAGTATTGGGAGTGGTGAAGCTCCAGATTCCTGCGGGCAAGGCTACGCCGGCACCACCCGTAGGCCCGGCCCTTGGGCAGTACGGGATCAACATGATGGAGTTCATCAAGTCATATAATGAGAAGACTGCGCCTCAGATGGGAACGATTGTCCCGGTGGAGATCACTGTATTCGAGGACCGGTCGTTCACATATGTGCTGAAGACGCCGCCGGCTTCGGAGCTCCTGAAGAAGGCGGCCGGCATCGAGAAGGGCTCTGGAGAGCCTAACCGCGAGAAAGTCGGCACTGTGTCACGGGCCAAGATTCGCGAGATTGCCGAACTGAAAAAGCCCGACCTCAATGCCAATGACATCGAGGCGGCAATGAAAGTCATCGAAGGCACGGCAAGGTCCATGGGGATCGAAGTGACCGGTTAGTCGTGCCTGTGGGAGGCCCTCCTTCGCTGAAGCTACGGCGGGCCGCAAACTAAACCACTAGGAGGTTGCATCAATGCCAGACAGAGGCAAAAGGTATCAGGAAGCGGCAAAGAAGGTAGAGAAGGTTCAGAACGTGGAGCCGGCGGACGCCATAGCCGGAGTGAAGGACGCGGCGTCCGCGAAGTTCGACGAGACGGTTGAGGTCGCCGTTCGACTGGGAGTTGACCCGCGGCATGGGGATCAGATGGTGAGAGGAACGACCTCCCTTCCGCATGGCACAGGGAAAGTGCGCCGTGTCGCAGTTTTCGCAAAAGGGGAGAAGGCCAAAGAAGCCGAAGAAGCGGGAGCCGACGTAGTTGGCGCGGAAGACCTGGTTACACAGATTCAGGGCGGCTGGCGGGAGTTCGACATTCTCGTCGCCACGCCGGATATGATGAGCATCGTCAGCAAGCTAGGCAAAACCCTCGGCCCACGAATGCCGAATCCCAAAGCCGGCACCGTCACCATGGACGTATCAAAGGTTGTGCAAGACATCAAGCGAGCTGCAAGGGTAGAATACCGCGTGGACAAGGCGGGGATCATCCATATGCCGATCGGCAAGGTATCATTCTCGGTCGAGCAGCTTACGGAGAACCTGTCCACTCTGATATCGGCTTTGCTGAAGGCCAGGCCGTCTGCGGCTAAGGGGAGATATCTGAAGAAGATCACCGTGTCCTCCACAATGGGCCCCGGCATAGACATAGACGTGCAGAGAGCGCAGGCGACAGCGGAGAAGTAATAGTTCCTTCGTGCTTGGTGCTTAGTGCTCAGTGCTTGGTTCTTCGTTCCTGGTTCAAAGAAAAAGGCAGTCCCGAATAATCGGGACTGCCTTTTTTAGCTAGTCGTGCTGCAAGCAGACTACGGAACAATCATGGACTTGTAGTTCTGGAGCCATGTGAACCAGTAGCCATGCCATGCGAGCAGCCTGGTATCGTATCCCCAGTCCTCAACGACACCGGTGTCTCGCGAGCTACCCGCAGCATTGTCCCACCAGAGGCCGGTGGACAGAATCCAGCCTACACCGTACTGGCTGGCCTGGTAGAATGACAGTACCTGAGCGCCGTCGCTCATCTGAACGCCTGTCGCCGGGTCTTGCGGCGGTTCCAGGTTCGCCGGGTCGAGCTCGACGTTGTAATTCTGCGGGTTGGCGATCAGAATCTTGGTTGCGCTCGCGGGCGAAATCCACTGCGGGATATTCTGAACTCTTGCCTTGTAACTACAAGTAGTCCAGGCTGAATCCGCAGTCACCCAGTAGCCGTCACCAAGTGTGATACCGCCGAACTCGCCGTGCGGCTCGGACCACATGTCAAAGCCCTTGGAACTTACGGTTCCGGCGTCCCATCTGAGGATGCGACCGTCAATCAGCTCGGCTCGCATGTACCAGTCTTCACTGACTTTGTCCGGCGAAAGTACTGTGACCGGGTCATAGGCCTGGAAGAAGCCACCGGAGTCGCCGCTGCCGACATCGCCAGGAGTGTGGGGCACGCCGATCAGGTTCTTCCCTGTGAGGATAGTCCCTGCCGGGAAGTTCACCGTCGTGAAGTCGGATGCCGCCAGGATAACAGGCGTGACGGACGGGATGATCTCAGGGATCGTGATTATGCTGCCAGTGACCGCAGTCTGGTTGACGCTGACGACACCCTCGACCTCTATCCAGCTCGTCCACGGCGTCATCGCAGTAGTCGGGGTGGAGTTGATCCTGATACCCCATGCGCTATCAGCATTCCCATCGTTGACGGGCGAGGTGGTCTTGTTGCCGCCATCCCAGATGTAGAAGTACGTCGGAGTAGTCGCGGTATCCTTGTATGTCAGGATACCGTGGAGCTTCACGAGCAGGCCCACGTTCAGCGCACCCAGACCGTTGGTAACGCCGGGATCGTTCACGCCATACTCATGACCGCCGATATCCCTGTTGCGGATACCGAGGTAAGGAAGCGCGTTTCCACTGCTCACAATGTTGAACGGAGTGGAAAGCGTGATCTGCTTCTGACCATCCAGAAGTGCTGTGTCGCCGGTGAACCATACTCGGTCGCGGACCTTCACGAACGCCTGTGCAGCAGCAGAGGCGATTACCGGTGCTCCGGATGACCTGTCCTCGCTCTCTACGTAGATGCGGTCGGAGAACTTCGCGGTGACGATGCCTTCCAGATTCAGGCCGGAAGCTGCCGGGCCTCGGATCGAGCCGATGTTGTCCGCAGTCGGAGGAGTGTTGTCGGTTGTCTTCTCAATGTCCGCAGACTTCCGAACCCGAATGCAACCTACGGAACCTCGGGCATGCCTGCCGCCTGCGCCTGTGAAGGTGTAGATGTCGCCTACATCAACCAGAGCTGGTTTCGGCGGAGTTCCATCCCACAGGCCCAGACTGGTGAGAGTCTGAGGTGTGATCACACACCAGTTGTACGCATCGTCCATCACGATGATGGCGTCAATGGCTTCCTCCCCGGCAGCGACCGTATACGTAGCATTCTCGGGTATCTTCCCTGCGTCGGGCCACCACTTGACTACCCTTGCATTCGCCAGGGTAGCATACGTGCCCCAAATGCTGGGAATCCCAACGAAGGTTACAGGATGGTATACCTGCTCGACAGTCTTCGCCGCCGGTGATGGTACTGCGCCAGCCTCTTTATTCCAGTAAGTCTGGTTGTAGGTCTGAGGATAAGTTCCAGACTCGGCGAGGAAGTCGGTATCCTTCACCGTCAAGCGCTTCTCGTAGCCGCTGATGTATTGGACCTCACCCTTGACCCAGATGACTCTGCCTTCTGCGGGCCTGGCGCCGATATAAAGCGATACGCCAAAGTCATCCTCCGCGCTCGGGTCGTCCCATGTATACACATTGGTAGAGCTTGTGAGTTTCAGGTGGAACAGCATTCCACTATTCGGATCGCCGGCATCGCACATATACCACTGGTTGTACATGAAGCTTGTCGTGTCGAGGACGGAATGCACTCGGTAATCCAGGCCGTATGCCGCCGTGGGAGCAAGTCCCTTGGGCTGTGCATAGCAGACGCCTGCCACGCTGGCCTCAGTGCCGAGTGGGAGCGCCTTCGCCTCGGCAATGGTAATCGGGCCGAGCCAGACATCTCTCGCAGTCCCCCCGCCATAACCGGTGATGCAGAATGAACTCGGCGACTGGGTCTTGTACCCTGTCTTGGTCGCAATGACCGTGAAACAGCCCTCGCTGATGTTGCCGGTCGCCTGGCCGTTGTCGTCGGTTAGACCGGTGGTGTAGGTGAACGGATATCCGTACACTCCGTCCGTACCACCGATAATCGTCATTGTCGCGCCGGAAATGAGGGCTAGGTGTGACAAGTGCTTCACAGTACCCGTGAAGTCATTACCCATCACATCCACCGAGACCGTGTCTGCGTTGGATGCAACGGTCGGATAATCGAGATCCCTCGGCTCGAGGATCAGGTCGGTATGCACGCCGGCTTTCGTTCCGGCAACAGCCTTAAAGGTCGCTCTGCAGAGAGCGGTCAGGTTGTTGGTGTCCGAGGTATCCTGTATCTTAGAGTCAACGTCCACCAAAGTACCATTGTCACTCTGCATTCTCAGCGAGCTGGGGTTGACCTTGACGTCGCCGATGTCCGTGTAGCCATTGGCATCCAGGACCTTGAAGTCCACCTTGGCAGTGGATGTATCGTCCGGCAGCAGCTTCCCACTCACGTCGCTGTATGTCCAGGTAGCACTTCCGGGAACTACTACCGGAGCAGAGTCAGTGAACACTTCGAATGGCCGATCAGCCTGCTTGGTAGTGCTGTATGTCCCAGCTTCGGTAGCCAGGGCCCAGTAGTATGACGGCCAGGAGGTTGCAGCCTTACCGTATGTGAGCAGCAGGTTGCCTACTGCGTCGGACTGTATGCCTTTAACACGGCCGGGCAAAGTCGGTCCTGGGAACATGTAAGGCGTGGCCTCCTCCCATGTGACACCGCCATCGGTGACTGTGGCCTGTGCCGCTGTCGGCCATGTGGGCTCAGTCGTGTCACTTGTGCCGGCAACGATGCAAACGAACCTTGCCGAGGCAGCGGTCGGTTTGACGACCTGGCCCTTGGTATATGCTGTGGAAGCAGCCCATGTCGCAGTATTGGCATCATTGTAGCATGCATTGACCCATCCCTTGATGATCGGGCCGTAGCTCACGGTCTCGAACGTACCTATCCACAAACTTTGGTCGCTCTCGCGTACACACGCATCCATGGCGCCAGCCGCCGGCATTATGGGTGAAACCCAACCTGTCGCTCCCACGTAGGTGTCGCCCGTTGACTTGTTGAATCGCCAGACGTGCTGCCCACCTGTGTCGCACGTCAGAAGGTAGCTGCAGTCGGGGGAAGCCCATACGCCCCAGACCTCATTAGCCGGGTCGCAGGCGGTCGTCAGATCGGTGAAAGACAGGTGGTCGGCAGAGCAGGTGCTGTGGTAAATGAACGCGCCACTGCTATGGAAGATATGGGTGACCTCATCACTCAAGTCACCATCAGCGTCACTATCGAACTGCCTCACGCACATAGAACGGTAGTACGCGCCGGTACCATTCGAGGTCATATCGCCGGTGCCTACTTTGCTGCCATCCGGGGCAAAGACATAGACCTTGACCAGTGATCGGTCGCCTACGTAGACGTAGCCGTCCGCTGCAACGTAGGTATCCCACGGAGCGCTGCCACCCCAACCAATGCCGGCATCGTCGCAGGTGCCTAGGTAGGTGCCGTCGCAGTCATACATGTAGATGTCCTGAAAGTTCGTATTCGGCGCGTATATGCGGCCATAATAGTCACTGTCGGGATTGGTGTTGATCGAGACGCCGTAGTAGCCCCAGACGTCCGCCATCGGGGTCGGGGACCAGACTGGGTATTCCGTAACGTTCTCGTCGGCCTTGAACGTTCCTATGATCGGGGAGAACGTTGTAGGGCTGGCAGCCGCTGTAAGCTTGGCTACGTAGTAGCCGGGGTCCGCCGGTATGCCGCCATCCTTAATACAAGGCCACAGGTAGGTGTGGGGCCCTTTGGCTTGGCTAGTGGGGCCATCGGTCCTGATCTTTGCGCCAGTGATGTTGCCGTCTACGTCGGACGGATAGATCTCAACCGTGATGTTGGCCGTGCAGTTCAACTGGTAGTTGATGAACGCAGGCGCCTTCGGAATGGGATCCGAACCGGCCAGCTTCACGTTGTACAATTCCGGTACCGCAAATGCGGTGGCCATCATTGCCATCAGAGCCGCGGCCAGGACGCACACCAATAGAGTGCGTTTCATTATAGGTATTCCCTCCCTTTCATCGGCTCGCACCTGTCCGCCCCCTCCTGCCTGCAAATGCTGGATTCGGTAAGGAGGGTTTGGTTCCTTGAGTGCGGCCGTTAATAATTCACACGTTTTTCAAAAATGGCCGCCGACTCCTTGTGGACCCGGCGGCCGCCGATTGGTGCACCAAGAATCGGTTATTCCAGCAACCTCTATTCTTGGATACTTATCCGTCTCTTGCTTTAGACTCTGCGTCTCCTGGACATGAAGCCTACCAGACCAGCGAGGCCTGTGCCGAGAACCAGCAAGCCGGCGGGCTCTGGAACTGGGGCCTGGATGTACTCGAACTCATAGCCCTCAGAGAGCATATGCGCAGTATCATCCACGCTCAGTCTGATCGTCGGCAGGTCTACCTGAGCGTAGTACGTGCCAAGAGTCGTCGGGACGTCGAGGACCACATATTCCCCCTCAGCCCACGTGCCGCCGCCTGGCTTATCGAAGGTCCGCCCACGGGCGTTCACCAGCTTCAGCCGCCACTCCCATACATCGTCTACCGCCGCCGGATTCTGGATGACTGTGGAACTCCCAGTCTTGAATACCATCTTGATGCCGGTACTCGTCTGAGCCTGGCTCAGACCTGCGACTCTAAACGACCAGATTTTCTGCTGGTCCGGATAGGTCGTGTAGTCGGCTGTCGACAGGAAGTTCCTGTCGTAGGCGGTAGTGGTGATCGCGTCGATCTGCTGAGAAGCCGCTTTAATGGTATTCGCGATGTAGAAGGACTCCGGGTCATAGAGGGAGTCCACTCCATCCGTCGCAGCCGGCTTCACACCGAGCTGGTTGTAAGTGCCAGCGCCGGTGCCATCAGGATTCGAGACCTGAATGTACGTTATCCAGTTGGTTTCCGATGCCAGCGCCGCTCCTACCGTCACGAAAAGCAAAAGAACAGCGATTGCAAGAACCTTCTTCATCTAAATTCACCTCCCTTCGTTTAGCATGAATCTTATTCAGTGCATCCGCCCGAAAGCCCAGATCTCCGGGAGAGAACACCGCCCGAGATCCTTTCGGAACCCGGATTATCTCCATCGAGCGGATATCTGAGTACCCAGCGATTCAGATCGGGCCGCTCGTTGTGGACTCAAGCACATCCTTAGCTTGCAGGAATCGGACCAAATGCGTCCTTATCGTATCGAACTGGTAGTTTCGCCTGTACGCTGTTTGATAGTAGAGTGAACGTTTGTCCTGGTCGAAGATTAGCTTACAGTCACACTATACTACCACGCCGTGCACTTGTCAAGGCTGTTACCGTAAAACTGGTAATAATACCAGGTCTACCCTGCGGTATGGTTAATGGTCGAGGGAGGGGTGATGAGTGAGGGGAAAGGGAAAGGGAGAGAGGCCGCCGAGTCCTTGCGGATTCGGCGGCCTTCGATTGGTGCACCAAGAATCGGTCTGCTCGAGCATCCATTCCTGGGTGCGTATTCTCTTTTGCTTAGCTTCTGCGTCGCCTGGACACGAAGCCCACCAGTCCGGCGAGACCTGTGCCGAGGACCAGCAAGCTGGCCGGCTCTGGGACTGCTGCGGCCTGGATGTACTCGAACTCATAGCCCTCAGAGAGCATATGCACAGTATCATCCACGCTCAACCTGATCGTCGGCAAGTCTACCCGTGCGTAGAACGTGTTCAGGGCTGTGGGGACGTCGAGGACCACAGATTCCCCCTCAGCCCACACGCCGCCGCCTGGCTTATCGAAGGTCTGCCCCCGGGCGTTCACCAGCTTCAGCCGCCACTCCCATACGGTTGGTACCGCTGCCGGATTCTGGACGACTGTGGAGTTGGCAGTCTTGAACTCCATCTTGATGCCGGTACTCGTCTGAGCCTGGCTCAGACCTGCGACTCTAAACGACCAGATTTTCTGCTGGTCCGGATAGGTCGTGTACGCGGCTGTCGACATGAAGTTCCTGTCGTAGGCGGTAGTGGTGATCGCGTCGATCTGCTGGGAAGCCGCTTTAATGGTATTCGCGATGTAGAAGGACTCCGGGTCATAGAGGGAGTCCACTCCGTCCGTCGCAGCCGGCTTCACACCTATCTGGTTGTAAGTGCCAGCGCCGTTGCCATCCGGATTGGACGCATAAATGTACGTTATCCAGTTGGTTTCCGTTGCCATTGCCGCACTTGCGGTCAGAATCACTAACAGAACAGCGATTGCAAGAACTTTCTTCATTTTTCCTTTCACCTCCATTGCGAATTATGGGACTTTTTTTCAATCAAAATTCGCCCGGGTCCCCAAACCGGACTATCTCCTAGAGCGGCAGTTCTGAGTGCCCAGCTTTCGAAACCGACGCGCTCATCGTAGACACAAGCACAATTCTCTGTTGCAAGAATCGGGCCAATCATGCAAAATCCGGTATTTTTGCCTGGGGGTTTTCGAAAATCCGCACTTTGGAGATTAGAAGTTAGAAGGAAAGGGGTGAGTATCATCGAACAGAGTGCTGGAGGGATTATCATGCCTGTACGCCGACCTGCAGTAGCGGGAATGTTCTACAGTTCGAGCGCATCCGAGCTAAGGGCTGAGGTGGAATCGTGCTTTGCCGATCCGCCGGCCGCAAGCCTCACAGGTCCGCGAAAGATAGCGGGGCTGGTGAGTCCTCACGCGGGATACACATATTCCGGGAGTGTGGCAGCCGAAGCCTATCACCGCCTGGCAGAGGACGGGCTGCCGGACATGGCGGTGATCATAGGCCCGAACCACCGTTCATACGACCCGGCCGTGGCCCTCACGGATGACGATGCCTGGCTTACCCCGCTGGGGGAAGTGACGCTGGACGGCCATACTATATATGATATAGCCGCCGTATACCCCGAGGCCGTCATCAGTCCGGTTGCTCACATGGCGGAACACTCACTGGAAGTCCAGCTTCCGTTTCTCCAGTATATATACGATGGCCTGAAGACATTTCGCATCGTGCCTATCCTGATAGGCTCTTCGGGGTGGAGAGAAGAGGGGGGCGTGGTGGGATTCGCACGGAGACTGGGGAAAGCGATCGGCGGGGCGCTGTCGGGAAAGGACGCGGTGATCATCGCGAGCACGGACTTCACCCATTACGAAAGCTCGGCCTCCGCCCAGGCAAAGGACTCGAAAGCCATATCGGCGATAGTAAACCTGGATGAAGAGGCGTTGGTGGGGACAGTGGCGGAGATGGACATAAGCATGTGCGGCGTGCTGCCGACCGCCATCGCCATCGCCGCCTGCAAGGAATGCGGGGCAACATCGGCGCGAGAGCTGGCCTACCGAAACTCAGGGGACGTGACGGGCGATTATACGGAAGTCGTGGGGTATGCGGCGCTGGAAATAGATAGGTAGTCAGGCCGGGGAATATGGAATACTCCAGTTGAGAGAACTCCACGGGCATATTCTATGAACTGGCTTGATTTAAGCATAATCTCCGTATTCGTCTTGGTTATATTCATTGAGGCCAAGCGAGGTCTTGGCAGGGCACTGTTCGACTTCGCCGCCCTCTTCATAACGGCATGGGGCATCTCCCGGATCGAGCTGCTGTGGAAAGCGGCGAGCTTCTCTTCAGACGTGCAAGTGGCGTTATACGCTGGGTCGTTCCTGATCATCGGCGGGCTCTTGATAGTAATCGGCCGACTGGCTCACCAGTCAACGCTGATATCCGCATACCCGTTCGATATGATACTGGGAAGCATCCTCGGGGTCGGGACGGCGATGATCCTCTGCTATGGCATAGTGCATACCATGGCGCTGACAACACGTCCCGACGGGCTGCCGCCGGTATTGAGTTGCTCCGCGCTCGGCAAGGAGTTTCTCACCTTCGATACCTATCATCGAGTGCTATACGTCCTTCAGCACTTCGATAACGCCCGGCCGAACCCAGGCTAGTAAGGCGCTACCCCAAGTGAGCCATTGACCATGGACCATTGACCATTCCCCGGAACCTGGTATTATTACCAGTTTATGCCTTGAGAGGTTGACAATCGGATGGCAATGGTGTATTTGTGAAACAGTAGTCTAATGCAAGAAGCATGCCAAAATGCTCATGGAGACTACTTGGAGGAGGAGGAATACCTGGTATTTATACCAGTTTATGGCTCCAGAGGTTGACAAGCGGGGGATGATGTTGTATGATGCAACTGTAGCTGGCACCCGACGGACACCGTCGAACCGCACAAATAGCATCGCAGGTTGACCATCGCACAACTTACTTCATGGGAATTCACCCCTTGCTCTAAGGGGGGGTTCTATATAGTGGGACATCGGTCTCAGCTTTATAAACCAACACGAAAGGAGGTGAAAATCCAAACCTAAAAGAGCAGTCTGACAAATCAGACAGCTTTGCTAACAACGGTTAGCAAGGGAGGAGAACAAAGATGAAGAAGGTATTGATTCTGTCAGTAATGCTGGTTGTTGCGCTCTCGCTGCCTGCGGCAGCAGTGTATCAGGTCAACTGGACCGACAACTTCGACTCGTACTCCGCTGGCGCGCTTAACGGCCAGGCAGGTTGGGTGTCGTCCGGTATCAATGTGGTCTATGACATCGCGCGCAGCACCCCGAAATCGGTGCAGCAGCCTGCGGCCGGAGTAACGACTGCCACGAAAAACATGCAGTTCGGGGGAGTTCCTGCGTTCCAGGTTGGCTATATGAAAGCCTGGATCTACGATCCGGCCAGTGGCGGAGGCATTGACACCCGAGTAGGACCGCACTCGAGCGCTGGAGTGGGTGTAAGCAACTGCTTCACCGCAAACGCCACCGATTCCCGCTCGACAGCCTTCTGGTATGCCCAGTGGAGTTGGAGCCCGGTCCCGATCGACGGGACAAATGCTCCGATCGGAGCCGGCTATTACTTCACAGCAGTGGCTCCCGCCGCGCGTGTTAGTGGCTGGAACTACGTGATCGTTTCATGGGCGTTCGACTACGTCGCGGGCACCGGGCAGGTGCAGTGGCGCATAAACCAG
>Ga0307379_10010768_pt1 | contig 12075 bp, 9 predicted proteins | sample UN2MG_FD_202237 | JGI IMG/M metagenome (GOLD analysis project Ga0307379, IMG submission 202237) | Soil microbial communities from Risofladan, Vaasa, Finland - UN-2 | ecosystem: Environmental > Terrestrial > Soil > Coastal area > Acid sulfate soil | place: Finland: Risofladan, Vaasa | collected... | reverse complement strand
CTTGGAGCAGAGAATGATCCCGCTACTACCGAGATTTACCTGATCCAGGGAGATGACTTCGCCGTCCTGGACAAGAATGGGACCGACGGTGAAGCTTCTTTCGAGCTTCCGCCCACGGGCTTAGAAGCATATTTTCTTCCTGCAGACGTACCAAAAATGTCAGCCTACTCCGTTTACATAAGGGCTCTCGGCACACCAGGCGGTAAGGCAGCAATTACCACCTGCGCTGAATTGACAGAGCTTTTCGGCACATGGATAAGTAATAAAACAACAAAACAATTAATAGATCCCTTACCGGAAGATACTGTCTGCTCCATGGAACAAGTTACCTCGACTATGTTGGTGCGTAATAGCAGCAAACCCAAATTTATTAATGTAACCGCAGAGCTTTTGACCATCCTATTTGAAGTTACAGTCGGAGAAGGTACTGAAGAAGAGACCTTTTACGTTCGTATTCCTATCTTTGATCCCATGCTCGAGGGTGAATACTGGAAGTATGAAAATGAAGGCTTGAAGAATTGTGAGATTCGTTTCTACGATTGCGAAACAAATGTAGCAGCGAACGACCCTGCGTAATCGTTTCCCGTTTCCAGTTGTGTTTCAACCGGAATGAGGAATCGAGGAGTGTACATTTTAAGGGCTGGTACAGAGCACCAGCCCTTTTTTCGTTTTTCAGGAGCAGGCAAACTGTATCAATCCTTTTTCCTTGAGAGAAATCGACAATTAGATTATTATTTTCATAAGAACAGTATAATTAAGAAACTAAAATATGAGTCATTACTTTAAGATTTCGCTCGCTATAATAACTGTCGTACTGGTCTTGTTTATCCAGAGTGGATGTCAGGAGCAAACCAAGGCGCCGGAGACTGAGTTTATTCCGCCAGCCAATGGTCCGGTGCCACAGATTACATTTGAAAAAACGACTTATGACTTCGGCGAAGTCACCGCGGGCAAGAAGTACACGGGACAGTTCAGGTTCAAAAATACCGGAAGCGGCGTTCTGAAAATAACCGACGTCAAAAAATGCTGCGGCGCCATTGCAACACTTGATAAGGAGGATCTGGCGCCCGGCGAGAACGGTATGTTGAAGGTCGAATATAATACAGGCCGGAATTCGGGTCCGATTAGCCGCCAGATCAGCGTCTATAGCAATGACAAAACGAAACCTAAAGTGATCTTGACCATCAAGGCTCAAGTCGTGATCAGGGTTGACTATCAGCCGCAAAAAATCGACCTTCTGCTTAACAAAGATAACGCCGGCTGCCCGAAGATTACGATAACAAGCCTGGATAAGCAGCCGTTTTCCATAACAGCGTTTCAATCAACCAGCAATACCATTACGGCTGACTTTGATCCCTCAGTGGAAGCTACCAGTTTTGTTCTTCAACCGAAGGTCGATCCGGAAAAACACCACAAGCACCAGGGTGGATTGATCGCCATCGGTCTGACACATCCGGAACTTGACAAGGTGAACATTCGCTTCACTACGAAGAAGCGGTTCCAATTGACACCATCGGGCGTTTTTCTCTTAAATCCCCGGCCGGAGAAACCAAGCATCAACAAAGTTTCTGTCGTGAGCAATTACGACGAGGATTTCGAGATTGAGTCCACATCGTCTGAAAAAGGCCTTGCGAAGGTTATAAGCCAGCAAGCAATTAAAGGCGGCTATAGGTTGGAAGTAGAAATAACGCCGCCTCAACCAGATGAAACACGCTCGTTTGATGATATACTGAGCGTGAATCTAAAAGGGGGAGAAACGCTGAAGATCAAATGCTATATGCAGTATTCAAGAAAATAGAAGCAATTCGGTAACCAGTTTTATTTTTGCCACTGGGGCAATTGGTCGGGGGTGATGTTTTGCCACAGGCCTTTTTTACCGCTTCGGGCGCGGGATTGTTGTTGTTTGTACTTGTTGTAGAAACTGTGGCTAAAACGGGAGTCGGCGTAGGCGTAGCCTTCGGTTAGCAGGACTTCATTCAAAAAGCCGCCGTCCGGTAATTTGACATAAGCTAAAAGCCTGCCGTACTTGCCTCTGGTGGGATTCGGGGCATCGAGATAAACGGCGACGGATTTTCCGAGGGCTAATTTCTTCGCGAATTCCGCGGCTTCCGGGCCGAAGTACATCTCGCCGGACTGTTCGCTGTAGGCCTCGGGCGTGTCGATTCCCAGAAGCCTGATTCGAGTGTGTTCGTATCGGCCATCCGGGATATCGATATCGAATGTGTCGCCGTCGATAACATTTACGACGGTGAATGTTTCGCCGTGATACTTGTCGACGTCGGAAGCTTTCGCCTGTTCTTCGGATTTGGGCGTTAACTGCCGGCCGCTGCCGATTAAGGTGTGATCGAGCCAGATAAAGAACATGACCGCCAGCAGGCACAGAAAAATGATGCCGTTCTTCCGGCGTCTGCTCATGGCAAAAGCGGGTTTGTCCTGTTCAGGCTGCATTAGGCTGTCATTAAATTATGAATCGAGCCGCATTAAACAAGTTACGCATTACGCGTCTCGGCGGGTTTGTTCAGTTCAAAGACCCGGCAAACGGCTTCGAGGGCTTTCTCGGCCTGGTCCTCGTCCACAGAGCAACTGATACGAATTTCACTTGTCGTAATCGAATCGATATTGACCTTAGCTTCCGCCAGGGCTCCGAACATCTTTTCGGCGACGCCGTAATGACTTCGCATCCCGACGCCCACGACAGAAACCTCGGCAATGTCCTCGCGAACGAAAAGACTCTGGCAGTCGATCTCACTTTTGATTTGCTCCACAGCTTCTTTGGCGGCGGGCAAATCCGAAATATTAATGAGGAAAGACAAGTTTGCCTTTTCCGGGCTGATTTCCGTCTGAACGATGTCATGGACCACCACCTTGGCCTTTGCCAGGTGAGCGAAAACCTTCGCGGCGTTGCCCGGTATGTTGGCAATTCCTACAAGGCCGATTTTAGCCATATCTCTCTGTATTGTTGCGCCTGAAACTACTAAACCTTCCATCTGTGGCACCTCATGAGTTATTATTGTCCCCTCTATATCTTTGCTACTGCTTCTTACGTGTATTGTCACATCATATTTCTTGCCGAACTCGATGGCCCGGGGATGCATAACGCCGGCTCCGAGGCTGGCCATTTCGAGCATCTCGTCGTAGCTGATTTGTTTCATCTTGACGGCACTTTTGAATATTCTCGGGTCCGTGGTATAAATACCATCAACATCGGTATAAATTTCACAGATTTTGGCTCCCAGAGCGGCCGCAAGGGCTACTCCGGTCGTATCCGAACCGCCACGCCCGAGCGTGGTGATATTCTCATGCTCATCGATGCCCTGAAAACCCGCGACAACTACGACCTTACCCTGTTCCAACTGCCTGTGAATACGCTGGGCGTCGATACTGATGATCCGGGCCTTCGTGTGGACGCTGTCGGTCATCATCCTGACCTGGCTGCCGGTAAAGCTTATCGCGCTATAGCCCATAGCTTCGAGAGCCATCGCGAAAAGCGAGACCGTTTGCTGCTCGCCGGTGCTGAGCAGTTGGTCCATCTCTCGTTTCGGTGGATTTGGATTCAGCTCCATGGCGTCGGCAACGAGCTGGTCGGTTTGTTTGCCCCGCGCCGAAGCGACTACAACAACCTTAAAACCTTTCTCTGCGGCCTTAATTACTCGCCCGGCGGCCAGTCGAATCTTCTCGGCGTCAGCCACCGACGTACCGCCAAACTTTTGCACTATGATTGCCATGATTAAACTATTCCAACTTACATTGCTACTATATACTCTTGAATTGAATATTTTTGAGACTTTATAGCAAACCGGATTCCGGATGTCAAGTCTTTAGCTTTTTAAGAAATACTCCATCAACTCAAAACCGTTTTCTATTCGAAATCCCGATTTGGCGGCATTAGTCTCCCCGAAGGTAGTATGCAGGATGCCGCTGATACTGTCGCCCGCCATAGCAAACGGCACCGGCTCGGCGGAGTGAGCACAGGTTCGGACCGGGGTCAGATGATCCGGCATGACGAGTATCCGCCAGCTTTCATATTTCTGCAGCGCCTCAAGCACAGGCCCGACGATATGTTTATCGACCTGCTCGATAGCCGTTTTCTTCATCTCGGCGTTGCCGCTGTGCGATGCCTCGTCAGGAGCTTCTATATGGATAAAAACGATGTCGTACTTCTCAAGTGCCTCGATTGCGGCAGAAGCCTTACCCTGATAGTTCGTATCGATGAAACCGGTAGCGCCGGGAACATCGATCAAGTCGAAGCCAATCAGCTTTGCCAAACCTCTTACAAGGTCCACGGCGGTAATCGCCGCGCCTTTGATCCCGAAGCGCTTCTGGAACCGTTCCATCTGGGCTTTTTTGCCCTGTCCCCAAAGCCAGATGGAGCTGACCTGATTTTCGCCGAGGTCTCTTCGAACCTTGTTAATATCGTGATTGGTGAAAAGCTGCTGCGAACGAGCCATCAAGTCTATAAGAAGTTCGGCGCCTTTGCCCCGAGGCAATATCTTTTCTATCGCCTTACCGATATAATCATGAGGAGGATATGTCTGGACATCGAAATTGATGCCTTTGAAAACCAGCAAGTGCCTGTAGCTTACCCCCGAATGGAAAATGATCTGCTCGTTTCCGAGCTGCCCGGCCAGTTCCTTTATTAAATTGCCGGCCTCCACAGTTGAGATATGCCCTGCGCTGTGATCCGCCATTATTCCGTCGGCAATCGTCACTAAATTGCACCTGAAAACCCAGTCTTCCAGCGACAATTTAATATTGCGTGCAACCGCCTCGATCGGCGCCCGGCCGGAATAATACCGAACCGGGTCGTAGCCTAACAGGCTCATCTGAGCTACATCGCTGCCCGGTTCCATACCATTAGGGACCGTCTGGACAAGCCCCTGCCTGCCTATGGTGCTGATTTTATCCATATTGGGGATTTCAGCAGCCTCAAGCGCTGTTTGGCCGGCGAATTGTTCGAGCGGTTCATCCGCCGCGCCGTCAGGAATGATTATGACATATTTTGCAGTCAATCCTTGTCCTCCGGAATGTCTACGATTCTGATACAAACCGGTTTTCCACCAATGACATCAAGTTTTTCCATGTCTTCCAACGCAGCGGTAATATTTTTTTGCATTGTAGGATGCGTTGCGATTACTACCGGCACAGTATTGTCCGGGCCCGTTCCTTCATGCTGAATGGCGCCTGATATGCTTATCTGATTGTCGGCAAGCACTCTGCTCCACTGGGCGATGACTCCCGGCCGGTCCTTGCACATTATTCTTATGTAAAACCTGTTTATTTTGTTATCTATGTTCTCTATAAACCGGATCAATTCGTTCCTGGGGCGTAAATTCAATTGGCGAAAAGTGGTGCCGGAGCTACCGAGGGCAACATCAATAATGTCAGCAACAACGGCGCTGGCAGTAGGCATCATTCCGGCACCTCGGCCGTAATAAGTCACCTGTCCAACGGCACTGCCAAATATGCTTACGGCATTAAATGGCCCTTCTACACGGGCCAGGGCGTTATCCTCGGCAATAAAAGAAGGATGAACGCACAGAGAAATCCTGCCTTGATCATCTTTTTGTCCGATCGCCAGCAATTTGAGACGATAGCCCATTTCGCCGCCGTAGCGTATATCGTCTCTCGAAATTCTTTCAATGCCCTCTACAAAGACGTCTTCGAGCGCAATTTCGTACCCGAAAGCAATTGAGCCCAGGATAGTCAGTTTGTGGGCGCTGTCACCGCCGCTGATATCCAGTGTCGGGTCCGCCTCGGCATAGCCTTTTTCCTGTGCCTTAGCTAAGGCCTCGCTAAAATCTTCATTCTCAAATGTCATATTCGAGAGGATGTAATTGCATGTCCCGTTGACAATGCCGTACATCGCTGTGATATTATTCGCCGTCAATCCTGTTCGGATGGCTGAGACAATAGGTATTCCGCCGGCACAACTCGCTTCAAAGGCTATACATTGGCCGTTCTTGTGAGCGGCTTGGTATAACTCATTGCCGTATTCAGCCAGCAGGGCCTTGTTGGCAGTGACCACATCCTTTCCCGCCTCAAGCAATTTTAGCTGGACATCCTTTGCGATGCCTGTCCCGCCGATCGTCTCTACACCGATTTGAATAGTATTATCGTTTAACAATCTATCCAGATCATCGGTGAGGATACCATCGGACAGTGTTACCGGACGTTTAGAGGCCGTATCTATATCGACAACACAGGCAAGCTCCAACCGAATACCAGTTCTGGCCGCTATCGTATCAGCATTTTCGGTTATGAGCTTTGCAACGCCGGTGCCTACTGTGCCGAAACCAACAATCCCAACTTTTACAATCCGTTCAGCCATAAATATATCTTCCTGTCATTCTCAGACAAAGCTGTCGCTCCTGCCCTTTCTTCTCTGAGGTAAATTTGCCCTCACAGAAGTAATGAGTAATAAAAGGATCCCAGATATTCAGTTCCAGGTTCACCGGGAGTACCTTCTCGATAAAATAAAATCAACCGAAATAGTGATTTAATCGGAGCAACACCGCGTAGTCAAGTAAAAACCGTCAAATTGAAGTCATTGGCATAATATTGAGAATTAAAATAGTATTGACTTAACCAGGCTGAATATGTTAGAATAGATAAGGTAATTTGCTGGAATATAATAGTTGAATGGTCCAAAAGCAGGGCTAACAGGCTGAATCTTAGTTTTTCAAATACCAAGGCATGGAGCGTGTCTGATAACAAAGCCAAATGCTTGTAATTAGATAAAATTGTGTCAATAATTTCAACATCTGTTAATACTCAACGATGTGATAACTATACTTGTAAAGTTTGAAGGAAGATCACGATAAAAACTTCAACGGAACATAATAGTTCTCTTCAGGTAAAAAGCAAGACGGGCGCAGTAAAAAAAACAACCGAATTGGCAGACCGTACTCTCTCGTGCCGTTACGAGTTGAAATATCACATCAGCGAGTCAAAGGCCAAAGCCATCGAAGAGTTTATAAAACCATACTTAGAAGTGGACCGGTATTGTAAATTACAGAGAAGCGGTGATTATCCGATTGTGAGTCTTTATCTGGATTCGGATAATCTGCAATTATGCCAGGAAAGTTTGAGAGGGCATAAAAACCGCTTTAAGCTTCGTATCCGCAGTTATACCGATGAGCCGGATTATCCTCGCTTTTTTGAAATCAAACGGCGAATAAATACTATTATTAACAAAAGCAGGGCACGAGTTATGGATCGCGACGTGCCGATCCTGCTTGCAGGCTTATCTCTGCCTCCACAAAATTATACCGCAGACATAGACTCCATAAATCAGTTCCAGTTATATATGAAAAGTATCGCGGCCAGGCCTATAGTGCTTATCCGGTACATGCGGCAGGCATTCGAAGGAACTTCTGAAAATAGAGTAAGAGTAACCTTTGATCGAGAATTGGCATATTGCGTTACGAACCGCCCGGAAGTCAGATTTCGCGGAAGAGGTTGGCAGCGGAATCCATTCTCGTTGGGCGGAGTTATTTTGGAGATCAAGTTTACAAACAATTATCCTGCCTGGTTGAGCCAAATGGTCAGGTATTTTAACTTACAGGCACGATCGATTTCAAAGTTTGGCTCGTCAATAACAAACTCACGCTTATTAGAGTTTTATGTACCCCAATTAACGTTTTAATAATTATGGATAGAATGTGGCAAATATTGGAAGGCACTCCTTCATCCGGGGGGATTTTTACGCCGGAGGCAATTCTTTTGTCTCTATTGCTGGCCTTTGTTCTCGGACAAGCTCTGGCCTGGGTTTATTACTTCACTCACAGCGGCATGTCTTATTCCAGGTCGTTTGTTCAATCGCTGATTCTAATCACAGTTGTCGTAGCAATGGTCATGGCTGTCATCGGCACCAGCATCATAACCGCCGTCGGGTTAATGGGCGCTTTAGCGATTATACGTTTTCGTAACATCATTAAAGATACGAGGGACATAGCCTTCATTTTTTGCTCACTGGTAATTGGCATGGCGGCAGGCTCTCAGCGATACGCCGTCGCTATCCTCGGGACGATTATTCTGAGCCTTATAATCATATATCTGTATGTGACAGCTTTTGGAACACATCAGCCACATAACGGTTTCCTGCGGTTTACTGTTAGAGGCCATATTGGACCCGAAAGCCCGATTCCCACTATCCTCAGACGCTTCTGCGGCAGTTATACTCTCATATCGGCGCAGGACAGCGGCTTCGGCGTCTCCGAAGTCGAATATGCCTACCAGTTGATGATACGAAATGCTGAGGGAAACCAACAAATGTTATCCGAACTGCAAAATGTCCAGGGTCTTGAGAACATAAGCCTGACAATGCAGGAAAAGCTGCTGGAGGTTTAGGGTTTATGAAAAGGATAAGTCTTAGAAATTATCCGTTTCGTTTACGTCTGCACCTCCTTCCTATCCTGGTGTGGTTAGCAGCGGTGGCGTGCGTGATCGGACTTTTTACCCGCCGCTCACAACGTTTTGAAATTGTCGGCATAGCTCGGAGCCCGGTGCTTAATGTTTCTGTTAACTGTCCGGCCAGGCTTAAAACCATTCCAGTCGAATTGTTCGAAAACGTAACGAAGGGGCAAACAGTTGCCATCGTCAATACAGTTCTGGATAACGAACAGCCGCGGATTGAATTGCAGACGCAATTGTATGCGATCTTGGCGGAAATCGAACATCTGTCGGCCCAGTTAGTCCCGACTCAGGAAACTTTGCTGGCCGAAGAGTCCGATCGAGTAATCAACCGGATCGCACGTATGAGGACGTTTGAGATAGATATCGAAAACGCCAGAATCCAGATACTGAGTCTGAGATCGCAGATCGCATCCGACCAAATTGTTTTAGAAGACCTGGCTATGGAGGCAAAAATTACACGTGACCTCGTGGAACAGAAAGCCATCGCACCCTACGAACAGGAGAAAGCCCAGGTCCAATACAACGCTCTTGCAAAAAAAATCGAGGAGAACAAGAATTTGCTTGAGCAGGCCAAGAGCGATTTGGCACAAGCCCAGCAACGGCGTGATGAATATGCTAAGAATCATCCTTTTAATCCTTCTGTAAACGATGCTCTGGAAGTGATACGCAAACAGATAGCAGTCCAGGAACGACTGATGGACGGAGTACTTACACAGGTTGAGGCGCTGAATGCCCGTGAGAGCCTGGAGATAAAAGCTCCAATCGATGGCGTGGTAATCCCTGTCCAGCAGCAGGCGAATGAGGCTCTGACTCGCAGACCCGGGGAGAAGATAATGGGACGGCCCGGCGAAGTCGTCACCGCCGGCGAACCTATCCTTGCGATAGCCGAAACCAGCCCAAGTGAAATCATTGCGTATATCGGGGACAGACTATTGGGGCAAGTGGAAGAAAATATGCCCGTTGAAATAATCAGGGACATATGGCCGCTCCCAACGTCGCAAATCACACAGATCGGGCCCACAATGGAACTCATGCCGGAACGAATGTGGTTAAATCCCAACATACCTCAATGGGGACGTCCCGTATTGATAGAGATTCCTGAAGGCCTGGAGCTGATCCCGGGTGAGATGATCGGAATAAGAAGATTGTAGCCGGATGCGCAACGCCGACGAAAGCCTGAAAAGGACAGCTAAACTTTTGAGAGGATCGAGGGAAAGTATAGAGTATATGCTTTACAATTACCTTTGCATAAAACGTGTTTGTTTGATTATATGTACCCTGGCCTTCCTGTGCGGCTGGCTTGGGTGTGCTCGGCATAACTACAAGAAAGAAGCCGACGACCAGGTCTATAATATCATCGACCGGAAATGGGACGAGGATTTCGGCACCAAAAATAACTACAAGATCAGCGACACCGTGCCATCACCGAACGACATTCAAATTGAGAAAGAGATTACTTCCTTTGGCGTCCTGACCCTGCCGCAGGCCGTTGCACTGGCGACCGCACAAAATCGCGAATATCAAACACAAAAAGAAGCCCTTTACATTATGGCTCTTGATTTGAGACTGACACGGCATGAGTTTGAATATCAGTTTTTCGGAGGAGCAGGCGGCGGATATAACACGGACGGTAACAATGAGGCAGTAGGAGTTGAATCCAACATTGGCTTTAATCGGTTGCTCGCGGGAGGCACAAGAATCAGCACCGAACTTGCCGCAGCATGGGTCGACGTGCTTAGCGGCAATCTAAGAGGCGGCCTGGCTTCAATCTTAAGCGCAACTGTAACACAGCCTTTGCTGCGAGGCAGCGACCGAAAAGTCGTGCTGGAAAATCTCACTCAAGCCGAACGCGACACTCTCTATCAGGTACGTTCTTTCAACCGGTTTCGTAAAACGTTCGTTGTTTCAGTAATTAGCCAGTACTATGAAATCCTGCAGAAACAAGATGTGGCTGAGAATGCCAGGAAAAATTATATTACCCTGGCATGGCTCTACGAACGTGTGGAGAAATTAACCAACGTAGGCCGTGTGCCGCTGCTCGAGCTTGAACAGATTCGACAGGAAAAATTGAAGGCTTCGAACATTTATTCCCTGGCGGAAAAAGAATATAATCAAGCGATCGACGAGTTCAAGATAACTCTCGGTTTGACCACAACTGCAGAGCTTCAATTAGACGAAAATGAATTCGAAGCGATCAGGACTTCGGAAATGATCGAGCCCGATTTTACCGAAGCCAAGGTCATCGAAGCCGCAATGCTTCAGCGTCTCGACCTTGTTAACAGTGCTGATGCCATCATCGATGCCCAGCGTAAAGTTTATGTCGCCGCCGACGGTTTCCGTGCCGACGCAGACCTGGTTGGTACAGCAGGCGTTACTTCATCCAACCGTACCGACAGGGGAACACTCAACTGGATGAGAGATGAATACGGACTCGGCATCGAACTTAACCTGCCGCTGGACCGCGTGCCCGAGCAGAACATTTACCGCAAAGCCCTGATAACCTTGAACCAGCAACAACGAGAGTACGAGCTTGCCGCCGATACGATAGCATTGGAGGTGCGCCAGGCTCACCGCGATCTCACGGAAGCAGCCGAACGCTACAAAACCTTGTTAGAAGCCCTTGAATTAGCTCAACAGCGATTTAATAATACCTTCCTGCTGCTCCAGCACGGCAAGGCAAGCAGCCGACGCGTGCTCCAGGCACAGGGCGACCTGTTCGAAGCACGGAACGATGCCGGACAGGCCCTTTTGGATTACACGATTGCGACCTTGAAATTCTATCGTGACACCGGTGCGATTCAGGTACTTCCCGACGGAATGTGGAAACTCTAAAATCGTTATCCGGCATAGACAGTTCATCTTCCCGCCAGACCGGCAATATTTCCTTTTTTCACTTTACCGTATAGAGCATAACTCAAGATTTTACGCTACAGTATCCAATCAACTTCCGGTTATTTATTAACAACCTTATATACAAGAATCTGCCGGAGCCGAGCTTAGCCTACGCAAGATGAATTTTAGTGGATTTTCTCGGATTTTTACCTTATTGTGTACGAATTAACGGTTTTTTACATTAACAAGGAGTACAAGCAATAGATGTGTTCTAACAAGGGACTTTATAGAGCAGACGAGATTGAGAAGAAGTGGCAACGGTTCTGGGAAGAATCCAGAATCTTCAAAGCGCAGGACTGCGACGATTCCAGGCCAAAATATTACGTGCTGGATATGTTTCCCTACCCGAGCGGCCATGGCCTGCACGTCGGCCATCCGGAAGGTTATACCGCAAGCGATATTGTCGCCCGGTTCAAACGAATGAAAGGCTTCAACGTCCTGCATCCGTTCGGTTGGGATGCGTTCGGTCTTCCGGCAGAGCAACACGCAATCAAGACCGGCACCAACCCGAATGACACTACACAAACAAATATAGCCAACATGCGCCGTCAGACAAAATCGCTGGGATTCAGCTATGACTGGCAGCGGGAAATTGCCACGATCCATCCAAAGTACTACAAATGGACGCAGTGGATATTTCTGAAACTCTTCAACAGTTACTTTGACCAAACCGAGCAGAAAGCCAAACCCATCGAGCAACTTCCCATCCCGGAAGGCCTGAACGAACAGGACAAACGGAAATTCGTAGATGAGAACCGCCTGGCTTAT
>Ga0307379_10010767_pt1 | contig 12077 bp, 15 predicted proteins | sample UN2MG_FD_202237 | JGI IMG/M metagenome (GOLD analysis project Ga0307379, IMG submission 202237) | Soil microbial communities from Risofladan, Vaasa, Finland - UN-2 | ecosystem: Environmental > Terrestrial > Soil > Coastal area > Acid sulfate soil | place: Finland: Risofladan, Vaasa | collected... | reverse complement strand
TGCGCTTTCCATCGAGGTTCAGGAGCGCTTGATCGAGCCGTGGGATTTGCGGCGGGTCATCCTCTATAAGTTGAATCAGCATAGGGTGAAAGTTCACCTTGCCCATAATGGCGTTGTTGCGATGGGAGATGAGCCTGATGTCCCGACCGTTGTGGCGGTCTATGACAAGACCAACCTCGTCCTTGGAACGACGAACCGGTATCGCTTTCAACTTGTGGAGAAGCCGGTTGTCTGGCTGGAGGATGATCGTTCCCGAAGCCTGAGTGTTGTCATCCTCGATGGTCCCTTCGGCTGCATCGACCCTTATGGCAATTCCGGACTCCACCTCGTCGGGCATGTCACTGAGGCTGTTCACAATGAGTGGACCGGACAGGGCTACGATCTTCCTCCGGGCCTTGGTGAGGCTTACGTCAACGCGTACATTCACGGTAACCCACCGGTCACGCGGTGGCCTGAGATCCAGAAAGCCCTCGGCAAGTTCGTCACTCCCTTGAATGGAGCCCATCATGTGGGGTCGATGTTCACGGTGAGATGCGTTCACGCCGGGGTCGAGGAAACCGATGAGCGTCCGACAGACGTCGTCAAGGTGAGAGATAACCGTGTGTCAATCGTAAGTGGGAAAATCCCGACTTGTGTGATTGCCGCAAAGAAAGCATGGAGCCTGCTTGGTGTTGGAGAACTTCCTGACAGTCACGACGTTTTTGTGGAGCGACTCGCAGAGGGTGCGCAGCTATAAGATCGGGGTCGAGCATGTCGTCACCTTGCGGAACATGGTTGCAAGACACCTGACGGTTCCGCATGAGTTTGTCTGCGTCTGCGATACGGAGGACAAGGCGCGGGATCTCGATCAATTTGGCATCCGCGCACTACCTCTCGATATGACAAAGCATGTTCCCGGCACATGCTTTGTCAGGCTCATGCTGCGGCATCCGATGATGGGTGCGTTTTTAGGGCGAAGGGTTCTGAACCTCGACGTCGATATCTGCATTGTCGGCAACATCGATCATATAGCCAACAGGCACGAAGAAAATGTCTGGTGGGAAAACCCGAACTTCAAACCCGGAAATCGTCGAGCTCCGATTCAGACCAGTATCCAGTTGCTGACAACTGGAACCCTGACGCATCTGTGGTCGGAGTTCGACCCAAAGATAACCCCACAGTGGGTCAATCGCCGATACGGCGGTGCGGAGCAGGCGTGGGTGTCAGAGATGCTGAACGCTGGCCCGAACGTCAGGACTCTTGATCAGTCCGATGGGATCTATGGCGCGATGAGGGTTTTCCGTGGTGAGGAGGGTGAGGGCGTAAACGGGCAGTTGCCCGCTAATGCCTCCATCGTTTCATTTCCCGGCGACCGCGCCCCATGGCAGAGCGAGGTGCAGGAACAATTTCCGTGGCTGAAGGAGCATTACCGATGACCGATACAAGATTTATGGTTCACCGCGCCAAGAATCGGCCCGACCTCGCCGAGGACGAAGCCCCTTCGATCAATACGGAGTTCCGGAAGCCAGAGAAGGCTGGCACAGATTTCGGTGCTCGCAAGTACACGGGCGAATCCTCCCGTATTTATGACGCCAAGCGGCAGGGCACGACCAAGTGGAACGAAGAGCAGCAGATCATTGAGAGCTGGCTACAGCAGTTTCCACCCCAGACCTCGATTCTCGATATTCCCGTTGGGACAGGTCGCTTTGCAGAGATCTATTCCATTCAGGGGTTCCGCGTGACCGGGGTGGATGTCTCGGGGGATCAACTCGCGCAGGCGCGGGAAAAGTTCTCTGCTGCAGGGGTCGACGACTTTGAACTGATCGAAGGCAATATTCTCAAGTTGCAACGGACCAAGGAATCCGAGGATATTGTCGACGCCAGCCTCATGGTCAGGATGACCCGCTGGCTCTCTCTCGACGACTGCATTCTGGCTTTGCGTAATTTGCAGCACGCAACCCGCAAATCCATCATCCTGACGGCTCGCATTGCCAATCATCCGCATGCTCGACCTATAGAGGAGCTGCTTTCAGACCTCGGAGACGGGTGGAGTTTGGTTCGAGATGTCTCACTGCCTTCGGACCCGGATTATCACGTTATGATGTTGGGGTACGGCGAGTGAACTGGGTAGACGTTTGCGGGGCTCCGGGCTCCGGGAAAAGCACACTGTGTGATCCCCTCTGGGGTCCGCACGATATTGACTGGCAGGGCGTCGAGATGTTGTCGCCGCCGCTCTACCCGCTCATCGAGGTTTGCAATGTGCTGCTCTCGGAGGTTCAGGAACATCCGACCGTCGAGGCGATGTACCGCATGCTGATGCGGACGCTTCGGAAGATGGACGTCGTGATAAACATGCTGCCCTTGACGGAGCATCCTTACATCCAGACAGGTTTTGCCCAAAGGGGTCTGGGTTTTGGTTGGCGGCTTCATGATCTGGGAAAAGACGTCAGCATGGTCTCGGCTTATTTCGAGAAGATGCCGGTGTCGCTGGGCGTTGTGCTTTGCGATGCGGATGACGCGACCCTCGAGGGACGCAACCATGATCGCGCATACGTCCCGGCGACCTCGCATGAGGACCGCGCTTATATGGTCGCCAAGATGCGTCCTGCGATGGATGTTATGCACTCGACCCTGACCGCAAGAGGAGTCCCGTTCCATGTCATACAGACCTCGCGACCGGTCGACGAGTGTCGGAAAGATCTCCTTTGGTACGCTTCCCCTAAGTCTCGCAACCACAAACCGGTGGGACGTCGCAGTCAAGTGGAGATTGTTTCAGCACTTCCTTGATGGCGACGACCCGGATGCGATGGGCGTCTACCTCTGGCATATTGAGCGGAGGATGAAAGACCTTAAGGATCTCGGATTTCTTCATAAGTATAAGGGTGCCGACTCCACTCTTCTGTCTAATGCGCGCGAGTTGTTTGACAGGATGCGTCTCAACGGGTTTGACTCGCAGGCTCCCATCCTCATTGATCCAAACGGAGTCATTCTCGACGGCGCACATCGGACTGCCTGTGCAATCGCTCTCGGGTTGGGCGTTGTCGTTATCCGGATCGGTGTGTATTCTACGGCTCCGGATTGGGGTTGCCGGTGGTTTGAAGATCGCGGAATGCCTGAGGGGGATCTCGCGATCCTGAAATTTATATGGAGCTGGTTGCATGCCGGTTCACCGGACAAAAAGTGGCTTCAGGTTTGGAAAAACTGGCAAGACCTACGGTAAAAAGGCCGATGCCATGAAGCAGGCCCGTGCGGTCTATGCGAGCGGCTGGCGTGATGAGGCCCGGTCGAAGACCAGATCCACCCGGAAGAAATTTTCTCCGAGGAAGTTTCGTTGATAGAACGCGCCGACGTTGACGATCTACGGTTTCTCGAGGACCAGCTTCGTGGATTATCTCCGGAGCAGATCCACGCCCTCCAGCAATTACCGCCGATCTCCGATGGCTTGAAGAGACGGTGGAGGCCGAACCCCGGCAAACAGACGCTTGCGTATTTTTGCGAGGCGGACGAGCTTTTCTATGGCGGCGGCGCTGGTGGTGGTAAGTCCGATCTCGGGATGGGTCTCGCTATCTGCGAGCACCGGAACTCTCTCCTCCTGAGAAGGACAAACAAGGAAGCAAGCAAGTTCATCAAGCGGCTTTCGGAGATAGTTGGAACCCGGGAAGGATGGAACGGGCAATTATCAACCTTCTCGCTGCCGGACAACGGCATCCTTCGCATCATTGAGACCGGTGGAGTCCAGCTTGAGGACGATAAGCAGAAATACAAAGGCGACCCACACGATTTAATCTTCTTCGATGAGGTTGGAGATTTCACCGAAACGCAATATCGCTTCATAAGCGCTTGGAATCGATCAACAGTCCCCGGTCAGAGGGTTCGTGTTCTTGCTGCTGGTAATCCTCCGACCAACGTCGAAGGTCTGTGGGTGGTCAAACATTGGGGCGCGTGGCTCGATCCAACGCATCCTCGTCCTGCCGAGGAGGGGGATCTCCGATGGTACACCCAGAAGGATGACGATGAGATCGAGGTCGATGGTCCGGGGCCTCATGATGTCGGTGAAGGCAGACCGGTGTATGCGAGGTCGCGGACATTCATTCGCGCTACGCTGTCTGATAATCCAGATCTGGATGAGAGCGGATACGATTCGACTCTGGCGGCTTTACCGGCGGCTCTTCGCTCCGCATATCGCGATGGAAAGTTTGACGTCGTTCTTCGTGATGATGCATGGCAAGTCATTCCCACTGCGTGGATCTTGGCGGCTCAGGCTCGTTGGCAACCGGACGGCTGGAGATCTCTGAGTATGGACGGCCTCGGCGTAGATCCTGCTGGGGGCGGTGCCGACGCAGCAACCATCGCGCCGCGTTACGGATACTGGTTTGGAAATCTGACTGAGGTGAAGGGTCCGGACACCAAGGACGGCTCCGCGATGCTGGGACATGTCACGCGCTGTCGTCGCAACGAGGCGAGCGTCATCATAGATGTCGGCGGTGGATATGCTGGCAATCTTATCGAGCGGCTGAAGGATAATGGGATTGCCTACACCCGGTTTGACGGATCGACTGAGCCGAGGGGAAGGGCCAAGGGGTCTAATCTCAAGTTCGCCAACAAGCGGGCTGAGGCGTATTTTCGCCTGATGGAATCTCTGGACCCTGATCAGGAAGGAGGAAGCATCATTGCGCTGCCTCCCGATTCCGAGTTAAGGGCGGATCTGGCCTCGGTTCGCTATGAGACCGGGAGGCGCGGGATCATTCTGGACGACAAGGACGATATCAGGGTAAGGTTGGGCCGATCTCCCAACAAGGGCGATGCGGTCGTGATGGCTCACTATGATGGTCTCAACCCGCTGAAGAGGCGTGGGAGGCCTGCCACGCGGACAGGTCGACGCCCGCAGGCGATTGTCGGGTATGCGACACAGAAGAGCAGGACGAGACAGTAATGCCCGAGATCTCAAAAAAGAAATCGAATCGCGAGCCCTTGGCGGAGCAATTGAAGTGGCTCCGGAAAAACGAGATGGGTCCGGAGTGGGATGCTCGGTTCCAGAAGCTCAAGCAGGATATTGCCGAGGCATACCCCGATGGCGACGTCCCCGGGCCAATGAGGCCTCAAATCGCCGAAGTGGAGGCTAAGGCGGGAATGTTCCCCGAGGGTGAACAGCCTCCCCAGCAGCCGCCCCAGCAACCCTCAGCCACCCCTCCGCAGCAACCCGGGCCTCCTCCCGGCGCTGGCGGTGGAAATCCGATGGAGGCGATTCTCGCCATGACGGGGGGAGGAGGAGGGCCTCCTCAAGCGAGCTCGGGTGGTCCGCCTCAACAAATGCCACCACGCCCCCAAGGCCGCGCCCCGATGCTTGCGGAAGGGGGAGGTGAAGGTGGGGGCGGGCTGCGGGCTGAGTTTGAGCAGGCGGTTGTTGCGGTTGAGTCTGGAGAGGCTCCCCCGGAGGCTGTTGAGCAGATTGCCCAAAAGTACCGGGCAATGTATGGTGAGGACGGTTTGTTCAAGAGATTTGTCGCGGCAGCAGGCGGCGGCGCAAGGTCAGGATAGGTGATATGGCAATGAACCCGCGAGACCCATTTTTTGGGGTGAAGAGGTCGTATAATAAATTTGCGTCCCCGGACATCCCCGAGCCGAAGGTGGCGAGGTTACCGGATCAGGATTCTCCGGAGCAGCAACGCTACATCAAGCGGATGAAGGTCCGTGAGGACAGTAAGACTGGACGCAAGTCCACTCTCCTCGCGACTGCTGACAAAGAGCGGTCGACGACCGGCGGAGCCTGACGCCTAGATGCATCCCGGCATTACAGCCCTTGTTGGAATTGGCGACAAGCTATTAGCTTCTCGCCCACTTTTTCTGTGGCAGATCCTTGCAGAGAATTTTCATCCGATGAGGGCGGACATTACAAATTATCGAACTCCGGAAGAGGAGATCAATTTTGCGATGTCTTCGGTGCCGATTCTTGTGCGCCGGGAACTGGCTGATGGTCTCAAGGTTAATTTGAGACCGAAGCATGCGCAGTGGTTCAAGGCAACAACCGACGATGAGGACATTGAGTTTGATGCCGATGCGCAGGGGTGGCTGGAGTATGCCAGTAAAGTCATGCGGCGGGCGATCTACGATCCCAAGAGTGGGTTCGTCAAGACGACCAGTGAGGCCGATTCGGACTGGGTGACATTTGGTCAGGCTGTTATCCATATCGGGTTGAACGACGTTCGCGACAGTCTGCTTTTTCAAAATTTCCACATCAAGGACTGCGGGTGGTCTGAGGGGACCAACGGCATCATCGATACGATGCACCGGAACTGGTCTCCGACAGTCCGGCAGATTGTCAAATTGTTCCCGAAGACCAAGACCGAGAAGCACACGAATCTTCTCAAGGAAGATCCGGAGAAGGGGGTCAAGTGTCGCCATATCGTTCTACCGGCTGATAACGGTATTTACGATAGCTCGAAGGCGAAGGCTGGGCGCGATGAGTTCATCTCCATCATTGTCGATATGGAGAACGATGTCGTTCTCGAGGAACTTGGTCAGAAGACATTCCGATACGTCGTTCCGAGATGGGCAACTTGTTCCAACACACCATGGGCGCGGTCGCCGGTCTGCGAGGTCTTGTTGCCAGACGCCCGCTCGCTTCAGGCCTTGACGAGGATCATACTTGAGAGCGGAGAAAAGGCAGTCGATCCGGCAACCATACTCAGCCAAGAGGTTTTTCGATCTGATCTTGACCTCCGGGCGGGTGGCATCACATGGGCGGATCTTGAATACGACCAGAGGCTGGCGGACAAGTTCGCGGTTCTCTCCCCGCAAGGGCAGGGCCTTCCGGTTGCCCTTCAATTATCGCAGATGCTGACCGGCGCATTACGCGATGGCAGTTACGTTTCAAAATTGTCGATGCCTGACCCTGATCGGGAAAGGGTGACGGCCTACGAGATTCGTAAGGCTCTTGAGAAGCGCATGGCGGAGGTCTCTCCGATCTACGAACCAGCGGAGGAAGTCTATTCATCTCCGATGCTCGATGAGACCATGTCGATCATGCTGGAGCAGAACGCGTTCGGAAGGACGGAGGATATTCCACAGGCTCTTCGCGGAGCCGACGTTAATTTCACCTTCTCCAATCCCCTCCGCGAGGCTGAAAAAGAGCTCGATGCGCATCGTTTTGTTCAGGGCGCGCAGATGGTACAGATGGCGACACCTCTATCTCCAGCGGCTGCGAAGATGATCAAGACGCTACCGGCCTTGAAGAAGGCTCTGCTTGGAATTGGCTGGAGCCACGACGATCTCGCCAGCGACGACGAAATCATGGCGGCTGAGATCGAGGGTCAGCAAAAGCAGCAAATGATGGAACAGCTTGCTGCCGCACAACAGGGCGGCGATGCGGCAAAGTCTATTGGCGAGGCGGGCAAGAATGTTGGAGATGCGGCGCAGAGTCTTGAAGGCGTCGATCTTTCCGGCCTCATAGGTGGTCAATGAAGCGGGAGCCGTGGTTCCCGGCTGAGTATGACGAGCGCCACATTGCGGCGGTGAAGGCAGTTGCGGAGGGGGAGGCGACTTCTGACCAGCAGAAACTGGCTCTAGCGTGGATTGTCAATGATGTTTCCATGACGGGTCAGCAGAGCTTCGTTCCCGGCAAGGCTGATGTTACCAATTTCATCGAAGGTCGGCGCAGTGTCGGCAATCAGATTCTGAAGCTGGTGCGCGATCTCCGCGCGCCCGAACCAAAGAGGTAAATAATGGCAGATGATCCCGAACTCGCCCCGGTGGATGTTCCGGCTACCCGAGTTGAGGACGCCCCGGCTGAAAATACCCCGGTCGAGGATGAAATCTCGGGCGATGTATCATCCGGCGATCTTGGTGGGTATTGGCCCGACGACTGGCGCGCACGTCTGGCTGGAGACGATGACAAGTCTCTCAAGCAGCTTGAGCGGTTCACCGACCCCGGACAGCTTTGGAAAAAGATCGTCAATCAAGAGAAGGTCATCCGGTCACGGCGGGAAGCCTTGTCGGATGTTCCGGACCCTGAGACGGCGACCCCGGATGAGATCAATGAGTGGAGGACGCAGCACGGTGTCCCCACAGATCCGCAGGGGTATGTCGACAATCTCAAGCTGTCGGATGGTCGGGTCATTGGAGACGCCGATAAACCTATCGTCAATCGATGGGCGGAGGCTATCCACGGAACAAATGCCCCGCAGGAGTTCGTCGATAAGGCTATCGACACCTACCTCCAGCTTGAGGAGGAGCGCGTAGCCGAACAGGCTCTTAGTGACGAAGAGTTCAGGGAGGGGCAAAGGCACGCTCTGCGTGAGTCGTGGGGTTCTGAGATGAGGAAGAACTTCGCGCTGATGAATCAGCTATTCAACGACAGTCCCGAGGTGAAGGAATTGATCTACGCTGCCCGTGGGCCGGACGGTCAGATTCTCGGCAACAACTCGGCGGTCATCCAGTTCCTGACAAACATGGCCTACGAGGTCTATGGCCCGCAGGCTACCGTTACCGGGTCGACGGTGGCGTCGGCTGATTCAATCGATGAGGAGATCGCGACCCTCGAGAAGCTGTCTGCTAAGCAGGACAGTGAATATTGGCACGGGCCGACAGCAAATAAGAACCAGAGTCGGTTCGCGGAATTGCTCGAGGTCAAAGCGAAGATGGAAGAGCACGCCCAGAGACGGGCGTCGGCTTAGTTGAAAGAGGGGGCTCACGCCCCCTCTTCCAGTTTATCCCAGACACCCCTCCGAAGCCTCTGCTTTCTATCGAGGCGGTCGGCGAGATGGACCCACTTCCACCCCATCTTTACGATGCGGACCCACCTTACCCCAGACCCAATTCGAGGCAACTCGTCGTTGACCCTGATGCGAATGTAGTCGCACTTCCGCTTCTTAGCCATATTAACTTCTCCTGTTTTCAGGCAACACTGCGCCCTTATTAGTGTCAATTAGAGATTTATTGACAATGACAGTTTAACACACTTCTGACACCAAGTCAAATTGGCTATATTCAGTCAAACTAAAAAGACATACTTCCACTCCTGATTTTGATGGTTTTTTGAAGCGGCTTGACGGATCGATATGTACCCCTGTACATTTCGCCCAGTGCTTCGGATGGATATCCCGTAAGGCCCCTGACGAAGTAAAAACCGCTCTACAGCGATGCCCCTCCATCCGGGAAGGGCGCGGCCCTTGCAAAAGACACCCCGCGCCAGAGTGATGAGGACACCCAAAGCTTGAGCATGTCGAAACCGCTATGCGGAGTGATATGCAATGGCTGAAACAGCCTTTCAAACACTATACCGCCGTGAGTTCATCGCTGGCATCGAGGAGCGCGAATCGTTCCTCCGCAAGTGCGTGACCACTGAAGGCAACGTGAACGGCAACCAGTTTGTCTTTCTCGTTGGTGACTCTGGTTCCGCCGAGGCGACGACCCGTGGCGCAAATGGTCTGATCCCGGCGCGAGCCGACAATCAGAACCAGTACACCGCGACGATGGCTGAATGGCATGATCTTGTTCGCAAGACCTCGTTCACCGTCGATCTGTCGCAAGGCAACCAGCGCCGGATGATGCAGATGACCTCGATGGGTGTGATCAATCGGAAGATCGATCAAGACCTTATCGACGTCCTCGACACCGCGACCAACACGACCGGGTCGACGGCAACCATGTCGGTCGCCTTGGTGATGAAGGCCTTGACCATCTTGGGCAACGCTTTTGTCAACATCGGCGATGAAGACAACATGTTCGGCGTCATCACGAACGCGGCGTGGGCATATCTCATGCAGACGTCGGAATTTGCTTCCGGCGACTACGTCGATGTGAAGGTCTTCAACGGCAGCGTCAAGCGCATGTGGCGCTGGGCTGGCGTGAACTGGGTTCGCCATAACCTCCTGACCGGAACGGGCACCAACGCCGAGAAGTGCTACATCTTCCACAAGGAAGCTGTCGGCTCAGCGATGGACAAGGACCGCGTCGTCTCGAAACCCGGCTACAATGAGGAGCAGGACTATCACTACGTCAGAACGTCCGGCTTCTTCGGTAGCGTCATGTTGCAACAAGGTGCTATCGTGCAAATCACGCACGACGGTTCCGCCTACGTCGCAACGTGATTGGCGGGATAGGAGAAAACTGATATGGCCTACAAGACCGCAAAGCTCGATCTCTCGGCTCAGTCGATTGCTGGGCGTCGGACATGGCTCTACTCGGATACGGGTGCCACCGTGGCAAACGCCGTCGCCGCTGGTGGGTTCTTTACCAATGCCCGCGAGAAGGGTGCCAAGACCGGCGATTCCCTGATCTTCACCGACGAAACCAACGCCATTCGGGTGACTGGTCTTCTGACGGTGCAGGATACCGGGCAGACAAACGGTGTTTTCATCCAAGACACCCACTGATTGCTGCGGCTGGACAAAGCCGTCGGAATGTTATGCCCCCGTGGGTTTGCGCTCACGGGGGTTTTTTATGTTGTCTAGACATCCACCCTGCCCTGTGGGATTATCCGCCATCACAAGGTTTTCATAGGAGACACCATGCCCCGCACGATTCCCGGTAAGGAAATTGCGCATGCAAACAAAGGTCTTGCTCGCCTTATCGCCCCCGGCGATCATGGTCGCATCACATGGGACGTCACCCTTCAGGTCCATCAGACGTTCGACGACCTTCTCTCCCCCGGCTTCTGGGACCATAAGTCCTCGGAACTGAAGGCCGGTCAGCGGGTATTTGCCGCGACTGTTGATCATCGTTTCTACGTCGAGGGCTACATCACTGCGGTCAAGCCCGAGGTGATTGTTCAGTGGGAAGATCCGGTCACGCTTTCGGTGGTGGAATTGCTCGCCGGTTATTCGTTTGGGTATGACCAACGGAGGGCGACTTTTACGGTCGTTCGCTCTATCGACGGTTTCGTTATGGGCTCCGGATTTTCGTCCCGGGAGATCGCCGCAGAGTGGCTCGAAAAACAGATTATGCCAGCCCCCTCAAAGGGAGAGGCGGGCAAGAAAGCCGCCTGATAGTCGATGGCGACCAAGCTTGGCATCTACAATGCGGCATGTCTCGAACTCGGTCAGAGGACATTATCGTCTCTGACCGAGGAGATTCCCGTTCGCTACAGCCTCGATGCGGTATGGGATGACGTCGTCAACGACTGTCTCGAGGGTGGTCAATGGAATTTTGCCATCCGCACTGTGAAGCTGGTCGCGGACACCGGGATCACGACGAACTTCGGATACGACAAAGTCTTTTCAAAGCCGACCGACTGGACCCGCACTGCTGGGCTTTCGACCGACGAGTACAATGAAAGCCCGCTCCGCGACGAGGAATACAAGGACGAGAACGGTCGCTTCTACACAGACACCACACCGCTCTATCTCCGCTATGTCTCCGACGACGGCAGCTATGGAACAGACCTGACAAAGTGGACCGCCAAATTTTCTCGGTTCGTTGTTCTGGAGTTAGCGTTCCGAATTTGCACTGCCGTCACGCAATCGGAGACGTTGCGCCGCGACCTGTTTGAACTGACGCGGAGGGCAAAGCACGATGCCTTGAACAAGGATGCTCTGAACGAAGGCACGCGCCACTGGCAGATGGGTCGCATTGTTGGGGCGCGCGGAGGGAGAGATCCGGGCGACAGGGGCTCGAACTCCCGACTGATTGGATGACCGCATGGCTCGCGGCAATGCGCCTCTCTTAGCCTTTAATCGGGGGGAGATCTCCCCCTTATCTCTGAGTCGGATCGACATCGACCGCGTTAATATGAGCGCGTCGATCATGGTCAACTGGATGCCGAAGACGGTAGGGGCTATGATATTTCGCCCCGGCTTGGAGTACATCAACTCCACCCTCAATGATACCGGCATTGTCCCCATAGAGTTTGTGGCTTCGACAGATGCGGCTTATCTGCTCGAAATGTCGCCAAACAAAATGCGGGTCTTGCCGAGCGACTCGACAAATTTTTTGTCGAGGTCACCGGTCACTACGACAATTTCAGATTTCAACTCTGACACCGGCAAATGGAAAAACACGAGCCTCTATGGCATCGGTGATATGTCGCTTGGAGATACCGGGTTAATCCTAAACGCAAACGCGACCGGAGAAACCGCTCGCGCTCGAGCAAAGTACGAATT
>Ga0307379_10010766_pt1 | contig 12077 bp, 7 predicted proteins | sample UN2MG_FD_202237 | JGI IMG/M metagenome (GOLD analysis project Ga0307379, IMG submission 202237) | Soil microbial communities from Risofladan, Vaasa, Finland - UN-2 | ecosystem: Environmental > Terrestrial > Soil > Coastal area > Acid sulfate soil | place: Finland: Risofladan, Vaasa | collected... | reverse complement strand
CGCATCGTCGTGGTGCCGCAGCCACTCGACCTGGCTGGCGTGGCACGCCAGCATGCGCGCCTTGGTCTCGAAATGGTCGGTGACATCCACATATTCGGTCGGCTCGAAACCGATGCCGACCAGGGTCTCCATGTAATAGACCGGCGCGATGCGGTTGTAGGCGGGCGATTCAGTCTTGAGGTTGGGGATGGTGGCGTCGAAGCTGGCGACCTCCGCCAGCGCCCCGGCGTGGCGGTGGTCGAGCATGTAGTCATTGGGGGCGTGGGCGATGATGAAATCCGGCCGGCAGCGACGGACGATCTCCACCAGCTTGGTGCGCGCCTCCATGTCGAGCGGGATCTCCAGGTCCGGATAGTCGAGGCAGTAGTAGTCGGCGCCGATGACGGCGGCGGCGGCCTCGGCCTCCCGGCGGCGGATGGCGGAGATCTCCTCGCGGCTGTGCGTCGCCGACCCGCAGTCGCCGTTGGCCGCGCAAACCATCGTCACCGCATCGCCGCGAGCCGCGCACTTCGCGAGCGTGCCGCCGCACAGAATCTCGAGATCGTCGGGATGCGCTCCCACCGCCAGAACGTTCATCTCCACTCCCTTCTTGGGCTGTGCATGTCAGCACCGGCGCGGCGCTTCGCGCCCGCAAGCATCAGCTCGCAACCGCCGCCGCGTGGATCTTCTCGATCGCGTCGGCGATGTCATCCACCTCCGCCCGCTCGCCCGTGAGCCACGCCTGGTAGAGCCACACCGCCTCCTGCGCGCATGCCCTCTCACACACCGGGCAGCGCACGCGGTCGTAGTCCATCTCGCGGCCGGCGAGCGCGAAGGCGGCGGCGTAAACATCCGGCTGGTGGAAGGCGAGCTCCTTGTACAGCGGCACATAGCCCTTGGTGCAGGTGATGCCCTCGGCGCTGAGGGCGGCGACAAAATCATCGCGCGAGAGCCCGCCAAAGGCCGCCGCGTCATAGCGGAAGATGTAAAGATGATAGGCGTGGCGCGTCACCCGTTCGTCCACGCGCAGGGGGCGGATGCCGGGGATCGCGTTGAGGCGCTCCGTAAGGTAGGCCGCGTTGGCGCTGCGTCGCTCTATCTGCGCGGGGGCGCGCCGCAGTTGGCTGCTGAGCAGGGCGCCCTGGAGCTCGGTCATGCGGTAGTTCCAGCCCAGCAGAGGATGCTCGTACCACCCGCCGGAGCGCACGCGCCCGACATTATGCAGCGACCAGCAGCGCTGGTAGATCTCCTCATCGTCGGTCACGCAGGCGCCGCCCTCGCCGGCGTTGAGGTTCTTGGAGGACTGGAAGCTGAAGCCGCCGACGGCGCCGATGGCGCCCACGCGCCGCCCGCGCCACTCCGCCCCGTGGGCCTGAGCGGCGTCCTCGATGACCGTTAGGTGGTGTTTCCTGGCGACCGCGGTGATGCCGTCCATGTCGGCCGGGCAGCCGGCGATATGCACGGCGATGATGGCGCGGGTGCGGTCGGTGATGGCGGCCTCGATCTTCGCCGGATCGAGGTTGTATGTATCGGGCTCGATGTCCACGAACACGGGCACGGTGTTGACGACGAGACACGCGCTGGCGGTGGCGATGAAGGTGTAGGGGGGAACGATCACCTCGTCGCCGGCCTCAACGCCGACGGCGCGCAGCGCGATCTCGAGGGCGGCGGTGCCGTTGACCACGCAGGTGCAGTGCTTCGCCTGCTGGAACTCCGCGAACTCCCCCTCGAAGCGCTCGACGCGGCCGCCGCCGATGCCCCACTTGCCGCTGCGCACGGCGTCGGCGACCGCCGCGACGTCGCTCTCATCCCACACCGGCCACGCGGGGAAAGGGATGACGCGCACCGGCTGGCCGCCGTTGACGGCGAGGTTGGAGCCCTTGAGGGTCGTCATCGCGGTGTCTCCGTCATGCGCCGGACACAGGCGAGGCACCTTTCCGCGCCACTGCGGCGGGACTGTCCCCGAACGGGGACTGTTCCCTTCCGGGCGCTGATGCGCCCAGGCTTGAGCGTCCCGCAGGTCAGAGCGTGCCCGTCCCGCCGCGTCATGCGCGGCTGAAGCCGGCGATCGAGGTTGGGGTGTGGATTCTGCGCGGCGATGGGAATCCCCTCCCGTCACCTCGCGGAGGCCGCGCCGGAGGGGCCGGATCGCGGGGGCTTCGCCGCTCGCGCCTAGACCCCGTAGGCCGAGATGCGGCCGGCGACAAGCTCGAACAGCGCTTCGGCATCGGCCTCGACGCACACCGACGCGTTGGGCGCGCCGCCCGCGATCGCCACCGTCAGCCCGTCGCCGGTGACTTCGAGGCGCATGGGCTCGAACCGCCCCAGGCCGGGGTTGAACGCCACCCCCACCGCCAGCGGATCGTGCAGCACCGGCCGCATTCTCCCTTCCGCCTGCCATAGGGGCAGCAGCTCGGTCAGCGCGCGCGCCAGCGGCCCAGTGGACTCGCGCAGGAGCCCAAGGTATCTGTCGGGCAGCATCAGCGTCCCCGTCGCGTCCAGCGGCACGACGGTCAACCGCGCGCCCGAGTTGAGGACCCGGATTGCGGCCTCGACGTCACACGCGATGTTGTATTCGGCCACCGGCTCCGGCGCGCCCGCGTAGCCCCTGCGCACCGAGCCGCCCATGACAATCAGTTCCGCCATCTTCACGCCGATCGCCGGCTCCCCCTCCAGGCACTTCGCGACATTGCTCAGGGGACCGATAGCGACGACGGTGATCTCGCCGGGCGCGTTCTTGATCGCTTGCAGCAAGTAGTCCACTGCCGCCTGAGCCGGCGGCTGCAGGCCCGTGCCGGTGGCCCAACCCGCCTGGTTGGGCTCGCGGTCGGGCGCCCCGCATCCGGCGAAGCCGGGGATGACGGGGATCTCCGTCTTGCCCGCCCAGTTGAGCAGCTTGCGCGCGATGCGCGCGCGCTTCTCGACCGGGCCGTACACCGTCGTCACCCCCACCAGCTCCAGCTCGGGCGAAGCGATCGCCAGCGCCAGGGCGAAGGCGTCGTCAATATCGTCCCCGATGTCGGTATCCAGGATGATGCGCTTGGTCATGTCCCCCGCCTCCCGGGCGCTGGGCCGTGGTCGCCCGCGCCAGCGCTGTGCATATTCCGCTCTTGCCGCGCGGCGCCTGCCGCGTGATGCAGCCAATTGCGGGCTCCGGGCGCGAGATATCATGCCTGCGCGCGGCTCATTGCCGTCGTCCTGGGCGGCGCATGCCCAGGCGCGCTCGCGGCCGCGGTGCAGCCGGAAACGGCTTGAGCGGAAGGATTTGCCCATACGGGCGCTGAAGAGGCCCTTAGCCCGAATCATGCGTGATTCGGGCTAGAGCAGGCGAGCAGTGGAACCTGTGCTGGAGCATAGGCGCCCCCGCCTGTGAGTTCCCGGCCGAGGGCGGCCAGGCTCCACATCACCTGCTCACCTTAATCGCGTCTTTCGCCGCGGAGGTGCCGCCATGACCGCTACGCCTGTTAGGGGCGCGCGCTCGCCGGGCGCGCGCGATGACCGCGACCGAGGCGAGGTCGCGCCCCTGGACGCGGCTTCCGAGGCCCCGATCGCGCGGGCGCATCGGAGCGAGAGGCTGCGCCGCCAACTGTTTGTCGAACGCGCCTTCTTCATCGCCGTGATCGCCCTGCTCACATTCGGCCTGGTGCGCCAGGGACGCGGGTTGACGGCCTACCAGATCACGGTGGACGGCAGGCCGGTGGCCCTGGTCGCCGAGCGCGCGACGGCGGACAAGCTGCTCCGCGAACTGCGCGGGAACACGCCGCAGGCCCGCTTTCGCCAGGCCACAGACGTGCGTCGGGTGGACCCGCGCGCGCCGGCGGTGCTGACGGAGCGGCAGGCGCGCGCGGCGCTGACGACGGCGATCAACGTCATCGTGCCCGCGCACGTCATCCTGGTCAACGGCAGAGTGGCGGCGGCGGTGGAGTCGCGCGAGCAGGCGGAGCAGGTGCTGACGCGCCTGCGAGCGAGCTACGCGGGCTCGGGGCAGCAGGCGAGGTTCAAGGAATCGGTACGCATCGAGCAGGCGGAGATTCCGCGCGCCCAGCGCCTGTCCCCCGACCAGGCGTTCCAGGCTCTGGCGGGTGAACGCGCGGCCGGCAGCAGCAAGACTTACACGGTCAAACGGGGCGATACCGCATGGGGCATCGCCAACACCTACGGGCTGACGGTAGAGCGACTCGCGCTGCTCAATCCGCGGGCTGATCTGGCGCGGCTGCAAATGGGGCAGACACTGACCATCGCGCGCGAAGAGCCGCTGCTGACCGTGGTTACCACCGAGGAGTCCACGGAGCTTGAGATCATGCCCCACTCGATGCGGGTGACGGCGGCGCCGGACCTGCCCAAGGGTCAGCGGCGGGTGCTGGCCGAGGGGCGGGATGGGCAGAAGACGGTGCGCTATCGCGTCACTCTGGAAAACGGGAAGCCCATCAAGCGGATGGTGATAGCCGAGACCGTCATGCGCCCGCCGCGCGCCGAGCGCGTGCTGGTGGGAACGGGGGCCGCCGGCGGCGTGCCGCCGCCGAAGTAGATGGTGTCGCAAATGGAGCATGGGCGCCCCGCCCGTGATGCCCCCGGCCGAGGCGGCCAGGCTCCACCCCCGACCGCTCTTCGTCTGCGGCGCCGGCGACCCAGCCTGCCGCTGGTGGTGCTGATTGCGGCGCTACTGGCGGCGATATGGCTGGTGCACTATTACTTCTTCCAGCTTCCGGCGCGCGCGCCGCGGGCGCATTCCAATCCAGCGCCCGCGACTGTTGCCCGATGAAGCGCTGACCGCGTGCACCCCGGTTTCCTTACAGAGGATTCCACCGTGACCGAACGCGAACCAAGTAGGGGCAAGGCATGCCTTGCCCCTACATTCCAAGAGCACTCCGCGGTGCCTCCCGGCCGCAGGCGGTATCGCCTGGTCGCGCTCGACCTCGACGGCACCCTGCTCAATTGCCGGGGCGAGGTGTCGGGCGACGATGCGGCGGCGCTGCACCGCATGCGCGAGCTGGGGGCGCTGGTGGTGCTGGCCTCGGGGCGGATGACGGCCTCCATCCGCCCCTGGTATCACCGCCTGCGCATAGACGGCCCGGTACTCGCGTACAACGGCGGCATGGTGCGCGATTCCATGGCCCGGGGGGAAGGCATCATCTTCGAGCGCGCGCTGCCGGCGCGCTACGGCGATTGGCTGATTGACTACGCCGAGGAGCGCCGCTTTCACCTGAACTACTACGTCGCCGACGTCCTGTATGCGAAGGACGACCCCAGCCTGCGCCGCTTTGCCGACCTCTACGCCAACCAGACCGGTTCGGTCTATCACTTCGTGGACAGCTTGCGGCGCTTCAAGGGCTGCGACCCCACCAAGATCATCCTCATCACCGACCCCTCGCTCCCCGGCCGGCGCGCGCCGCGGCATCGCGATGAGCTGCATGACGAGTTCGCCGCGCGCTGGGGCGACGAGGTATCGCTGTTCAAGACCAACCCCGAGTATCTGGAGTTCCTCAACCGCGAGACCGACAAGGGCGTCGGCCTGGCGGCGCTGGCGCCCGCCTACGGCATCGCGCGCGAGGAGGTCATCGCCTTCGGCGACGCCGGCAACGACGCCCCGATGCTGGCGTGGGCGGGGCTGGGAGTGGCCGTCGCCAATGCGTTACCGGAGGCGCGCGAGAAAGCGGACTGCATCTCCCCCTATTCGAACGACGAGAGCGCGGTCGCGCGGACGCTGGAGCAATTCGTGGAGGGATTCTGACCGCGGCGTTTGCCGCCAACCGCTTGTGGGCAGTAGGTAACAAGGGGCGACGAGACCCCACGGTACAATACCTGGGGAACTGTGAGCACCACCGGCGCGGCGATAACCGTCTGGGGAGGAAACGCATGAAGGCCCACAGCGCGATGCTCGTCGGCGCGGCGACGGCGCTGGCACTGGCGGCGACGGCGCTGGCGGCGACCGTCTCCTGGTCTCACCACGATCCCATGTGGATCGGCGACTGCTGGGGCACCGGCCTCAAGTCCAAGGCCGGTCGCGCGCTGCTCGAGCGCTCCAACATCAACTGCGTCGAGCTGCTGGCGCGGGTCGAGTACCTGGAGGGCGATATCCAGCGCGCGCTGGCGAACCCCCGGCACCGGCCATGGCCGTGGCTCGATCCGACGTACCGCGAGAGCCTCGATTCGCTGATCCGCAAAGCGGCGGGTCTGGGACTCAAAGTGCAGCTCAACCTCGATCCGGGAGGGACCGCGGTGTCGCCGGCCTTCCGGCGGCGGCTGCGCGCCGGAGCTGCTACCCCCGACGAGGGCAGCGGGTGGTTGTTCCCCAAGGCGAAGAGCGGCTACAGTGACCGCCAGATCGCCCTCTACGCCGACCTCTTCGCCCGCACCGCCGCGCAGTGCGAGAAGGCCTACCCCGGCGTGGTGAAGTGGATCCAGGTGGGCAACGACCTGGGCTTCCCCGCGGACAACTACCGGCGGCTGGTGGAGGCGGTGGTTGAAGCAGTCAAGGCGCGCGGGCTGGGGGTGGCGGTGGTGGCGGATGCACTCGGGGGGCGGCTCCCCCGCGAGATGCCGAATGGCAAGCTGCCCGACATCGTCGGCTTTCACCACCTGCCGGCTTTCGGCGCCGAGGACAGCAAGTACCCCTCACAGGCGGAGGTCGTCCTGGAGCTGCGCCGCGCCCTGGAAGGAAAAAGGTCCTATCGCGGGCGCCCGGTCGAGATCTGGGTTGATGAGTGGAACCCGGTGCGGCGCGGCGAGTCCTTGCGCGACGCCGCGGCATGGCGCCGCGTGGTTGACTTGCTGGACGAGCAGCAGCGCCTGGGCGTCACCGGCAGCATCTTCATCACCTTCTGCCTCGACGGGGAGCGCAAGGACCGGGCGGCTGCCTGGGCCCTGGGATTCTCCGGCGGCGCAGCGTCGCCGGGCTTCAATGACATCGCCGCGAAAGTCGGGGAGCTAACGGGCGTCACCCAAACGGAGCATGGGCGCCCTCGCCCGTGATGCCCCCGGCCGAGGCGGCCAGGCTCCACGAGGGGAGCTAACTCCGCTTGGCATGGCGTCACAGTATATACCGGCTGGTATCCGCGTCGCCGGCGAGGTCGGCCAGGCGCCCGCGGACGTAGGCCTGGTCGATCGTGATGTGTGCGGGCGCCAGGTCCGGCGCCTCGAAGGAGACCTCCTCCAGCAAGCACTCCATGACGGTGTGCAGCCGGCGTGCCCCGATGTCCTCGGTGCGCTGGTTGACGTCGGAGGCGATACGCGCGATCTCGGCCACGCCGTCGCCGGTGAACTCGAGCTCCACGCCCTCGATGGATAGCAGCGCGTGGTACTGCTTGATCAGAGAGTTCTCGGGCTCGGTCAGGATGCGCAGGAAGTCGCCCGCGCCGAGTGGGGTCAGTTCGACGCGCAGCGGGAAGCGCCCCTGCAGCTCGGGGATGAGGTCCGACGGCTTGGAAACGTGGAAGGCGCCGGCGGCGATGAAGAGGACGTGGTCGGTGCGCACCGGCCCGTACTTGGTCATGACCGTGGAACCCTCGACGATGGGCAGGATGTCGCGCTGCACGCCTTCGCGTGAGACGTCAGGGCCGTGCCCCGCCTCGCGCCCGGAGATCTTGTCGAGCTCGTCGAGGAAGACGATCCCCGCCTCCTCCACCCGCTCGATCGCCTCGGCGGTGACCTGATCCATGTCTATCAGGGCCTGGGCGCGCTGGTAGGTGAGGATATCCTTGGCCTCGGCGACCGTCACCCGGCGGCGCTTCTTGGTCTTGGGCAGCATCCCCCCCAGCATGTCTTGCAGGTTCATGCCCATCTCCTCCATGCCCTGGGGGGAGAAGACCTGGACGAAGGGCGAGCGGCTCTCCTCGACCTCGATCTCGATCATCTCGTCGTCGAGCTCGCCCGCGGCGATGCGCTCGCGCAGGCGGGCGCGCGTGTCAGCCGCCTCCTCGCGCGCCTCCTCGGGCGCCTCCTCCTGCTCCGGCGGGCGCTGCCCGAGGAAAGCCGCGACCGCGTCCAGCGGCGCCTGCATGCGGGGCGCGCGCCGCTGCGGCCGCAGGGTCTCGGCGATGTGGTCCATCGCCTCGTTGCGCGCCTGGCCCTCGACCTCCTGCATGCGCGCGCTCTGCACCATGCGCACCGCGCCGTCGGCGAGGTCGCGGACGATGGCGTCCACGTCGCGCCCGACGTAGCCGACCTCGGTGAACTTGGTCGCCTCGACCTTGATGAAGGGCGCGCCCGCCAGGCGCGCCAAGCGCCGCGCGATCTCGGTCTTGCCGACGCCGGTGGGGCCGATCATGAGGATGTTCTTGGGGATGACCTCGTCGCGCATGGGGCCTTCGAGCTGGCGGCGGCGGTGGCGGTTGCGCAAGGCGACGGCGACCGCGCGCTTGGCGGCGGTCTGGCCGACGATGTAGCGGTCGAGCTCCTCGACGATACGCCGGGGAGTGAGTTCCGCCATGACATCAGCATGTTCGGGAGCGATCAACGGAGTCTCCTTAGTACCTCGTGACGGAGATTACGGCGTATGACCCTGAGCGTGATCGGGCACTTGCCACGCTCAATAACGCACAATGGTTATTATGTCACGAGGTATTAGACGTCTTCTGGGTTACCCTATTGGAGATGCCGGCCCTTCCTTTCCATCATCGGGCAAATCGACCCCAAAGTGCTTGAACCGATCGGGTAGATCCTCGATGCGATCATCCTGCGGGAAGAGATTCCTGAGACGCGTGTATAGTTCGCGGGCCTCGTCCCAATGCCCACGCTTGAGTAGCATTCGACACAGCCAATAGGGCGCATAGGGCCGGTCCCAGTACATCAGCATGTCCACCGCCCTTCGGAATTCCTCAAGAGCACGATCGTCATCTCCTTGCTTCATGTGCATGAAAGCTATGCCTGAGACGAGGTCCGGGTCTTCTTCTGGCAGGTTTGGGCGCTGTCGCCGGTACTCTGGATAGAGGTCTGCCGCCGTGTCGAACAGCTTCCGGGCCTGCTCAAAGGCTGTGCGCTCCTGAGGCCACCTGTACGCTGCGACAAGGGCGTGCCCGTACTCGCGATGCACATAGTAAGCGCTTGCGGCGTTCCTTCGGCCCGCGAGGGCTATGGCTTCCTCGAACTTCTCCCCCCCCAGTTGCTGGTATTCGAGGGCACGCTGCCCGCGCGTTGCTATGTCGTCTCCCGAGTCTGCAGCAGTATCTGTCACCTCCTCGGCCCAACTCCAATCGCTGGCATCCCCGGGCGGCTGGCCCGCCGCGATCTTGGCAACGCGGAAGTAGCATCTACCCAGCCCCGCCTTGACATCAACATCGCCCTCCGGCCCGGACAGATCATCGAGAGCCTTGTACTGTTCCAGAGCAATACCGTATGCGTCTGGGTTCCTGCTGCCACGGGAGTAAGTGCGCCGGGCAATCGGTTTCAGCTCCTCAACGTATTGCCTGCGTAGAGCGTTCTGTCTCCCGAAGATCCCGGCCTCGCCGAGATGATGCACTAGCTCTGCTGCTAGGTGATGTCTCTTCTCTGGTGAACGCTCTCCGACGCGTTGCTCGAAGTATCGGGCTGCGGCCTTGTGGTATTCACGTATCTCGGTCGTCTCAGCCTGTCCAAGGAAAAAATGGCGCAGCAAAGGGTGCAATACGTAGAGTCCGGGACGCGGCTCTTCAATCAGCGCATGGCGCTTCAGGGAGGCCGCTGCATTCACTGCGAGCTCACCACGCCACGATACTAGGGCCTGAACCGCCACAGGACCGCGGAACACAGCCGCGAAAGCAGCGGTTCTACGCTCGTCATCGTCAAGGGTGAGTCGCGACAGCAGCTTAGGGAGCAGGGTTCGCTCGACCTCGTGCTGAAGCGCGGTCTCCAATTCGCTTAGCTGGACTCCTCGCGCTAATAGAGTCGCAAGAATCCGGATCGCTAGCGGATGTCCGTGGGCAAGACGAAGCACTGCTTTCTTGGCTTCTCCTGTTGGAGGCGCGGGCCCGAGTGCGTCGCACCAGTAGCGCAGTACCTTGTCCGAATAGTCGTCTTTGGTGAAGCTGCTTAGCCGGAAAACGGCGACCTGCGAACGCAGGGGCTCTGGCAGCGGCACTTTTGGATAAGCTGTGAGGACGACGGGGTTGCCCCGGAAGCTCGCTCTCCCTTGTATCCCGACCAGGAAGGCACCTATGAGCCTGACCCTGGTATCACATTCGCGCGCGACCACGTTGTCGAAATCCTCTATGATGAGCACGAGATTAGGGTAGGCGTCAAAATTCTTAAGGATCTTCCTCCAGTAAGAGACAACGGCTTTGTCGTCGAAGCGGTCGATAGCATCCGCGTCGCATGACAGACCGAATAGCGCTGCGACTTCCGACATGAGCCGAGGTACTCCCCAGTCTTCGTGCGTCGGGAGAGAGAGGTATCTCCAGCTTGGCAGGCGCCTCGAGAGTGCCCCTCGTACAGCCCATCGCTTACCAATGCCAGGGAGACCGCTAATCACAGCAACGCGGCTGCCCCCGCGAACTGTTACGTCAAGCCAGTCGATGAAGTCTCCTCTGTCAGCCCACGAGCCGTGAAAGTCGGCGTACCCAACCTCTGTTGCCCTCTGACCCACCTGGGCGCTGGTGGTTTCGGGCAGCCCTTCCCAGAAGGCCGCCGGAGGCTCTCGGACGATGGCGCGCAAGTCGGCAACACGTCTGCGAAACTCGGACATAACGGCTTCGACAGCATCGAAGAATGACTGATCGCCGCTCTCGTCGAGCATGCTTTGAAGCGCTGCTCTGTTTGAGTTGAGGAGATGAAGGCGCAGCTGACCCGGAGAAGCGACGGTCGAAGGCATCACCAGGCATTCTGTATACTCTTTGATCAGATCTATGCGAATGGATTCCGGCAGGACATCCTGGATGAGACTGCGGAGGCGACGCTCAGGTAGCGGCGGGAGTTGATCGCCGCAGACCGCCAACACAAGTTCAAGCTGTTCGCGCCCATCCTCTGGTGCATGCTGCTCAAGCGATTCGGCGACTGAGGATACGGTCTCCTGCAGCTGCTCAATGTCCGGCGACTCGGTGAGGTAGCCTATGGGCACCGCGAAAGCAGCACTACAAGGGAAGGTCGGCTTGCCACTGCCGCGCTTAGTGATGGATGGAAGTTGCAGATCGCAGCCGATCACCGCTTCTGCTCGGGACGGAAGCTCCTGGTCCTGTCCGAGCCCCGGCCAGTTGACCGGCAACGCCCCTCCTGCATGGGCGAAAACCGCCGAGCGACCGAATTCAGCGCTGTTACAGAAGACGACTGGACGCTCGTGCAGCAACGCGAGCGTTTCTACAGCCTTGAACGGATCGACACTATGAGAACAGGCAGGCACGACGATAAGATCGCACTGCGCCAGACCATCTCCGATGGTCCCGAGTTCGCCGGCATGGGCAGCAAGCGCGTCGATGCACAGAAGGACGCCCACGTTTATCTTGGCACCTTCACACAGTGGCACGGCAACCGGTTTCCAAGAAGCGGGGTCCGTTACCAGGGAGTCTTCATCCCCAGACCGCTGCATCTTGAAAATGGTTCCGCATATGCCAGTGGGGCCAATCACGGGGCAAACGGCCTTGAACACGTCTGCGTCATCACTCACGGCAGACGCGTCGATATCTATCCCGCATGTTTCGTACGCCTCGCGCACTTCCCGGCGGTTTGTAACGGTGTGGCTTCCAGCGACAATCGTTGTTTCGCCTTTCTTGGCGAGGGCGACGAGGTCTGGGATGGACTCTGCCGGCACAGAGTACTCTGGAAACACCAGAATGTGGACGTGCCGATTCTGGGCCCATGCGGTGATCTCCATGAGCCGGGACGTATGCCAAGCTATGTACTCCCTCCGATTGCCCTCCCGCAACTCAGAGACGGGGGCTGCACCCATGATCGAGAATAGGCCTGGCGCGTCCCGATGTGGGAAAATTGGTTCCCCAAGCCCCATGATGATCCGGCGGCTGGAGTATGCAGGAGTGAAGTCAATCTGCGCCGCAGCGACACGTGCGACCGACATGTCTGCCCCCTCTAACCCGGATTATGCGTAAGGCCCGCCGGTGTGCGTTTTTCGCGAGCCGGAAAGCATTCGGACAGGGCGTGAGTGGCTTAATGGTTTCAGTGGGAGGCGCGATGCG
>Ga0307379_10010763_pt1 | contig 12080 bp, 7 predicted proteins | sample UN2MG_FD_202237 | JGI IMG/M metagenome (GOLD analysis project Ga0307379, IMG submission 202237) | Soil microbial communities from Risofladan, Vaasa, Finland - UN-2 | ecosystem: Environmental > Terrestrial > Soil > Coastal area > Acid sulfate soil | place: Finland: Risofladan, Vaasa | collected... | reverse complement strand
AACGGAGATATCTATATTGTATACACCGCATTCGATAGTATCTATCATGTATCGAGTACTGACAAAGGTTCATCATGGTCAGGTAAACCGATTGGCGAAGGTGAATATCCATGCATTGACCTGGATTCTAATGAGAAATCTAATGTTGTTTGGATGTGGTACTCCCCACCAGCTCAAACTGTTGAAAGTATTTTATATTTTTCAAGAAAGACACCGTTCGGATGGGCAGACCCTGATACTCTCTGGGATTATCCGGGAAACTCGGGTGTTCCTTGTTTTCAAATAGATGATGATGATACGGGTCATGTGGTATGGAATTCTTACCCTCAGTTTGGACCAGGAAAATGGTCAAGAGGAGGAAGTGAATTAGATTATGGATATTTCTATACTCAAGCAGCGTCACCAACATTCAATGATACAACAATAGACTCAGATTATGAGGAAGTAATAGAGATTCCTTCTCTTGCGATAGATAGTACAAACTTTGATTGTCACGTTGTTTATAGCAAAGACGACAACATATACTACATTAAAGTCAATACATCAAGTTGGACAACACCTCAACGAATCTCTGATAGTTCAAATAATTCAGGAAATCCTTATATTGAATATGACAAGAATTCAAGTAAAATTCATGTTGTATGGCAGCAAGATAAGGGAGGTAATAGTCAGATAATGCACATATCAAAAACGCTGCAAACAGGTTGGCGTAGACCAGTTGTTGCTTGTTCTACTTCATATAATTCTGTCAATCCTGTTATAACATCTGGTGAATTTATCTTCTGGTCAGAGGAGATTACCAATAATAGTGAGATATACTATTCTCGATACAGTGGAGGAAGCTGGGGAAGTCCAACTCTTGTGAAAAATACAACCGAAGATTCAAAATTCCCACATGCAACCTACATTCCTGGTGCTGACCCTGATACTGTATTTGTCACATGGACAGACGGTGATTCGATGCCCTACATTATCGAATTCAAGGAGCTTAACTTCGCTAAGCAACAAAGCCTATTCTCAGGCCATATTTCAGAGAATACAACTTGGCCAACTGATATTGTGATAAAAGGTGATGTTTGGATTGATCCGGGAGTCACTCTGACAATAAATCCGGGAGTGCATGTAAAATTTGAGCCAAACTACGATGATAAGCAAACAGGGGTTGACCCTACCAGAGCAGAATTCATTGTTCAAGGAAATTTGAAAATTTTCGAGAATGATTCATTACCTGTTGTTTTTACCTCTAATGCATCCAAACCAAAAGCTGGAGATTGGTATGGAATAAGGTTTGTTCGTGACGAAAAGAAGGAAGTCGAAAAGAGAATAAAACAACCTGCGCTCTCTGAGAAATCAATTTTGGGTAGAAATAAAGCTAAGATATCCGAAGGGAAGAAAAATACTAACCGAATACAGGAAAAGAAGCATGGAAAGACAGTGAAAGCAATTCAATTGGTTACCAATTTAAGAATAGAATACGCGAATATCGGATTACTCTTAGATAGACCGAATAAAACAATAATAAGAGAATGCGATTTCCAGAATAACAAAACAGGCCTAAAGGTTATTAAAGATGCTGGCGTGGACATTATGAATTGCGATTTTAGTGGTAATACAGATTATGGTATTGCAATTTGTTCTGATGCATACGGAACCATTAAGGGATGCAAAGTGCTCTCTAGTAAGACAGGAATCATCTTTTCGCGGTCTGAAGGTAGAGAAGTAGAAGACCGGTACCAAACAAGAACCTATGATCTTAATTACTCTGAAACTGAGGCGAAATTTGCCATTGCCGAATGTAAGATTATTGATAATTCTGATTATGGAATCTGCATAGTGGGAAATGCCAAACCGGATTTTGGTGCTCAGGGTCACAATTATATTTACGGAAATGGGAAGTATGACCTTTTCAACGACACGGAAAATGACATAAATGCAAAAGGAAATTACTGGGGGACAATAAATATTGATAGCTGCAAGGCACATATCCATGATTACTTTGATAATAGTTTACTTGGTACTGTTTGGGTCGAACCTTTATGGAATGGAAATCATGAAAGTGAAGGAACGATGGAGTCTGGAAAAGGAAAAGCAGCTCTTAAGAATCTTTTAAATGCTGCGTCACCTACTCCTTTTCTTAAAAATACCAAGATAAACTATTCTATTGCGAATCCAGGATACATATCGCTTTGTATCTACGATATCTCTGGTAGATTGGTAAGAACTCTGTGCAACGAAAAGAAAGATGCCAATACTTACAGAGCGAGCTGGAATGGGCGTGATAATTCGGGTTCTAAGGTTTCAACTGGTATATACTTTATAAGACTGGCTACTGATGATTTCGTTGCTGTGAAAAAAGTTATGGTCGTAAGATAGAAAGTAGTTTGTTCAGAGCACTATTGTAGTGCTGCAAGCATGTGTCTGTTTGCTAAAATTACAGGGCGCATTACTTTTTCATTCGAGAGTATTACTGCTACTTACTCTGTGGACGCAATGGGGTCAGGCTGGAAATTGGAATTTAGTGTTGACAAATTTGGGAGATTGTGATACATAATGTATTATGGCGAGGAAACCAAGGATAGAATATCCGGGAGCGTTTTATCATGTAATGACAAGGGGTAACCGCAGAGGAGCTATATTTAAGGATGATAAAGATAGATTAAGATTTTTGCGAAAGCTTCTTGAATATAAGGAGAGGTATGGATTTATTCTTTATGCTTACATTCTAATGAAGAATCACATACACCTGTTGATAGAGACGAAGGAAGCACCATTATCGAAGGTAATGCAGGGACTTTTGCAATCATACACACAATGGTATAATGGAAAATTCAAGACGGTTGGGCATCTGTTTCAAGGTAGATACAAGGCGATACTGTGTGACAAAGAAGTTTATTTGTTGAATCTCATAAGATATATTCACATAAATTGCGTAAGAGCTGGGTTAGTTAAGGATCCGTCAGAGTATGAATGGAGCAGTCATAGGATATATCTTGGACTTGAAGAAGGCAGGATAGTAGATACAGATTTTGTGTTGAGTCAGTTTTCCAGGAATAAGAAAGAAGCCATAAAGATGTATAAATCATTTGTTATGGAGTGGCTCAGAGAGGGTAGTAAGGATGAATTTTACAGTGTAATAGACCAGCGGTTTTTAGGAGAGGTAGATTTTGTGGTGGGAGTAAAAAGCCGGGTTGGAGAAGAATTACTTGTGAGAGATACAGTAAAGGGTAAGACTTTAGATGAGATAGCTTCAGGGGTGGAACGAATAACAGGTGTAGGTTTAGATGATTTGCGTGGACGGAGTCGGGAAAAAGAGAAAGTAGAAGCTCGTGGTTTATTTGTTCGTTTGGCACTGTTATACAGCAAAAGTAAACGGGGGGAAATTGCATCATATCTTGGCAGGACATCAAAGATGGTATGTTATTTGGAGGGAAAAATAGATAACAGAAAATTACGTGTTATGGAAAGAATTTTGCAATGGTAACATTGCTTTTCTAAATTCCAAATTCCAGCCTGACCCCATTTCCCTTTGTGAAAAGTATATTTGATGTTATTTCGATTTTACCATTAATGTACGAGTCTACATCTTTATTCAAATCACCGTCAACGAATTGATCTTCAGCAAGCGAATAATAAAACCAAGCATTATTGGTGTCATCTAAACTCACTTCGGAGAAATACTGTACAGCATTTTCTGTTTCCTTTTTTAGTTGAGGATATGTAATAAGATCTGTTATGGAACCAATTATTTGCGGAAGCAAGAAAAGTGCGAATATTATAATGATAAAAGAAAGTAATTTTTTCCTCATAAATTCGAAATGCACGAAAGTGTTATTCCAACCACCATCACAATCCACAAGAGAATAATTTTTCTATAATGGTTCATTGTGAGCTGTCTTCTTATTTGCGAAAGCCCATTTTCTTCCTCAATTCGTCAATCCGTTGCCATGCCGAAATAAATTCTTTGTTTGAGGAAAGCTCAAAGGCACGGACATGATACTTATGCTCATTTTTATTCAAATTGGAATTGCTACATCTACGTAAGGGACCCTTTAGAGGTTTTGTTGAAGGGGCAAGATGACTAAGCCAATAATCTAATCTATGTTCCTTTTCACCTGTAATATCTTCGAGCAGCTTCCGAAGGTCAAGTTCTTTGGCACATTTATTACCCTTTAACTTGCTATCAGCTTCTGCTTTTCGATGTTGTGCTACGCACTCAATTAAGATTCGCAGTTCAATTTCATCATCTGATAAGTTTGTAAAAATATAATCATTTGAATTGACATCTTCATTTTCATCTATTTCCAAATGATCAGTCAGAAGAAGTTCTGTGAATTGAATGGTCATTCTATAAGTCGGAAGAGTGCCCGTGGAAACATCTTCGATAAAATAATAATCACGGAGCAAGTCAATTTTAAGACGCAGGTCCTCATATTCATCTTCCAGGAATCTTAATCGTCGTTTTCCATTGCTTCCGAACTCAACATGACGGCTTGGGAGCACATAAAACTCTCGAATAAGCTTTGTTTCATCATCCTTTAGGAACCGAGCCATTGTTGCAAGCAATTTAGGCATCTTTGAGAGCGCATCCTGAAAATTCGACACGTCGGTTGAATCTGTTTGCTTTCCTAATTCAAGACTTGCTCTAACTTCTGCGAAATATTTCCACGATTGTAATACTTCAACAGTATATCTTAACTCATCGTCATCAATTAGCTTTGCACAGTTTTGGCATAACCAAATTCCATTATTTGGTCCTCTTCTTTCCTCTTCAGCAAGTGAATTATCGTATCGAGGACCGTTCTCACTTGCAGCTGTGATGTGAGCCGCTACAGCAATATTGCTTACTTCTTCAGGCTCCTCGGCAGGTCCAGAAGTAGGAACACAACAATCTGGATTAGAGCACTTAAAGCCAACTCTCTTTGCCAGCAGAAGCTTTGTAGATTCTGTAAAATCATCACGTTTTGTCATTTTGCTTCAAGGTTAATCTATTTCATGATAAATTTCGGTAAAAAATAAACACATACATGTTTTTCGTAGGCACTTCTCTGGTTGCGTAAAGAATCCTCATCTCGCCTTTACCACTTTCCCGACACACTTACCGTTGAGTTTGAGGAAGTAGATGTTTTTACTGCGGATGAAGATACCAGGTAAAAGCCTCCAAGTGTATGGTGTTCTCACATCGACTATATAAAACCATATCCCCTTGTTTTGCTTCAAAACAGGTGTTTTCATTCTCAATAAAGTCTGCCAGTTTCACCAAGCTATCTGCTATGGCTATTCCCGCAAATTCAGAATACCCGTTGTAAGACACATATATTGCGTACGATTCCGAGGTTAGATTACTAACATAGAGGGTGAAAGTGTCTTCTGCTCCGCTTGGTGTTTTCTTATTACAGCCAAGGGAAAGTAAAAGAAACAGAAGTGTCATTGGATTTTTCAAGCAACCTCGCTTAAAAAGCATCTCACTCACCTCATCTTCACCACTTTTCCGGCAGGTTTGCCGCTGAGTTTGAGGAAGTAGATGCCGGGATTTAGGTCAGTGCCGAGTGATAAGTGGTTGGTGGTAAGTGGGACTGATTTGACTAATCTTCCACTTATATCATAGACTGTCAACTCTATCCCCTCCGCTATAGGCTCTATGCTGGAGAAGTAGATGGTGGTGGAGGTGGTGAATGGGTTGGGGTGGCAAATGAGTCTCAGGTCTGCGGCCTTATGTCTTTGGTCTTGTCCTTCATCGACTCCTGCGACGTTGCCCATTGAATCTGTTTTTATGAGATAGACATTACCTATTCCCGATCCAAAGGACTTAGTTTCACCTGTTACGACAAAACCTTTATCGGAAGTTTGTTTAACACAATGACAAGTATCTACGTTGTCACCACCAAAGAGTTTTGTCCATAATGTATCACCAAGAGAGTCCGTTCGGATGAGATATATATCCCAGTATCCCTTGACATTTTCTCTTCTGTTTCCTCCAATTATGTACCCATTATCACTTGTTTGCTGAACTGACTTACCATATTCATAGTCATATGTACCGTACACCTTTGACCATAAGGAATCTCCAGTTTTATCAGTTTTAATTAGCCAGACATCATAACGACCGGAACTGTTGTAATTTGATGCCGCGGCTATGTAACCACCATCTGATGTTTGCTGAACGGAATAACAAACATCTCTTCCTATACTACCGTAAGTTCGTGTCCAGAGTGTGTCACCCACAGAATTAGTTTTAATAAGCCACACATCTCCCTGTTCTTCACTAAGCATTTTGTAACCACCAATAAGATAGCCTCCATCGTTTGTTTGTATGACAGAATGTCCCTCATAAATATCATTTCCACCATAAATTCTTGTCCATTCATCATTACCAAGAGAATCTAATTTTATAAGTAAAACGCTGCGAGAATAATTATGGGAACCTGTGATTATATAACCCTTATCTGACGTTTCATCAACTGAAAAGCCCATATCCCAACTGGTATCTCGAAACACATACGTCCAGAGTGTATCTCCAATAGAATCAACCCTGACAAGGTAGACATCTGCTTGTTCAGCTCCGAATGCTAAAGTGTATCCAACTATAGCATAACCTCCATCGAAAGTACATAAACCGTAATATGCGAAGTCAGCCTCGGAACCGCCATATGTTTTTGTCCAGAGAGTATCTCCCAGTGAATCTGTTCTAATAAGATAGTAATCCCACGGTCCACTGAAAGCTCCTGTTGTCCCAGCTATATAATATCCTTCACCAGATGTTTGGTCAACCGATACCCCACAATCAAATTGATTGAGGCCATACCACCTTTCAAAGGTTATAACAGCATAGGTTGGGGATACAAAAATTATAATGATAAAAAGAACAAAGATAAAATATTTCAAAATATCACCTTCTTAATTATTATTGTTTTCACCTTCACCACTTTCCCGACAGGCTTGCCGTTGAGTTTGAGGAAGTAGATGGCTTGTGGGATAATCTTTCCTTGTGCATCTCTTTCGTCTCAATCATTTTTGATTTTGATGATGTTTTTTAAGGTGTGGCAAACTTCTGTTTTCATAACTGCTTCGGGCTAAATGCGTGTAACTCTCAATATGAAAAATAGCAGTTTTTCAAAAAGAAGTCAAGGGGAAAATGTGTGTTTGAGCAATTTGTAGACATTATTTGGATACATGAACAAACGCCATCAATCTTAAAGGTTGGCAATAATATTTCTTCCTATTTTACATTTTTAGAATTTTCTTGACTTCTCATCTATTGTGTTGTATTTTGACGATATAATATGAAAAAAGCTCTAATAAAAGTATCAAGAGAGAACTCTGGTAAGATTGCAGTTACAGTTCCCTATAATTCAATATATATTAAGAAACTGAAGGATATAAAAGGACACAGATGGAATCCAGAAAAGAAGTGCTGGTTCTTCCCGAAATCTGATAATATCATAGAACAGCTAATTGATATTTTCAAGACAGAAAATCTTTGGATAGACCCATCTTTAAAAAAAGAAGATAAGATTTTATTTAAGGATTTACGAAGAGAGATGGTCTCAAGAAAATACAGTCGCAGGACAATAAAAACGTATATTCATTATAATGAATATTTATTGAAATTTACCCTGCACCGAAACTCTTGTGCGGGGTTTACTAGCAAAGAACCCACCAGTATTACAGAAGAAGACATCAAAGATTATCTTTTCCATCTGGTAGAAGAAAAAAAAATTGCTACTTCAACATTAAACTCTGCTATAAGCGCCTTGAAATTTTACTATGGTGCTATTCTCAAAAGGAAGTTTTCCTATGAGATAAAGCGGCCCAGGAAAGATAAAAAGTTACCAGTAGTTCTCTCACAAGAAGAGGTTTTAAAGATTTTATCTACAGTTTCTAATATCAAGCATAAGGCAATTTTAATGCTTATATATTCTGCTGGGTTACGGGTGAGTGAAGTAGTAAAACTAAAACCCCAAGATATTGATAGTCAAAGAAGGTTAGTTCATATTGGAAATGCTAAAAGGCGAAAAGACAGATATACGCTGCTCTCGGATACGACATTAGAAACCTTGAGAAATTATTGGGACAAATATAAACCGAAAAAGTGGCTATTCCAGAGTCAAGATAAAGAAAAACACATAACTACGAGAACGGTTCAACGGATATTTGAAAATGCCTGTGAGAAGGTGGAAATAAGGAAGGATGTGAGCGTTCACAGTTTAAGGCATATTTTTGCTACCCATCTTTTAGAGCAGGGAACAGATCTCAGATATATTCAGGAGTTACTAGGACATAAGAGTTCGAAAACTACCGAAATCTATACACATGTGAGTAATAGAAATCTAAAGAAGATAAAAAGTCCATTAGACAATATAAAAGTGGATAAGGGGGATTTATGAAAGAACAAATTTATTCTATGATAGGGATGTATATCCGACACAGTCGCATATACTCCCAAAATGGAATGATATCCGACACTGTCCGATATAAACAAGTTATATGAAATTGTTACCCATATAATTACAGGGGAGCTAAAGCAATCTTGTAGAATGGAGAATGTTGAATGAAGCTCAGAGAGATCATTGTCAAGAATTTTCGCTGTCTGGTGGACGTAACCATTCCTGTAACTGATACCACCGTTTTAGTCGGCGAAAATAACTCTGGCAAGACGGCTCTGCTTGAAGCGTTGAGGATTGCATTGCCTCGGAGCGCAGCGGGCCGAGGGATACCCTTTAATGAATACGACTACCATATGGTCAAAGCTAATGACTCGCCCCAGACGAGTGAAGGTATTATCATAGAACTGTGGTTTCGAGAGGATTCCCCTGATGAGTGGCCTGATTCTTTAATCCAAGCTCTTACTGATATCATCCAAACGGATCCTGTCATGGATTTGGATTCCATAGGATTACGGCTATGGAGCAAATATGATGCAATTGCCGAGGAGATCGTTACCAAATGGGAATTTCTCGCATTGGATGGTCAACCGTTGGGAGGAAAAGGTGCATTTCTTGGTAACCTGACAAAATTTCTCTCTTACACCCGTTTGTTTTACTTATCCGCTCTCCGTGATTCAGATGATGAATTTTCCCCGCGTTCTCAGTTCTGGGGGCGAATACTCCGTAACATCAAAATTAGCGATGAACAAAGAAATACCCTTGGCGAGGATCTAGCAAAGCTTAACGATGCCTTGCTGAAAGCGGACCCAAGACTTGAACAGGTAAGAGCATCCTTAGACAAAGTTCAAAAAATTATGGCGTTGGGAGCTGACCGAAATACTTCAATACAGGCTTTGCCACTCAAGCCTTGGGATTTGATGTCGAAATCGGAGGTGACCATCAGAGCCTATGAAAGTGAGGTTGACTTTCCGCTTTCGCGGCATGGACAAGGCATGCAGAGTTTAGCCGTTCTTTTTCTTTTCCAAGCCTACATCGATGTGCTTCTTAAGCCAATGTTTAAGCCAGAAACAGAGGCTATTTTGGCTTTAGAGGAACCAGAAGCCCACCTCCATCCACAAGCGACTCGCGCGCTTGCGGCAAATTTGGACGAAGTCAGAAGTCAGAAGATTGTCTCAAGTCATTCACCCTACTTCATTCAGGAAATCCCATTTACACAAATTCGGATGTTCCGTCGAAAAGGCCCATCGTCCAAGGTCCTCTATGTGAAGCGGTTCTTTACCGCTAAGTTGCCGAATACGCCCGATCTATTGAAGTTTTGCACAAATACGAATAACGCACCAAAGTTTGAGTATAACAATGGTACTTCTATTCTCACTGTGAACGGCAAGATAGAAGAGAAGGAATACCGCGATTTGCTTAGAATCTACCCAGGTCAAAACGAGGTTCATGCGCAACTCAAGCGGTTTAGGAATGAATCTCAACTGTATCTGAGTGACAATGACCTCGCCGATCTCGATACGTACGCAAAGCGTATTCGTGGGGAGGTGCTCTTTGCGCGTGCATGGTTTCTGTGCGAGGGTCCGAGTGATTATCTACTGCTTCGCTATTTTGCGGAATTGTTGGAGAGGCCATTAGATAATGTAGGGGTAACGGTAATCGATTTTCAAAACAACGGATCACCAGGTGCTTTTGTGGGTTTGGCAAGAGCTTTTGAAATTCCGTGGATCATGGTCTGTGACAATGATAACGAGGGGAAAAATTTTATCAAGCAGGTTAAGAGCCGTGGGCTGACAGATGAAGCAATCAACGAACTTGTTCGACCACTGCCAGGAGAGGACGTAGATTTGGAAATGTTTCTTGTGAAGAACGGATTCACCCAAGAATACATACAGATTCTTGCTGAACGAAACGTTAGTTTAACTAGAAAGGAAGGTGAAGTAGAATTGGAAGATGAAATTGCCTCAAGGATAAGGGCAGATAAGACTGGCTACACCATTGCGTTGATTGAAAAACTTCGAGCAGCAGGGGCGGACAAATTAAGAGTTCCCCCGTTTCTTGAGGCGGCTATCAAAGACATAATTGCAAAGGCATCATAACATGAGTACAGCGCAATTTATTGTAGACTGGAAACAACTTAGCCTTATTCAGCGAGAAGCAGCGGAATGGGATGAGTCTCCCCTGTTGGTATTGGCGGGGCCAGGCTCAGGGAAAACAAGAGTTCTTGCTTGCCGAATAGCGCGTATTCTTGATTCTAGTCGTAACATGAATTTCCGCATCCTCGGTCTGACATTTACCAATAAGGCGGCAGATGAAATGAGAAGCCGTGTGACCAATTTTGTACCCGGACAAGAGGGACGCCTTTTCCTGGGGACTTTTCATTCATTCTGTGCGGATGTCTTGCGCCAACATGGAATACATTTGAACATCAATCCCGATTTTAATATATATTCGCTGGACATTGACTTACAGGCTGTTTTGAATGATGCAGTGGAAGAAGCCAAGAAGATGATTGATGTAGAAGTAACTGATCTGGACAAAAAGACGCTGCCAGTTATAAAACGTCTGAAGTCACGTTTGATTTCCTTCGAGGACTGTCGTCAGGTATTCAATGACCCCAAATTCGGTGAACGAATGGCCGCTGTTTATCCAGCATATGAAGCGGAACTTGCCAAACGGAATGCCCTTGATTTCTATTCCCTGATTCTCAAAGCGTATCAGTTGTTCACGAAGTTTCCCGCTTTTGCCAAACGCTATCGGACAGTTTATCCCTATATTTGCATAGATGAGTTTCAAGATATGAATCGTGCTCAATATAGTCTTATCCGCGCTCTCACTGGAAATCAACATAGAAACCTATTTGTAGTTGCCGACGACGATCAGATTATCTATCAGTGGAATGGAGCGAGCCATAAACGCATTGCGGAGTTTAAGAGCGATTATTTACCGAAGGTTATCCAGTTACCTACGAACTATAGGTGTCCACCCGAGATTGTGAAGTTAGCTAATAATCTTATCCAGCACAATTTTCTGAGAACGCCCGACAAAAAGCCTCTTAGGGCATTTCGCTCTGGCTTCGGCAAAGATGCTGTTCGCCTGCTTCCGATTTTTCCCGACTTCAATGCTGAATCAGATGGAGTAGCCAAAGACATCAAAAGGCTTCACTATGATCATCTTGGTTCGGTTGTCATATTAGGAAGAAACCGTAAACTGCTCGAAGGTACTGAAATGGCATTGCGAAGAGAAGGATTACCTGCTGTGATATCTCAGCGGAAGGACGAATTTCAAAGTACCCCGTTCGTGTGGCTTCATTCCACCTTGCGTCTTGCCAATGATAGAGAAAATATTAGTTACTTGGAGGCTGTCTGTGGCACCTTTGCTCAACTTACCGAAGTGGAAGTTGATCCTGAAGATGTTGTCGTTCAGGCCCAAGAGTCGAGCCTTGGCTACTTGCACCACTGGATCAAGCTTGTACGCCAAAATACTTCAAATGTTGCAGTGAAAGAATTAATTAATAAGACATCGCAATTCTTGGTGGCAGGCAGGGACTTCCGAAACTTCAGTAGATTTGTACTTTCTTGGTTTAGCGATCTAGCACAAACCCAGGAGGAAGCCGGCAGCGATCCGATTGCCGAAGTATTTGCTCGTTATGAAGAAGAACGTTCTGTGTGGGAAGAATTGATGAGAGAAATAACAGAG
>Ga0307379_10010762_pt1 | contig 12080 bp, 23 predicted proteins | sample UN2MG_FD_202237 | JGI IMG/M metagenome (GOLD analysis project Ga0307379, IMG submission 202237) | Soil microbial communities from Risofladan, Vaasa, Finland - UN-2 | ecosystem: Environmental > Terrestrial > Soil > Coastal area > Acid sulfate soil | place: Finland: Risofladan, Vaasa | collected... | reverse complement strand
AAATTTCAATCTGTGTGTATCTTTCTAGTGTGGCTGGAGCTGGCCTGGGTACCAGGTACTGGGAATGCACTGAGTTTTCCCTCCCGGGGTTGATCATGGTCCCGCCGATTCTCTGAAAAAACGGAGTCGGTCGGTTGTAGGTTAACCATGCGTAAAGCCGACCTTCGTACCCTCCATCCCGCCGGTTCCTACCCCAACACCGAGGACTCGTGCGCCCGCCGGCTGGCTCGTGCAATCCATGCCGCCGAGTCTACGTCGTGCGTCACGTCGTGGTCCGCGCAGGAGCGGGCCGAGGACTACTTCAACGAGCATGGGCTGGCCCGTGCCCTCGACGAGTGCGTGCGATTGGAGGCGCTCCGCCTGCCCGATGCTGATAACTGAAAATGGAGGCCACCTCGGTTGTAGGTAAATCATGAAGCTGCCCCTCACCATCGGTACCGCGCCAGACGGCTCTCTGGTCCAGCTTCCCCTGGATGCGCTGCGTCGCCACATGCTGGCGCTCGGTGCCTCCGGCTCAGGCAAGACCGTGCTCTGCAAGGTCATTGTGGAGGAGTGCATCCGGAAGCGGCTGCCCGTAGTCGCGATTGATCCACAAGGTGACCTCGCGTCCCTGGCCATGGAGGAAGATCCGTCCGTCCTCGTCAAGATGGGGGTCGACCCAGAAATCGCGCGGACCTTCCGCGACCGGGTTGACGTGAAAATCTGGACGCCGGGTTCTACCCACGGGATTCCCCTTTCGTTCACGCCCGCCATGGACGTGCCGTCGGGCATCCGTCCCGAGGACCGTATCCGCGCGTTCGGCTCGGTGGGCAACGCGCTGGCCGGGATGGTCGCAGGGTCCGGTGAGTCGACCTCCGTCGCTTTCTCCATGATTCTGGAGTACGCCGATTCCCACGGGCTCGCGTGCGAGAACATCGACGATTTCATCAATTTCCTGGCCGACCCGCCGCTCCCGCTTGCACGCGCCCTTGATGCCGTGTTTGACGAGAGGGCCCGCGCCAAGGCCCACAAGGCGTTTCTCATCAAGACCCTAGGGGCAAACCGCCTCCTGTTTGACCTCGGCATGTCCATCGATGTCAACGAGCTGTTTGGGCTCTACTCCGGTGGACCCGCCGACCACGGCAAGGCCCGGCTGTCCATCATCTACCTCAACACCTTGACTTCACAGGAGGATAAGGAAATTTTCGTGTCGCTGCTCTGCTCGGCGATGTACCAGTGGATGCTGACCCTCGACGGCTCCAAGCTGTGGGGACTGCTCTACATGGATGAGGTGGCCCCGTACCTCCCGCCCGTGAAGAATCCTGCGTCCAAGCAAGGGCTTATGCTGCTCTTGCGGCAGGCGCGCAAGTACGGGCTTTGCTGCCTGCTCGCCACCCAGTCGCCGGGTGACATCGACTACAAGGCGCTAGGCCAGGTCGGGACGATGGCGCTTGGGCGCATCTTCGGGGAGCGTGCGCTCGGCAAGGTGGAGCCTGTCGTTCGGGCTCAGCCTGACGTGGATACCGATGCCATCATGGCAGGTCTCCCGGGCATGGCCAAGGGTCGGTTTGTGCTCGTCAATCCTGACGTGTACGACGGTCCGCAGGATGCGCGAGTTCGCTGGCTTGCGTCCAAGCACACCACGGTCACGGCGGACGGGGTGAGCGACCTCGTTTCCGACGCGGACCGTGAAAAATACGGGTGAGTCAGTTGTAGGTAGAGCATGACCGCCAAGTTCAAGCACGGGGACCTCGCCGAAGACCGGGGGCGTGATGGGAAGTACACCCGCTCGTCCCCGTGTGACGCTTGCGGTAAGCCAACGAACGAGGCGACCCGCGCCACCGATGACGAGGTGTGTCAGGGGACGGACGACCCCGGCTTCTACCTCTGCGACCGCAAGAGGTGCCATGCGAAGACCCCCGACGGACTAGAGGAGCGTCGGGCGTACTACAACGCCCAGCGGGCCCTGAACGACGCAGCCGACCGCGCCCGCGCCCGGCGCTGACCGTAGAGAGTTTTCCAAACCTCCCTGAAAATCCGAGCCGGCTCGGTTGTAGGAGAACCATGAGCAAAGCAAGCGTCACCGATATCGCGACCGTCATGGACAAGATCAAGACCCTCACCCCCGAGCAGACCGACGAGGGCTTGCTCGATGAGGCCGTCCACCAGCTTGCCTCTGAGGTGGCGAGCGCCGCCAACAACGGCGGGTTCCAGTCGCAGGTCATCTATCTGCTGGAGAACGGCTACACCGTCGACGACGTGCTGCTCCTGCTCGACGACTCTCCCTCCACGCACTGAAAAAACCTCTCACCTCAGTTGTAGGAACATCATGGCAAACAACTACTTCCAGTTCAGCTTCATCCTCCCGCTCGAAACCAAGAAGGAGCGCGTTTGGCTGACTAAGTTCTTCACCGAGAAGCCTGACGGTTTCTGGACCGCTGATCAGGTCAGCGATTGCGAAGATGTCGAGGACCGCTGTGTCGGGTTCTCTCACGAGTTCGAGGGCGATGATGATGTGGTCATCTTTGCCGAGGAGACCGGAGACACTGAGCAGGTGGTTCAGATTCTCAAGAAGTTCCTTCTGGAGTCCGGAACCAAGCTGGCCCAGGTCGGATTCTCTTACGCCTATACCTGTAGTTCTATGCGCCCCGGAGAGTTCGGCGGCGGGGCCCTCCTGGTGAAAAAGACGGCGCGGGGCTGCAAGGTCGAATACACCGATACGGCGGAGTGGCTCGCCAAGAAGGGACACACCAAGTGAGCAAGAAGTGGCTCAACACGTTCGACTGGGTGAACAAGGAGATGAGGCGATGACCTTCAAAATCAGCCTGGACGACAAGCAGACTCACCTGGGGTTCTTCTACCTCCGCCCGACCTACTGGGAATGGGGCGAGACCAAGTGCGATGTCTGGTGGGGCCCCCGCCTCGGCGTCATCGTCTGGAACGGCGTGGACTGGCACCCCTACGCGGACTTCCACCCCCACACCAACATCAAGGCACAGGGGGTGTAAGTCCTCGTGCGTATAGAGTTTTCCTCTTAATTCTCTGAAAAAACCCAGCCCTCTGGTTGTAGGTGAATCATGAAGGCAGCAGGCAACCTCCACGTCTTTCATCTGCACAACGGTCACGGTGACCACGCGGACGGGCAGACCTACGAAATCGCGTACTCCTGTGACGCTCACGTACAGGTGCTCGAATGCGCAGATGGCGCAGAGTACGTTCGCCCCATTGAGGTAGACGACGGAGACACCTGCGACCTCTGCGAGAGCAAGACCTGGAACAGCGCAACGCTGAAAAACCTGGTCGGCTCTGTTGTAGGTGAATCATGAGCAACACCGAAGACAAGGCGACCGTGATGAAGTTCATCCAGAACCTGGACCCTCGTAAATTCGAGGAAGATGCTCTCGATGAGGTTGTTCACGACACTGCCGCCACGCAGGCTTCGGACGCCAACAATGGCGGATTCGAGTCACAGGTGGCCTACCTGCTCAAGAACGGCTGGTCCGCCGATTCGATCATCGGCTACATCAAGGCGGAATACTAGCCATGGGCAGGAAGAAGCCTCAATACCGGGTCGTCGCCGAGTACCAGATGCGGAGGGCTCCCTACGACTTCATCATCATGGTGAGGTTGGAGAAGCTTGCGCGTCGTCAGCACGTCAGCTCCGGCGGTGGAATGGGTGCGCGCGATGTCTCGTGGGACTTCAAGACCAAGGCTGGAGCAATCAACACAGCCAAGCGCATCCGTAAGGATAAGCTCAAGTACCTCAAGGTCTACGTCTACGGTCCCGAGGGTCTGATTCTCTGAAAATCAGACGACATTCAGTTGTAGGTGAATCATGAGCAACAACTACACGCAATTCTCCTTCGCGTTCAAGGTCAAGGGTCTCAAGGCCAAGGCGTGGATCGAGAAGACAATCGACAAGCTGGTCAAGGCGAGCAACGACGAGAAGGCCGACGAGGAAATCCTGGAGCTGTTCCCGGACTGGGAGGACTACCTGGATGTCGGCTTCCGCACCGAGATGGAGCCCGCTGCTGGCAAGAAGAACCAGTGGGAGCTGATCATCTTCTCGGACGAGAACGGCAACGTCGACCATGCTGCCAACTTCACGCAGGCCATCCTTCAGCGGTTCAATCCGAAGGGCAAGGTTGGCTTCCAGTGGGCCGATACCTGCGACAAGATGCGGCTTGGATATCAGTTCGGTGGTGGCGCTGCTGTCGTGACCGCCACGTCCACGAAGTTCCTGAACACGTACCAGTGGCTCGAAAAGGAGCTGAACAAGTGAGAAAAAAGAAGTCAACGACGCCCTTGCGTGGCCCTTGCCCCAAGTGCGGACAGCCGATGACCTACGAGGACGAGACGGTCGCAGGTCAGCGATGTGCGGATTGCCAGGCCCAGCCCCTCTGGGACAACAACGAAATCCAGTTCGCGCGCCTCCTGTGTGAGCTGGTCGCCAACTGGGAAGATGATACCTGCGCCAAGCACACCATCAGGGCTGTGGCTCGGTCTATGGACCTGACGCCAGATCAGGTGAACGAACTATTCGACCGCGCTGACGCTGTATGGGAAAAATCCAAGCGGGACAATTGTAGGTAGCTCATGGCCACCTTCAAAATCAACCGGGACGACAAGCACACCCAGCTTGGGTTCTTCTACCTCCGTCCCACCTACTGGGAATGGGGCGAGGTCAAGTGCGACGTTTGGAACGGCGCGGACTGGCACCCCTACGAAGACTTCCATCCCCACGCCCTCATCAAGGCGCCGGGGTCGTAGGCCCTGTGGAGAGAGTTTTCTTTCTACGTGATAAAGCGTGGAAGAATTCAACACCTGGATTGTAGGTAGAGCATGAATGATACCGAAAAGACCCGCCTCAAGAACGCCGAGACCAACGTCAAGACCCTGGAGAAGCGCATCATCAGCCTAGAGGAGGATATGGCTCTCTGCCTCAAGTTCATGCGCGTGCAGGCCGAGAAGATGGCCAAGGAGAAGGACCCGAACTTCAAGGTCCACGATAACTACGAAGCCTGAGCTACCAGTAGACGGAGAGGACAGACAGCCCCAGACCAACAGCGATGAGGAGTACCAGTAGCCCGACTGCTAGGTCGCTCAACGACCGGGTGCGCAGCTTCCTGCGTGGGGCTCGGTGAGCTACGCCGATCATCAATTCTTTCTTGAGCCGGGCGTCTGACAAGGCTCCTGTCTCTCAAAGATCAGCTCGATTGTCTAGTTCCTGAAAAACCAGGTACCCTAGGTTGTAGGTAGAACATGATTCTCTTTCTCTGTTACGTGTTCCCGCCGCTAGCGGTGCTCCTCATGGGGAAGCCATTCAGCTCCGTGCTGAACTTCTTCTTCACTTGCGCCTTCTGGGTGCCAGGCGTGAAGCATGCGCTAGTCTGCTACGCAGACTACAAAGTGAACGGCGTCACCCGCGCCATCAATCGTCCAACCTGGACCAGCTCACTCGATACGCAGCCCATGGGCCGCGCACCCCGCAACAACAGGAAGGTCCGCGTAGAAACTGTCGTCCTCTACGACAACCCCCATGTCGGCAAGAACGGAACGTATTTTAGAAGCAAGAACTAGTTACGCCCTCGCCTGTTTCATTAGATTCGAGCGCGCAAATAAGCTCGGGTCGTAATGGATTTGAGGCAGGTAGGCTTTTGCGAGTCTTTGGGTTCAACTCCCATCGAGGGCACCTTTGGAAGGCCGTGCTTAAGAACGGCTGGTAAGTGGCAGCAAGACATTAGACGTAGCCGGGAACGTCGAGCTGCCCGCCTTCCTCTTTTTGGAAACGGAAAACTCCTGAGTTTTCCCTTCCACGCAAGCGCTTGCGCCGATAGCAGATGGCACCCGCATCTCTCGGCGCACCACGCCTGCCGCCTCATCCTGTGTGGCGGTATTGCGCATTGCGTCAGGCCGTTCAAAGCCCAAGAGGTATCTACAATCGACCCGGCGGATTTTTTCACCAGCCAGGGAGTTTTCTTTTAATCCGGACGGGCCTGCGGCCACCGGGCGTCACCCCCCTCTGCTACAACTGGGCGTGCAAAGATTTTCTCAAAAAACCTGAAAAGGAATCCTCCCAGATTTGTAGGTAGGGCATGAACGCGAACAACCCGAACAACAAGGTGACCACCATGGACGACTCTGCCGCCCGCTTTTCCCTCATCGAGATGAACGACGACGACCGCACCCCGGCGCCGCCCACCCTTGCCGTGGTGCCCGCGCGCCGCGTCGAGGGTGGTGTGTGCGACGAGGGGAAGGCCCGCGCCGAGGCCGACCAGGCTGACGCCGAGGCTGCCGGCTGGTCCCTCAAGCCCCCGGTGTACGCCATCGGGAGCCGGGTCAACAGCATGGGCGTCGCGAACTTCCGCGCGTCCCGCCAGGACCACGACAGCAAGGCCAGCGTCGGCGAGGCGTGCAACAAGCTGATCGACCTCATCAAGACGGAGGACCGCAAGGACATCGTCGTCAAGATCCCCACCCTCAGCATGTTCGAGGATGGCCGCATCACGCGCGGCGCGGGTCCCCTGGACGTCTCGTCGCGTGCCATCACGGGCGTCGGCACCCACATCACCCCGGGTGGCGCGAGCTACCTCCGGGCGTGCGAGCCCGACCTCCGCGCCATCAACTTCAACCGCTGGGCCGTCAAGGGCTGGCGCGAGGACACCCGCGCGACCACCAAGCTGGTCGAGGAGTGGGAGAAGTCCGGTAAGAAGGGCGACGAGCCCAGCCCCGTCATGGTCGAGAAGGAGCTGACCCTCCGCACCCGCCTGAACCACGCGAGCAAGAAGCGTGAGGCGTGGAGCTTCGTTGGTCCCAAGTACGGTGCCCACGACGTCGACAGCATCGCCGAGCAGGTCATGGCGAGCGAGGCCATCCCGGCGGACGCCAAGTGCGACATCACGTACGACGGCTACCGCATGCGGATGAACGTGCTGTTTCACACGAACATCCAGCCCGGGAAGGCTGTGGCCGGGGAGATCTTCAAGGCTGGCATCATGCTCAAGACGGCCGACGACGGCTCGGGGAGCATCCAGATCAGCGCGCAGGTGTTCCGCAACCTCTGCCTCAACCTGATCATCATCGACCACGCCAAGGAGCTGGTCACCCGCCGCAAGCACTACGGCACGGGCATCCAGGCCGACGTCGAGGCCGGCATCGCGACGGCCATGGGCAAGGTCAAGGTCTTCGCCGACAAGTGGAGCGAGGCCACCCTGGAGAACGTCATGGAGAAGTACGGCGTCCACAACGTCGAGGACGTCCTCCGTGGCCTGGTCTTCAACAAGGTGGTCCACGTCTCGGGCGTCAAGCCGGACGAGATGTATGACCGCCTCCTCCGCGCCTACCAGGCCGAGCCCGGCTATGGCAAGACCGCCATCGTCAACGCGGTCACCCGCTGCGCCCACAGCGAGACCTGGAGCCGCTGGACGGACACCGAGGACCTGGAGCGCAAGGGCGGTGAGTTGCTGTTCGCAAAGGTCTGGAACGTCGCCATCAGCGACGAGGACCGCGAGTCGCTCACCTACTAGAGATGAGGCCGAGGCGGTTTCCTGAAAAAGGGGGCCGCCTCGGTTGTAGGTCTGGTACCGGCGCCACAATCTGGAGGGCGCCCACGCTCGTGGTTTACCGAGCCGACTGGCCCCACGTCACGGGGCTCGCAACGTTGGCGTGGAGAGTTTTCCTCTCAAGCCGGAGCGAATCTCTGAAAAACCAGGGCCGGTCAGTTGTAGGAGAACCATGCGAAAGATCAAAATCAACGCCAGCGATTTCCTGCTCGACTTCCTCGTCGCTGACGACGATATGCCAACCACCGACTCCTTGAAGGAGATGGTCTACGCATTGGCCATCGCGAAGCGCTGGGATGACCAGCCTGACGGCGTCCTCGACGGACTCGTCCGTGCCTATGCGGCGCAGGCGACCTACGATGCCGAGCAGGAGTCCGACGACGGAGAGCCAAGCTTCGAGCTAGTGTCCGGCGCGGAAGCCGAGGCCATCTACTGCAAATTCATCGTGGCCGGCTATCGTGCGGTCCTCAAGGGCAAAGAGGAGTTCAAGGCTTACCTTGCAAGTGAGTCTGACGAGGGCATCCGGGAGAGCTGTGACTGGTATGAGCCCATTGTGGGCTATTGGCCTGATCAGCTTCTCGCCGAGGTGGCCTACGCCAAGGGTCGTCGCACGGCGCATGAGGCCATCGCGATGAACGAGTGGCACCGCGCAGCGAAGGCTGCTGAAAAATCTGCCTAGCCCAGTTGTAGGAGAACCATGGACAACATCGAGTTCGCAACCAACCGCCGCATCTGCGCTGTCTGGACCGTGGCCTTCCGCCGGGTCGAGGGTGGGGTGGAAATCCTCGCGTACGACAACGGCATCACGCTGGGGTACGAGGAGGAGCACGCGCATCCCCATGGCATCTTCACGGAGACCCAGGACCGCACCGTGCGAGAGCTGGTTCTCAGCAAGGGCGACAACTGGCATCAGCGTGACAGCAAGCTGGTGAGTCAGGAGCGCCTGACCATCGTCAACCCGGGTCACATTTTCTCGTACGGCAAGGGCGAGTTCTAGCCGTGAGCAAGGACCGTGGCATCTTTGGTCTGAAAAAGTAGCCACCTCCAGTTGTAGGAGAAGGATGAGAGACGCAAAGCCATACTGGAACAAGCCGAACCGCGACGCTGGCGACCCCGTCTACCTAGAGCATTTCCTGCTTTTCGAGGCTCAGTACGAGTCTGGCAAGTGGGAGTCGTTCTGCGTCGACTACAAGCCAGACGGCTGTCACGAGGGCGGGAAGTACACCGAGTTCTACTGGAACGGGGATCTCCAGGGATCGTTCCCGTTCTGTGTCGGAACCCAGCAGTTCTACAAGGAGCAGCTCAATCATTTCGTCGAGTTCTGGCTCGATGAGTATGACTGGGGTTATTCTGAAAAATCCGGCTAGCTCAGTTGTAGGAGAATCATGGACCCCAACGCGAACATCAAAGAGCTTCTTTCCCTGGCTGCCTCGATTCGTAAGGATTACGAAGACGAGGATGGCAATGGCGTCGACCAGGACGATGCGAACCGGCTTGCGGAGCTGATCGAAGCTCTCGATGGCTGGCTGAGCAAGGGCGGATTCCTGCCCGGAAGGTGGGCGCGATGAAGGTCTTCGTCGTTCACTACACGCACAAGCACGGTTGCGACATCTCCGTCTTCGGGACAAGGGACGAAGCAGAGCGAGCTGCGACTTCGATCATGCTGACTCGTGCGAACCGGTGGGACCACAGCAAGACCGAGGAGTTCCGGGAGTCTGCCTTCAGTCCGGCCGGGTTCAACGAACTGCTTGGGACGTTCCACGACGTCGAAAGGAACATCAGCTACGGCGAAGTGATCGAACTGATGGAGCGCAAGGTCCAGTAATGAAGGCGGCGCCAAGCCGCTTCCTGCCTGCAAGAAAACTCTAGAGTTTTCTTTTCTTACAAAGCGAAAGGACGGGAGATACTTATCTCCCGTCAGAGCCCCTCCGCTGTCTAGAACTCCTGCTCGACGACGGCCGGGGCCTTGGGCGCGGAAGCCTTGGTCGGCCTCTTGGGCGCGTCATCCTTCGACAGCCGACGCAGGCGGTCGAGGGCGTTCTTGGTCAGACGGTACTTGCCGTCGCCGACCTCGTTCTCGTGGGTGACCCACTGGGACCGCACGAGACGGCGCAGGGTGTTGCGGACCCGGGAGCATCCGCGCGCACGTCCGCCCTGGATGCGGTGCCAGTTGAGGTCCTCCATCAGCTCCTTGATGGAGCGGACGGGACGGCCCTCGATGGCCAGCGAGACGACCAGGAGCTGCTCGTTCTTCGTCAGCTCCTCGAAGTGAAGCTGGAGTGCGCCAGCGCGCTGTCCCTGAGAGGACTTGAACTCGGTCTTGGTTTGGGTGCTCATGCCATACCTACAATTCGCTGTGGATAACTTTTCATGAAAAAGCAGAGGTTCTTGGTTGTAGGTGAACTATGAACGATAACCTCAAAGGTCTCATGACTTTGGCCAAGGAGCACAGCTTGCTTCGGGCGCAGTTCGAGCAGTCTGTGCGTGATCACGTCAACCAGACGTACCACCTGTCCGACGACGAGTTCTGGCCGATTCTGGAGGCTCTGAGCGAGGCCATGATCGCCGCCAGGGGTCGGAGTGACATGTCCGATTCCAAGAGAGTGATCGAGGAGTTCGTGCGTGCGCGGCTGTTCGACAAGGGTGGCAGCGCCAAGCTTGCCACCTGGGAGAGGCTCGCTTCGTTCGCGCGCACCTACGGCCACCACAAGGGCCTCGTCTACAAGGTCGTCAGCAGGTTCGACGACCTCGACATGGGGGACGACTCCCTCGGGGACTTCTGCGATTCGTTTGTGCTCGCCGGTAGGGCCAAGTTCGGTCTGTTGGTGGACGGCACGCTCGCCACCATGAAGCAGGTGAGCGTGTGCCTGTTGCGGACCCGGGAGCGGTTCATCATGCGGGGTGAGAACTACATCGAGATGTTCCTCGTGGACGCTCTCATCAGCAAGACCCCGAGCGTGGCGCGCGATGTTCTTCGGGAAGATGACCCGCCGCTGAAAAAGTGTCAGACCCCAGTTGTAGGGTTCGATATGGACCTTCAGTCGATCCTCGATGCGCTCGCTCCAATCATGGGAAGCGGCCAGCCGGCCGGCGGCAACGTGACCCTGACCCTGACTCGCGAGCAGTACGTGGAGGCGTGCAACGTGGTCGCCATGCTTCAGCTCGCCGACCTCGTGAACTACAAGAAGGCGCAGGATGCGTACCCGCGTTTGCTCCAGGCCCTGAATCTGGTGCTCGCCATCGCGGACAACCCGGATGCGAACCCAGGGGAGAAGATCTCCCTCGCCACGAAGACGCGCGCCCAGCTTGACTCGGCACTGAAGTTCGCCGAGAAGTAGAGGGAGCCCGGCCCCGCTGGGTCGCGCCGGCAGGGGAAAACTCCAACGGATACGCCTATGTGGACGCCGTTGGAAACCCACAGGCAATTCACAGGAAATTCACATGGTGGTTTTCTTGAACCCTCGGTTATCGCGTTGTACAGGCTTTGACAGAGCAGTTACCTGAAAAATTTGTTAGCCCTGGCTGTAGGAAGGGTATGGGGGAATCCAGCAATATGGATGGATCTTTGATGGCTTGCAGTGGTGATGAACTCTCCTTCGAGGACATGCGTCCTGAGGAGCAGACGATCATGATGGCGTTGGAGCAGGCCCATTCTCTGGGTCACAGCATGCTCCATATCAGCGATCTCCAAGCAGTCACGGGGTGGGAGGGGCCGGCTGGAAACAGCAAGGTTCGCAACAACCTGCGTCGTCTCATGCGGTATGGGATGATCCATCGTCCCATCGACGGCACCTATGCACTGGTGCGTGATCCCAAGCCGGCACCGCCCGTGGCAGTCCGTGCGCCGGCTCCGCTGGTTCAGATCCGCAAGAGGCGCCCGAACCCCAGAGATCTCAACGAGGACGAGGTGCGCCTCCTGCGTGCTATCGAGGTTGGCGACGCCATTCCTGACGCTGTCGCTTCCATCAGGAAGCCCTACTGTGCTCTGTACGATTCGTGCCTCGACCAGGCGATCTCAGGGAAGTGGGCAGGCTTCTCGTGTGCCTCCTGCACGACAAGCGCGCAGATCACCGAATGGCAGCGTAAGTGCGACTGGCTTGCCCTGCGTGCGCTGGACACCGCTGCGGATGAGATCGAGGAGCATGGCAAGGTCAACCGCATCCGTGGCGTGAAGCCTGGCACCAGCTTCAAGTCCACCGCTTCGGAGTAGGGGCGCAAGCGCTTGCGCGCTACGTGAACAGGAAAACTCTAGAGTTTTCTAATCTGTACGCAAAAAAGCCCCGCCAGCCGGAGGTTATGCTGAACACACGACATGATTGTCGCAAATTCACCTCCGGCCGACGGGAAAGACAGTCTACCCGCAAGTCACGGGCGTGAACATCCCCGATGAGTACCGACCGCTCTGGTAGTCGACAGACTTCTTGGGCATGGCGACAAGCCGCTCCTCGCCGAACTCACCGTCCATGCGGCCGATTTCGAGCACGTACCCGTAATCATACGACTTGGGTGCGCGCGTGCGCAGGAGAGAGAACGTGGCCA
>Ga0307379_10010761_pt1 | contig 12080 bp, 9 predicted proteins | sample UN2MG_FD_202237 | JGI IMG/M metagenome (GOLD analysis project Ga0307379, IMG submission 202237) | Soil microbial communities from Risofladan, Vaasa, Finland - UN-2 | ecosystem: Environmental > Terrestrial > Soil > Coastal area > Acid sulfate soil | place: Finland: Risofladan, Vaasa | collected... | reverse complement strand
CAGGCTGCAGATATTTGTATGCAATATAACCCTTTATAGCCAAATGCCAACTGGCGAAAATACAAATGAAAAATATCACTCCACTGAGAATTTCTAAACAAATCTTTTTCTTTGATGATTTCGGCTTCGGTATTGATGTTGTTACTTCATTGCCGTATATCCAGCGATCTATTATTTGGTCTAATAACCCTTTGTTTTTGCTGCCAAACTTTGCCAAAATAAAAATTTGAAATTTCACTATGGCAACTAACGCAGCAACTAAAACAGCAATACCAACACAACCTAAGATAATATTCCCTTTCCGGAACCCTGCTGCTGCTAAGGCCAACAGAAAGCCAAGAAGAGCTGCAACAAACATGCTGTAAAGCATTATCATTACCATAAGCACGAGAATAGTCAGCGTTCGATTTTGGGCATACCTGCGCGTCCATTTCGGAATCTCTTTGAGTTTCTCTGCATCCTGATCCTGCAATTGATTATTTTGTTTAACGCTCATTAGTATCCTCCTGCAAATGTGCGGCTGTTTTTAGTTTTTTCAATGCATAACGACTGTAAATATGGCCTATCAATCCGCATAGAATTCCATACCCTGCTGTCGGTATAAGCATATTGAGGAATATCCAAGGTTCGCCAAACTGATATGGGAGCACCTGCAACAACTAAAATGGCATGGATGCTGTAAAGGGTTGGCCAAAGCAGTGCCAAAGGACTAATTATGGGCCTTTGCCAGAGATACAGAAAGACAAGAAACGGAACAACATACAGTGCTGACAGCGGCTGCATATATTTAATCGGTAAGTAGCCAAGAAGTCCTAATATTACTGATAAAAAAACACAACTGCCAAATACCATTGCAACAACATATCCAACCCATTTCTTTTTCTTCATTGATTCCGGTACTGATATTGATATTGACCCTTCACCGGCGTATACTCGTCGAGTTATCCGTTCGATAATTTTGCTTCCCCATTTGGGCACACTTATAATAATCACACATATCATCGAAGTAATTGACACAAAAATAGAAATGCCAAACAGAACCATATTTCCATTTCGACAAGCGATACCTCCAAAATATGAAGGGATTGCAATGCCTGCAAACAGGCATGAACTGATCGCCAGGAAAATCAGCAAAGGGATGGTTCGATTTTGGGCATACTTGCGTATCCATTTAGGAATCTCTTTGAGTCTTTCCATGTCCTGCAACGATTTGTTTCGTCCGCTATTCACATCATTTTGTTCGGCCGTCATAACTTTGCCCCTTTCGGTTTCAAACCTGTCATTGAACCTCACTGAACCTTTCACTTCGCTTTATATCATAACGCAAACCTGTTTGCAGTGCAAACTAAAAATAAAAAAATCTTTATATGTGCCTTAAAATCTGCAAAAACTGCAATTATCTGGCCAAAACCGCCGTGATTTGAGGAATTTTCGTTTCTGCTGCTTAGCCTGTTATTTAACCCCCCAATCTTGTCCTGAGCTCGTCGAAGGATTATTGGGGAGGTTGTTTCTCTGTCCCCTGCTTTAATAATTCAACTCCTAATTGTCCGCAGGCCGCCTTTATTTTGCAGCCTTTCTTAAAGCGAACGGCTGTTTCAATTGCGGCTCGGCCAAGTATTTGTGCAAAGCGTTTTATGGTCTCTTTGCTGCTGCCGGTAAAAGGACACAGCGGATTCGGATTATACTCGATAAGATTTATATTACACCTGACCTGATGGGCCAATTTGGATAGTATTTGAGCATGCGATGCAGAATCATTTAAATCCTTTATCAGCACGTATTCGAAAGTTACACGCATTTTTGTCTTTAACTGATAATATTTCACTGCTGCCATTAAAGCTGCGATAGGGTATTTTTTATTGATGGGCATAATCTTCGAACGTAACGTATCATTCGGTGCGTTAAGAGATATGGCCAATCGCGGACGAATATCTTCATGGGCCAGCTTTCTGACAGCATCAGCAATTCCGCAGGTACTGATTGTCAGATGCCGCAGGCCGATGTTCTTGCCCTGCGGATCATTGATTATACGTACGGATTTTAAAACGGCTTCGTAATTCTGCAGCGGTTCCCCCATGCCCATATAAACAACGTTGTTTATTTTACCCTTGTCTTTTTGAATGATATTGAGCTGGTCTGCAATTTCAGCGGTTGTCAGGTTTCTTTTGAGCTTCAGCCTGGCAGTTGCACAAAATGCACAGTTCATCGCACAGCCGGCCTGCGTTGAAAGACATAGTGTTTTACGTTTGCCATCAGATAAAAGTACTGCTTCGATTCGATTGCCGTCGGCTAACTCGAAAAGATATTTTATGGTCCCGTCCGGGTCAGTAAATGTTTGTACGGTATGCAGCCGGGAAATATAGTAGCCCTGATTGACAAGACCGGCTTGAAAGGACTTGCTTAATGGGCTTATATCTGAAATGTCCGTAGCATTTTTTGAGTGGATAAACGTGAAAATGTACTTGGCAAGATACCTTTTCCCGTCGAGACTCTCAACTATATCTTCAAGCTCACCAGGTGTCTTATTTTTTAAATCTCTGTCCATAATCAAGGTTCTGCAAAACCGGTAAACTAATTACTCTTATACTAAGCGGTATCAGGAAAGTTTTTAAAAGTGAACAGTCACGTCTTCCGGGTTATGTCGCTGAAAACGGCCATTTTTACGAAATTTCAAGCAACAGCAGCAACATAACATCAAAAGACTTGGGTAAAATCGCTTAGCCGCTGGGTGGCCATTTAAGCATAATCTAAAAGAGCAGTAAAAGAGGTGCCTTTTTACTTTTAACTTCTGACTTTTGTCTTCTGACCTCTGCCTGACCTAAACGTCGAGGTTCTGCACCTCGAGCGCGTGTTCGCGAATGAAATTACGCCTTTTTTCAACGTCGTCGCCCATCAGGATACTGAAAAGCCGGTCCGCCTCTCCGGCATCCTCGACCTTAACGTTTAGCAACGTTCGCTTGCCCGGGTTCATCGTCGTATCCCACAGCTGCTCAGCGTTCATTTCCCCCAGCCCCTTGAACCGCTTTATCTCCACACCCTTGCCCCCTATCTGCCTTATCGCCGGGCAGACATCCCCAAGACCCGCTACCTCGTATGTGTCCGTATTATTGACAAGCTGAAATTTCGTCACTGCCGCCTGACCGGAATCGCCGGCAGCCGCCTCGGCTGCAAAGTCCTTCAAATCCAGCTTGAACTGCGACCACAGTTTGCTGTTTATCTCATTGACCCGCACCAGCTCGTGAAGCTCTTCGCCGACGACCGCTTCAGCCTCTTGTTCCTGGTCTCCCCCGGCAGTTTCTTTCAGCTGCTCAAGCCGCTTCTCGTAATCGGCTCTGCTGCGGTAAATCTCATCTTGTCCTTCGGCCCGCACACGGAATGTAGGCAGTTCCTTGCCGTTATAATGTACTTGCACAAATTCCGCAAAGCTAATCCCCCGCCTGGCCAGCACACCCACAATCCGCTCGACCTCCGACAGGTATTTGACCAGCTCCGCCAGTTCCTGGCCGCTGACCTTCCTGCACTGTGCGGTTTCCCTGCCCTTTGGGCCGTCCCTGACCACCAGTTCAGTGTCTTCCAGGCCGCGTGCTGCCATCCGTCTGCGCATCTGGGCTTCGTTAAGAATGTATTCGCTTTTCTTTTTCAACTTTACTTCGTACAGCGGCGGCTGCGCGATATAAATTTTGCCGTTGAGCAGAAGCTGCGGCATCTGCCTGAAGAAAAATGTCAAAAGCAGAGTGCGAATGTGCGCCCCGTCGATATCCGCATCGGTCATAAGTATTATCTTGCCGTACCTGCACTTGGCCAAATCAAACTCATCGATGCCAACACCCGTGCCCAGGGCGCTTATTATTGTTCGAATCTCCTCATGGGCGAGTATCTTCTCCAGCCGTGCTTTTTCCACATTCAGAATCTTGCCCTTCAGCGGCAGAATCGCCTGTATGTTCCTGTCCCTGCCCGCCTTTGCCGAACCTCCCGCCGAATCACCCTCAACAACAAAAAGCTCTGTCGTGGCCTTTTCCCTGCTGGTGCAATCCCACAGCTTGCCCGGCAGATTGGTCATACCCAGTGCCCCCTTGCGCCGTGTCAGTTCACGCGCCTTCCTGGCCGCCTCTCTCGCTGCTGCCGCCTGAATGGCCTTGTTCAGAATACGCCTTGCCTCGGGAGGATGCTCCTCGAGATAATGTCCGAGCTGCTGATTGACTGTGGTCTCGACAAAACTGCCAACTTCCGGATTTGTCAGGCGCACTTTCGTTTGCGCCTCGAATTGCGGATTGGCCAGCCTGACCGCAACCACCGCCGTCAGACCTTCCCGCAAGTCATCGCCTGTAGTTGCCTGGCCGTTCCTTAAGAGGTTGTTGCTCTTGGCGTAGTAGTTCATCGTCCGCGTCAGCGCCGTCCTGAACCCGGACAGATGTGTCCCGCCGTCTATGTTGCGTATGTTGTTGGCAAATACAAGCACATTTTCTGTATAACCGCTGTTGTACTGCATTGCAACTTCGCATTGCAGCATCGCCGCAGTGTCCTCGTTGGAAAAATGAATTACATCGTTATGCAGTGTCTCTTTGCCCTCGTTAAGGTGTTTTACGAACGCCTTGATTCCCTCGTTGAACTTCAGAACGACCTTTTTATCCTCTCGGTCGTCCGCAAAAGCTATCTCCAGCCCTGCATTCAAATACGCCATCTCGCGAATCCTCTTCAACAGCGTATCATGGCTGAACTCTGTCTCGCCGAATATATCCTCGTCCGCCTTGAACTTTATCAAAGTGCCTTGCTTGCCGGTCTTGCCGACCTTTCGAACCGGCCCCTTCGCAACTCCTCTTTCACACTCAAAGTGGTAATGCTGCCCGTCCCGATAAACATCCGCCTCCAGCCACTGGCTCAGTGCGTTCACCACGCTTACGCCCACACCGTGCAATCCTCCAGCCATCTTGTAGCTTTCGGAATCGAATTTGCCTCCGGCGTGCAGTGTCGTCAAAACCACCTGCAGAGCGCTTGTTTTTTGCGTCTTGTGCATCTCAACAGGTATGCCGCGACCGTTGTCCTCGACCGAACAGCTGCCGTCTGCGTGGATGCGCACTGCTATTTTGCTGCAGCAGCCTGCCAGGGCCTCATCAATCGAGTTATCCAGAACCTCATAAACAAGATGGTGCAGCCCTCCGCTGCCCCGGTCGCCGATATACATATCCGGCCGCTTGCGTACCGCTTCGATTCCACCCAGAACCTTGATTTTGCTGGCATCGTATTTGTGGTCTTGCATATTACACCTGCTTACTGCAGTTTCTCTATCAAAATCATACCCATTCGTCGCCGGCAACGGCCAGTTTTATTGCCGTTATCCTCGCCCGCGGACACCGCCGCCGCAGTTCTCGCAAAAGCTCTGCCCTGTACAAATGAAGTTCACTTGCGTACAACGCCGACTCTGCCTCTACCTGCAATATGCCGCGCGACAACCCGGCAAGCCTGCAATGACTGACCAGGCCCGCCGGCATCACCTCTGTCCAACTGTCACTGACTGCTGCAAGGCTGTCCTGCTGTAATATCGTATTCTCCAAAACCTTCGTGATAACCTCGCCTATCCTTACAGCCCGGCCCCGCCTGTACCCACGATTATCGTTCAGTATCTGGTCATCCTGCTGGTCGTTCATCACGCTTTCGCCCTGTTTTCTGCTTGGATGAGCGCACAAACCCCTCTTGTGCCCCGCTTGCCTGGAATTAACCAAGGTTCAGCGGCATCAGCACATAAAGGAAATTTGCTCCGCTCTTTATCAGGCCTGGTCTGTCGGGCTGACCCAGCTCGAACTCGAATTCCGCCGTGGGCATCACACGCAATGCATCTATGAGAAAATGCGGATTAAACCCGATTTCTATGGGCTCACCTTTGTAATCAGCAGCCATCTCAATCCGTGCGTCCCCCGCCTCCGGTGCCCTGCACGAAAAAACAACCGCCCCCTTGCCCACTGCTATTTTGATGCCTCTGGACTCATCGGTGGTTAACAGGGCACAGCGACGAACGGCGCTAAGCGTCGCCTCGACCGAAAGCGTCAGTTTCTTGTCATAATCTGCCGGAATAATATCCTCATATTTCGGGAAGTTGCCCTCAACTAAGTTTGAAACTATCTCGACGTGCCCGCACCTGATTTGTACCTGGTTGTTCAAAAGTGTCAGCGAAACGTTGTCTTTGTCCGAGCTGTGCAGTTTTTCTATCAGCGACATCGCCTTGCTCGGCACTATCATTTTCTCTTTCGTCATCCGTTCACTGGCGGCTCCGGCCAATGCTGCCCTGCTGCGCGCAAGTCTTCTGCCGTCCGTGGCAACCAGCGACAGCTTCTTGCCCTTTGCCTCCCACAGTACGCCGTTGAGAGCATACCTACTGCTCTCTTTGGCTGTAGCGAACAGGCATTGCTGAATACCTGTCTGAAGCTCCGCCAAGGCGACTTCAACATCGGCTTTCGTCTCACCGGCCCCGACCGCCGGATACTGGTCCGCCTTGTGCCCGTAGATTGTAAACTCACTGTCGCAGCCTCGCACCTGACACGTATCTTCTCCGGCGCTGAACCTGAGAACCTCGTCTGTGCTTTCTCGCACAATGGCCGCAAGGCGCTCTGCAGGAACCACAAACTCTCCTGCCTCTATCACCTCCGCTTGCGACAAAGCATAAGTGATACCTACCTCAAGGTCCGTAGCTGAAAGTCTCACAAGCTTATCTTTCGCCGATATTAGAACACATTTTAGAATTGGTTTCGGTGTGCGGTTTGGCACTACGGAAGTAAGCAGACCCAGGCAATCCAAAAGAGCCGACCTGTTAAAGTTTATGTTCATAGCAGTCCTCTGAAAACGGTTAAAAAAAACGTTCCAATAACCCGATTCTTACGATTACAAACAATACCGTATTCTACTGCCAAGCAGCTTTGTAAACAACATTTTTTAGCAAAAAATGTACAGCTGGTTTATCTCCGGTAGTATTGCCAATCCTTAGGTTTTCGCACGGGCCGTAACACCATAAGTGAACACCTACTCAAAAACCACCGACAAACCCCCCATGCTGTTGGCCGGATATTATATACTATTTTACTTACAAGTAGTAATAGTCTTTAATATACCCTGTGTAATTGTTAAATCCTATGTGCTTGTCTTCTTTGCCCTTTGTCTGTTCTATACTTATGTCTTTCCCAAAAGCTTTTGCATAATGTGCTGCCTGTTGGATTTCTTGTTGGTGAAGTGTTTGCTTTTGAGAAAATTTCCATCTTTCTTCTGTGCCCGGCCCGTTCTTAACAAAAATCGCCTTTTTTCCAACACCTTATCCAACACCATGCATCTACTGCACTGCGGCTGCTTGTATGCCTTTGGTCCTTTAACTTGTCTGCTGGCTGTCTGGATTAGACAGCCTTTGGTTTAGTTCGACCATCTTTTTGGCTATCGTTGCTATCCTGTTGCGCAGTGCCCGCGGCGCGAGCGCCTGTACCTGGTCGCCGTACCCCAATATCCACCAGGTTATCTCTCCCAGGCCGTCAACGCGGAACTCCACTGTAGCGGAACCGTCCTTGTTTACTTTGTTTGTCTGCGTACTGTGCCATAGCACTTCGGTCACATTTTCAGCCACCTTCGGCGAAAACAGCAGTTTGACATTGTACACCCGGCCTTCGGGTATCATTGACCAGGCCCTGCCAAGATAATCTGCCAGGTCGAAATTCTTTTCCGCCACAAAACACTTGTCCACTATTTGCAAATCCCTGATACGGTTAAGCTTGAATGTGCGAATACTGTTGTGAACGTTGCTCAGGCCCAGTATGTACCACGCACGCTGATTATATAACAGGTGATAAGGACACAGTTCGACCCGCAGGATGTTGCGCTCGAAAAGCGAGTAGTATTCCATACGAACCTTGCGCCTCTTGGCGATGGCCCGCTCAAGCAGTGCAAAGGTCGCATCCAGTTGATGCGCCGGCGACTGCGCCGGGGCTTTTACCGAGGTGTGATGCAGCGCTGTATTGCAATATGCCCGCAATTGCTGCGGCAGGTTGTTTTCTATCTTCAAAGCAGCCGACAAAGCACTGCTCTTGAATGGCAGCTGAATATGCTTGCTGGCTTCGTGAATCAGCATAAACAGACTTAAAGCCTCCTCAAGTTTCAGGTCAATGGGTGGCAGGAAAAAACCAGGGTCGACACTGTAGCCGCCTGTCTTCCGGTCATAATTGTAAGGCACACCGATTATTTCCAGTTCATTCAGGTCACGGAAGACCGTCCGCCGGCTCGTACCAAGAAGCTGTGCCAAACCGTCCACATTGTAACTCCTGCCCGACTGAAGGACTGTCAGTAACTGCACTACCCTTGAAATTCTGCTGGTTTTCATGACCACTCCGCGCGTGATGGCTAAAGAGACTCTGATTTGTTTGCTTTAGTTTAACCTGCCGGCGTGCCGCCTGTCAAGTGCTTGCCGCCGCTGAAACCCGGTTTTTTCCCCGCCGCCATTCAAATTATTGTCGTACCCTCCTCTGTTGGCGCGCTTTTATCGTTGACAATGGCACCCGCGGACTGTATAATGGGTTTAACTTATAAAAAGCAGCCTTGGCTGAACAGTTAAACTGCCGCTGTAGCGATAGCCGGGGTGTCCTGGAAAGCCAACGGCGGCTGGCGTTTTTAGGTTTGATAAAGGTAAGAGCCATGAAGTATATGTGTAATTTCTCTTGTAAGCTGATTCTCGCTGTACTGTTATGCGGTTTGATTTTCTACTTGGCAGGCTGCGCCCAGCCTGGCGAAACACAGGCCGAGGGTGATATAAGACACAAGCGTGTCAGCCGCATTAACAAGCAGCAGATGGCCGAAGACCTCGACACTATGATGCTTATGGACAAGCCCACAAGACTCAGCGACAAGAGAATTCCCTGATACAGCTTTGTCTGTTGGACACGGTAGGCCGCTGCCTGCATGGCTGGCTGCGGCTCTTAATAACCTGCCTGTAAAGGCCAGGACGGTTGACAAAGGGATTTGATCTGTGGAAGTGCTCATCGACTATATCCGCCGCGTTGCCGGCTACGATTGGTGGGTAGTCGCCATTGAATTGATTCTTATTGGTCTGGTGGTGTACTGGGCCGTCGATTTTCTCGAAGGTACACGCGGAGAAAGACTCTTTCGCGGGGTCCTCTTTATTCTTATCGTGGGCGTGCTGGTACTGCGCTTGATTGTACGCCGCCTGCAGTTTGAACGCCTCGAATATCTTTACGGCGGTTTCCTCGTGGCTGTGCTGATTATCGCTGTGGTTGGTTTTCAGCCCGAAATCAGAAGAGCGCTCATTAGAATAGGCCAGCCGAGGTTCCTGGCCAGTTCCTCCCAGCAGCTGGTAAAAACTGCCGAGCAGATAATCAGCGCCGTTACCGACCTGGCCGCCGCAAAAATCGGCGCTATCATCGTTATTGAAAGGCGGGTGGAACTCGGCGAATTTATAGAAACCGGGGTCAGAATCGACGCCGAGGTAACGCCTGAGCTGCTCAAGACCATATTCTACCCCGGTACTGCCCTGCACGATATGGCCGTGATTATTAGAAAGGAAAAAGTCCTTGCCGCAAGGGTGCAGCTGCCCCTGGCAGAGCCCGGCACTATGGACGGTGTCGAACTTGGTTCACGGCATCGTGCCGCAATCGGTATAACCGCCGGCTCAGACGCGGTGGTTATTGTCGTAAGCGAGGAAACCGGGGCGGTCTCTGTTGCCGAAGGCGGAAGGTTGACCAGGAGAATCAGCGAGTCGCAGCTTAGAAAACAGTTGACAACCACTATGGACGAGATGGTTCCGATTGCCGAAAGAATCTGGCGCCTGCCCTGGAAAAGCCGTTCGAAGGACACCAGCGGCATAGCCTGATAACTCTCACAAGAATGGTTAAGAACGTCAAATACGGTAAAATAGCCGCTGTGGTCTTTCTAAGCCTGCTGGTCTGGGTCTGGGCCGACCTGGCAAAAACCGAGGTTCTATCGGTCCCCAAGGCCGATTTGGCCGTGGCAAAGTCAGTAAGTCCCAATCTTTGGGTCACGTTCGACAATACGCGGGCTTCTGTCTCTATTACCAAGCTTGTTCTCAAAGGCCCTACCTCGAAAATTAACCAGCTCAAGCGCAGATTGACCGAAGGCTCCATTACCCTCGAATTCCTGCTGGAACTCGAGCAGTACGCGATGACTGCGCCGGGACAATATACTTTGAACGTGCTCGATTTCCTTAGAAAAAGCGACCTTGTCAAACAGCTCGGTCTTAGCGTTGAGTCCTGTCAGCCGCTGGACGTCAAGGTCCAGGTCATTGAGCTTGTGGAAAAAACCGTGGAAATCAAGTGTATCGACGAGGCCCGAAGGGCCCTTAAAGCCACCGCCATTGAGCCTGCTCAGGTCAAAATGTTCGTGCCGGAAGATTGGCAGGGTGAAAGATGCGTTGCTTATGTACTGTTGAATCGCTGGGAAATCGACCAGGCCAGGCTCGCTCAGGTCGAGAAAAGACCCTTTATCGAGCTGCCCGGCGACCAGCGAAAGGATGCTGCCCAGTCCGTGAAAGTTTCTATGCCACTTGACACGCTTAATGATTATACCGTCACAAATGCCAGGCTGGGCTTTTCGTTCAGCGCCAACCTCCAGGGCAAATACCTGGTCGAGTTGACAAACGCCGATGCTGTAATGGGTGTTATTAGTATCAAGGCCACAGCAGAAGCAAAACGCGCTTACGAAAAAATGCGCTACCACGTAATCCTCGAAATCGACGACAGTGACAAGGACAACAGTGGAGATGAGCCGCTCAGGAAACAGCTAATTTACAACTTCCCCCCTGAGTATCTCCGCAAGGACCAGATTATGCTTAATCAGCCTGCCGTAATAGCGAGGTTTCAGCTTATACCTCTGCCTGCTGGGGGCCAGCCGACCGGTTAAAAAACGCCAGCACCGCCTCAGCAGTCATCCACACGGCAAGAATAAATACCCCCCCACCTACCCCCGCTAACAGCCATTTGCCGTCGGCGATGAACAGCATCTGGTTTTTCACCATCGCCCAGTTGGTGATAATCAGCATAATAAGGCATGGAACTGCCGTGAATAAAAACCTCATTCCGCCTTTGCGCCTTAGATAAAGCGTGATAACCAATAGCGCCAGCGCCGCCAGCAGCTGGTTGGTAATCCCGAACAATGGCCACAGCCGCATCGCCCCCTGCCCATCCGCCCCGTTTGTAAACGCCAGGACCGCCGCCGTAAGCACCGCGAACGTCGTTGCGCTGTACCTGTTCACCAGACCCCTGATGCCTAAATCCGTCGCCAGTTCGCTCACTACGTAACGCTGTATCCGAACGGACGTATCGAGCGTCGTGCCGGCAAAAGACGCGATGAATACACCCATTAGCGCTATGCCCACCCCCTTCGGCACACCCAGCCCGCCCATTATGTTTGCTGCCCCGTTCACCACCGGCGCTATCTTGTCGGCCAGCCCTTTGGCCCCTGTCCAGCTGCTGTATTGCGCTGCCCACGCCGCCGAACCGTGCAGTACGCTGCCGTCCGAAAGCGTTAATGCCATTCCTATGCCTGCGCCGACGCAGATTATTACCAGCACTGCAAGTGTACCTTCAAGAAGCATTGACCCGTACCCGACGAACAGGCTGTCAGACTCTTTCGCCACTTGTTTGCTGCTGGTGCCGCTTGCCACAAGGCTGTGGAAACCGCTGATGGCCCCGCAGGCGATTACCACGAACATAAACGGCCATATAGGCGGCGCATCCGCCGGAACCGCCGCATTGATTGCTGGCGCCGCCATAGTTAAACGCCCCAGCAGGCCCGAATACACCGTCCCCGCCAGCAAAAGACCCATCGCTATAAAAAGCTGCCAGGCGTTGATATAGTCTCGCGGCTGCAGCAGCATTGTTACCGGCAGTGTTGACGCAACCCACCCGTAAATCAAAAGTATTATCACCCACACCCCGGTTCCCGGCATGCCCGCCACGTTCTTGATGGTAAGTAGTCCGGGACATTTACTTTCTAAAAAGGCCCCCAGCCAGATACACACGTACATAAAAAAAACAGCTATTGCGGTACCGCGCGGCACGTTAACGCCCCTTTTGTAAACT
>Ga0307379_10010760_pt1 | contig 12080 bp, 13 predicted proteins | sample UN2MG_FD_202237 | JGI IMG/M metagenome (GOLD analysis project Ga0307379, IMG submission 202237) | Soil microbial communities from Risofladan, Vaasa, Finland - UN-2 | ecosystem: Environmental > Terrestrial > Soil > Coastal area > Acid sulfate soil | place: Finland: Risofladan, Vaasa | collected... | reverse complement strand
GACCATCACCAGTGCCGCGACGGCTGTTGGCCATCCACCACCGGAGAAGAGCAGCACCAGGGGCACCAGCATCTCGATGGCGGTGCTCACGTGGGCGACGACCCTCGACAACCGGCCGGGTCGCAGATCGTCCGGGAAGTGCTCGAAGAATCGGCGCTTGAACGCCCGCGGTCGGATCACCGGACTGTTGGACATCATCGTGGAGATCACGAACGGGAAGTGTTTGTTCAGCTTCGACGTGGCCGCACCCATCCAGATCACCACGCAAGCTAGTTTGGCGGCCACGATCACGTTGGCTCCGCCGAAAAGGAAGGCCGCGAGAAAGGGTGCGTACACCTCCCCTCGTGCGGCCAGGAAGATCACCTTGTCACGTAAACCGATGAGCGCCAACAGAATAAGGACAGCCACTATTTGCCAGGTGGGCAGCAGCCCGACCGTGGTGTTCAGGGCTGGAATCTCCCCGGTGCCGTCGGACAAGAGCGCAATCAGCAACATGATCAGCAGCGCGCCGTACAGTGCGACATCGACCGGCGTGCGACTGTCGCCCCTAGTCAGCGGCACCCGGGTGGGCCAGGGCGGTAGCCGGATAGTCCCGGGCCGCAGCCAGTAGAGGATTGACCCCATCGGCGGGAAGAAGCGGTTGTTCAGGGGACCGAAACCGCAGCCGAGGCCAATTACCTCGAAGAGGATCGTGAAAAGGACGACCTTCTCGAACACGATCGGCTCCGACCACCACGCTCCGATATTCGTGAATCCATCGATGCCCTTGGTCGCCAGTGCGAATAGCCATGCCCCGAGGATGTAGAGACCGATCTTGAGCACGTAAAACAGATGCAGTGCCACCGGCGTGCCGAAGCCGATTTCGGCCCAGTGCCGGGCCATCGGCCGGATCCTCTCGGCTCGAGTGCCTTTACTCCATTCATCAAAATCGATGACCGGCGCTTCCTGTTTCAGAAATCCCATGGAGGAAGACTAGAGCGCGTTCGAATGGCGGGCCAGAGCGTGGGCCACCCGATCGGTGTAGTCGTCGATGTCGATGACGTTCGAGTCGGCGTGCACGCTGACTGCTACCTGCCCGCCGATGCCGTGCACACCGTGGGTGAGGCTCATCATCGGTGACAGCGCCGGATACCCGGCGGTCAACACCACCGGACGGTTGCCGAAGGCGAGATCAGCCGGACCGCGGTTGACGCTGGAAACCACGGTGTGTCCGGTGACCGTCGCTGAGCGAACCGTCGGGTCGAACTTGCCCATCCCCCAGCGCAGGATCCACGCCGGCACCGCCGCGAACGCGGCAGCCGACGCCTTCGTAGCGGGGTGGGCACCGCGGTTCCGGTGGGCATCGAGTTGCTCGCGGATCCGCTGTCCTCGCCGGGCCCGGTTCAACTCCGGATAAAGCGCAACACCGACGTTGACAAAATCATTGTGCGCTTTAATGACGGGCGAACTCGACTCCCCTTTCGCCATCGGCACCTCCGCACCGAGTCGGCTGATGTCTTCACCGCGTTCACCCAGATAGCCGGCCAGAGCCTCGGAGATCGCCACCAACACGGCCACGGTAACGGTCGGCCCGGTCAGTCCCTCGCGAGAGACCAGCAGGGTCCGCAACGCCGCGCGGGCTTCACCTGCCACTGGGTGGCCTGCGTTGATACTCAGGCTCGGCAAGGGATGCGTCGGTGGCGCCAAAAGTCCGTTCGCGGTGTCACGAACCAGGCTGCGGTGCGCCAGCGCGGCTGACACCGCCCGTCCCACGAAGCGCCCACGATCCGGTCCGGCAACCACCCGTACCGGCGTTCGACGCCCCAGCAGGACGCCCGCAAGTTCCGCGGAGCGGGTGCCGTCACCCAGTGCGTGCGTTGTCTGCATGACCACAACGGTCGCGGCAGCCGAGACTCCGGGGACACGATGCACTCCCGGGAAAACATGGATTCGCCAACACATCTGGGACGCGTCGAGTTGCTGCTCGGCCAGGCGCGACACCCGATCAAGGCAACCCTGCCAGTCCTCACCGACGCTTGCGTGGACCATGAACTGTGAGGGCCGGATTGCGCCGGCCACCCATCGGGGATAACGCAGGGGATCCTCGTCGAACACCCGCAGGCACAGTTCGGCGCAGGTCTGCCCTCGATGTCGCAACCCCTCAATAGCCCCATCGAGATCATCGGGAACACCCTCGAAGGCGTAGAGCACAAACTGGTCATTGGCCATCTTGGCTGAGAGCAGCAGCATCTGCGCGTCGGCCGCAGCCATGGCCCGTCCCGCCCAGGCATCAGCGTGCGAGGAATTCAACAATGCGCCTGCCGACCTCCTCGGGCTGTTCGAGTTGCAGGAAATGCCCGGCATATCCGACGACTGCCGTTTCACTCCCGGCAGGGAGCCCGGCGGAGACGAATGGGGTGAAATCGGCTGTCATACAGCCATCGTCGGCGCCGTGAAGGTACAAAGTTGGAATTCGCGGGGACTCGGTCCACCAGCGGTGCAGTTCGGCGTATCGGGCCGGCGGGGCCGAGTTGCGGATGGTCGCCCGGTAGGGGCCCAGTGCGGCCCGCCACCGATCCGGGGCTCCGATCGCGGCATGGACGTGACGCAGGTCCTCGGTCGCGTCGTACCCGGGCGACCACCGGCGCCATAGCAGCGGCACTATCCACGCCGCGGACCGTTCAGGCAGAAACGGCAGCTGGAAGTAACTGATGTACCAACTGCGCATCAGTTGACGCGGTAGCAGCCGCAACAACCCCCCACGACGGGTCCTCAACGTGGCCGTCGGAGGAACCGACATCACCACCGCCTTGCGAAACGGGCTGTCAGGCAGCGCCGCGAGTCCGGTCGCTGCGATAGCTCCCCAGTCGTGACCGATCACCACGTCGGCATCGGTGGGGTCACTTGCGGCGCGCACCTGCAGCGCATCATCCATCAGCGCACCCAGGTGGTAGGCGCGGTCCGAGGCCGGTGCGGACGGCGCGTAGCCCCGCATGAACGGTGCGACCACCCGGTAACCGGCAGCCACCAGAGACGGGGCCAACTTCCGGAACCCGTAGGCGGTATCGGGAAATCCGTGCAGACACAGCGCAATCGGGCCCTCCTGCGGCCCCCAGCACAGAGCCCGCAGCTGCACCGCAGGCGCTTCGACGTCGATCCAGCGGGACTCTGTCATCGTCAACTCCTAGATCGGATCAAATCCGGCGATCAACCAACGCCCATCGATCTTTTCCATGGTCACCCGGACACTGGAGTTGGTCTGGGTCGGTTTCGCATTACCGGCCGCCATGGCCTGATCGACGTAGACGAGCAGGACCGCGCGGTCGGCTTCGGCCGACACCACGGCAGCCGCGGGAACCTGCGCTGCAGCCGAGATGCCCCGCTGTTTTGCATCGGGAATGACAACGGTTCTGATCAGTTGCGTGTAATCGTCCAAGAAGGGTCCGGTCAACCGTTCGCGGGCGGCGGTGTCGAGGTCTTTCTCAGCGGTGTCCGGCCGGTAGCTGAGTATTGCAACGATCGATTCCCGCGCTGCTTGGATGGCCTCGTTGCCAGCCTGTTCGGCGCCGCGCCGGGCGGTGCCGTCCCACGCCAACCAAGCTGAGGCCAGCAGGAGCGCAATCGCCAGCATGGTCGCGGCGAGTTGGCGCAGACGTGCGCGGTCGACGGTCACGGGATGAACTCCACCGCCGCGACCTTGTACTCCTCGCCGTCCTTGGCGACACTCACCCGGGTGCGCCATACCTTGGGCTGTTGTTCAGGGGTGCCGCGATTGGAGGTCATCACGATCAGGGTCACCAGTACCCGGCCCTGTTCGCCGTCCACGGACTCCACCCCGGCTTCCGAGACGGTACCGACGGACGTGGACTGGGCCTGGCGGGCGGCATCAGCGAAGGAGTCGGCGCGCCGGGCGAAGTCATCGCGGAATCCTCCGGTCGAGGAATCCAGGATGCGCCGCACATCCTCGTCCACCCGTTCATGGTCGATCGTGGTCAGCGCCACGACACCGGCCTGTCCGGCTTGCACCATCGCGGCCCGCAGATCCTCGGCCCGGCGGACTTCAAGGTCTCGCCAGCCCAGCCAACCGGTGAGCGCGACGAGCACGGCAAGGGCCCCGAGCACCAGACGGTACGGCGACGTTGATGGCGCGGGCCGATCCACAGGCACTCCGGGCTCCTCGATCCCGTCGGCCCCGGCGGTCCGGTCGGCTCCGTCGGCCCCGTCGTTCACAGCGGCTCCTCATCAGCGGTGCGGACCGGATCGCGCGCACCGGGCCAAAGGCTACCGGCCACGGCCGCGGGTAACGTGCGGTGCACACCTACATCGAGGAGGCCGCAGTGTCCGTCGGTCCGACAACCGTGGAGTTCGGCGGGGACGCGTCGTTGACGCTGGTCGGCGACGAGTGGAATCGGGGCCACGGCCGGGGCGATCAACCCACGATTCTCATGCTGCATGGCGGTGGGCAGAATCGGTTCTCCTGGAAGAGCACCGGCCAGATATTGGCCGACCGCGGCTTTCACGTGATCGCCCTCGATGCCAGAGGTCACGGCGACAGCGACCGCGCGCCGAACGCGGAGTACACCGTCGACGCGTTCGCGCGCGACGTGGCGGCCGTCCTGACCCAGATCGACCGGCCGGTGGTGTTGATCGGTGCCAGCATGGGCGGTTTGACCGGAATCGTTGCCGCACACCGGGCCGGGCCGGCGGTGGTGACCATGCTCGTTCTCGTCGACGTGGTGCCGCGTTTCGAAGGTGTGGGCACCCACCGGATCCGCGACTTCATGACCCGCCACGTAGCCGGGTTCGACAGCCTGGATCAGGCCGCCGACGCCATCGCGGAATACCTGCCGCACCGCAGACGCCCGCGCAACGTCGACGGTCTGACGAAGAATCTGCGCCACCGCGACGGACGCTGGTACTGGCATTGGGATCCGGCATTCGTCACCTCCGCCGGTGACGACCCGTTCGTCGAGGTCGGTCGCCTCGAACAGGCGGCCATCGATCTGCGGATACCGATTCTGCTGATCCGCGGCAAGCTGTCCGACGTCGTCAGTCCCGCAGGCGTCGAAGATTTTCTGGCCAAGGTGCCGCGAGCGGAGTTCGTGGAGTTATCCGATGCCGGACATACCGCGGCCGGCGACGACAACGACGCTTTCAGCGAGGCGGTTGTCTCTTTCGTCACCCGGTGAGGGACAGTTTCGTCAGACCTCGAGCAGGCTTCGCAGCATCCATGCCGTCTTCTCGTGGATCTGCATCCGTTGGGTGAGAAGGTCGGCCGTCGGTTCGTCGTGCGCCTCGTCGACCACAGGGAATAAGCCCCGCGCGGTGCGCACGACGGCTTCCTGCCCGGCCACCAAATCGCGGATCATCTCGGTGGCACTGCGTGTTCCGGGTTCCTCCGCGATGCTCGTCAGGGTGGTGAACTCCGCGTAGCTGCCGGGCGCCTTGGCACCCAGCGCCCGGATTCGCTCGGCGATGAGGTCGACCGCCAATGCCAGTTCGGAGTATTGGGTCTCGAACATCAGGTGCAGGGTCTGGAACATCGGGCCGGTGACGTTCCAGTGGTAGTTGTGGGTCTTGAGATACAGCGTGTACGTGTCGGCCAGCAACCGCGACAGACCGCCGGCGATGCGGGTTCGGGTCTCCGGGTCGATTCCATTATCAATCGTCAGGTCAATGCTTGTCATGACCCCAACGTACCGGGCTTCCCCAGCGCAGCCTGAAAGTTAAACGTTGAACCGAAACTCCACTACGTCGCCGTACACCACCGACTTTAGATCCACCGACGTACAGTCCGGCAGTAGGCCACATAGTCCGATCCGAACCGGCTGAGTAGGGCGCGCTCCTCCGGGATGATCTGAAGGCGCGTGATGGCGGGCACGAAAAACACCGCAGCCGCTAACGAGGCGGGGTTGCTCAGCAACCACCCAAAGGCCAGGAGGCACAGCAACATCCCGAGGTACATCGGGTTCCTACTCACTCGGTAGATGCCAGCCGTCACAATGGCGGACGTCCGATCCAAATCCATTGGATTAACCGAGGTTCGCTCCTCCCGGAACCCCTTCACGGCGAATGCGATCACCGAGAATCCCATGGCGGTCAGCGCCAAGGCAACCGCGATCCGAAGCGACAGTGGCAGATCGAGGTTCGGTGTAAACAAGGAAACCAACCACATCAGCACGGCGAAGATGCCTGTAACTGCTACGGGCGGCGTCTGCAGTGGACGTCTCGTCGTCACACTCCGCATGTTAGGTCGTCTCAGTGTTTGGCCTGATTCCCAGACGTTGCTTGGAACCGGAACTCCACCACGTCGCCGTCCGACATCAGGTAGTCCTTACCCTCAATTCGGACCTTCCCGGCCGCCTTGGCCGCCGCCATCGATCCGGCCGCCGTCAAGTCGGCGAAGGACACCACCTCAGCCTTGATGAAGCCCTTTTCGAAATCGGTGTGAATGACTCCGGCGGCTTTAGGCGCGGTATCGCCCTGATGGATCACCCAGGCCCGCGCCTCCTTGGGACCCGCGGTCAGATACGTTTGCAGTTTGAGAGTGTGGAACCCGGCCCGGGCCAGCGAATCAAGGCCCCGCTCATGCTGTCCGATCGACTCCAGCAGCTCCGCGGCGGATTCGTCGTCGAGTTCCTGAAGCTCGGACTCGATCTTCGCATCGAGAAACACCGCGTCGGCGGGAGCGACGAGGGCACGCAGTTCAGCGATCCTGACCTCATCACCGAGCACCGACTCGTCGGCGTTGAACACGTAGAGAAACGGCTTGGTAGTCAACAGGTTCAACTCACGTAGCACTGCGGAGTCGACCTTGTCCCCGGCCGCGAACACTGTGGTGCCACCGTCCAACAACTGCTGGGCCGCAATCGCGGCCTCGTAGACCGGTTTGCGGTCCTTGTTGTTGCGGGCCTCCTTCTCCAGTCTGGGCACCGCACGCTCGAGGGTTTGCATGTCGGCGAGGATGAGTTCGGTCTCGATGACCTCGATATCGGATTTAGGGTCGACCTGGCCGTCGACGTGGACGACGTCGTCGTCCGCAAAGACCCGGACTACCTGGCAGATGGCATCGCACTCGCGGATGTTAGCCAAGAACTTGTTACCGAGACCAGCGCCTTCGGAGGCGCCCTTGACGATGCCGGCGATGTCGACGAACGTCACCGGCGCCGCCACGATGCGCTCGGATCCGAACATCTCGGCCAGCCGGTTTAGCCTATCGTCGGGTAGCGGAACGACTCCCTCGTTGGGCTCGATGGTCGCGAAGGGGTAGTTGGCCGCCAGCACGTTATTACGGGTCAGCGCATTGAACAGCGTTGATTTACCGACGTTGGGCAGACCGACGATTCCCAGGCTGAGGCTCACAGGTTCAAGAGTCTAGGGGGACGGCTTGTCGCAGCAACGGCACCGCGGGGCGGGAACGCAGCGACACGGGAATCACGCCGCCGCCCGCCAGTGTCTTGAGCCGGTACGGTCTAGGAGTGCCAGCCCAGTGCGCGGCCGCAGACGATCTGCGATCCGCGTTCCCCCGACGTGCGGGAGTGCCGTGGTGGGGAGCGGTGTTGATCGCGGTGAGCGCGACGCTGCTCGGTGTGGCGATCGAGGCCGGTGCCGGCCACCAAGAACTCGGCGCCACGTTCGCCGCCTTCTTCGCCCTGGGTTGTATCGGTGCCGCGCTGGCGGTGCGACAGTCGAGCATCTTCACTGCGGTGGTTCAACCGCCGCTGCTGTTGTTCGTGGCTATTCCGCTGGCCTACTTTCTTTTTCACAGCGCAGAACTCAGCGGGCTGAAAGATATCCTGATCACCTGCGGATATCCCCTGATCGAACGCTTCCCCCTGATGCTGTTCACCTCCGCCGCCGCGCTCCTGGTCGGAATGTCGCGTTGGTTTCTCGCGACATCACCAACTGGCGATGCGACCGCGGCCGAGACCGCCGCGGCCCCGCGGTCGGCAACTCCCAGCAGATTCGCCGGGCTCGCGGCGGCCCTGTCAACGGCATTCACGCGTTCCAGGGCGGCGGCGCGCGAAGCCTCGCCCCGGGCGGCCCAACCGAGGCGCGGGACCGACCGTGCGCCGACGGGCAGCCGACGCCCGGCGCGCCGGCCACCGGAACCGGTGTCCGCGCGGCCCCGGCACGCCCGTCGTCCGCTCGAGGAGTTTGACGGCCGCCCCGCGCCGCGGAGGCGCCCCCTGGGCGAACCCGCGCCGCGGAGGCGCCCCGTGGACGAACCCGCGCCGCGGAGGCGCCCCGTGGACGAACCCGCGGCGCCGCGCCGCAGGCCCCGGTCGACACAGGAGCCCGGTCGCACGCCTCCGCCGCCGCGACGCGGTGCCCGAGGGCCACGGGACGATCGGGACCAGTACCCACCGAGGACGGGCCGCGCCGGTCGCACCGAGCCCTACGAGTCCGCCCGGGGATACCCGTCTCGCGAGCCGTACCCGCCCTACCCACCGAATGAGCCTCGGCGGCGTCCGGGTGTCGGCGGTTCCTCAGGGACGCACCATCCCGTTTCGCGGGTGCGCTATCGGGATTCCGATCCACCCGAAGTCGACGAGCGGGACAGCTACCGGAATCGATCCGGCCGCTAGCGCGTCACGACTTCGGTCGGCGGATCTCTCGGGGCAGCGCGAAAACCAAGGTCTCGTTGGCTGTGGTCACGGTTTGCACAGTGCCGTAGCCGAATTCAGCGAGCCGCTCTAGAACCCCGCGAACCAGAATCTCCGGCACAGATGCTCCAGACGTGACGCCGACGGTTCCTACGTCCTCCAGCCAGTCCTCGTCGATGTCCTCGGCGTAGTCGACGAGGTGAGCGGCGTCAGCGCCCGCGCCGAGAGCCACCTCTACTAGCCGCACGGAGTTCGAAGAATTACGGGATCCGACCACGATCACGAGATCGCACTCCGGGGCCATTGCCTTCACCGCAACCTGGCGGTTCTGTGTGGCGTAGCAGATATCGTCGCTCGGCGGGTCCTGCAGGGTGGGAAACCGCTTGCGCAGGCGGGCAACGGTTTCCATGGTCTCGTCGACGCTGAGGGTGGTCTGCGACAGCCAGATGACCTTGCTTGTGTCACGCACGGTGACGTTTTCGACCCCTTCGGGTCCATCCACCAGTTGCACATGGTCGGGGGCCTCGCCGGCGGTACCGATGACTTCCTCGTGGCCCTCGTGGCCGATAAGGAGGATGTCGTAGTCCTCGCGGGCAAACCGCTTGGCCTCGTTGTGCACCTTGGTCACCAATGGGCAGGTGGCGTCGATCACGGCTAGGTTGCGCTCGGCTGCCAATGCATGGACGGTCGGAGCCACGCCGTGGGCTGAGAAGACCACGGTCGCGCCCTCAGGTACCTCGTCGGCCTCGTCAACAAAAACAGCACCGGCAGCGGCCAGTGTCTCGACGACGTGCCGGTTGTGCACGATCTCATGGCGCACGTAGACCGGGGCCCCATGCTTTTCGAGAGCGCGTTCGACGGTCTCGACGGCACGGTCGACGCCGGCGCAGTACCCGCGCGGTTCGGCCAACAGGATGCGTTTGTCCCCAGACTGCTCGGGCCGGCCGGTGGTGCCGGGAATCCCCATATCGACGGTTGGCGGCATGGAATCAGCCTACGTTCTCGCCCCGCGCCTGGTCACCAGTCGTACTCTGGAGCGCATGGCAACCGCACCATACGGGGTCCGTCTGATCGTCGGCGCGGCCGTGACCGCCATTGAAGAGACCCTCAAGCTGCCCCAAACCATCGTCATGTACCCGATGACGCTGGCCAGCAACGTCGCGCAGATGGTCATGAAAATGCAGCAGGACCTGGCCGACCTCGCGATCAAGGGCGACTCGGCCCTCGAGGGTCTTTTCCCGCCCAAGGACGAACAGCCTGAGTGGGCGACGTTCGACGAGGATCTTGACGGACCGGGACCCTCCGGCCCCGGTGACGGAGAGCGCCGAACCGAGGGTCGCTTCGCGCTGTACTCAGTGGCCGACGGCGAGGAGGAAACCGAACGTCCCGCCAGGGGTGCCGCCAAACCCAGACCCGCGAGACCGACCAAAAAGGCGGCGCGCAAGGCGCCCGCCAAACCGGCGGTGGAACTGCCGCCGATCGCGGATGATCTCGACTACTCGTCGCTGACGCTGGCCCAACTCCGCGCCCGTATGCCTTCGCTGAGCGTGTCCGACCTGAAGGCACTGCTGGCCTTTGAGGAGCAGTCCCGGGCCCGCGCCCCATTCCAGACCCTGTTGGCCAACAGGATCACCCGCGCGACCGCCAAGTGACGAGTGCGCCCGCTCCCGGCAGTGCCGCTGAGAACCCGTTCCCGGTTCGCGCGGTTGCCATCCGCGTGGCCAGTTGGATAGAGCGGCTGGGCGTCGTCTGGGTCGAGGGTCAGCTCACCGAGATCAAAGTTCGCAACACAACCGCCTACATGGTGCTGCGCGACCCGGCGGCCGACATGTCGCTGAACGTCAGCTGCAACGCGACGCTGGTTCACAGGGCGCCGATCAAGCTCACCGAGGGCACCCAGGTCGTGATGTGCGGCAAACCGCAGTTCTACACCGGCCGTGGCTCGTTCTCGTTGCGGATCAGCGAAATCCGCGCGGTCGGCCTCGGTCAACTGCTGGAACGGATTGAGCGACTCCGCAAACTGCTCGACGCCGAGGGCCTGTTCGATCCGCGACTCAAACGCCCACTTCCGTTCCTGCCTAATCTGGTCGGTTTGATCACCGGACGCGGCGGGGCGGCGGAGCACGACGTCACGACGGTGGCTGGAGCCCGCTGGCCGGGTGTGCGCTTCGCGATTCGTAACACCGCGGTGCAGGGACCGACTGCGGTGGCCCAGATCGTCGAGGCGCTCGGTGCTCTCGACGCCGACCCGGAGGTGGACGTCATCGTCATCGCCCGCGGCGGGGGCAGCGCCGAGGATCTGCTGCCGTTCTCCGACGAGACGCTGTGCCGCGCGATCGTGGCCTGCCGGACGCCGGTGGTCAGTGCCGTCGGCCACGAACCCGACAATCCGCTGTGCGACCTGGTTGCCGATGTCCGCGCGGCCACCCCGACCGATGCCGCCAAGAAGGTGGTTCCCGACGCGCGGGCAGAGATCGCCCTGGTCGGCGAATTGCGGCAGCGCGGTGGCCGGGCGCTGCGCAATTGGGTGGGCCGGGAGGCACATGCTTTGACGCACTTGCGCAACCGACCGGTCCTCGCCGACCCGATGCGGATGGTCACCGACCGGGCCGGCGAGGTGAGCCGGGCCCAGGCAGCGGCGCGTCGCGATATCAAACGTCTGGTGGCCGCAGAGACCGATCGCGTCGGGCATCTGGGGGCGCGGCTGACCACCCTGGGCCCGGCCGCCACATTGGCCCGCGGTTACGCCGTCGTCCAGCGAGTCGACGACCCGGGGTCTGGCTCGGTATCGATCCTGCGCTCGACGGCCGACGCACCGGCTGGCGTCGCACTTCGAATCCGGCTTTCCGATGGCGCGGTCGGCGCTGTGAGCACCGGACGGGCCGAGACACCGTGAGCGATCAGCCTGACCGGCCGACGCCCGTCGGTGAATTGGATTACGAACAGTGCCGCGACGAACTGGTCGAGGTGGTTCGAGTCCTCGAACAGGGTGGCCTCGATCTCGATGCGTCGCTGCGACTCTGGGAACGAGGCGAGGAATTGGCCGCCCGCTGCGGAGAACATCTGGCCGGGGCGCGAGCGCGCATCGAGGCAGCACTGGCCGCGGCCGAGACCGATGGGGACTGACCGCGTCTCACGGACCGTCATTGTCGAGGAATCGTTCGGGGTGGTGGAAGGTGTTGGTGCCGCCGCGTTGGGGTGAGCCCGGTGGGGGGATCCATTCGCATGTGCCGTCGGGGCGTATTCGGGTTTGCCAGCCACCGGGTGTGATGAGGCCGTGGTCGGATGTGCAGGCGAGGGTGAGTTTATCGATATCGGTCGCCCCGCCATCGGCCCATTCGTCGGTGTGGTGCACCTCGGTGAAGTAGCCGGGCACGTCACAGCCCGGTGCGGTACAACCCCGCACCAGGGCGTGCAACACAATCCGCTGATCGGCGGTGGCAATGCGTTTGCTCCGGCCCAGATACAACGGCCGCTGCGTATGTTTATCGAACA
>Ga0307379_10010759_pt1 | contig 12082 bp, 13 predicted proteins | sample UN2MG_FD_202237 | JGI IMG/M metagenome (GOLD analysis project Ga0307379, IMG submission 202237) | Soil microbial communities from Risofladan, Vaasa, Finland - UN-2 | ecosystem: Environmental > Terrestrial > Soil > Coastal area > Acid sulfate soil | place: Finland: Risofladan, Vaasa | collected... | reverse complement strand
CTGGCTGATGGACCAGTTGTGAATGACCCCGATCACTTAAAAGTCAGGCAATTGAAATCTGGTAAATCGCCGCGCGCTAACATTTCGTCAACGATTCGCTTCTACCGGTGGGTGCAGGGTAGGCCTCGCAGGAGTCGCGATGCGAATGAGGCCGAAAAGAGCGGGGCATCGGGCGCGGATCGTCGCCACGCCCGGAGATCTGGCGATGTTCGGCGAGATGTTGGCGGATTTTGGTGCCGACCGGTTGCGGCAGATCGTGGGTCGGGCGTTTGTCGCGTTGCAGACACATCTTACTGAGCTTCGCCGGGTCGTCTCGCGGGCCGGCGATGCCGAGGAATGCGCCCGGCGGTTACACTCCATGCGGGTCGAGGGGTTCGATGCCGGGTTCCGGGATTTTTCCGATGCCTGCAGGGTGTGTGAGCAGCGCGCCCGGAGCGGGATTGCTTTGGTAAAAGCCGAAGTGGAGGTCCTGGCCGAAATTTGTCAGGAGGCTCGGGACCGGATGGAGCGCATGCTCTCGGTTATTTCGGCGAACATCTCACGGCCTTAACTGGCCTGACGCAATCACCACATTGGTCGGAAGACGAGCTGATGTTGGGCTCAATGAAAATTCTACGCGAATTTAGAGCGTAACGGTGGGCCAGCCTGTTGGCGCCCTGACCGATGCTTTTCTCGGCAGCGGGGAAGGGCTGCTCAAACCATGACCCGCCCAGCGACGCCGCCGAGGCGGACCAGCGCGCCGAAAGCGCCGTGGGTACTGCCCTTGTCGGCCAGGCCGCGCGCCGGGGGGGTTGCTTCGAGATAGCTGCCGCATTGGAAATCCGGACCTGGATCACGGCCCTCACGGCTGCCGTTGCGCAGATAATGAGCGAGCGGCGTGCTGACCTTTCCAAGCCGGAAGGCGATGGCGAAGTCGGCGTTTTGGCCCAGATACCAGCGGCTGTCAAAAAACTCGATCGGCTCCAGGCCCGCTGCCAGGCCGATGGTGAGATAATGCCAGAGCAGCGTACCTTCGCGCGCGCCGGCATGGGACGACAGCGGCCATGGGTCGTGGGCGAGCGCTTGCTCGTGGTAGTACGACGAGACGAAGAATTCATTTGGATCGTAGAAGCGCCTCGAGCCAATGCGCTGGTAGTGGTCCAGGGCGCTGGCAAAGCCACCGGCGGCGATCGCGTCCGCTGCTTCCGGATAGGTTGTGAGATAGTAGTCGGCGTCGAACAGGTCGGCATAAGCGGCGTCCAGATGGTACGGCGCCAGTCGGAGGCCGCCAATCACACCGGGGCGTTTCTCGCGCAACCAGTCGCGGAAGTTCCGTTGTGTGGGCGGGCAGCCGCGCGCAATGATGCCTCTCCGCCTCGGCCACGAGCCAGGGCAGGCTGCGCGGCGTGACTCCGGCGACTTCCGGGCCGAAGCCATAGTGGCGCGACAGCCCATATTGCGCCGGCCGATTGTCCTCGGTGAGGTAGAAAACGCCCCGCCGAAGCAGCCCTGACTGGGCGGCCGCAAGCGCCCGTTGGATATAAGTCGAGGCGCATTTGTTGAGGCCGAGATGGACCAGGATCTGCATCGCCTGCTCCAGTCGTTCAGGGGCGACGGTCAGGATCGGCACGATTGGTTAAGCTGGGGTGAAGATCGAGCTGACCGATGCGTGGTATAGGGTCGATCGTGCACAAGGCTCCGATCAGAACACGTCCAGGTTCACCGGACCGTGTAGCCACGTTATCCAATATCCCAGCGCCAAGTACGGTCCGAACGCAACTGGCTCCCTTGGTCCCGGCGCGCCTTTCGTGCGGGCGAGGACGCAGGCCGCCGCCAGCCCGACCGTGGCACCGATCAGCAGCACCGAGGGAAGCCCTTGCCAGCCGACCCATGCGCCCGCCGCCGCGAACAGCTTGACGTCGCCAAGCCCGAGGCCATCGCGACCTGTCAGGCGCTGGTAGATCCAGGCGACGGCGCCGAGGCTGGCAGCCCCGGCCATGACACCGGCGATATGGTGCTGAAGTGCTGCGGCCGGTGTCAGCGTCGCCACCGCCAGCCCGGCCGGGATCAGCAGTAGGTTCAGAACGTCTGGCAAAATCATGTGGCGATAGTCGATCACCGCGAGTGCAAGCAGCGTCCAGCCAAGCCCGGCCGTGGCCCAGGCGAGCCAGCCCGGCGCGATGAGAACGCTCCACAGCGCCACAGAGATTGCTGCCAGTTCGATGCCGGGATGGAACCATCCGAGCGACGTGTGGCAATGTCGGCAACGGCCGCCGCTGGCAATCCAGCTGAGCAGCGGGACGAGATCGAGCGGGCCGAGCGTGGCAGCGCAGCTGGCGCATCGCGAGCGGCCAAGAACAACGTTCTCCCCGACCGGCAACCGCTCGATCAGCAGGCCGACAAAGCTGCCGACGAACGGCGACACGAACAGGAGAATTATTGCGCTTTGCGACATGATTTGACCCATCCCGCTATCATCGCAGAACCGGCTGGTGCGGGGAAGCACCGGTCGCTTGACGCAATGGCGCTCTTTCACGCCGACGCAAAGGGGCTTATCTTGACCCGTGATGACCCGCTCACCGCCGCCGATCGCGAAACCACCCATTTGGACCCGCCAGCGCGGTCTGGCGCTGGTTGTGGTGTTGTGGACGGCGATTTTGCTGGCGCTGATCGCCGGTGCCGTCACCCGGCTGTCGCGTGCCGATCTGAACCTGGCGCGAAATCTTGCCGAAGGGACCCAGGCCGAGCTGGCGACCGACAGCGCGTTGTGGACGGCGCTGTACCGGATCGTCAATGAAGGAGCGCAGGCTTGGCCGCCCGATGGCACGGTATATGCCTGGCGCTTTGGCGAGGCCGAGGTGCGGGTGCGGGTGACGGATGAGTTGGGGCGAATCGACATCAACGCCGCACCGGCTGAATTGCTGGCGGCGCTGTTCGTGGCGGCAGGCACCGAGCCGGAGGAAGCGAACCTGCTGGCCGAGGCGGTGGTGGAGTATCGCGACCTGCGCATCGAAATCGCCGAGCGGTCCGCTGAGGCGGAGGGCGCTGCGCCGGTGGTTCCCTTCGCGTTGATCGACGCGCTGGAGCAGGTTCCGGGGATGACGGCGGAACTCCAGCGGCGCATTGCAGACTCGATCACGGTCTATACCGGTGAAGCCCGGCCACGGTCCAATGCGATGTCGCCGCTGGTGCTGGCCGCGACCGAGGAGCGGGTTCTGGGCGGGGCGGACGACCAGGCGGCGAACCCGGTGGCCGACGAGACGCCGGTGTTGGGTGACAGCCCGGTCCGTTTGGGCGCGCCAGAGGAGCCGACGCGGGTTATCTCGGGGCTGCTCCATATCGAGGCCGAGGCGGTCAGCGCCGGCGGGGCGCATTTTGCCCGTGAGGCGGTAGTGGCACTGGAGCGCCGGCGGGAGCTCTCCTATAGCCTGCGACTGTGGCGGCGCGGGATCAGGGTGTTGTTTCCGGTCTCCGACGATGTCTTGACGTTGGGCGAGCCCGGCCAGTGATTTCGGCCGGTATCGCCGGATCGTGCCCGACGGTGACTCCAAGTTGGCGATGCGGTCAGAAGCCGTTCATGCCCGTATGACATGCAGCGCCCGGCGGCCCGGCGTCATTGAGGGATCTCTACCACATCGCGCAGGGTCGTGAGGCGTTTGCGGAGCTCGTCCGTGACTGCGCGCGCTTGGGCCGGGCCGCGTATGACGCGCGGGGTTATCAGCACCAGAAGCTCGGAGCGGTTCGAATCGACCCCCGTCGATTTGAACAGATTTCCCAGCAGCGGGATGTCCTTGAGAACCGGAATTCCGCTGACTGATTCGCTTGAGCTGTCACGTATGAGCCCGCCGAGCGCGACGGTCTCGCCGCTCTGCACCGCAACGATGCTGGTAATCGCCCGCTGCTGGATCGTCGGCGAATTGATGCCAGAGGTCTCGGTCTCGATCGCGTCGCTGACCTCCAGCGAGATTTCGAGCGTGACGAGGCCTGTGGCATTGACCCGCGGGGTAACCTCGAGGATCACACCGGTGTCGAAGTATTGGATCGAATTCACGATCGGGGCGTCCGGGTCGATCGTCGAGACTGCGGTCTGGGTCGAGATGGGCACCTGATCGCCGACCTGAAGCCGCGCCAACTGGTTGTCCAGCACCATGAGTTGCGGCGACGAGACCACCTCGAGGTCGGTCACCTCGGACAGCGCGTTCAGCACGACACGAACATCCGTGGTATCCAACACCAGATTGAACCCTGGAAAGGACGGTGCAACCGAACCCAGGTTATTGTTGGTGGAGCTTCCAGTAACCTTGCCGCTCTCGAAGAACCATTGCAGGCCGTATTCCAGAGCGTCGTTCAGCCTTACCTCGGCGATGGTCGCCTCGATCAGCACTTGCAACGGCAGGATGTCGAGCTGCCTGAGTATCGACTCGATCGCGCGGTATTCCTCGGCCGTGGCAGTGATCACGAGCGCGTTGTTGCGATCGTCGGCGACGAATTGGATGCCGGAAACGCTGGACGGCCGGCGCGTGCCTTGGCTTTGCGCTTCGGCGGTAATAGCCGCCGACTCAGGGGTTGCCTCGGCGACGACGGGCGCGTCCGCGTCGGAGGTCTCCCTGGCTGGCGCAAACAGCTCGACCGGCTCGAGCCCGGGGGCGACGGCGGACCGGGTTTCATCGCCGCGTTGCTTCGCCGATGTGCCTTGGTAGACCTGATTGAGTATATCGGCGAGATCGCTGGCACGGCCGTTCCTGGCATAATAGACGAAAGTTCGCTTGCCCGCTCCAACATCGGCGCGATCCAGGCGCGCAACCCAGTCACCGGCGTGTTTGAGATTTGCGGGCTGGGCGGCGATTGCCAAAATGGCGTTCAGCCGCTCGATCGGCAGGAAGCGGACGACACCGTTGATGGTTCCAACAGCCTCTTGCGAGAACAACGCGTCCAATTCGTCGGCCACATCCTGCGCGTTGGTCGATTGAACCGGAAACAGGGCAAATGACATGCCCGCCAGCACATCGACATCCAAAACCGACACCATTTCGATGATCGATCGAGCTTCCTGGGCCGGGCCGGTATAGATCAGGATATTGCGCGCATGATCGGTCGCCAGCTGGAACCCCGGGCTGACCTGCGACGATACGATCTCCTGGACCGAGGCAACGGAAGCGAACTCCAGCGGGATCACATAGGTCCCGACGCCCTGTCGCTGCGGATTTCGGCTGGGCGTGACGACGACCTTCGGCAGGCTGGCGACGGCTTCGATCGGGACGATGTTGTAGACACCCTGCGACTCAACCAGCGCCGCGCCATTCAGGGCGAGGATGTTCTCGAGAACCGCCAGCACATTCGAGCGCGGTATCGGTTTGCTGGTCCGGGCCGTGACGGTGCCCTGCACGCGCGCATCGATGATGTAATTCAGGTCCAAAGTTTTACTGAGAACAACGTCTGCCACTTCGAGAATGCCGGTCTCGACGAAGTTGAGGCTGACCATGCCGCCGGTTTGATCGGTCGAGACACCGGGCCGGCCGAGCGGTTCGGATACGACTCGGCCGGAGCCGTAGTAATATTCCGGTGAAACCAGTGCATCGCGTCGACCGCTCGCGCTCAACGGTTGCACACCCGCCGGCTTCAACGCGCCGTTGGTGTCGGGCGTCGGAGGTCCGGCGATCGGGGCCGGTATCGCGATGTGCCGCCGAGCATATTGTTCCTTGATGTCTTCACAACCCGCGAGGCCAGCCGCAACCGATGCCAAAACAAACACCGTGCGGATGCCCCGCAACTTGGGTCTGACATTCTTTCGACTCATGCGCGTCCCCGGCCCGATATTGCGCCTGCCAATCAACGGAATGACGCTCCGCCCCTCGATCAGACAGGTCTACATATCAACCGTGTAATTTGCAATCGATCCAATCTCATAGGCAGTATTCATGACACAGGACTCGCGGAAGTGTGTCCTTTCGGACAATATTGGCCGCGTCACGGACGCTGTTTCGGTGGTGGTGGTGGCGCGGGTTGTGCCTTGTAGATCAGCTCGAGCGTGACGGTCTCGTCGTCTTTTTCAAACACCACGTTGTCCGGGTTAATTTCGAGCAGCCGCCAGCCGCGGAACAGATCGCCTTGCGAAACATCTACCGCCGTCGTCTCACCAACTGGGGTGAGCAGGGCGACGCTTCCCGAGGTGGCGAACAGGATGCCTTGCAGGGTTGCGCTGAGGGCCTGCACTTCGACCACGCCAGCGGCGACCGGCTCTTCCGCAGACGGGCGGCGGTCCGGGTTGAACAGCGGTCGATCAAAGGCAGCGGCGAAGCGCTCTATCGGAGGCGGTTCATATTGCGGCAATTCCGGGATCTCGATTTTCTGGTCGGACGCCGCCGCCTCCAGGGCTACGTCGTCCGGGTGCTCGATTGGTCGCTGAAGTTGGTCCTGAATCCGCAGGGCAAGGGCCGTCGTTGTTGCCGCCAGGATTGCAAGGAGCAGCAAGCTGCGCAAGTTGGCCATCATTTCTCAACCTCCGGCGGAAGGTAGCCGTAGACATCGAAACGGACCGAAATCACGCTGGTCGACGCCTCTTCGGTACGTTTTCTCCGCCGTGTCGTCGACTTGACCTGCAGTTCGTCGACAAAAAGATAGGGCTCACCGGTTTCCAGTTCGTGCAGGACGCGGATCATAGGCCCGATCGGGGCGGTCATCACCACCCGCAAGCCAATTCGGGTCAGGCTATCCTCCTGCAGGCTTGGCAGGCTTTGAACGCTGCGCAATTCGCCGCCATGCAAGCCGACCGCGCTTTTGAGATGCTCCTGTACGGACGCCGCCGCCAAGGGTTCGGTATCCGCCCGGATATAGAGTCCGCTTTCGTTGAGCCGCGCCACGAGGACATCGATCTGGGTGGCGAACGAGCCGCTATGCGCGGTGCTCCGGGAAAGCCGCGCGATAATCTCACGATCATATTCCAGCGCCTCGTCGGTCTCTCGCACGCTGTCGACGAACGGCAGGAAGCCGACAACCGCGACCAGCAGCCCAAGTCCGAGAGCGAGTGCCAACGCCACGGCACGTTCGGCGATCGGTGGCACATTCATCATTGTGCTCCGTCCGCTTGCGTCACAGTGACCACCATGTTGAAGAGGTCCTTGCCGATCCGCGGATCCTTGGTCACCGGCGAGATAAACCTGGCTTCGGAGAACAGAGCGGAATTTTCCAGTAACCGCAGGACGCCAGATGGATCATCGGAATATCCCGAGAGTTGGACGGTGCCTTTGCGTGCGGAAAAACTGATCAGCCAATGCCCATCCGGCAACTGCCGCGTCACTTCGTCGAGAATTTCGACCATCTGCGGCCGGTTGGTTTTTTTCTCGACAAGATAGCCCGAGACCGCCAACAGACGCGCCACTTTCTCCTCAAGTTTTCCGGTCTCGCCGGTTGTCGCGCGCAGCTCGGCGACACGGGCGTCAAAGCGCTCAAGCGTCTGCTGCTTGCCCTGGTGCCACAGCCCAAGCGTCACCCCGCCAAGCGCCAGAGTCACCACCGTCATCACAACGACCAGGCGGGGGATCAGGCGACCGGGGCTAGGACGTTTGGCCGGCGGTAATAGATTGAATGGGTCGGTTTCGGTTGTTCCCGTCAGTTGTCCGGTAACGCGGTCTGGCGACAACCGCATGATGCTGGCCAAACTCAGCGCGGCTTCGACGTCGCGCCTTCGGGCGACCATCATCTCGATGCTAAGTCGCTCCAGATCGGCGTCTGAGCCGGCGACCCGGAAATCAAACAGGACTTCGTCCGACGAAAACGGCGTGTGGCGGTTCATCTCGAACGCCAGCACCTCACGCAGGTTTTCGGCGGCGGCGATCGGCACGTCAACGGTTGGCCGCAACACCTGACCGCGGGGCAGGCGCAGCGTAACGTGTTCGGCAACGCCGCCATTGCGTTTCAGAAACTTGACAGCCGATTTCTCTAAGCCAGCGTTGGACGGCGCATCCAAGCTGACGCGGCCTAACTCATGCACATCGCCATTTCGGCGCAGGACGAAGTGCGCTTCGCTCGCATCGAGTGATACCTCGAGTGTTTTATCGGAACCGAAAATAAGGTCGGAGATTACGTTGGGCAGGCAGGCGCGCAATTCGCCAAACCACCAGGCGAAGAAACGGCCGATGTATCGCCCATTCTCGGAGAACATTTCAGCAGCTTCCCTGTCTCGCCCGCCCAGATCGCGTGAAGGAGATGATACGCCGGTTTATGTTCCCGATGAAAGCCTTGCGGCGTTTGCTGAATATGCGTCCCACCGCCACCTCAGAAATTGGTCGCGGCGACGAAGTTGGGCCAGACGCGGCGCGCGTCGGCAAACACCAGCTCGACCCTGACCAGACGCGGCGGCAAATCCTGATCGTCCCATTGGTCCCGCCATTCCGGCTCGCTTTGCGCGTCGGCCGCGCCGTAATAGGACAGGCTGAACGCGCTGACCCCGTCAAGAAGAACGCGTTGGCCGGCGAGATCGCCCAACGCCTCCAACGCATCCGGATCGGCGTCCGCCGGCTGCCAACGAAGCATCAACCGGCCGTCGGTGTCGTTGCCGTCGGTTTCTTCGTGCCAAAGCGTGAACCGGTAAAGGCCACCGAGCGACAGGGCGGAAAGCCAGGGTGCGATGACCTCCATCTGTTGGGCCTCGCCGGTTATGTGGCTTTCGGTTTTGGCCCGCAGGGATCTTCTGCCGCCCGGTAGGGTCATTTGATTGAGGCGGTCACGGAGAAATGCTTGTGTTGCGGCAACCTCGTCGCGGTCGGATGAGCTGGTGACCACCGCGTCCCAGCTGCGGGCGCCAAATCTCAGGCCACCGAACAGCATGATCGAAAGGAAGGCGAGCAGCGTCATCGCTACCAGCAGTTCCACCAAAGTGAAACCATCTTCCCGGCGCTTGCCGTCGACCCGTGGGTATGCTCTGCGCGTGGTCATCGATCACGGTCCGAGTTTCAGGGTCTGCAAACGAAGCGTCCGCCCATCCGCGCCGTCGATCTGCAATTCGGCGAGATACGCGTTGAGCCGGTTTCGATCAGTTTCGCTTGGGCCAGCATCCTTGGTGTCAGGCTCGATCTGGCTGACAGTGAGGGTCCAGACGTCGCCCGTGGCCAACTCGCCACCGATCGTTCCCTGCTCCAACTTGGTGTCAACGCCCAATCCATCGAGGATCGAGCGCGCCTCAAGCATCCGCGCCGTTGCCAGCCTTGCGATCCGCTCGTGAGACAGACCCGAGGACAGGGTGGGGAATATAACACCCAGCACCAGGGCGAGGATCGTGAACGCGATCAACACCTCGATCAGGGTGAAACCGCTATTCTGTTTCGGTCTCATTGACACTCACCTGGCCATCGAACCAGTCGATCGCAACTTCATACGAACGCCCATCGCGGATCAGGCGAACCGCGCCGCCGGTTGAAGTTCCATCGGGGAAGAAGCGGATGCTCCCGGCTGTTTCGTCGATCTGTTCGCCCCGCGCCGTCAGCAGAGATAGCTGGATCGTCGGCGGCACCGATCGGACATCGCTGGAATGGTCGCGCTGGTAGGCGCCCGAGGCGACGTCAATCGACAACCAGGCCTCGCGGTTGTCATGGATCGCGACGCTGCGGGCGAGCCGCAGTTCGGTGCGTAGTCCCTCGGCCGCTGTCTGTAGCTCGACCCCAGGGGAGACGCGCTGGATCATTGGCATCGCCATCGTGGCCATCAACGCAATCAGGATCAAAACCACCAGCAACTCGATCAGCGTGAAGCCCCGCGCCGTTAGATGGTCTTGCCGGATCAACTCACCAACTCGTGACATCGGCGTCGTCGCCGTCACCGCCGCTGGCGCCGTCGGCGCCCAGGGTGAGGAGATCGTATTCGCCGTGATCGCCCGGCGAGAGATACTCGTAGGGCTTGCCCCAGGGATCGATCAGCGAGTTGGCTTTCTTCACATAGGGTCCGTTCCAACGCTCGGCATCCGTGGGTGCCTCGAACAGTGCCTGCAATCCTTCGTCGGTTCTGGGATAGCGCCCGACATCGAGCCGGTAGAGGTCGAGGATACCGCCAAGCCGTTCAATCTGGATCGCCGCGGCATTACTGCGGGCGCCGCCGAGATACTTCATCACGCGCGGCACGGCGAAGGCGGCGATCAGCGCCAGGATCAGCAGAACGACCAGCAGTTCGATCAGCGTCATGCCGCGCTCGCGGCGCAGTGGCTTGACGGTCGTTGGCTTGACGGTCAGTGACTTGGCCATGGCAACTCGCATCCTCGATCCTCTTTCTCGATAACCTAGTCCCAGTTTAAGCTGCAATATCATACGATCCAAGGATGGCCGCAAGGATTGAGCCGATGATGAACGCAACCAGGCAACCGAGCAGGATCGTCACCGTGGGTGTCAGCAAGGCAAGCATGCGCTCGATTCCACGCTCGACTTCCTTGTCGTAGACATCCGCCACCTGGAGCAGCATATCCTCGAGCCGACCGCTTTCCTCGCCGACCTCGATCAGTTGCAGGGCCAGCGGCGGGAAGCAACCGGTGCGCCGCATCGGCCCCGACAGACCCTTGCCGGTCGATAGCGGCCCAATGGTCCGCCGGGCCGCCTCCGAGACCGCCCGATTGTTAAGGGTGTCGGCGGCGATGCCGACGGCATCAATCAGCGTGACCCCGTTAGCGCGCAAGGTTCCAAGGCTGCGGCAGAACCGTGCCGTCTCTATCCGGCGCACCAACTCGCCCAGCAGCGGCATGCCCAGGATCCAGCGATCCAGCCGGATGCGTCCAGTCTCGGCCATGGTGACGCGCCGTAATGCCAAAAGACCAACCAGCAGGCCGACAAGCACCAGCCAACCCCACTCGAGCGCAAAATCCGAGAATGCGAGCACAATGATCGTTGGCAGCGGCAATTTCATCTCGGCGCCCTCGAAGATCGGGCGAAATTCGGGGATCACAAATACCAGCAGGACCACCAGCGACAGGCCGGTCAGAATCAGCACCAGCAGCGGATACAGGAGCGCCGCACTGATCCGCGCCCGCAGTGCCTCGCTGCGCTCGAGCATGTTCGACAGGCGTTCAAGCACCGCCACCAGCGAGCCGCCCGCTTCGCCGGCGCGAACCATTCCGACATAGAAGGTGGGAAAGACGTCCGAGCGCGATTGCAGCGCGTCGGACAGCGAGGCGCCGCCCTTGACCGCATCGAGGATTTGCTCGGGAAGGCCCTGCAGCGGACCATCGACGACGATTCCATCGAGAATTGCCAATGTTCGGTCGAGCGGAATTCCAGCGGCCAGCAGGATGCCGATTTCGCGCGTGAACAGCATCAGGTCCTTGGTGCCGACCTTACGCCGCAGATGCAGCAACCGCCCCACAGACAGTTGCGGCTTTGCGCTGCGCCGAGCCTCGACACGCAGCGGCACCACGCCTTTGTTGCGCAATCCGTCGATCGCCGCCTCGCGGGTGTCCGCAGCGATCTCGCCCATCAGCACCTCGCCACCGGAGGCAATGGCCTTGTACTGGAACTGGGCCATAGCTCAGATGTCCCGTGTCGTGCGCATCACTTCTTCGAGCGTTGTGATGCCATCCAGCGCCTTGGTGACGCCGTCTTCGAACATCGTGCGCATGCCTTCCTCGACAGCGACCCGCTGCAACTCCTTGGCCTCGGCCTGGCGCAGGACCAAGGCGCGGATGCGGTCGCTCATCTTCAGCGCCTCGATCACCACCGTCCGACCCAGATAGCCGCGCCCCTTGCAGGCATCACAGCCGCGAGCATGGTACAGCGTGATATCGCCGGTCGGGCGATGCTGGCGCAGGCCGAACTGTTCAACGATCCCGTCCAATGCTATATAGGGCTCGCGGCAGTTCTGGCACAGCTGCCGCACCAGGCGCTGGGCCGCGATCCCGGTTAGGGTGGAGGTCAGCAGGTAGTCCTCGACCCCCATGTCGATTAGCCGGGTCACGGCGCTGGCGGCGTCGTTGGTGTGCAGCGTCGACAGCACCAGATGCCCTGTCAACGCTGCCTGCGCCGCAATCCGGGCGGTCTCGCCGTCGCGGATTTCGCCGACCATGATGATATCCGGATCCTGGCGCAGCATCGAGCGCAGGACACTGGCGAAACTCAACCCGATGCCAGGC
>Ga0307379_10010758_pt1 | contig 12082 bp, 11 predicted proteins | sample UN2MG_FD_202237 | JGI IMG/M metagenome (GOLD analysis project Ga0307379, IMG submission 202237) | Soil microbial communities from Risofladan, Vaasa, Finland - UN-2 | ecosystem: Environmental > Terrestrial > Soil > Coastal area > Acid sulfate soil | place: Finland: Risofladan, Vaasa | collected... | reverse complement strand
ACCACCAGCACCGCTCCGTCCATCTGGGCGGCGCCCGTGATCATGTTCTTGATGTAGTCGGCATGCCCCGGGCAGTCCACGTGCGCATAATGGCGCTTCTCCGTCTCGTATTCGGCGTGGAAGATCTGGATCGTCAGTCCCCGCTCTTTCTCCTCCGGCGCCGAGTCGATCTGCTCGTAAGCCAGCTCCTTCGCCATCCCCACCTGCGCCAGCACGTGCGTGATGGCCGAGGTCAGCGTCGTCTTCCCGTGGTCCACATGCCCGATCGTCCCGACGTTGACATGCGGCTTCGTTCGCTCGAATCTCGCCTTTCCCATCGGTCTGTAACCCCCTGTCTGGGCTATCGCTGCGGAGTGAGAAGCGCGGTGTGACGGGATCCTGTCCTCGAATCCTCGGCCGAATTATACTGATACGGTCGGCTGTGTCAAGGCGGCGGGCCTGGTTGCGCAGCGGCTTCGCGCGGCTTCTGTCCTGTCGATGTCTCATCGCGCCGGCAGATGTTGGAATGCGGCACAGCGATGCGCGGATCAGTGACTTGACCGGGTGCTTTCCGAGCCCTAATCTACGAAGCGGGTGGGGCCCCGAAGGGCAAGCGTTCGCGGTCATCCCGAGAGCGGAGGTCGCGGTCCGGCGCGGTCACGCGCGGCTGCGAGCGGCCGCGGCATTGGCGGCTTCTCATGGGCGCCACCACTCGTGCAGTCGTGCGCTGAGTCATTGGAGGGTGAGTTGAGGGGAACCTCAAGTCGGGGAGGGCGGCCTGCGGATCGGGTCCGGCTCGGCGGGCAGTCGGGGCAGGCACCCGAGCGGGCGGGAACTGGGTCCGCTGCGGCTCCGTCCCTAGCCGAGCTGCGTCGGCGTGCCGCACATCGCCTCCGCGACATGGCGATGTGCCTTGAGAGGGTCCGCCAGCAGTACGAGCAGGCGGCGGCTGAGTGCGCCCGCCTCCACGCTGGGGGAGAGCCGCGGGCGACACAGCTCGTGGGTCAGCCTGGGTCCGCACGGACCGGCGATAGGTCCCCGGGCGTTGACGGTCGCGAGTCGGAGGCCGTCCAAGCTGAGGCGGAGAAGCTGAAGGGCGAGGTCGACGCAGCTGCGGCTCGGCTTGCAGTCGAGCGGAGCCGAAGTCAGGAGCTGGGAAGGCAGGTGGATGAGTTCGAGCAAGAGCTTGAGCGAGCCAAGGAAGCCCTGGAGGTTGAACGAGAGCGCAGCGCGGCCCTTGAAGCTCATGCGAGCGACCTTCAGGCACAGCTCCAGCAGCTCGCGGGCGAAGGGGCGAGGACTTCGGAGGACTCGGCCGAAGACTGGCGCAAACGCGTCGTTCAGCTCCAGCTCGACCTCAGGCGCGCCCTCTCCGACAAGGCCCAGCTGCGGGAGGAAATGGGCGACCTGCTTCGTTTTCTGGAGGAGCTGAACGACGTGCTCGTGGCGCCGGTAACGAACCCGAGTTGACGTCTGCTGCAGGTCGACGTCGGTGAGCCGGAGGGCCCGCGCGCAACGCCTACCGCGCCGGGCCGCCGTCAGCGCTCGGTGATCGTCTCCTCGACCGGGACACCTAGGTGACGGCCGCCGAGCTCAACGTGTACGAGCACGTTGTCGCCCGGCGTGAGGGAGGCGACCGAGACCGCTTCTCCGTCCGGGGTCGTCAGGTAGATGGTTTCGGCGTTCTGCATGACGAGGGAGAGCGCGCGGTCTCCGGCCTGGGCCTCCACTAGCACGAGGGGACGGCGCTCGATCTTGTTCCGGCCCACATAGCCGACCGATGTCTGACCGTCGTAGCGGACCAGGAGCACCTCGTCCCCGGCCTTCAGCTCGGATAGATAGGTAGTCTTTCCATCTGCGAGCATGATATAGGCATGCACAGCTCCCGCGTTGACACGGAATGGCCGCGGGTTCAGGAACTCAGTCTCCAAGCTCTCCGAATGGACGAGGAAAAAAGCCTGCCCGCTGTTGCCGACCAGCATCCCCTCCCCCCGGCCCATGGTGGTGCAGGTGTCCACACAGGCCCGGTCTCCCATTCCCAGGACCTTGATCGCGGTGATCTCAGCCGTGGTTATCTCCAGCTTGGGGGATATCGCGTGTACCTCGGTCACTGTTCGACGCACCTCCTCCGCGTCCCGGGTGTCGAGCACCACTCCGTCCACCCCCCGCTCCAGCACCTGGACCGCCACCCGCGCCTGCTCTGCCCCGGCCACCTCCAGCATCAGCCCGCCCCGGCGGGAGACGAGGTTCTCCAGCGGGATCACCGTCCAGTCGGTAGTGCGCAGCACCACGGTCTTGTCGAGGTGAGTCGTCGCCGCCTTCTCCTCGTCGGCCTTGTTGCGGATGTCCATCCAGACCACGTCTTCCCCTGGCCTGATGTCGCCATCGGGCGCGACCGTGGTTAACGCGCCCAGCTCCTTCACCTTGGCGGAGTCGCCTTCGGCCACGACGACGGCATCGGCCCCGGCTTCGAGGGCAGCGATGGCGAGCCGCTTGTCCCACGGCTCCACCCGGACCCAGACGCGCTTCATCGCCGTGACTCCAGGAACTTCTTGCTCTCCGCCACCGAAGCGCCTTCGTGGATCACCATGCTGATGGCGCGGACCATGCCCTCGGGGTCGACATGCTGGAAGGCGTTGCGACCGATGGAGGCGCCGGCCGCGCCGGCCTCGAGGGCCCCGGCCACCATGGTGAGCAGCTCCTCGTCGGTCTCGACCTTCTCTCCCCCCGCGATCACGACGGGAACGGGGCATCCGGTGATGACCTGGCGGAAGGTGTCCGGCGAGCCCGTGTAGTTCACCTTCACGATGTCGGCGCCGAGCTCCGCCCCGAGCCGGGCGGCGTGCTTGACGTACTTAACGTCGAACTCGCTTTCGATCTTGGGGCCGCGGGTGTAGACCATGGCGAGCAGGGGCATGCCCCAGCTACGGCACGCATCCGACACCGCTCCGAAGTGTCGGAGCATATCGGCATCGGTCTCCGCTCCCACGTTGACGTGGATCGAGACCGCATCGGCCCCGAGCTTGATCGCCTCCTCCACCGTGCAGACGGGCACCTTGGTGTTCGGGTCGGGACTGAGCGTCGTTCCGGCCGAGAGGTGAATGACGAGCCCCACATCCCGGCCGCCCCGCCGGTGTCCCGCCTCCACCATCCCTTTGTGCATGAGGATGGCGTTGGCGCCACCGTTGACGACCTTGCTCACCGTCTCCCGCATGTCTTCCAAGCCCCGGATGGGCCCAATGGTGGTGCCGTGGTCCATCGGCACTACGACCATCTTTCCGGTGTTCCGGTCGATGATTCGCTCCATGCGAATCTGCTTACCGATCATCGCGCTTGCCTCCGAGATGCCCAGGTGGAGCGAAGGGTGTGGGGCGGGATTCCGGGCCTCAGCTTCCCCCCTCTCCCTCACGATTCCCTTGGGGCCTACGATTGGCTCTGCTCTACCAGTTCGACAGGTCTCGCCAGCGCGCCTTGCGCGAGGGATGAGGAGCAGGGCACCGGGGTCGGGATCGAGTTCTGGGAGGTCGAACTCGGAGCGTTCGCTGGGCCATAGAAAGGAGCTCCGGTACGGCCGGAGCTCTTTTCTTGCTGCGACAGGTGATGCTAGAGCGGTCGGACCTTGACGGCCCTCGGGCCTTTGTCGCCTTGACCGATCTCGATTTCGACTTCTTGACCTTCGCGGAGGGAACGGAATCCCTGGCCTTCGATGGCCGAGTGATGGACAAATACATCGCCCTGCTCGGTCTCGATGAAGCCGAAACCTTTGCTGTCGTTAAACCACTTGACTGTACCTTTGGTCATATGCCGGTCTCCTTTCCGAAAGCATCGCGGGAACGGAGATCGGCCGGTACACCTAACGTGTTCCTCACCCCGACGTCCTACGGCCTTCTGAATTCGCCTGCCCTGAAGGGCATACTGTTGTATATTATACCCGAATTCGTTCAGAAGGCAACCCCCCGCGCCCACAGGAGGCGGGCAAGCGAGGAAATATCTTTGGCTTGCATATGCCGCCGAGCGCCCTTGACGGAAGGCAGCGGAACGACTCTGAGAGCCTCTCGGGCCCGTCTCGTCGGCTCTTGACATGCTCCGGCGTTCCAGGGCAGGACGGCGTTGTGCAACCGTCGAAGGGGGAGGCGGAACGTGCGGGGGATTGATCGGCTGGCTGTGGGGGCGCACGTCGGCATATCCTGAAGGGGAAGGCAGCAGGAGGGACTCCATGGCGAGGTGTCGTCTCTTCGCGTCGGTGATGGCGGCCGACTACACGTGCTTCGGCGAGGACGTGTGCGCGGTGGTGGATGCTGGCGTGGACGGGCTGCACTTCGACGTGATGGACGGGAACTTCGTCCCTAACATCACGTTTGGCAAGGATCTGGTGGCCGCCATTCGGCCGCTGAGCGATCTGCCGTTCGACACGCATCTTATGGTGACGAATCCCGATCTGATCGCGGAGCAGGTGATCGAAGCGGGGGCGAACCGTGTCTCGGTTCACCCCGAGGTGGGGGGGCATTTGCAGCGGTCGCTGGCGCGGATCCGGGAGCTGGGAGCGCAGCCGGGGGTGGCGATCAACCCGGCGACGCCGTTGGAGATGATAGAGTGGGTTCTCGATGATGTCGATTATGTGCTCGTGATGTCGGTGAACCCCGGGTTTTCGGGGCAGGAGTTCATCCCGGCGGTGAAGCCGAAGCTGAAGGCGACGAAAGGCATGATTCGCAACAGCGGGCGCGACATCAGGATACTGCTGGACGGCGGGGTGCAGCCGGGAAATATGGCGGAGCTGGCGGAGCTTGGGGCCGACGATTTCGTGGCAGGCGGAGCGATCTTCTACGACCGGCCGGATGGGGATCGATCTCGAGTGGCGGCGGATCGGGTGAGAGAGCTGCGCGAGGGGCTGCCATGACCGAGCAGCAGTTGGCGCGCCTCTTGCGGGAGGTGAAGGCCGGTCGGCGCTCCGTGGCGGAGGCGGTCGAGCGCCTCCGAGAGCTACCGTTTGAGGATCTGGGGTTTGCGAAGGTCGATCATCACCGGGCGCTGAGGACGGGCTTCCCGGAGGTGATCTACTGCGCGGGGAAGACCTGCGAGCAGGTGGTGGAGATCGCCCGCCGGATCGTGGCGAGGAACCGCCTGGCGCTGGCGACACGGTGCAACCCGGAGATGTATGAAGCGGCGAGGGGGGCGTTCGCTGATGTCGCCTGGCACGAGACCGCGCGGATCCTGGTGATCGGCACACCCCCGAAGGTCTCCCCGCGGGCGAAGCCAGTGACGGTGGTCACGGCCGGGACAGCCGACATTCCGGTGGCGGAGGAGGCGGCGGTCACAGCGGAAACGATGGGATGTCGGGTGGAGAGGATTCTCGATGTGGGGGTGGCGGGACTACATCGGCTGCTGCGGCATCGGGAGAGGCTGCAGGAGGCGCGGTGCATCATCGTGGTGGCGGGGATGGAGGGGGCGCTGGCGAGTGTAGTTGGTGGATTGGTCTCCGCGCCGGTGATCGCAGTGCCGACGTCGGTGGGATATGGGGCGAGCTTCGAGGGGCTGTCGGCGCTCCTGACGATGCTGAACTCGTGCGCGGCCGGGGTGGTGGTGGTGAACATCGACAACGGGTTCGGCGCGGGGTACTTCGCGGCACTGCTGGTGCGGGGGGAGAGAAGAAGATGATAGCCTATCTCGACTGCTTCTCGGGGATCAGTGGCGATATGCTGCTGGGGGCGTTGGTGGATGCGGGGCTGGCGATTCAGGACCTACGGGCGGATCTTGCGAAGCTGCCGCTGTCGGGGTATGAGGTGTCGGCGGAGCGGGTCACGAGGGGGGGTATCGCTGGCACGCGGGTGGAGGTGCGGACCGAGCCGGAGCACACGCACCGGGGGCTGGAGGATATCCTCGCGATCATCGGAAGGGCGGAGCTGCCGGGGGAGGTAACGGGGCCGGCGCGGCGGACGTTCCAGCGGCTGGCGGAGGCGGAGGCGCGGGTGCACAGTCGTTCGCTGGAGGAGGTCCATTTCCACGAGGTGGGAGCCGTCGACGCGATCATCGACATCGTCGGCGCGTTCTGCGGCTTGTATCGGTTGGGCATTCAGGAGGTCTACGCATCGCCGCTGCCGCTGGGCGGCGGCTGGGTGGACACGTCGCACGGGCGCCTGCCGGTGCCGGCGCCCGCGACGGTGGAGCTCCTGCGCGGAGTGGCGAGCTATGGAGGACCGGTGGAGGCGGAGCTGGTGACGCCGACGGGGGCGGCGATCGTCACCACCGCGGCGAAGGAGTTCGGGCCGATGCCGCCGATGACGATCAATATGATCGGGTGGGGGGCAGGCAAGAAGGAGCTTGCTCATCCGAACTTGCTGCGGGTGTTCTTGGGGGAGCCATCGGTGCGGCCGTTGGAGCAGCAGCTCTCGCTGATCGAGACGAACATCGACAACATGAACCCGGAGCTGTTCGGGCATGTGATGGAGGCGCTCTTCGAGGCGGGGGCGCTCGATGTGTATTACACGCCGATCGTGATGAAGAAGTCGCGGCCGGCGACGCTGGTCTCGGTGCTGGCGGAGCCGCCGCTGCTGGATATGCTCACCGAGATTCTGTTCCGGGAGACGACAACGCTGGGGGTGCGGGTGGCGGAGGTATCACGGCGGTGCCTGGAGCGGGAGTGGCGGGAGGTGGAGACGGAGTGGGGTATGGTCCGGGTGAAGGTCGGGCGGTTGAACGGGGAGGTCGTCAACATCGCGCCCGAGTACGAGGACTGCGCGCGGCTGGCGAACGAGAAGAGCGTGCCGGCGAAGGTGGTGTGGGAGGCGGCGCGGCTGGCTGCGGGGGAGTAGGGCGGGGGGCGTTGTCCCCCGGCCCCGTGGCAAAGGGGGCGACCGGCGGGCCGTCATCTCCGTACTCACCTCACTCGCTTCTCCAACACAGGCTTTGGTCGGAGGCAAGTGTGTTGGGCGGGGGAAGCCGAGAGGGGGGAGTTCGCCAAGGATTGGGTCATGAGCTACCGAGTCGGGAAGGCGGCGCTGAACCTGGAATGGACGGAGCGGGTGGCGCGGACGGAGTACAACGATAACTGGGAGATCGTCCGGCATTACACTGGAAAGGACCCCAGGGAGCATCCGGAAGCGGAGCGGGAGTTCAACCATGCGGTGCACCTGGATTTCTTGTGGCGGACGAACGACGGGCCGGTGCCGTGGGAGGAGCGCGGGCGCGTGACCGACATGGGACACGCCACCTATATGGAGGACGGATCGGACCGTCGAGAGGCTGCGCCGTCGCCGTTCGCCTCCGTGGAGGACGTCCTTGCGTTCAACGCGGTAGATGAATACGGGCTGCCCGACTTCGACGAGCTGGTTGCGTACTACGAGGATTGGTATCAGCGGGAGCGGGCGGCAAACGACCAGGTCGTCCCGGGTGGGTATTACAGGACGCTGATCTCAGGCGCAATCGCCGCGTTCGGATGGGAGATGCTGCTGCTGGCGGCGGGGGAGGCGCCGGAACGGTTTGGGGAGGAGGTGCTGGGATCGTTCTTCGAGCTGTCGCTCCACCACGTCCGGGCGTGGGCGGAGACCTCTATCGAGTTCTTCATGTGCCACGACGACATGGTCTGGACTCAGGGGCCGTTCATCCGGCCGGACTTCTACCGCAGCTACGTGTTCCCCCGTTACCGGGAGATGTGGCGGCCGCTCAAGGAGGTGGGGAAGCGGGTGCTGTACACGAGCGACGGGACGTTCGACATGTTCCTGGACGACCTGATGGAGGCGGGGGCGGAGGGGTTCTGCTTCGAGCCCACCAACGATCTCGACAAACTCGTGAAGAAGTGCGGGAAGACACACGCGCTCATCGGGGGGATGGACTGCCGGACGCTGACGTTCGGCGCGAAGGCGGATGTCGAGCGAGAGCTCCGGCAGGTACTGGCGGCAACGAGGGAATGCCCGGGCTTCATGCTCGCAATCGGGAACCATCTGCCGGCGAACATCCCGCTGGAGAACGCGGTGCATTACTTCGAGCTGGTGGAGGAGCTTGGCTATCGGTCCCGTGACCTTCGCGTTGGAAACGGGCTACGATGAGTTGCGCCAGTCTGGTCTGGCGTGCTTGCGGCGCGTGTTCGGAATGGGCGGGGCGTGAGAGGCTCCTGGCGGTGGCCGAGCGGAGTTAGCCAGGATGGTCGCGCGGGGGGAAGTCGATCCTCGGGGTCTAGGCCGCACGCAGGCGGCGCACGATGGCTCGGAGATGCTCAGGGGTGGTGCCATCGCAGCCTCCGATCAGCGTTGCCCCCAGCTCGTGGAAGCGCGCTGCCGCGTCTGCAAGTGACTCCGGCCCCTCAGGGTAGATGACACCTGATGGGGTCTGTTGCGGACACCCTGCGTTCGGCTGCGCGAAGAGAGGCAGGGCGCTCGCCTGGCGGAACCTCGCGATTATGTCCACCATCTCGGCTGGGGAGACGGTGCCGCAGTTGGCTCCGATAACCATCGCGCCGGCGGCCCCGAGACGCTCCGCGGCCTGCTCGGGCGAGACTCCGAAAGACGTATATCCGCCAGGGTCGAAAGCCATTCCGGCGACGATGGGGAGCCCTGTTTCCAGTCCGGCGTCGATGGCGCAGCAAAGCTCTTCGAGCGCGAAGAAGGTCTCGAAAATGAGGAAGTCGACCCCAGCTTCGGCCAGAGCTAGCGTCTGCTCAGCGAAAGCCGCCCGTGCGGTATCGGCCGCTAGATCGCCGTACGGCTCAAGTATTCTCCCGGTCGGCCCAACGCTGCCGGCGACGTATGCTCGTTCCCCGGCGGTCTCCACTGCCAGGCAGGCCCCTGCCTTATTCAGCTCCGCCGCGCGGTCCGCCAGCCCGTGCTTCGCGAGGCTGATGGAGTTACCCTGGAAGGTATTCGTCTGGATGACGTCGGAGCCAGCCTCGAGGAAAGCCAGATGGGCCGCGCGGATCTGGTGGGGGCGGTCGGCGTTGAGGAGTTCCAGTGCCAGGTCAGATGGCACTCCCTCGCCCTGAAGACGGGTTCCCATGCCACCGTCGCCGACGAGGAATCCGTGTTCGAGTGCGTGTCTGAGCTTGTCCTGCCGGTCTTTGCTCGGCAAAACCGCCGCTCCTACTTCGTCGCGGGCAAGCTTGCCGCCGCCACGGCTTGGCCCACTCGCCGTGTCTTCTCGTCGGGCAGGTGAAGGTCGATCTGCTCGGCGAGGTTGGGGAAGTCGGTGGCGAAGACCTCCTTCGCCTTTTCGAGCAGGATGGGGCCGCCGCGGCCGGAGGTGACTCGCCCAAGCAGCAGCAGGTGCTTGATGGTGTAGAAGTCGGCGTAGTGGGCGATGGCGTAGCCGGCGTAGACGCCGATGGTCTCCCAGATTTGCCGCGCGGTGGCGTCGCCGGCTTCGAGCAGCTCTTGCACAGACTTGAGTTGATCGGCGAGGGGCAGCGACGCGTCGAGCTTGATGCCGACCTGGCGCGCCAGCCGAAACACGCCCTGCTGGCAGAGGTACTGGACCCCGCAGCCGGTATCTCCGGACCATTCGTCGGCGGGGGCCTCGGGGTGGTAGTCGATAGGGACGAAAGCAAGCTCGTTGAGCCAGCCGGTGATGTTGCCCTGCTCGTTGACGTAGCCGACGGCCTCGCTCGAGCCCATAGCGACCCCGAGCACGGCGTTGTCGTTGAGGGACATCGAGCCAGCGAGGGCGGTGACGTCGCCGTCGTTCGCCACTTCGAAGGGGACGCCCCACTCCTTCGCCAGGTCGAGGAAGATGGGTTTGACCTTCTCGTTGAAGAGGTCGCGGGGGACGCCGCGGAAGAGGGAGGCAATCATGGGCCGGTTGTTGATGATGACGCCGGCGGAGCTGCCGCCGATGGCGTCGACGCGCGGCATCTTCGCGGCGGCGGCCTTGAGGGAGGCGTTGATCTCGTTATAGTGGTAGCTGGGATCTTCCTGGTTGCGGGGGTCCCAGACCACCTCTTCGCTGAAGATGGATTCGCCATCGACGACGGCGGCGACCTTTCTGTCACTGGCACCGAGGTCGAAACCGATCCGATTGCCCTCGAGGTGCCGCCCGAGGGCGACGGAGGTCTCCCTGGCAGGCGCGACCTGGTCGGGGGTGGTGATGACGACCTCGAAGGGGCGCTCGTAGGTGGTGGGCCCCATGAAGTCCTCGTCGAAGGCGCGGGCACCTTTCGACGAATAGGTATCTCGGATATGGTTGCCGACGGCCTCGGGGCCGCCGACGGTTACCCTGAATCCGCCCTTCTGCCAGAGAAGGAACTTGACGAGGCGCTCGGCATATGGAAGGTTGAGGTCGGCCTGTGGGTGGTCGGTGTCGAAGACCTGTGTTTCGCAGGTGGAGGTGGTGCCGTCGGGGCGCTGTAGTCCGATGACAAGAGGGACGGCGCTGCCCGAGTCCTTCACGGCCCGGCGGAAGGCTCGGTTTGCCAGGACAGCGGGGCGGAAGGTATCATGGAGAACGGGCCGCACGCGCGGCTCAGCGAGTTCGGCGAGTCTGCCCAGCAACTCATTGGCCATGACTTCTCCTCCTCAGCGGATGACAGATAGATCAATAGGGGCGGCCCGGATCAGGTGCCGCGGCGCCGGGCGGCCGTCCGAAATGGCGCATCGGTATATTTCTGACACGCGACCGGGCATCTCCTGCACCGGATGCGCGACCGCTTGACAGCTCGCCTAGTGGGCAAGTGATTTATCGTACTGACAATAGGACACCAGAAGAATCCGGTGGTCGATGGTAGAAGGCCGTGAGTGAGTGGCCCTACTGGACAGTGTGCAGACCGCCGTGTCTCTTCGCCCGTGGAGAGGGCGAGACGAGGGGTGCGAAGCCGTGTCGAGCGATGGGACGGTCTGGTTTACGGACACACCCTATGGGATCGGGCCCGAAGCGGTGGCGGGGAACTGACGGCGAGCGGTGGAGCTGGTGGCAGCGGGAAGATGAGAGAGCGCCCGCGTGCGGCGGTTCGCAGTCGAAAAGTACGGTACGCTGGGCACCGGAAGGACGTGGGTGACGGTCGCGCCCGGCATACCCGACGGACTCAGGACGGACGCGGCCGGAAGGCTGTATGTATCCGCAGGGAACGGGGTCCACGTCTTTCACCCGGACGGCCGTCTTTTGGGAACGATCGAGACCCCCGAGACGGCAGCGAACTGCACCTTCGGCGGGGCGGGGAAGCGGACGCTGTTCATCACCGCGGTGAGCGCGGTCTGGGCGGTGGAGCTGGGGGTGGAGGGGAGGTGAAGGGCCAGTCGGGAATCGCCGCTCTGGTACAATTGCCCTCTTCGGAATCATGGGGCAGAGCGTACTGTAGTTGTCGGGAATCGCCGCTCTGGTACAATAGGAACCTCGCGCCTTCCACAATCGGATTCACTGTAGTTGGTCGGGAATCGCCGCTCTGGTACAATCGCTGCAGGGCTCGGTGTGAGACGTGCAGGTACTGTAGTTGGTCGGGAATCGCCGCTCTGGTACAATCAGGGCGCGTGCGACGATACTGGCAGCGATACTGTAGTTGGTCGGGAATCGCCGCTCTGGTACAATGCCATGTCTCTCTCCTCTCTGTGTTAGGGGACTGTAGTTGGTCGGGAATCGCCGCTCTGGTACAATGAGGCGCTCGACGACTACATCTCCGAGTGGACTGTAGTTGGTCGGGAATCGCCGCTCTGGTACAATACTCCCCCCGCTCTCTCCTGCCACCGCAGCACTGTAGTTGGTCGGGAATCGCCGCTCTGGTACAATAGTCCATATTTCGGGGCGGTAGCCGCGCAGACTGTAGTTGGTCGGGAATCGCCGCTCTGGTACAATCGAACATCGGCAGCAGCGCCGGCACGGAGAACTGTAGTTGGTCGGGAATCGCCGCTCTGGTACAATACTCGCGTAGGTGGGGACGTTGCTCGCTGTACTGTAGTTGGTCGGGAATCGCCGCTCTGGTACAATGCTCGGCGACGAGATGGCCGAGCGGAATGGACTGTAGTTGGTCGGGAATCGCCGCTCTGGTACAATCACCCGCGGCGCGGTCCACGGGATTCTCGACTGTAGTTGGTCGGGAATCGCCGCTCTGGTACAATAGACCGGCGCGAGTATGTCGCTGAGCTTCGACTGTAGTTGGTCGGGAATCGCCGCTCTGGTACAATCCAGGGTA
>Ga0307379_10010756_pt1 | contig 12083 bp, 10 predicted proteins | sample UN2MG_FD_202237 | JGI IMG/M metagenome (GOLD analysis project Ga0307379, IMG submission 202237) | Soil microbial communities from Risofladan, Vaasa, Finland - UN-2 | ecosystem: Environmental > Terrestrial > Soil > Coastal area > Acid sulfate soil | place: Finland: Risofladan, Vaasa | collected... | reverse complement strand
CGGTGCGCGCAGCCGTCGCGGCGCCTGCCGCCGCGCCCCCGCAGCCGGCGCCGGCGGCGCCCCGGGCCGCGGCGGTGCAGCAGGGCGCCGCGGTCGAGGCCGCCGAGGTGCTGCGCGTGGCCGATGCGGTGGCGCAGTCGGTGGCCGCCACGCAGCGCATTCCCGCGGGCGACGTCGTCACCCTCAAGGATGGCAGTGCCCGGGCGCTGTCGGCGGCGCAATTGTTCGTCCTGCTTGCCCGCTTCCTGGGCAACGGCCACGAGCAGGGGGTGACGCCGGACCATGCCCCGTGTCCGCCGCGGATGGCGGGCCCGCTGGAAACGTCGTCGGCGCCCGTCGCACTGGCGCGTGAGGTCGTGATTCCAGCGGCGGACCTGCTGGCCCAGGCGCGCGTCACCGCCGATGTCGCCGAGGCCACGGGCAGTGTGCCCAGCGGCGTATGGGTGCAGGGACTGCGCCTGAGCCCGGCGCAGTACATGGGGGCGCTGGCAACCATGCTGCAGCACGCGGCGACGACGGGCGCGGTGCCGGAGCAGGTCGCGGTGGGCAACTACCTCCCGCCGCTGGACTGGGCCGTGAACTCGGCGGCGGGCGGCGAACCCGCCGCGCCCCCGCCGCACCTGTCCGCGGCGCCCGCGCAACTTGCGTCGGCGCCTGTCGCTAGCCTGCGGGAACCGGTGATGGCGGAGCCGGAACCGGTGCTGGCCCCGACGCCCGAGCCGGCGCTCACCGTGTACGTGCCGACGAAGCCGCCCCTGTCGGGCGCACTGAAGCTCACCGTCGAGTACGAAGGGCCGCCCGCCTTCATCCGCCTGTCGGTTGACGGCAGGGCCAAGGCGGCGTCCAACATGTCTCACTTCACCTACGTGTGGGACACCCGCCTGGAGCCCGACGGCGATCACCTGCTGCGTATCGCCGCGGTTGACAGCGCGGAGCGCACCCTCGACCATCTCGAAGCCAGCCTCGAGACCGCCAACGGCAATCTTCCTCTCCGCTGACCGGGGAGGATGCAGCGTCCAAGGTCGCCGACGGAGGGCGCACCGCGGCTGGAGCAGGTCGCAGCGCCTGCCATGACCGCCCTGCGACGTGGAAGGTTACCGTGAACGCATCCAGCGCCGTGCTTCTCAACTGGCTGCTCTTCTTCCCGTTCGTGGCGGCTGTGGTCATCGCCGCCTTCCCGCGCATCCTGCGCCTGCTCCCCGCGCAGGAGCGCTCCCTCGCGCTGGGCGCGCCGGGCGCTACCGCCGTCGCCACGGTCCTGCTCTCGCTGGGCGTTGCGGGCGCCATGGGCGCCGCAATCGCCCGCGAAGGCTACGTCTACGCCGACTATCTGTGGACCCCTGCTTTCTTCCAGTTGCGGCTGCGGCTTGACGCTCTGGGGTTCTATGCCCTGCTGGCGATTCTGGCGGCGCTGCTTCCGACGGCGGTATGGGCGAGCGCGACCGGCGCGCGCGACCACTTGCGCTGGGCCGGTTTCGCGGGGGCGCTGGGCGCGTTTACGGGCGTGGTGCTCGCGGCGGACCTGGTGGTGCTGTACATCTTCTGGGAGCTGTCCGCGCTCGCGCTGTGGGTGGCGCTCGCGCCGCCGTTCGCCCCCGGCAAGCGGTTCCTGGCCTGGAGCCACGCGGGCGGGCTGTGCGTCCTGGTGGCGGTGCTGCTGGTCGCCGGGATGACGCTTGACACGCATATCTACAGCGCCGGCCCCGGTTTGCTCATGCAGCGCCTATCCTGGGTGAAATGGGTGGGGCTGCTGTTGCTGGTCGGTCTCGCGTTCAAGCTGGGGTTGGCGCCGGCGCACTCCTGGCTGCGGGATCTGACGCACGCGGGGAGCGGCATCTGGGGGGTGGCCCTGCCGGGAGTCGGTCTGGTGACGGCGGGGTACGGAGCGATCAGGCTCGTGTCCTACATACTCCCGTCATACGCCGCGGCGGCACTGGCGTGGCTGCCGGCGTTGTTGGGGCTGATCACCGTGGTCTACGCGGGGATGCGGGCGCTGTTGGCCGATGACCCGGCCACGGGCGTAAGCTTCTTGTTGGCCGCGGCGGCCGGCCAGGTCGCGTTCGCCCTCGGCGTGGGGATGCGCGGGGCGAGCGCTGGTCTCACCGGGGCGATCGCACTGCTGCTCCCGCTGGCTCTGGGGGCGTCCCTGCTCGGCGCCGGCGGCGCGGGAGGCTTAGGCGCAGCCACCTGGCGCGACTTGCGCGGCAGGTTCAGATCTGCTCCGGCGCAGGGCACCGCGCTGCTCGCGGGGGTCTGGACGCTGGCGGGCGCGCCCCCGCTCGCTGGATTCTGGGCGCAGCGCGCAGTCGTCGCCGCGGCGCGGCACGAGGGGGTGGGTCTGAGCGCGCTGGCGCTCATCGCGCCGATCTTGTTCGCGGCCTACGGCGTGCGGGCGGCGACGATTGGCTTCGCGCGCGATGGAGGTTCCCCCGGGCGGGAACCGCGATGGCGCGGGTGGTGGGTGTTCGGGGTCGTGCTCTTATCCGCAGCCCTGGGGATGGCGCCTGGCCTGTGGATGCCCTACGTGCTGAAGATCACACAGAGCCTGACGGGAGGCTGAGGCATGTCCTCTGTCGCGGCGCAAGCAGGTGGATACATGGCGCTCGCCGGCGCCGCGGCCGCCATGGCCGTGGGCGCGGCCGGGCTCTTCTCCACCCGGCTGCGATCGGTCGTGGTTTACTCGGCCGTCCTGCAGGCCGGGTACGCGGGAGTGGGCGTAGCGGCGGGCCTGCTGGCCAAGCAGAGCGGCGGATACAGCGCCGCGATGTTTCAGGTCATCGCTGGCGCAGCCGGAGTGGGGCTGATGTGGGTCGCCACGCGCGCCATCGGCGCGCATACCGGTGAGCCGCCGGCGCCGGAGTCCACGCCACAGGTGTGGTGCGTGTTCTGCCTGGCGTTGTCATGCATGTCGCTGGTCGGCCTGCCGCCGCTGGCGGGGCTGCCGGCAAAGGTGGCGATTATCCATGCGGGGCTGCGGAACCCTCTCGCCCTGTTCGTCGTCACTATCGGTGCGGCGGCTCTGGGCGTGGTGAGCCTGTGGGCCTACGCGAGCATCGTCTTGCCGATGGTCCTCGGCCGCGCCAGCGCCGACCGGCCGGTTGTAGGCCGAGGGCTGCGAGCGGCAGTGGACGCGCTGGTCGCGGTGCTGGTTGCGCTGGGGCTAGTGCCATACATCGGGTTCGCCATCGGCGCGGCGGTGGCGGGCGGGCCCTAGCCGGCAAAGGCAGAGCGCCCACTAGATATAGCCCATCAGGCCGGCCGGAAGTCCAATATCTTGTGAGAAACCGCACGCCGAGGGGTTTACAGCACGTCGGCATTGTGCTAGCATACGGGCATCTCGGCAGGGCGCGACCGACGCGCCCGCATGAGAGGTGACAGGGATATTGCAGCGCATCGCAGCAGTGACCGCGGTCTTGGTCGTCGCAGGGCTCACCTTCGCCTGCATCCCACCGCCGGCCGCAAGCAGACCATCACCGGCTCCAGCCGCTGAACCCGCGGACGTCGCGCAGTGTGTTCTCAGCAGCGCGGCCGCGGTGGCCCTTTGCGCCCTCCCCACGCCCAGCGCCGTGATCGCCTCCGCCCCCCTCATCAACGACGCGTTGACACAGTCGTACGAATCCCTGCAGCCCGTGCTTCGCAGCGAACCGCCGCCACCTCGCACAGCGGCATCCGGCGGCGACCTGGTGGATACGGCACGCCGCTACCGGGGGGTGCGCTATCGGTGGGCGGGCATGAGCAGCCGCGGCATGGACTGCTCGGGGCTCATCGCCCGCGTGCTGCGCGCGAACGGCGTCCGCGCGCCCCACAACGCCGCCCAGCTTTTCAAGCTGGGCGAAACGGTGCGTTTTGCGGATCTGCGGCCCGGCGACCTGCTGTTCTTCAAGACCAGCCGCCGCGGCATTTCCCACGTTGGGATGTACGTCGGCGAGGATAAGTTCATCCACGCCTCGAGCGGCGCGGGCCGCGTCGTCACCACCAGCATCTACGACCCCTACTACTCCAAGCGCCTCAAGGGCGCCCGCCGGTTGGGGGAGACCTCCGAATAGGCTCGCCGGGCGCACCACACGCTTACTGCCGCCCCGCCAGCTCCTCGATGATCGCCGCGACCTTGTCGGCGGCGTCGGGGCGCCCCAGCGCCTTGCTGCGGCGGGCCATGGCCTCGCGGCGCTCGTCGTCCTCGATCACCTCGCGCAGCATCTTCGCCAGCACCCCGGCGTTGAGCTCGGCATCGCGAATGATGATCGCGGCGCCGGCCTCGGCCAAGAGGCGCGCGTTCTGCTCCTGCTCGCTGCTCGCCGCCCCCGCCCAGGGAATGACGATGGCGGGCACCCCGCGCACTGTAATCTCCGCCAGCGCGGAGCCCCCACCGCGGGTGACGATGACATCGGCGGCGGCAAGGGCAAGCTGGATGTCGTCGAGATACTCCCGCGCCTGGTAGGGAAGCCCGGCCGCGGCCAAGGCGTTTGCATCCGGATGGACGGAGTTGGCGCTGCCGGTCAGGTGCAGGACCTGGATGCGCCGGGCGATGGCGTCGTGGCGCGCCAGGCGCTCGAGGGCGCCGGAGAAGGCGAGATTGAGGTTGCGGGAGCCGATGCTGCCGCCGACGACGACGATGGTAAGGCGATCGGCGGCCAAGCCGAGGGCGGCAAGCGCCTCCTCGCGCCGAGCCTCGATGATCTCGCGGCGCACCGGGTTGCCGGTGACCTCGATGCGCAGTTTGGGGCCGAACAGCTCGCGGCAGTATTCGGCGGACTGCGGGGATACAACGCACAGCACTCGCGACATGCGGGCGGTGGCGCGGCTGGTGAAGCCGGGGCGCTGGTTCTGCTCGACGGTCATGCGCGGGATGCGCAGCAGGCGCGCAGCGACGATGACCGGGCCGCTGACATAGCCGCCCAAGCCGACCACAACGTGCGGGCGATGCTGGCGCAGGAGGCGCAGGCTCTGGCGCAGGCTGCGCCCGGAGAGCAGATCCGCCGCGCTGCGCAGGCGGCGCAGCAGCGGCTGGCGGCCGCGCAGGCCGCGCACGGAGATGGTGGCGAGGTCGAAGCCGGCGGCGGGCACGATGCGCGACTCGATGCGCTCGCGGGTGCCGATGAAGAGAATGCGGGCGCGGGGATTGCGAGCGATCACGGCGCGGGCGATGGCGATGGCGGGATAGACGTGTCCGCCGGTGCCGGCGGCGGCGATGGCGACTCGCAGCTCGTCTCGCTCCGCGGCGGCGGGCGCCATCACTTCCCCAGCGGAGCAAGCTGAGGCTCACTCCAGGCCGCAAAGTCGGCGGAATGCGAGACCCACCGCTGCTCGTCTTCGCCTGCCAGCGCGCTCCAGTAAAGGTCGTAGCCGCCGGCGACCTCCTCGACAGTCACAAAGCCCTTGGCGCCGGGCTGGCTGCTTACCCGCACCGACTGCGACCAGCGTTGTCCGTCCGCCGACCAAGCGGCCCAGACCTGGGGTTCGCCGTCGCGGTCGGAGACCCACGCCAGCGTCAGCCGCCCCCTGCGGTCGGCGACAAACAGCGGGCCGGCGTGGAGCAGGTCGTACTGGAGATCGCCACTGATGCCGGGACTCGCCTGCACCGTTTGGTGTTCCGGCACCGCCAGGGTGAGGGACAAGGCGCGGCCGCCCTCACGCTCGGACACCCAGATGACGCCCATGCGGCCGTCGAGCATCTCGATAATGCCGGGGGCGCGATCGGGCGTGGGGGCCAGGGCGACGGCTCCGGGGGGGCTCCAGGCGCGGCCGTCTTCAGACATGGAGATCCAGATGTCGGGGCTGCGCGCGACGTAGCTCAGGCCCGCGTCCGCGCTTCCGCGACCAGGCGAGACTTCGGCCAGCCAACCGGTGGTCGCGCTCCAGGCGAGCCAGTACGTTCCGCTTGACGCCCGCGCCAGCGTGAACTCCGAAGCGCCGTCGTCCGACACCACCCATTCGGGGTAAGCGCCGCTCACCTGCACCGGGCTGCCCCAATGCTCCCCATCGGTGGAGTAGGCGGCGAGAATCTGCCCTACGTCGGAGGGCGCCCCGGACCGCCACGCCATCACCGCGGCGTCGGCGGCGACCACCGCCCTCACCTGCTGAAAGGCGCCGACGCCCGGGATGGACGCGGGATCGAGGAGCAATTCCGCGTGCGCAGCGGCGGCTGCCAGCGCCACGACCATGGTCACAGCGAGTTTCCGCATGTCATTGCCGCCTTGTCCGATAGGAGTATCCCGCCAACAATCATGGGACCGTGGCTGAGGCAAGGCTTCTGCGGCGCGGGCGTCATTCCTCCCGCGCCTTGGGTAATGCAGGGAACGCGCGAAGCCGGGGTCGAGCGGACGTGCGCGCCCGAATGAGGACCACCCAGGACCCGCGCCCGCTAGTGCACCATCTCGCTGGTGGGAGCGGCGGCGAGGTCGGTGACCCCCACCCCGGCCTGGGGGATATTCACCACCAGGTGCTGGTCGGACAGATTGGCGACGAAGAACAGCACCCCCCGCGGCACGCCGAAAATGGGTGTCACCAGGTCTGAATCGGCCTTGAGCTTGAAAAACAGCGGCACCGTGCCCGCGCGGTAGTGGCCGATGGTGAGGGGGCCGATGTCCTCATCGCCGTGGTGGGCGCGGTGATGGATGTAGGTGCCCTCGCGGCTGAACAGGCCCCGCCGGTCATAGACGGCCAGGAGACTGAAGTCGCGCGTGTTGACCTCGGCGCAGGCTTCGCCGATACGATGGACCTGGTCGGCCAGCGCCAGGGCTTCGGTCGAGCCCACGAAGCGATGGGTGAAACCATCGCCCAGCGCCCCCGAGAACTCCTCCGGCAACTCGATAAACTCGTAATAGCATCCGCGCTCCGAAAGCACCACCCGCACTAGTTCGTTAGCGTACTCGTATCCTGGTTCGACTTGCTGCTTGATGTAGTTGATCAGCACCTGGTACTTTCGGCGAGCCTCGGCGCGGAGCAGAGCAAGGTGAAGCTCCTCGTTCCACTCGTCCATCGCGCACACACGTCCTTTCGCTCCAAACTCCGCCGGCCACCGGCGTGGGCAGGGCCGCTGGGTGGTGTTGCGGTGAAGTGACCGCGGCTGCGCTGTTTCATGTCCATCGCCCGTACCGCTGTTTAGGTTCCATACTTCGTGGTATACTCTGAATTGGAATGAGGTGTGACATGGGCGGACGGACACGAGCGTGGTGGTTGACGGCGGTCGCCTTGCTGTTGGCGACGGCCCCGGCGGTGCTCGCGCAGCCGCAGGCGCAACCCGCGGGCGGCCAGGCCACTCCCGCAGAAGTGGAAATGGGCAAGCAGGCCGCCCAGGAGATCGAAAAGGAGCTCCAGGTCGCGGACGACCCCGCGGCCGCCGAGCGCCTTGACCGGATCGTCGCGTGCCTGCGCCCTTACACCCAGCGCCCCGCCATCGACTACCAGGCCAAGCTCCTGGCGCGTGGCGGCATCAACGCCTTCTCCCTGCCCGGAGGCCACATCTACATCACCCAATCGCTGCTGGAGGCGGTGGAATCCGAGGACGAGCTGGCGGCGGTGATCGCCCACGAGATGGCCCACGTCGCCCTCGGCCACGGCATCGAGCTCGCCCGCCGCGAGGCCAAGATAAACAACAAAGCGGCGCTGGCGGTGCTGGCGGCGGTGCTGGCGGGCAAGAATGTTGATCCCGGCAACGTGATCATCGTCGCCTCGCTGGTGCGCACGGGGCTGCTCAGCGGCTACAGCCGCGAGGCGGAGCTGGAAGCGGACGCCAACGCTGTCATCTACCTGCGGCGGGCAGGTTACCACCCGGTGGCGGTGCTGACGGTGGTGGAGGGGCTGGCGCGCATGGAGCTCACCCACCCCAACGTCGAGCTCGGCATCTTCCAGACCCACCCCTACCCCGAGGAGCGCGCGCGCGCGACTCTGCGGCAGCTGCAAGCGATGGGGCTGCCCACCAACGCGCGCCCGGTGCTGGGGACCCTGACCACCACCTCGGAAGCGGTGGAGCGGGACGGTCGCACCATCGGACGCGTCACCCTCGACGACTTCGCCGTCTTCGAGCCGGCGGTGGCGGACGGCGACCTCACACCGCTACAGCGCGCGGCGCAGGCGGCCGCCGCGCTCAACCGGCTGGTGTTCGATGACCTGCGCATGTACGAGGTGCGCAGCGTTGTGGCGCCGAACCGCGCGCTGGTGCTGGGGCGGGGAGCGACGCTGCTGACCATCCTGCCCGGTGACGCCGAGTTCCACCATGCCACCCTCGCCGACCTCGCCGCCAAGGCCGAGGCCAACATCAAGCTCGCGCTGTGGCAGGAAGCCGTGCGCCGGGCGTTCTAGCGTTTTCCAGCAAAGCCCTCACGGCTGCGCCAACGACTGCCACCCCCACCCCCTGCAAACGGGAAGAGGCGACGAGACGTGCTCCCCCGGCTGGTCAAGGGATGGACGGATACGCGCGGGGTGTGAACTGATTCCCTTGTGCCGTGCGCCGGGGCTTGTGTGGATGAGCAGCGATGTGATACCATCCATGCCCCTGGTGGCGCGCGCCGCGAGCGGCGCCGACGGGTCGCGAGCCTGCCATAGGCCGGCGCCCGGACGCGAGTCACGCGGTGCGAGGTTCTCAGGCGGGAAAACCCCAGGCGGAGGGGTTGACAGAGAGTCAGGCGGTCGCTATAATTACAATTCGTTGCGCGGATGTGAATCCGTCTCGCACGGATGCAAGCGTCCGCGCTTCGTTATGGTAAGCGGGGGGGAGCGCAACTCCCGCAACAGGTGAAAGCGGTTGCCGACTATCCATCAGCTAGTCAGAAAGGGCCGCAAGCGCCAGCAGACGCGGGTGCGCCCGACCGTGCGCTGGGCGCTGGGGTGGAACTTCAACACCAAGCGGCGCAGGTACGTGCGGGTGCCGGGTCCGCTCAAGCGGGGGGTGTGCACGCGCGTATATACTGTAGGCCCAAGGAAGCCCAACTCGGCGCTGCGCAAGGTCGCCCGCGTGCGGTTGACCAATCGCATCGAAGTCACCGCCTACGTCCCCGGTGAAGGGCACAACCTGCAAGAGCACTCGGTAGTCCTCATCCGCGGCGGAAGCGTCAAGGATCTCGCCGGGATTCGCTATCATATCGTGCGCGGGGTCTTGGATACCTCCGGCGTCGAGGCGCGCCGGCAGGGGCGGTCAAAATACGGGGCCAAACGGCCCAAGTAATCGGCGGCGGAAGTGCGGGGCGCGACCCAGCCAGGCGTGCCTTGCACTTCGCGCGTCTCAGGCAGAGGTAGGAGTCACCGGATATGCCGCGAAAGGGCCCTGCACCGCGCCGACAAGTAAGGCCGGATCCGCTGTTCAACAGCTGGCTGGTGACACAGTTCGTCAACAAGCTGCTGTTGCGCGGCAAGCGCAGCACCGCGGAAGGCATATTCTACGGGGCGCTGCAGATCATTGGCGGGCGCGGCAAGGATCCACTGGCGGTGTTCGGGCAGGCGCTGCGCAACACCATGCCGGTGCTGGAGGTGCGGCCGCGCCGGGTGGGGGGCGCGACCTACCAGGTGCCGATTGAGGTACGCCCGACGCGGCGCGTGGACCTGGGCATGCGCTGGCTCATCCAGAGCGCGCGCGGGCGGGCGGGCCGGACTATGGATGGCAGATTGGCGGCGGAGCTGATGGACGCCGCAGACGGCCAGGGCGCTTCGGTCAAGAAGCGAGAGGATACCCATAGGATGGCGGAAGCCAACAAGGCCTTCGCCCACTACCGCTGGTAGGCCGGCAATGGTTCGCGTGCCGCGAGCCGACAGTCCGGCGACGGTCTGCATTACGCCGACCTACCGCAGGCGGTAGCGGGAGCCGGCCGGATTGATCGGGATTCGCTCATGGCACGCGATTTTCCGCTAGACAAGACGCGAAATATAGGCATCGCCGCCCACATAGACGCGGGCAAGACCACCACCACCGAGCGCATCTTGTTCTACACCGGCAAGGTGCACCGCATGGGCGAGGTGGACGAGGGGGCGGCAACCATGGACTGGATGCCGCAGGAGCAGGAGCGCGGCATCACCATCACCTCCGCCGCCACCACCTGCTTCTGGCGCGACCACCAGATCAACATCATTGACACCCCCGGCCACGTGGATTTCACGGTGGAGGTGGAGCGTTCGCTGCGCGTCCTCGACGGCGTGGTCGCGATCTTCTGCGCCGTGGGCGGCGTCCAGCCCCAGTCCGAGACCGTCTGGCGCCAGGCCAACAAGTACCGCGTCCCGCGCGTTGCCTACATCAACAAGCTCGATCGCGCGGGCGCCGGCTTTCATCGCATCCTGCACGGCATGCGCCAGCGCCTGGGCTGCCGGGTGGTGGCGGTGCAGCTACCTATCGGCTCGGAGGCCGACTTCCAGGGCGTGATTGACCTGGTGCGCATGCGCGCCCTCTACTACCCCGAGGAGTCGGGCACCACGGTGGAGGAGCGCGAGGTCCCGCCGGAGCTGATGGAGCGCGCGCAGCGCTTCCGCGAAGCGATGCTGGAAGCGGCGGCGGAGAGTGACGAGCAGCTAATGGAGCGCTATCTGGACAGTGGCGAGCTGCCCCCGGAGCAGATTCGCGCCGGGCTGCGCATCGGCACCCTGCGCTACAATATGGTGCCGGTGCTGTGCGGCGCCTCCTTGCGCAACAAGGCCGTGCAGCCACTGATTGACGCGATCGTGGATTACCTGCCGTCGCCGCTGGAGGTACCGGAGGTGCAGGGGCTCGATCCCGCCACCGGCCAGACCGTCACCCGCCGCGCGGACGATGACGAACCATTCGCCGCGCTCGCCTTCAAGATTCGCTCCGATCCGTATGTCGGCCGCTTGACCTACCTGCGCGCCTACAGCGGCGCCCTGCGCAAGGGGCAGCAGGTGCTGAATGCCAACCAGGGCCGCCGCCAGCGCATCGGCCGCATCCTGCGCATGCACGCCAATCACCGCGAAGATTTGGCCGAGATCCACGCCGGCGACATCGTCGCCGCCGTCGGTCTCAACGGCGTCGCCACCGGCGATACCCTGTGCGACGAGCACCAGCCGGTGGTGTTCGAGAGCATCCATTTCCCGGAGCCGGTAATCTCCGTCGCCATCGAGCCGCGCACCCAGGCCGATCGCGAGCGCCTGAGCGAGGCGCTGGCGCGGCTTACCGGCGAGGACCCGACCTTCCGCTTGCGCGTCGACCAGGACACGGGCCAGACCATCGTCTCCGGCATGGGCGAGCTGCACCTCGAGATCATCGTCGATCGCCTGCTGCGCGAGTTCAACGTCGCCGCCAGTGTCGGCCGCCCCCAGGTGTCCTACCGCGAGGCGCTCACCGGCACCGCCGAGGGCGAGGGCCGGTTCGTGCGCCAGAGCGGGGGCCACGGCCAATACGGCCAGGTCACGCTGCGGGTCGCGCCCGCTCCCGGTGGAGGAATCGAATTCGACAACCGCGTCACGGGCGGCGAGATCCCCAAGGAGTTCATCCCCGCGGTGGAGCGGGGGGTGCGGGGGGCGATGGAGGGCGGCGTGCTCGCGGGCTACCCGATGACTGACGTCAAGGTGACCCTGCTCGGCGGCAGCTATCACGAGGTGGATTCGAGCGAGATCGCGTTTGAAATCGCGGGGGCGATGGCCTTTCGCGATGCCGCCGGGCGCGCGCAGCCGATGCTCAAGGAACCGATCATGAAGGTGGAGGTGGTGGTGGGCGAGGACCGCCTGGGGGACGTCATCGGCGACCTCAACGGCCGTCGCGCCGACATCCAGGGCATGGAGCCAAGCCCGGGCGGGACGCAGACCGTGCGCGCGCTGGTGCCCCTGGCCGAGATGTTCGGCTATGCCACCGCCTTGCGCTCGCTCACCCAGGGGCGCGCCACCTATACCATGGAGCCATCACACTACCAGCAGGTTCCCGCGCAGATCGCGGATCAACTGCTCGCACATACGGTGCACGCATAGCGGCAGAAGACGGTGGGCCCCCGACCGGTCGGGGGCAATACTTCGCCCCGACAGGTCGGGGCGCCATCGAGATCAACTGGGAGCGAGATCATGGGCAAGCGGAAGTTTGAGCGGACGAAGCCGCACGTGAACATTGGCACCATTGGGCACGTGGATCACGGCAAGACGACCTTGACCAGCGC
>Ga0307379_10010755_pt1 | contig 12083 bp, 7 predicted proteins | sample UN2MG_FD_202237 | JGI IMG/M metagenome (GOLD analysis project Ga0307379, IMG submission 202237) | Soil microbial communities from Risofladan, Vaasa, Finland - UN-2 | ecosystem: Environmental > Terrestrial > Soil > Coastal area > Acid sulfate soil | place: Finland: Risofladan, Vaasa | collected... | reverse complement strand
GTGATGATGATAGATGATTTTGGTTATGTAAAGCAGGACAGAGATGAGATGGAGGTTTTGTTTACACTGCTGGCGTATCGTTACGAACGTGGCAGTATGTTGATAATGGTCATAAGCTAAGGATAAGTGTTAAGAAGAAAGGGTAGAAAAAACTGTCATTGAAGGGAAATTATAATTGACGCTGGACATCGTTTTGAATAACAGGATAAATCAGGGTAAAAACAGCTCAAAAACGTATAAAATTCCAGTAAAATGACAATGTTTGTAAGTCTTTATATTTCGATGGTTTATAACTTTCTATTAGTAATATGGTCGCGTGTTATTATATCCTCGTATTTCTATGCCTAATAACCTTTGATTGTCTGCTCTTGATATTCTGTGATTACTGCCCTTATTGTTATTATAGTTTTTTATGATATTTGTAGGTAATAACAATTGAAAATCACAAACGCTCGAAAACGCTGTTACAAACGGTTAAAATAAAAAACGTGAGTAATAGTCGCCCTATGCATAGATAACGCAGGAGACATAGCGTCAGAGTGTTGTCAATAGCGTAAAATTGATATGACGAGCGTGGCTAATCAGTGAAATAGTAAATACCAGATAAGGAGCAGGAAAAATGAACTCATCGCAAAGAAAAAAATTCATCTGGTATTTTCGTAAGCGGCTTGAATCACTTGACTACTGTAAGGATCTTAAAAATGAAGTTACCAAAATGTAAATGTGGATGTGGCAAACGAGTGACAAAGTCAAGCAATCGGTATATTAAAGGACATCATATACGTGGCAAGAAACTCACAGCAGAACATAGAGCCAATTTGAGCAGAGTAATGAAAGGCAGAAAATTATCAGCAGAACATATAAAAAAACTAACAGGGTTAAAACGATCAGCGGAAACCTGTGCCAAGATAAGTAAAGCAAAGCTGGGCAGGAAACTATCAGCAGAACATATAAAAAAACTAACAGGCATAAAACGCTCAAAAGAAACTAAAGCAAAAATGAGCAAAGCACATAAAGGCAAGAAACGTAAACCATTTTCAGCAGAGCACAAAGCAAAAATGAGCAGAGTGTAAACGGCGGAGCAAAAGTGTCCCACCTGGCGGGCGGATTAAAATTGTACCCCTGTAACTGACAACCTGTGATAATTGGCTGTTGAGCGTGTTTTATAGTGTTTTGCAGTCGATTATTACGGGAGAAAACAGGAGTGTACAGGAATATGGATGAATGGATTGAATTAAGACGTAAAATTCACAATGAACAGATTCCTCTTCGCCAGTTGGAGCGGGAAACCGGTATTCACAGGCAAACACTACGCAAGATCAGGGACAACAGTCAACCGCCGGGTTATCATAGAGCCAGGCACATTGAAAAATCTAAGATTGGGCCATATCTTGACCGCATAAAGGACATCATTAAATCCGACAAGCAGACGCCCAAAAAGCAGCGTCATACTGCCAAACAGATATGTGAGATTTTACAGTCAGAAGGATTCACAGGTGGTTATACCATTGTCAAGGATGCTGTCCGCCATATCAAGAAGACATCCAAAGAGGTCTTCATGCCGTTAAGTCAGCGACCCGGTGAAGCACAGGTTGACTTTGGTCATGCACTTGCAAACTTCAACGGCACATTGAAAAAAGTCGTATTTTTCGTGATGAGCCTTGTTCATTCAGATGCCATGTTCGTAATGGCTTTTCCTCGCGAATGCACAGAAGCCTTTCTTGAAGCCCATGTCAGAGCGTTTGAGTTTTTCGGATTTGTCCCCAGGCGTATCAGTTATGACAATACCCGCTATGACAATACCCGCGTGGCGATAACGAAGATACTGACCGGCCACAAGCGTAAACACACCGCTGAATTTAAGCGGGTTATTAGTCATTACCTCTTTGAACCTCACTTCTGTAATGTCAGAAGGCCCAACGAGAAAGGTATCGTAGAGGGCAGTGTGAAGTATTCCAGGCAAAACTTCATGGTCCCCGTGCCGCAAGTCAAAGATTACGATGAGCTCAACAGGCTCTTGCGTGATTGCTGTCAGTCAGACCTTGATCGTGCCTTACGCGGCAAACGTTCACTGACAAAACGTCAGTTACTAATGGAAGATCGCATCGCAGGTATTGCCTTACCGGATGACACATTTGACTACCGCAGGACAGCCTCGACATTTGTCAGCAGCGAATCACTTGTTCGCTATGACACCAATGACTATTCGGTACCTGTCAGGTCCGCCCATCATCCAGTGACAGTGAAGGCTTCTGTCAGTTTTATTGAGATTTATCAGCAAGACAAGCTCATTGCCAGACACTGTCGCTGCTGGGACCGGGAGGGACAGATATTTGAGCCTATACACTATTTGGAGCTGTTGGAACGTAAGCCTGGCTCACTGGATCATGCCCGTCCCCTGGAAGACTGGCACCTGCCGGATTGTTTTAACACCTATCGCAGGTGCCTGGAGACCCATCGTGATAACGGTACAAAGGAATACATACAGATTATGCTTTTACTGAACAAGTATTCGGTAGCCCAGATAAGCCGGGCAATCAATAAAGCCCTGAATTACAGGATGTACTGTTATAATGCGACATTGCAGTTCTTACTGACTACAGAGGATTACGCTTTTACGACCTTCAGCCTTGCGGGTCGAGAGCACCTCCGCCACATAGTTGTAAACATGACAGATGTCTCAGCATACAGTTCGTTAATCTCTGGAGGCTGCCATGTCAAAAGAGCGTAAATCCACCGTTTTGCTTCAGCATCATCTCAAGCAGTTAAAGCTGCCTACCATGCTTAAAGAATATCCGTTACTGGCCAAATCCTGTTCTCAGGAGAAAAGCGACTATCCGACATATCTGCTGAGACTCTGTGAAAAAGAATTAGCCGAGCGGCAAAGACGTGCCATGGACAGGCGGATCAAGGGGGCAAAGTTTCCGCTGCTTAAAACAATCGACAGCTTTGATTTTACTTCACAAAAGTCGGTCAATGAACCTTTGGTAAGAGAGCTTCTGCGTTGTGAGTTTATCGATCATCATGAAAACGTTCTGCTGGTTGGCAACAGTGGAACGGGCAAGACGCATCTTGCCTCCGCATTGGGCTTTGCAGCTTGCTGCCAGGGCTACAAAGTAAGGTTCTTCGGCTGTACGGCCTTGGTGACACAGTTGTTGGAAGCCAAGGAAGACAGGCAATTGCAGCGATGGCTCACACAGTTTGAAAAGCAGAACCTGCTGGTCCTGGATGAACTCGGTTATGTGCCGTTCAGTAAAGCAGGTTCTGAGTTGCTCTTCGAGGTGGTCAGCAAAGCCTATGAACGGCAAAGCCTGATTGTTACGACAAATCTGCCGTTCGAGAACTGGACGGAGGTGTGCGGCTCAGAGCGATTGACCGGGGCGTTGCTGGACAGGCTGACGCACAGGGTTCATATTATTGAGGCCAACGGGGACAGTTATCGCCTTGAGGAAAGCCGCAAACGTCTGGCCAGACGGAAAAAAAGAGCAGGTCAAGACTGAATATTGACAGCCGGGGCGGTCTCGGCTATATACATATCAGGCGGTACATTTTTTTTCCGCCGTTTACACAAAATACTTGTGAACGGTTACAATGTGTGAAATGATGGTCTATTAATGTGCATGGACCCAACTTGAAAGGAGAAGACTCAATGACGACGAAAAATCACGAAGAATATCCGATTCGGAAGATCTGCTGCCCTTGTGGCCAGCACCAATCGCCAAGCGAAATCACGCGCAGAGGCTTTCTGCAGGGTATGGGTGGAGCGGTGTTTTTGGGAACGGCATTGACTGGTTTGACCTGGTCGGGATTGTCGGCCGCCGAGAGAAACAGCGAAACCGGTCCGAAGCGCCGTCCGCTTGTGGTTAAGCCGATACTTATCTACAGCACGCCACAACGGCGCCAGCAAAGAAGTTGGCGCAACTGGGGCGGTATCCAGACACAACAGCACGCTGAGCAGGAAATAAGTCGTATCAAGCGCGAACTCAATGACCTGAGTGACAAGGCAGACTTCCCCGTAGAGTTTTTGCCGCCTGCAGGTATCAAGGATTCCACAGACTTATCCGGATTAAGCGACCTCGACAAGGCCGACGTGTTTCTCATCTATGCAGCCGGGGGCGGAAGCGGAATGGATACCTTCGACAAACTGGCGGAGCGAGGCAAGGACATGATCTTATTTTGCCGTCACAAGTCGGGGCCCGTCTATTTGTGGTATGAAATCATCAGTCCCCGCTACCTACGCCAGTACACCGATACACTGGCCCGCAAGGGAATCGACGACGGTGACGTAGTAGTGGACAACCAGGACGAGATTCTCTGGCGTTTGCGTGCGCTGTGCGGCTTACGCAACACGATGGGAACGCGGATAATAGCTATCGGTGGGCTAGGAGCCTGGGCACAGCCGAAAGATGTGGTGCCTAACCTGGTCAGGAACAAGTGGCAGTTTGATATGCAGACGGTCTCGTATGAGGAGCTGGGCAAGCTGATCAAGGAAGCTCGGGCCGACGATGCAGCCGTCCGGCGTGCCCGCCAGCGAGCCGAGACGTATTTGAAAGCGCCCGGCAACACGCTGGAAACGCAGCGTCAGTTTGTCGACAACGCGTTCCTGCTCGAGCAGATATTTCGCGGGATTATGAAGAAGGCCGACTGCCGGGCCATCACTATCAGAGGTTGCATGAGGACGATTATGCCGCTCGCCGAGACCTCGGCCTGCCTGACACTCACTTTGTTGAACGACAACGAATATATGGCGTTCTGTGAATCGGACTTTGTGGTGATACCGTCCGGCGTGCTGCTGGCTAATATTTCCGGCCGGCCAATGTTCTTAAACGACCCGACCTACCCGCACGACGGCATTATCACCCTTGCCCACTGTACGGCCCCGCGAAGGATGAACGGCGAAGAGCTTGAGCCGGCGCGTATCCTGACGCATTTCGAGTCGGACTACGGCGCGGCGCCGAAGGTCGAGATGAGCAAGGGCCAGACGGTGACCAACATCGTGCCTGATTTCGCTTCCAAGCGCTGGGTCGGTTTGCTGGGTGAGATAATAGATACTCCATTTATGGACATCTGCCGTTCTCAAATCGACATTAGCTTCACCTGTAACAGCAAGACCCTGGCTGAGCGGATGCCCGGTTTCCACTGGATGACCTGCTATGGTGATTATATGCGTGAGGTCGGCTATGCTCTGAAAAAGGTCGGAATAGATTGGGAAAATCTTACCGAAAGCGAAACTGCCTGAATAACGTTTTCCTGCTTGCATAGCCCTGTTAAGGGTGAGGTAAAGTGACATGAATAAAAGTTGGTTCTTCCGAGTAATGAGTAGATAGCCTTGCGTAAAAAAAGACATGGCGTTATACTTAATGGAAAAATCCGAAAGGTAAAACCATATCACAAGTGCTCTCTACCATACGTTTGGAGTGCCTGGGGTGCAATACATGAAAGTGGTTTTTGGACAAGACGATCTTCTATGGAGATGTTCATCCGAACACGCTGAAGTGTCCGAGCTGCCGTTCTCGACGAGTCATCCGATTCGGCCACAAGCCGAGGATCTTCAAGATGCTTCCTGTCGGGCGCCACAAGGTCGAATTGGTTGTAAATATACCGCGGCTCTACTGCAAGGATTGCGGATACATCCGGCAACTCCACCTTACCTTCGCGGATCCGAAAAAGCATTACACCAGGTCGCTGAAACGCTTTGTCATTGATCTTTGTCGGATTGCGTCAATCCAGGATGTCGCGGAATTGACAGGCATGGATCGGGATATGGTCAAAGAGATTCATATGTAACGCTCCCAATAGCGAACGGCTCCGCACACATTACCAAGGTTTGCCCACAAAGCTCGCTATAGACAACATCAAATGCCAGGTCCCATAGCTGTACAACTACAAGCTGGACTTCCGTTTTCGTTGAGATCCCGTAGTGGGCTATAGGTCAATTTAACTGGCCCTCAAAAATCGCTGGCTCTGCCGGTGGTCTATGATTACATACTTTTCAGCCCTCATAATACTAGCTACGGTTATACGATCTGTGCGTCAAACTTGCAGAGCTGGCTGAAATCTTTCATCTGGTGTTTGTAGTCGCCGTAGAAGAATACCTGGTGAAAGCCGGGGAAGCTGAGCACTTCCTGACTGCTGTCGAATTTGACTTTGACCGATACGACGCATCCGCCGCTGGGCGGCACATCCATATTTTCAAGGACCGTACCGACCGAAATCAGCATTTCCGAAGGTTTATCGTCTGCCGAAGTGCCGTCCCCTTCGCCCGGCAGCAGGTCGATGCACGTCACCCGCTGGCCCACTCGCCAGAGCGTACGCGGTACGGCGTCCCGGTTGCCGTGGTGGTGCATCAGGTCAAACGGTTCAGGCCCGAAGTCGAAGCCGTTGAGCTTCGTGGGACACGAACAGTGCGCGCCGATTATTGAATCGTCGGCGGTATCGGCCACGGGGTCCTGCTGAAATGCCGGCCGGTCGAACAAAGACTGCGTCATAATAGACATGGCCACCGCAGGGTAGTTGGCCTCGCAGGCTGCGGGTATTCCGTCATCGTTCATCCGCGACCAGGCGATGCAGGGCAGGCTCACCTTGGTTTTGCCAAGGGCGCGTAAGCAATCCATCGTGATAGCATCGGCCTGCTCAGCCTCCAGAATCCTGCCGGCTACGTAGTAGCTCTTGACACCGTTGATGACATCCTGGCGGGTCGCGCCCTTTACCTTCCGCGCCCGGCGAAGATAATCGTCGGCCATCGCCAGAATATCCTTACTGTCGGCGGTCTTGTTATACTGCTCGATGAACGTCGACGCCGGCACGACTCGCATCGTGATTCCCGTATCGGCGAAAGGTGCTTCGGAGCGATCCTGGCCTTTTATCACAACGCAGCGGTTTTGACGCATCTTGGCCCTGGCCCAGAGCATTTTCATGCCATAGGCGGCCTGGCCGAAATCGTTCGTCGAATAAACCACGCAGCCAGGCGTTTCAGCCAGAGGGAGGGTGTTGACCGTAAACGACGTACCCAGCGGCGAATAGATAATCGATGGTATGTCACTCTGAGCAACCTTCTGTGCGCTCGGCCAGGAGTGTTTCTGGCGATCTAGCGTGACCAGCATTAGCCCATCGACGTTTTCCGCTTCGGCTTTAGCAATCCAGCTTTCAGCCTCAACAAGACTGTAAATAGGTTCGCTGCGAAGAGCAAGCTTAGCTCCGAGCTTCTTTGCTGTACTTGTCATTTTGTCGCTGTACATTTTTAGTGCCGCCTTGCCGTCATAGATGGCGCCGGGCCAGAGCATACCGTATTCCCCTTTTCGCCGCACAAAAGCCGCTTTGATGGTCGGGACATACTTCGACGCCGGCCCGCAGGGGCGGATGGGATTCCGCGTCACCATAGGCTCTTTCACAAATGTATTACAGCCCTGCAGCAGAACGGAGCCCGCCACTACTGTAGCTGAGCTGCGTATGAATTGCCGCCGACTGAGGTTGTGATTGTAGTTGCATTTTAAGGGGCATTTTCCAGAACTCATCGTCATCTTCATTTCCTTGAAAAACATTTGTAAACGTTCACGGGAACTTTGAATATATTGGGCAACGCTCCCAACATCAAATACCCAGCCTTTAATACTCCACTCATTTTATAACACATTTCAAGATGTCACCCAAGTAAAAAACCTACCATTCTCAAGCGGAGGCCCGCGTTTGCCCGCCGGCACAACCGAAGTCACAATCACGCCATCACCTAAGGTAGCGCAACGCACAGCATAAGGCAGTTGCGGCAGACATCGGCCGAATCCGTAGTCAGCCGCACTCCATCCAGTTCGACCCATTGTTGTTCTGTGAGTCTGATACCGTGTCCCATGGCCGTGATCTCCAGGCGGGTCCGCCGCTACCACAGAGATAGGCCAATCTCAAGACTTTCAATGAATAATTTTACGTTTCGACTTAGTAAAAATCTGCCATATCAACCATGCAATCTTCATTGCCACTCACGGTGCTTCTGGTTCTGGAGCCGACCGATACAGCCGAATGTCGTCTATGTACAATGTACCACTAGCACCATTGCCATCAATGCCGATACTGAGCTTCGTGACATTCTGCAGGTCTATGCCAAGCAACGCAAGGTCGATATTCCACTGTTTCCATTCTACTTTCGCTATGTCACCGGCATCACCGTCATAGACCACCTTGGAGCCGTTGACCTTCACGTACAACTGCCCGGTGTTGCCCTCAGTGCCGTGGAAGTACAGCACAAATGTCGCAGCGCTGGCTTTAGTCCAATTCTGCGAAACAGAAAAAGTGCATTCGGTCTCTGAATATGCTGCAGCACCAGTATTGTGGTAGGACAACGGCATCGACTGCTTGTCACCGTGAATGATAGTCCGCTCGCAAAAAGGAGCAACAGCATAACCGACGATAGAGCCGTTTGCCGGTTGCTCGTATCCGTCTATCCACGTGTTAAATATCCTGTTGCTCTCGGGGTCATCGGGGTTAAGGTCGTTGTAGCTCTCGAAATCGTCCACGACAAGGAACTCGCGTGTCGCAAAGTTCCAGACGTCGCCGTCCCACGTTGTGGGGCTCTCAGCTATATTGACCTCGCTAACCTTCCAGTAGTAAGCCTTGCCTAAATCGAGGGACAAGGGACCATAATTGGTCTCGGTCACGGTATTAACAGGTGCAGTACCGTCTATTACAGCCTGCTCATCGGTGCTAAGGTACACATCGTGTGTGGCGGCCTCTCTTCCCGCTCTCCAGTCAAGGACCACATCCACGTCCACATCTGTTGTCCCGGAATCCGGGCTGGGCTCTCTTGCACGCAGAGGTATGTGCAAGAAACGGACCTCGCTGAGACCATATTGGGGCAGCAGGCCTCCGAAGTTACTGTTAGCCGTGAGCTTCACATACTTCGCCGTTAGATCACCGAGATTAATAGTAGTATTGTATGCGTAACCGGGCGTACCAGGTGCCTGGGCAAATTCGTGAGTAGCGCCTAGTGTTGTATAATCGTTGCCATCGACCGAATACTCGATAGTAACGTTCTTGCACCCATAACCGACAAAAGACTCAGTCAGTTGATTGGAGTTCCATACCAACATCTCATACAGTTTATAAATCTTGTCGAACTCAAATTCTATCCAGGCCCTGTCCGATTCACTGCCGCTAATCCACATATCTGTCTGTTCCGCCGAGTGCAGGTCATTAGCATCCAGCCCCGAGGTGTTCACAGTATTTTCCGGGCCCATACCTGGGACTGCACTGGAAGCTGTCGCGATTATCTTCTCAGAAGGGATAGTATAGCCAGCCGGCTCGACAGTGAATTGCCGGACATCGCCTTGATTCCAGCCGCCGGCGCTGTAGGCCTCATCAACCCGCCAGTAGTAGGTCTTGCCAAAATCTAAATGAAGCGTTCCGCCAACAGGATAGACATTGGGATCCTGAGTAACACCGCCAATGCCATCGTTGACATCATCGAAGTTCTCACTAAAGAAAACGGTGTGCTTAGGTGATAATGCCGCCACAGACTCTCCCGGCGTCCAGCTAAGGACCACATCCCGGGGCACATCCGTCGCCCCATCAACAGGGGACGGGTTCTTAGGCATACGAAGGCTTGTCATCTCGAAACCGTTCATGACAAAGAATGCTTCCGCAGAAGGAGTACTCACCTGCTGGTGAAATACAAGAGTGATATCGGATCCATTGGATTTGATCTGCGTGGTGAACGTGGTAACATCCGCAAAAGTGACAATGTCCTCAGCTACAGTACTCGAAGACGAAATATCAACGCCCATGGTCGTTGCCGAACCGGCTGCATCGTTGACCGTCACATCAAAAAGACCTGTCTGGTAACCAGCAGTAGCATTCTTCGCCGTATCGTGGTGATAAGAAACCCATGTATAGGTCTCCGCCGGAAGCCCGCTGATAGTCAGCGTCAGCGGGTCGCCCGGTTCGCGAGTATCCGTACCAATCCAGTCACGAAGGAAATCAGCCTTCTCCACCGTCGTCCATTCAGGACGTAGATACATTTGCGTAGTCGCGTCCCCGGCACTAGCAGCCCAGGTCGGCGTTACCGTAATCGTACTGCCAAAGGCGCTGTAGCTCTGCGAGGTAAACGTTATAAGGTTCTCATGCTCTGCAAAGTATCCTTCATAGCCGGCCTCTACTGCACCGTCGGTCTGCGAGAAGTCAATCTTCAACGTAGCCTGCGCGGTCGATACTGCCATTAACAAACATATTACACCTAACAACATCATTACTCTTTTCATCTTTTATACCCTTCAAAAAAAACGTTAACAATTTCTGTTTACTACTCCGTTACGACTTTACACATCCTTGTCCATAAACATCCTTACACATATCATCTGGCACCTTTATTCCGATACGCCCACTAAAATCCAAGTATCAATATAATAGTAGCCTGATGAGAACAAGGGACGAGGAAGCATTACACACCGTTATTTCGATTCGCGATAAAGATTTTTCAAATCTGAGATAAGGAGCTCCTTTGCTTTCTCCAGCTTTTCGATCCTGTCTAAATGACGGGCCCTTGCTTTGTTCAATTCAGTGCGTCGTTCAGCGATCATACGGGCTACTTCCTTCGGAGCCACTCCTCCTTGGCTGTCAGTTACCTCAACGAAGTGCACTGGATCCAGTGCTTCGCGTAACCGTTGCTCTGACATGTTTAGCTTCTTTCCGACAACTTCCTGTGCTGCTGCCTGGAGTATATCAATGTCTGCTTCTCTGGAAGGTATACCCCGTTGGACCGACTCAATTACAAACATGTTTACTATGGCGCGGGCAGTGCGGTAATCGAAACCATCGCGTCGCACGATTTCATTAGCCAGTTCTGACGAGGCGGAGTACCCCTGCCGAGCCGTCTCCAACATCTTATCTTCGTGGACCTTCATGCTGGGCAAATGATAGAGAAATGGTTTCGCGCGTGCCTCAATGATACTTAAAGCGTCCAGTGTACCGGGCTTCATCCTGGAGGAAGAAGCCATCGTGTCACCATGAGGTATTTTCATGCCCATCGATGCAACCTCGGTTAGATCTCCTAGGATTTCCGATGCACCATACCAGGTATGCCCCAAGAAGGTTGGATTATTTCTCTTTTGGGGCATCATGAAACTGTAGGCTGTGGCACGTTCAAAATCTATAAAGCCGTATTCCAGAGTAGACCAGTAGTTGAACTCGTTCCCCAAACGGCTTAGCACAGCCATGATATTTGTCAAACTGGATACTACAAGCACGTAGCCATCGGAATATACCATGGCATCGTTGGTATTCTCGATCAGACCCTCACATCCAAGGTATCTGCTGACCATGTTTCTATCGATGGGCCAGCTCGTTCCCGCCATCGCTCCGCATCCGAGCTCATTCAGGTTCATGGCCTTATATCCGTGTTCAAGACTCTCCATAGAGCGTTGAATGGGATCGTGCACCGACAATAAGTAATGACCCAAGGTCGTGGGCTGGGCATGACGGACGTGAGTGTAGCCGGGCATAACGGCGGTTTTGTATTTGTCCGCCGTTTCAAGCAGGATTTGCTGTAAGTCATGCAGAAGACACATCACCTTCAAAAGTTGATAGCGTACGGGAAGTTGCTGTCTCATCGCCGGGGTACTGCGGGCGATTGCCACATTACCCATACGCGTACCGTATTTGCTCGTAAAATACGGTTGAAATTGTTTAACAGATAGATTCTTGTCCTTAGGGTTATTCCAATACTCAAGTAGCGCACCAGCTACCTCGTGAACATTTTCCGCCTGGATTATCCCCTGTTTCATTAGCATGACCGCCCAAGCGGTGTTAATCCAAGTATCCTCTGAAGACTTGTGAATTGCGTCGATCCTTTTGGTCAAATCGCTCCTGATCTGACTAAGCTTCTCGTAGTGTGCGATTAGAGAGTCATTTTGGGCATAAACAAAAGAGCCAAAAAACAATTGCACCAGAACAACTACTACTGTGAGTTCCTTCCTTCTCATGAGTTTTCCTTACATATAGTGTAACCGTTCACAGGTATTTTGATGGTATTGAGCAACGCACTCAATGTCAAAACGCCTGTTTTCAACTTGATGAATTATAGCATAATCAAGGCGGTA
>Ga0307379_10010751_pt1 | contig 12088 bp, 10 predicted proteins | sample UN2MG_FD_202237 | JGI IMG/M metagenome (GOLD analysis project Ga0307379, IMG submission 202237) | Soil microbial communities from Risofladan, Vaasa, Finland - UN-2 | ecosystem: Environmental > Terrestrial > Soil > Coastal area > Acid sulfate soil | place: Finland: Risofladan, Vaasa | collected... | reverse complement strand
GGAATCCCAGGCAGCGACTTCAAGACGATTGCGTATGCCGGCCGCATCACTTGTTCAAGCTGTGACGGCGCTCTCCAATACACGGGCGCCAACTTGGGCAACCCCACCCAGTTGGAGATCGACCAGAGCAACATCGCCAGCATCACGGACGGCACCTCGAACACCATCTTGATCGGGGAACGGGCCGGTGGGCCGGAACTCTACCTTGGAAGCAAACCGGCTCCCACCGGCAGCCCCTACGACGAAGGCCGACAAGTGAACGGCACGGGGTGGGGAGACATCTTGAACGGGGAACACTGGCTCGCCGGAGTCCGTCACGACGGCGACGTCGTACAGTCTCCCAACGGCGGACCCTGCGGCATCAACTGCACGAACTTCCGTGGCCGCGGGTTCTACGCCTTCCACCCGGGAGGCTGCCAATTCCTCCTGTGCGACGGTTCCGGCAGGCTCGTGGGCGAAACCGTCGAGGCATACGTGCTGGCGTCGATGATCACGCGGGCAGGCGGCGAGACGTTCGAGATGCCGTAGCCGGATCCCGCGCACAAGGCGCGACCCCGCCGGCCCTTGCGAGCCGCACCGGATGTGGATAGCCTGCGCGTCGCAGGTCTTCACGAGAGACTCGATACACGGCACATGAGGTGAAAGGATGAGATCGCTAACCAATCCGGCGGCCATCGCGGCTACGCTATGTCTGCTGTTCTGCTCTTGTGGGAAGGAGGAGGGTTTCCGAAAGGACACGATGCCGGTCACGGGGCAGGTCTCCGTCGACGGCCAGCCCGGCGACAGCCTCCGCGTCACTTGCCACAACGTCAAGGGGATCGACACCGAACATCCCACCACCTCGTCGGCGGTTACCGACAAAGAAGGGAAGTTCGAGATCGCCACGTACGAGGCCGCCGACGGCGTGCCCGAAGGGGACTACGTGTTGACGTTCATGTGGGGGCAGTGGAACATGCACTCGATGACGTACGGCGGGCCCGACAAACTGAACGGCCGGTACAGCGATCCCGAAAGCTCCGAGGTCCGCTTCACCGTGGAGGAGGGAAAGCCCGTCGACCTCGGGAAGATCGATCTCACCACGAAGTAGCCGGGTGCTCGACTCGATGGGAGTCTGCCGAGGCGCCGGTGCCCGACGTCGGTGCCTTTGTCTTACGCCGGTAGCGTGAGCAACTTGCCCGCCCCTTCTCTGGCGACCATTCGCCATCCCCTTCCCGCGGCCCGCAAAGTGGTTTACCCGGCCGCTATTCGGAAATATACTGAGATTGTTGGGAAGAGGCTCCCACCAAAATTCCCGCCTTGCCTGCTATGGCAGAGAAGTTCGCGTAGCGCGAGCGACCGATGCCTTCGGATGTCGCTTTGGATATTGGGGTGTGCGCTGACATCGAACGGCTCATCCCCAACGGCAAACCAGGAAAGAGGAGAGCGTACCATGAGAGCGTATTTGAGGCGCAAGGGACGAGCACCACGACCCGGGTTCACGCTGGTCGAGCTGTTGGTGGTGATCGCCATCATCGGGATCCTGATCGCACTGCTCCTCCCGGCCGTGCAGGCGGCGCGGGAAGCCGCGCGCAGGGCGCAGTGCTCGAACAACCTGAAACAGATCGGCCTGGGCCTGCACAACTACCACGACGTCAATAGAACCTTCCCCTTCGCGTTCATGGTCGACGACACGACCCTCAACGTCCAGGTCTGGGGCACCCGGATCCTGCCCTATATCGAACAGAACGCGCTGTACCAGAATTACCACAACACCGTGCCGTCGTTCAACGAAGCGACGGCGCTCGGCTATTCCGCAACGGAAGTCGCCGACAACCTGGCGGTGATTCGGACCGAGCTCAACGCGTTCGTCTGTCCCTCCACCCCGGAATCGAATCGCACGTACAACGGAGCGTTGCCCGGCGGGTCGCTCGGTAGCGGCGTGCCGCCCTCGGACCTGACGTGGACGGCCGGCCCCTCCGACTACTGCGCTTCTCTCGGCGTCGATCCGGCCGGGAGCTTTGCCGCGGCGGCGTTCGCGAACCAGCCGGGCGGCTTGCACAACGGCGCCGGAGCACTGGTCGCCGCCGGAGACGACCTCGGCATCGGGCTCCCCATGGGCGATAGCTCCATCGCCTCGATCCGCGACGGGACCTCGAACACGATCGTCGTGGGCGAGCGGACCGGCGGAGGCAAGCTCTTCATCGCCGGCCATAAGGATGCGCCCACGGCGTCCCCTTGGGACGTCCTAGCGCGAAGCAACGGCGGCGGCTGGGGAGACGTGCTCAACGGGTATCACTATATCCGAGGTTCGCTCGACGACGGCACGCCCCCTCCGCTCTCTCCGAACGGCGGCCCTTGCGCCATCAACTGTTCCAACGCTCGCAACGCCGGCTACTACTCCTTCCATCCCGGAGGAGCGCAGTTCCTGTTCGGCGACGGTTCCGTCAAGCTCATTAGCGAGACCGTGGACAAGTTCGTGTTCGGGGCCGTGATCACCCGCGATAACGGCGAGACGGTTCAAACGCCCTAAGCGGGACGGTTTATCGATTGCACGATGCCGTAGGGTGCCACGGACATCTTGCCCGCGCACTGGCGAGACGCCTGCCCCGCCGCGAAGCAAGCCGCCGGTCCCAGCCCTCGTCGAGTGCCGTTTGACGGGCTCGCGGTGACCGCGTTTGTGCGCGCGGATCTCGAAACCGGCCCGCTGGACGGGGAGGGGATCCGCGTGCAATAATACCCGGCATAAGCGGCAACGAAATCGAGGGTACAGACGCCATGAACTGCGTCGCAGCCTGCTTGCTTCTGTCGGGGGCAAGTGCCGCCGGGGAAATCCCGCAATACCGAGCCGAGCTGGTCTTCCCGCTCCACGCCCGGCACAACCACGCGCCCGGGATCGTCGAATGCCCGAACGGGGATTTGCTGGTCTCCTGGTATCGCGGGTCGGGCGAGCGCTCGGCCGACGACGTCGCGGTCTACGGGGCCCGACGGCCCAAGGGCTCGACCGGGTGGAGCGAGCCCTTCCTCATGGCCGATCGCCCCGGCTTCCCCGACTGCAACACCGCGATGATGATCGATCGCGCCGGGCGCCTCTGGCTCTTCTGGCCGACGATCCTCGCCAACTCCTGGGAGTCGTGCCTGACGAACTTCAAGGTGGCCACGGACCACGCCGGCCCGGGCCCGCCGAAATGGGACCGCGAGGGACTGATTCTCCTCAAGCCGGACGACTTCCACGACGAGGCCGCCGCGATTCTGGATCGGATGCTCGGCGAGGCGAACGTCCCCCGGACGGACGAGCTGAAAGCGGAGCTCCACGAGGCGCGCAATCGCCTCGGCGACAAGCTCTACCAGCGGCTCGGATGGCAGCCCCGCTCGAAACCTACGGTGCTCCCCAGCGGGCGAATCCTCCTGCCGCTCTACACGGATACCTTCTCCATCTCGATCATGGCCATCAGCGACGACGACGGCCGCACCTGGTTCGCCGGCAAGCCCCTGATCGGGTTCGGCAACATCCAGCCGACCGTGCTTCGCCGCGACGACGGCACCCTGGTCGCCTACATGCGGGAAAACGGCCCGCGCGAGCGAATCCGCGTCGCCGAATCGAAAGACGACGGAGTGACTTGGGGCCCCGTGGGCGTCACCGAGCTACCCAACCCCGGCTCCGGGCTCGACGGCCTTCGCCTGGCCGACGCCCGCTGGCTGCTGGTCTACAACGACACCACGGAAGGAAGAAACAGCCTGGCCGTCTCGCTCTCCGACGACGAAGGCCACACCTGGAAGTGGACCCGGCACTTGGAACGCCGCCCCCACGGAAGCTACCATTACCCTGCCGTGATCCAGGCGAGCGACGGCACCATCCACGCCGTCTACAGCTATTTCGTCGAAGGCGGCAAGAGCATGAAACACGCGGCGTTTGACGAAGCATGGGTGCGGGCAGGCGATCCGTGAGTATCGCCGCCTCTTGCCCGCCGGGCGCCTCGTCGCCCGTGCGAACCTGACGCGGTGGCACGCCCTGAGGAAGGAAGGGCGTGTTGGGGGCACCTCGCCACGCCCTTCGCTGCGCTCAGGGCGTGCCACCCGATGGGCGTGCCACCTGATATTGGCGGACGTCCGAATTGAGGCCGGAGGGCTCAGCTATGCGGTCTTCGCGACTTATCTTCTGCCTGGCGATCTCCATCGCCTGCTCCTTGGCCCACCTCGGCCGAGCCGCCGAGCTGCGGGCCGGCGTCGCGCGGATGGACTTGACGCCGCCGGCGGAGCTGAACGCCGCGCTGGGTGGGTACGGCGAGCGGATGAGCCGGCCGGCCGAGGGAGTGCACGATCGCGTCTTCGCCAAAACGCTGGTGATCTCGGACGGCGCGAAGCGGTTCGCCCTGGTCACGGCCGACGTCCTCGGCTTCCCCCCCGGGTTCAAAACCGCGCTGGTGGAACGCCTCGCCGACGCCGGCTGGACGGCCGACCGCATCCTCCTCCTCCCCAGCCACTCCCACACCAGCATCGACTTGAACGCGATCAACCCGCGCAACGTCTTCGGCGTGCCGCAGATCGGCGTCTACCAGCCGGAGCTGTTCGAGCTGGTCGTCGAGCGGTTGGCCGAGGTCGTCCGGCGCGCCGAGCGGGAGCTTGCGGCCGTGGTCGTCGGCACGTCGAGCCGGGAGCTGCCCGACTGGACGCGAAACCGGCGGCACGACGACGGCCCCACCGACCCGGAGCTGACCGTCACCCGAATCGACACGGCCGACGGCAAGCCCCTGGCCGTCCTCTTCCACTTCACGGCCCATCCCACGATCATGGGGCCCGAGCACATGCTCTTCTCGGGCGGTTGGCCGGGGCACGCCCAGCGGACGCTGGAAGCCCTCGTCGGCGAAGACGCCACGGCCATGTTCTACAACGGGGCCCAGGGAGACCAGCGACCGGCGGCGCGGCCCGACTCGGGCCCCTCGCGCTGGGAGACGGCCGAGCGATACGGCCGCGAGCTGGCCATCGAGGCGTGGCGCCAGTGGCAGGCGATCGAGCCCCGGGCCGACGTCGCGTTCGACGATCACCTCCAGACCATCAAGCTGCCCCAGCGGCGGATTTGGCATCCCGATTTCCTGGAGACCGGCGGCGAGGAGTACGGGCTGAGCGAGGCCCTATTGAGCAAAGCCCTGCCGCTGTTGTTTCCCGCAGAGACGGGCAGCGTCTCCTTGCGGCTGGGCGACCTGGTCATCGTCGGGGCACCGGGAGAGCTGATCGCCGAGCTGGGGCTTCGCGTCCAACGTGAGGCCGCCGAGATCACCGGCGCACGGCACGTGGTCGTCGGCGGCCTGGCCGACGAGTGGATCAGCTACATCCTTTCCGAAGCGGAGTACCGCCAGGGCGGCTACGAGGCGAGCGTCAGCTTCTACGGGCCGACGCTGGGCGAGACGATCGTCACCGGGATGCTCGAGGGCGCCCGGCACCTGAAGTCATCTCGCGAAGCTGCTTCCAAGTGATCACCTCGATCCCCAGCCGCTTGATCTCGGACATCACCTCGGGGTCGGTGAACACGCGGCGGTCGCTGTCGCGCCGCGGGGCGCTGGAGGTGATCGCCCGAAGCTCCGCGTCGTCGAAGCCGCAGTGGATGATCAACTGGCTCACGCCGGGCGGGAGCTTCCTGAGCGCGTCCAGATACCGCTCGCGCCGCTGGTCGTGCAGGTCGCCGCCGTAGAACTGGACGATCCGGTCCAAGACGGGCAGCCCGTGCCGATCGAGCAGGTCCAATAGCGCCTTGCCCTGCTCGGCCAGCGCGGGATACTCCCGCACGGTCTCCGGGTCGGCCCGCAGGAAGAGGACCGGCAGGTCGTGATCGATCCCCAGCTTCACGTAGATCTCGACCAGATCGGGCCGGCACACGACCGCGCCCATGTGGGTGTCGATGTGCGAGAGGGGCACGCCGAACTGCTTCGCCCGGTCGATCTGCGCCCGAAGCTCGATCTCCGCCTCCTCGGCCCTCACGTTCTCGGCCACCTGGCGGACGTTGTCCCACAGGTATCCGTCCTTGTCCACCAGGCTCGGCACCTTGTCCCGCGGGGCGACCGGCCCCCAGCGGTAATAGTCCCACTCGCAGTTGAGCGTCAGATGGACCCCGTAGTCCTTGTCCGGGTGCTCCCGCGCGTACTTGGCGAACTCGGGGAACCAGGGGCAAGGGACCATGATGCTCGTCGACGACACGATCCCCTTCTCCATCGCCTCGATCGTCCCCAGGTTCTCCGAGTGCGACATCCCGGCGTCGTCGGCGTGGATGATCAGGTATCGCTTGCCCTCCTCCGGGCCCTGTCCGGCCGGCAGGCACGTCGCCGAGGCCAGCAAAGCCCCCAGCGCAGCAATGGGTGTCAAAGTTCTTGAAGCGGCTCTCATCACGAGGTCGGCCCTTTCTCTTCTCTCTTGGTGCCAGATCGATTCGCATTATGGGCAAAGAACGTGGCGTCGGTCAAGCGAAGCGGGGCGCACGATCACGGCTGTGGCTCGATGATCTCAAATAACTCGGCCTGCTCCTCGCGCTTGCTTTCGTCGAGATAGCCCTCCCCGGAGAACTTGAGGCTCTGGCAGACGGGCCGCACCCAAGAAAGGTCGATCTCGTTCGGTTTTTGGAAGAAATGCACGACGCCCCATGCGCTTCCGTCGGTCGCCCACCACTCAAACTCAGCGTGCGACTTCCTAACCGCCAGCAGTGCCTCGATGTCGTCACGGAAAAGCGTTTTTACTCTCTGAACATCACCCACCGCCACTGACCCGCGCGAGACAACAAAGCGCGCGTGGTTCGCAAGGTCCTTGCGACTCATAGTCCAGCGGAAGTCGTTTCAGCTCGCCTGGTACATCGCCAACCGCAACCTTGCAGGGGTGAGCCGCCGTAGTTCGGGGTCGTCGCCGGCGGCCGCTTGGACGTAGCTCGCTACGGCGGCCGGCCCGTCCGGGAGGGAAAGGAGAATTTGCCTTTCGTCGTCCTTCAAGGCAATCATGGAATGAGCTTCGCGCCGCTTCTGAAGTCCTTCGGCCAAACATACGGGCAATTCGAGTTCTAGCCGCCCGAAACGGCATCGAACCCAGTCTTCGGGCGTCTCGGCAACAGACATCGGTGCCGTCGGTATGCGTTGCACGTCGCGGAATGCCCGCGTCCAGCCGAATCTCCACCAGAAGTGCGGCCAGAACTGAACGACCATGCCCAAGAGAAACGCGAAGACCGCCACGGCCACCAGCATCGTGCGCAGACGGAACTGGAGCCAGCGACGTTTCCATCTTGCGTTTGGGCTGGCGTTAGCGAACATCAGGAAACCCCGTGGGTGCGCCCCGTGCGCGTGGGCCGCCGGCTCACCCTTTCGCGCGGCGCACCTTGTAGTTCCCCCGGCTGTCATCGTACTCCAGCTCGACGAGACCCCTTGTCTTGAGGTCCTCGAGCAAGTCCGAGAAGCTCCCGTAGCCGTAATATCCTTCGCTGAACCCGGGATCCACGCGCCGGATGGCTTGTTTCAGCGTCGAGCCCCACAAGGGATCGTAATCCTGCTCCGCAGAGGTCAAGACTTCCATCACCCGCTCGATGGCCTCTTGCTTCTTGTCGTCCTCCTTCTTTCCCTTCTTCGGCGCCGCCTTCGGCTTCTTCGCCGCCCGAATCAGGTCGTCGTAGTAGATGAACTCGTCACAATTGGCGATGAGCAGATCGGACGTGGAGCTTTTGACCCCGCAGCCGAGGACTCGCCGATGGTTCTCCTTCAGCTTGGAGACCAGCGGTGAGAAGTCGCTGTCGCCGGAGAGCAGGGCGAACGTGTCGATGTGCTCTTTCGAGTAGCAGAGATCCAGCGCGTCGACGACCATCCGGATATCGGCGCTGTTCTTGCCGCTCATCCTGCTTTGGGGAATGTCGATCAGCTCGATCCCCTGGGCGTGGAATCCTCGGACGATCTCTCGGTAGTTGCTCCAGTCACAGTAGGCCCGTTTGTAGACGATGCGGCCCTTCTCCAGCAGCCTTTTCAGGACCAACTGGATCCGGAACTCGCCTCCCTTCATTTCCCGAACGCCAATGGCCAGGTTCTCGAAATCCACGAATACGGCAATGAGCGGTTCTTCGGACATGGGACTTCTCGCGCCTCTGTCTGCTCGGTAGTTCTGCGGCAACGGGCTCGGGATGCGAGGGGAAGCGGCGTGCGGCCGGCACCTTTCCGATTTCTCCGCTTCGCCTTGCGTCGCCGCGCGGGTCCGCTGAGAGGGATTGTAACGCAGCCGTACGAGCTTGAGAAGTTGCCGCGGTTCGGGCGGAACCGGCAGCGGAAAGCAGGCCCCGCCCCGTTTTCGGGGGGGTGTCCAAAAAATGGAGCTTGAGGTCGTCTGCTGGGTCCGGCAGGCTGCCGGTGTGAACATGCGTACGCGGGTATCGGCAGAGCCTCGAAGCAGGTATCCCAAGGGCCCGTCGCTGGAGATCTCTCCGGTGGCGGGCCCTCTTTTGGCTCTCAATCGAAAGGCGACGGGCGATGTCGAGCCGTGACTTGGCGCAGTTGCTCGACCAGCCGGATTCTGTGCTGGACAAGACGGACGTCGCCCTGCTGAATCTCATCTGTGCGGTCGATCTGCCGGGTGCCGAGGACCTGGACATCCCCGGCTTGCTCGGAACGCTGGACGAATGGGCCGATTTGATCCGCCTGGAGACGGATCGGAACTACTACGAGTTCGTTGACGCCCCCGGGATGTTCAACAACTCCCAGGCGTATTTCTGCGTCCTCTACATGATCACGGTCCTCCAACGCAAGTGCGGCGTTCGGTACAACCCCAAGTGGACGTCGATCACTCCGGACAGGCCGGTCCCGCGGGACTTCGGCCGCGATGCCGGCGATCTCTTCATCCATGCCATCATCGACGGCCCGGGCGGGACGTGCGGCTCGCTGCCGGTCCTCTACGCCGCGGTCGGCCGTCGCTTGGGCTACCCGCTCAAGATCGTCAAGGCACACCAGCATCTCTTCCTTCGGTGGGACGATCCGAAGGGCAAGCACTGGTTCCATCCCGACCGATTCAACATCGAGGCCACCGGGCCTGGGATTCACTGCCTGCCGGAGGACCATTATCGAACGTGGCCGCACAAAATCCCGGCCGAGGATATCGAAGCCGGGATATTCCTCAAGTCACTCACGCCCGGCGAAGAACTTGCCGAGTTCGTGGCGACTCGCGGGTACTGCATATTGAGCAACGGCCGCCTGCGTGACGCGATCGAGACGTACCGCTTCGCAGTGAAGCTCGCCCCTCACAATAGGCGTTTCGAGAGGACGCTCCGCGACCTCATCACGCACCGCAAGATGCTCGTGCGCGGGCATCCGTTCCTCAATGCCCCGGTTGACGATCCCTTCTACATGGGCCCGAAGGGACCCCAATGGGTAAGCCTGCCGGGCGGGCAGGGCGCAGTGGTCCAAGTCCTGCAACCTTGCGAAATGGCCGAAGGCTCCGACGTCTTCCGCAAGCTCGGGTGTGTCACGATCCAGCACACCGTGCAACTGCCGAACGGCCCGTTTGCGCAGGCGGAACTGCCCCTGCAAGGGTACGGCAGGCCGATGAGTGCCAGTTGGCTTCGGCTCCATAGCGGCGAGTACGCATTGGTGCATAAACTCCATCCACACGGTGCTTCGTCTGTGCTGTCGCCGAACGGAGACCCAAAGCGAGGAGAACCGATACTCCCGAAGGAATCCGCGCCGACTGCCTGGCCGACCCCGGGAAATTCATCTGTCCTACAACCTCACGAGCAAACGGCCATGCTGACAGCAATCGCGCGACTCAGTGAACACCAATGCACTCGGCTGCCCCGGCCTGTGGGCGCGCTTGCTCTGCCGCCGGGACCACTTCGACCGCGATTGGAGACACCTGTACCTCGAATAGCCAATTGGGTAGAATCTCTTTTGCAGAAGGGAAAGCTGATGTATGCTAGCCTAGGACCGGGCCATGTGGCCGAGCTTGATCCACCGTCGCGGGACGGAGTGGACCTGTTGTACAGCCACGAGTATGTGGCTAATCGAATGAGCGCACAGAACTCGTACAGTTATGTGTCGAACAACCCGGTGAAGTTTGTCGATCCGCTGGGTCTGGAGAAAGTGGATCCAGCCAAGGGAGTGGAGACCCGCCCATGTATGGTAACGATATTGTTCGGGCCCCCACTTTTCCTGGTGAACCCCATCAAGGACCATGTCAAGCATTATCGAGGCTGGAGTGGTTGGAAACCGGCAGACAAGACGCCGAGAAGAGACCCCTGCTATAGGATCGGAGCGATTTCGTGTTCTTCCGAACAGGCGCGGATCAGGGGCAACATACCGGAGCACTTGCAGATCATGCACTGGCCTTGGCAGTCGAGATGGCTTCTGAAGTCACGCACGTTGCCTGTCCTGAAACAGGCCGTGGATCGATCGATCAAGGAGGCCGCATACTTGCCCTGGTGTGAGATATGCTGTTGCGCGGAAATCACGCTACGAATCATCTGTCAACCTGACGCCGCCAAGTGGGGCCAGGCTGAGGGCGGGGATGCACAACTGCCGGGGTTGAACCCGACAGCAGATAGATTCTGCGGAGAAGTGAAAGTTGATACCCCTACCCACTGGTTAGGACCGGGAAGGTACCCGATCACACCCTGGTACGTCGGTGAGTTCAGAATAATGTGTTCAGACCTTCCTTCTGTGGGTCCTGAGGAGTACCATGGGCGATGATCCAACGCCAGCCAAGGGCCAGATGGCGCAAGCCGGTATGAAGCGCCGTTTCCGACGGCGCTGTGAGTGTTGTGGACCCTGTGAGTGGTGAGTGGCCGATGGGGCCGCTTTGAGGAAGCCTTGAAGAGAGAAGGATGCGTGTTAGCAAGAGCAAGCGTCGTTGGTTTCAGTTCAGGCTGAGAACTCTACTGCTTGCGGTCGCCCTTCTGAGCCTGCCACTTAGTTGGTTTGCGGTGCAGGCACACCGCGTAGCACAGCAGCGGAGGACTGTCGTGGCAATTCAGGCTCGCGGGGGAGGCATCGCTTATACCTACGAATGGGACCCCCGGAGCAGCTCTTTGACTACGCGGGCAGACCCCCCCGGCCCACGCTGGCCCCGCCGATGGGTTGGAGACAATTTCTTCGCCACCATAGGCTTGATCGGCGCTGGGGAGGAAACGGGCGATGAGGACGTGGCGGGCTGGCAGCAATGGCGGAGCGTTCGAGGCTTGTTCTTGGACAGATGCCAGATCACGGACAATGGACTGGCACACTTGTCAGGATTGGGGTATCTTGAAGTGCTGTGTCTTACCGACACGCAAATCTCGGATTGTGGGCTACGGCACATCGGAGGGTTGACGAGTCTTCGAGTGCTATACCTTGGCGGTACTGGGATAACCGTTGGTGGGTTAGGACAGTTGCACGCCTTGGATAATCTCGAAGAGCTGTATCTGGAAAGCACGAACCTAACTCGCGAGGGATTGGCCCATCTGAAGCGATTGCGAAAACTCGCCCTTCTCTCCATGACAGGCACCAGCATAGATGATGACGCGATCCGCCATTTGAAGGCCTTCACAGGTCTCGAATACCTCGACATTGAGGAGACACGGATCACTGACTTAGGGTTGAAAGGTCTAGCAGGCTTGACGAACCTGGAGGTTCTCTTACTGGGCGGAACGCAGGTTACGGACGTCGGGCTGGCGAACCTGGAACGGCTGGTGAACCTGGAAATCCTCTGGCTGTCGGATTGCCAAGTGGCCGATGCTGGATTGGCGCACTTGCAGACGTTGCGGAACCTAAGGGAAATTGATCTCAGCAGGAACAGGATCAGTGACGACGGGCTAGTGCATTTGCAGAACTTGAACAGTCTCGAAACACTGATGCTCGACGAGAATAGTCTTACTGAGGAAGGCCTGAACAGACTCCAGCAAGCGTTGCCGCGAACCAAGATCATCTTCTACTAAGCCTCTTGAACCTCCGACACCGTGGCACGTCTGCCAGCGGAAGCACGACTCTCCGCTCCGGCAACCCCGCTAGGGGCCAGACAATGCACGCGGCGCAGTGGCCAAGTCCGACAGCGGGCTGTAACGCGCGGCAACACATTGCCTTCTCTTGGGACACAATCAATCGACATTATGGGTATTGACTTGACTCAACCAGCC
>Ga0307379_10010750_pt1 | contig 12088 bp, 8 predicted proteins | sample UN2MG_FD_202237 | JGI IMG/M metagenome (GOLD analysis project Ga0307379, IMG submission 202237) | Soil microbial communities from Risofladan, Vaasa, Finland - UN-2 | ecosystem: Environmental > Terrestrial > Soil > Coastal area > Acid sulfate soil | place: Finland: Risofladan, Vaasa | collected... | reverse complement strand
GTCCACCGTCCCGACGATCTCGGTCCTGGAGTAACTGACGCGGATGGTCTCGTCGAACCGCTTGTTTATGGTAATGTACATGTACTTATCGACGGCGGAACTCGTGACCCCGCCGGCCTCCGTGCGATAGAAGACCGCCAGGTCCGTTCCGCCGCCCGCGAAACTGATGCGAAATGGCGTCCGCGAGATGATCATCCGGTTCTTCCGTATGGCGACGACCACGGCCACAATCGACTTCCGAAAAGAAGCCCGAAGTGGGGCGCGGGTCAGTCGAACCGCCACACAAACGCAACTTCAGGGCTCTTGCACAGCGCGGTCGCACGCCTCGTTATTTGATGGCCGCGTACGCGCAGCAGGGGACCAGAACATCGGCTGCAAATTTCGTCACCGCACACAACCGGATGAAGCGCAACACCACCTGGTACAAACGGCCGCCCTCCGATGGCAGCCGCAGGTCCCACCGGTCGTAGATGCGGCGGAAGCCCGCTTGGCGCAGCATGCGCCGGGCCTTCCAAGGACTGAACCAATTCATCGCCGGGTACTGTGTGTGGCCCACCAGATGCGGCTTCTTGTCTCTGGCCCATGCCATGATCCGTCGCTTCAGGCGGTCCGGATACCAGCCGAAACACGGAAACCCATCGATCTCGTCCTGGCGCGGCGATACGCTGCTCGCCGTAGCAAACCAGAACACCCCGCCCGGCTTCAAGACACGATACGCTTCCTCGAAGGTCTTCTGTGCATCCAGAACGTGCTCAAGCACGTACTCAGCGTGGACCACATCGAACTGGCAAGCCTCCCAGGGCAACTCTTCGGCCAACCCGGGCCGCAGTTCGATCGTCACGCCCTGATGCTCCGCCAGCCGTTCAGCCACCACACGGGCTTCTTCCGACGGCTCGACCCCAAAGCCCTTGAGCCCCTCGTGAAGCCAAGTGATAACCGCGCTGCCCTGAGCGGCACCGACGTCCAGCAGTGAGGCATCGTCAGGAATAGGCGTGACACCCCGCAGCCGCGCCAGAACCCGAAGATGGTGGCTGCGATCGGCTGGGAACCGGGCAAGGGCGTCCTGCAATGTCCGGTGCTCCGTAGCCTCACGGTCTGGTGCCAACGCCTGCTCCTCCGCTATCATCCGGTTCCCTCAGACCCGGTGGTCCATGGGAACGGGCGACCCGGCGTCCGCCCGCGTTAGGAGCCCAGACCCCTCGGCCACCGCCGCCGTTTCCCCACCCCTGCCCTGGGGAGCATAGAGCACCCCACCAAGAATACACAGCCCCATCTGGAGCCAGAAACTCTTCATGTTGTGAGACGGATTGGCCAGACTCGATGTAAATGCCGCCGCAACGAGCCCCACCAGGACGGCCCGAAGCCCCTCATCGGTCACCCGCCAAGCCGTCCTGAACACGGCGATCAGGAACGCCACGTACAGACCCAACCCCGGAATCCCCGTTTCCGCGAAGTGGGCCAGCAAGTCGTTATGGACTACCGCCTGACGTGCCCCATATTGCTGGCTCACGAGCCGAAACTGGGCGGCGCCGATACCCATGAAGGGGTGCTCCATGCCTACCTGCACAGCAGCGCGCCACAAGCGGATACGGCCCCCGCTCTCCAGGCCCCTGCGCCACGCATCGGCGGTCCGCTCCCCGAGACTGGCATCGAACAGGCCGGAGGCAAAGCCGATGTAAACAAACAGAACCAGGAACGCCGCAACGAAGATCACCAGAAGCGTCCGCGCGGGAAGAGAAAAGGGCCGATAGACAGCCGCCGCCACCACGGCTCCCACGGCAACAGCAAGGTACGTCGAGCGGCTGCCGGTCATCACGATGCCCACCAGCACAACGAGCGCGGCAAGGCCGGCGACCAGGCGTCCCTTGGCGCCGGAGCGGCGCATTAGAAACGGTGTCACAAGAATGCCGCCAATCAGGTTCTTGGCATGCTCGTTGATGTTGACGGCGCCGACGGTCACCCGACCCATCTCTTGGACTACCCTCGGCGTCAGAAAGAACGCGGCTACGGACGCCGCCGCGGCCGCAAACAAGAGCAACCAGCACAGGGCGGCGAGTTGTTCCTTCGTCGCGCACGCGTTCAGCACGAGAAACATCAGGCCCACCAACTGAAAACGCGTCAGCACACGCGGCCAAGCCCATTCGGGATGTGGCGACCCAATGAGCGTGAGCATCGACCAGGTGGCAAACGCCACGGCCAGCCAGAAAGCGGCATTCCCAAGGTGGCCGCTTCTCCCCCTGAGCAAGTGCGGCACCAGAGCGGCCAAGGTGAAGACGCCGATGATCTTCGTGATCGTCGAGAACCCCTCCCCGAGGGCTCCATAGGTCTCGAACGGCACAAAAAGAACGATGAGCAGCACTCCGAACTCGGGTCTCCACAGCACCAGGAGACCGAAGGCAAAGCCCGCCACAACGGCAACCAACGCTGCCTGCCCGAGGGGCGAGCCCACGCCCAAAGCCAACAGCGACACACTCCCCGCCGCAAGCATGACATACACATACTTGGAGGCAGGCCACTCGCTGGCCGGAACCGGCTCCATGCCGACGACCAACCCGGCTTCCTGGCCCGCCCGTGGCAGGACCGTCCCTCGCGTCATCGCTCACACCCTGCTCAAGAACCTTTGAAAGGCAACCTGCCGGTGCCCAGAGAATCTAGCGGCGTGCCGCGCCGAAGTCAATACCCACGCACGATATCGGCCAGTCAATCGCCCAAGGATTAGTCCGACATCCCCGGGAGGACAAGTTGCCCCGTATGCTCATTGGCTCCGCTTCTCTTCTCGAATAGCAGCGCGCTTCGAGACCACAAGCACTCATCCCGTCCTGGACAAAGGTGATGACGGCACATCCTCGAGCGGCGCCAACATCCAAAACAGACGTGCCCACCGCTTCGGCAGCGATCTCGCCGGGCATCGCAAGTACGCACGGCCCATGGCGGTTAGTATGCTGCCCGGAAACAGGGCCAGGACAGCGCCCAGGCACCGCAAACGTGGCGAAACCCAACCGCCATAGTCTCTCAGAAACAGCTTCAGAATCTCGCGCTCCCCCCGAACAGCCGCTAGCCGCAGACCATATTCAATCCGGTCACGGAAGAACCGCTCCTTCGATCCAGCCGACTTCCAATCGGCCGGGACCTGCGCCGGTACATGCTTGGCCAGTAGCGCCAGGTAGTCCGTCAGATGGATGGCCTTGTTCCTTTCCAGTGACCCCTCTGAGGAGCGGTCGTAGACGGAGATGGGCGTGTTCACATAGCCAATCGCAGGAAAGCGGTCCGCGATGCGGTAGAACAGGTCGATGTCCTCGCCACACGTCAGATTGAGGTCAAACAGACCTGCCTGAACGACAACATCCCTTCGAATCAGCAGCGTGTCCGTGTGACAATGCACACCAGCAACGCCGGCAGCGTAGAAGTCTTGGAAATGGCAGCCCTCGTCAAGAAGCGCCTCGTAAGCGGCCGTCCTGGGACAAAGCGTGCGTTCCCCGCCTGGCCAAATCGTCGTGTACCGGCCTGACACCCACTGCAATTCGGGATGCCGCTTCAGGATGTCAGCGGCCAAGGCCAGGCGCTGTGGCTCCCACCAGTCGTCCGCGTCGAGGAATGCAACCCACTCGCCACCGGCCTTTTCCATTGCCAGGTTGCGGGCCGCCGACGGCCCGCAGTTCGTCTGGTGATAGAACCTGACCGGATCGCCGAATCCACGGGCCACGGCAGCCGTGCCGTCGGTTGTCTCGTCCGCCACGACGATGATCTCGCGGACGGGATAATCCTGTGCAAGCACGCTGCGGATCGCGCGAGCCAAGACCTTCTCCGCGTAATAGGCCGGCATGATCACCGACACGTCAAGGACGTCCTGCGTCATCCGACTTCCCTGCCTCCTCGGGCGCGGCCATGCGGCTCAAGCCGGCCGCCTGCCCTCCACTACTATCGTCTCAAGACGGCTGACCGTCTCATCCTCAATCACGCTCCCGTGCGATTCCAGGTGTTGCAGGACAGCGTCGTCGCTCTGACCTATCTCGCAGACGACCAAGTCCGTGAATCCCGCCTCCCGGAGCACGTGCTGCAACGTGGTCTTGTCGTACACGAATTGGTGCCCCCAGAGCAGGAAGAGCCCGTTGAGAGCGAAGCAGGGCCCGTAGAGGCCGGCCCGCGGGTAATACCGGTCAACAATCCATTTGAGATAGTGATCCTGGTCTTCCGTTCGTCGAGGGGCATAAAGCTCGAGCAATGCATCCAAGCCCGGCGTTGCGAGGCGGATTCGTCCGCCCGGTCTCAAAACTCTGTAGCACTCCCGAAGCATGCCCCACGCCTGGTCAAAGGCGATGTGCTCAATCATGTGCTCAGTGTAGATGTAATCAAGCGATCCGCTGGGGAAAGGGAAGCGCTTAGTGACGTCCAGAAAGATCTCCCCCGGGCGCCTCGGGTCATAGTCGGTGTTGAGCCAACCATCCAGGGCGTTGGGGCCAGCACCCAAGTGCACCTTGCGCACCGCGTGGGACGCCAGATACCGCCGGATCTTCCGGGAGCGCAACATCAGCGATCTCCATCTGCGCAGCCTCCTTGGCAACAGGCGCATCGCTCTCGCGACCCCCGACAGTATCTCCGATCGCCTCACCACTTTACGGATCCAACGTACCACGCACAGTGCCCTCCGACTTGCGTCAGCACTGCAGGTCCGGTGCATTGCAGCCTATTGCGGATGCCCTCCCAAGGGGTGCTGTTCGCCCGATCTCCGACTGTCAAGGCTTCTCTGCGCCGACGACGTCTGCGATGCACTGGAAGGCTGCTAGCACCTGCTCGTGGGCCTCGGCCACAGGCAATGACGGGAGGCGGGCCGGGCGTGGAGCCTGCAACGCTTGAAGAATCATCTCCGCCAAGGCGGCCGGATCAAATGCGTGCGCGTCGACAATCCTCACCTCGTCCGCCCCGACCACTTCGACAAAATCCTGAACCTTAACGTGGTAGTTCAGGGCAATAAAGGGAACGGATGCTGCGTAGGCATAGATCAGGCTGTGGAGCCGCATACCGACCACCAAGTCACTCGCCTGAATCGCCCTGAAAGCGAACAACGGGTTGGGATCATACTCGACCACCTCCACCCGCTCGCCCGGCAGCCGGCTGGCCACCGCGTCGCAGGTAAGCCGGTCGCCAATGTGTGCCGACCCATTCATGACCAGCAACCGAATGAATGCATCACTCTTACGGCAGATCTCCTTCAGACATTCGGCCAGGCGCTCACGGCGAACCTCATCGCCCAGAGAACCGCTACTCGTATAAACCCGATGATAGTCACAAGGCGACACAAGGATAACCGGCCGATCTGGCCTCGAGAGACACGCCGGCTCAGGCAGGCCGATTCGATCAATCAACACCGCCGGGTCCACGGCCAGTCCGACGTTCCGGCTTGCCAGCTCACCCAGAGACCGGGCCAAGTCGAGCGAACGCTGATCCCGCACCCACATCCAGGCCGTCCGTTCAAGGACACGGCACAGCAGTTTCTCGCCCTCCGGTGTGTGAATCGGCCCAAGCGACATGCCGGCACCTATGGTCCGCTGTCCCAGCAGCCCGCCGGCACGCATGAGCCGCAACCGCTGCCGCAGGAGCGCCGGCCCGCCATTATCGTGCAACCCGCTTCCCCCTCCGATGATATAGACGTTGGCCATCAGAACGCGCAGGCGTAGTTGGAAACCACGTACCTTGCGCACGGACGTAAGATAACGGGCGTGAATACCCGGGCTCAGGACCAAGCGCTTCGGCGAGATCATGTCAATCCGCCCAGGACGCATAAACCGGTCAACACCCCACGAAATCGTCGCAGCCAGTGCATCGTCCCCCGTGTTCTGGTGTCCGTACCAGCCCCAGATAGCCACACTCAGAGGGCGGCTCATCGTGCGTGACTCCATGAAAGAGTTCGCGATCTTCGAACGATCAATCGCCTGCGAGACGCGCCTGTTTCTGCAAAGCCGGCCGGCGTCTGTACGCACGGATGATCTCTCATCACGCAGCCGCACGTCGCAACCGGAAAACTTTAAGCACAGCACGCCGCTCATCGGCCCTCAGAATCAGGACCCACGCCACCGGCGCATAAACCACCGCACTCAGCCCCATCTGAAGCATGGTAACCCTAAGACCGCTTGGCGTCCAAGCCGTCCGCAGCACCAATCCCACCGCCAAGGGCACCAGCCCACCAAGAAGCGGGACCAGGCCCCCGCTCACGATGGTCTTCAAAAAGCCGACGCCAATCTGCCGCCGAGCCAAGATGGGCATATAGGTTACCCCGCGAAGAGCCGCCGGGACAAAGAGCCCCAACGCAACGCCATACAGGCCCCAATCTGTCCACACGACCGTCGCCAGCGCAGCCATGACGCCGACGATGGTAACAGCAACATTGCTCAGGACCATGCCGCGAATCCGCCCGCTTCCCCAGATAATATGGGTTGCCGAAAGACCGAAGCAGTGCAGGACCGACAGGCCAATACACAGCACCACCAACCCGTGCGTCCATGCCAGTTCCGGTTTCAGGGCAGCAACCAACGGCTCGGCGTGTGTAACGAACACCGCCAAGATCGGAACTACGAGCAACATGGCAAACCGCGTGGCCGTCACATAGAGCCGCCCCAGGTTCTTCCGGTCGCCCCGGACCGCAAGACCTGCCGCAAGAGGCCACAACGCCAACGTGAATCCACCGACAAGGCTCGGCATGTACTGCGCCATGACCTGGGGAACCGCAAACGCCGTCACCGCCGCCAGACCCAGCGTCGCGCCAATCAGTGGTGCCGCCACACTCTGCTGCACCACAAACGAAATGTGCCCAGCCGTGCTCCAGATGCTGAACTTGAGCACCGAATACAGCGCCTTCTTCGTGAACCGACGGAACGACAAACGAACCGTCGGCAACACCCGCCGTCCCATCACCGACAGAGCAATCAGGCCCAGGGCAGACGGCACCGCGATCGCCAGGCCCAGCACCTCCAGGCGGACCCAGCCCAGTTCGAAACAGGCAACGATCATCCCGGCCCGCAGGGCCACCTCCCCGACGAGTACGGCGTTCGCCAGATCGTACCGCTGCTTCGCCAGCAGCCCACTGCGGTAGGGAATCCGCACCAGTTGAAGCGCCGAGCCTATCCCGGCCAGTTGCATCAGTCTCGCCGCTGTCGCCTGGGTCGCCGCCGGGACGTTGAAGAATCCAAGGCACGTGAAACTGATGACCGCCACAGCCGCAAGGCCCAGTCCCGCCGCCCCGGCCATCAGCGTTCTCACCACCGACAGGACGTTCGACAGGCCGTCCCAATCCTCCCGGGCTACGCGGTCGGTAGCCACTCGCAGGTTGGCCGTGGCCATTCCAAAAGCCAGGAACCCAATCGCCTGCGTGATGCTCAGCGCCACGCGGTAAAGTCCGAACTCCTCTTCGCCGAAATGGCGCAGGACGTACGCCAGCAGGAACATCCCCGAAAGTACCTGCACACCGAGTGCCATCCAGTTCGACACGGTGTTGATTGCCAAACGCCGGGCCGTGGAACCGTCCTGCTTGGGCATGCCGGCCGGTTCCACCATCGGCTGGCCGTTATCGTCCGGGATGCTCACCAAACGTCTCTCCGTCTCGAGTTCATGGTGGCCGTCGCCGGCTGCGCGTGAATCCGCAAAGGCAGGCTCAGTTTCCTCGGCCCAGCACCTCGACCAATACGGCCGCAATCCGCTCGGCGATGTGGCCGTCCCACCTCTCCGGCGCCCGGCACGTGAACTGCCCCTCGGACATCACGCGTCGGCAGGCGGCCAACAGACCCGTCCGCGCCGGTGCCAACGACCCGGTTGCAGACAGCACCCATCGGGAATATCCGCCCGGACGCTCGTCCCCCCCACGCGGGCCGCGCACCAGCACACGTGCGGCTGCAGTATATCATATCGGCGGCGGCAGACGAGAAATCAAGGCGAAAGCACCATGGCCCGCGGCAGCGCAGGGCCGGCAGTCAGCCTTGGCTGCGCCGCCCTTCAACGGAACCGTGCGCGGCCGGCACAGCCTCTTCCGGAAGACCGTTCCCACACAATCACGGGCTTCCGACGGTCCACCCATTTGACTTCCGCCCGTTTGGGCGTACTATACTAGCGTCGGAGGAGTGCAAAGGGGCCGGAAGGAGAGTGTGCGCCTGCGTTGCTGCCCTTGGGGGGTAGCCGGGGGTGCCTGGGAGTCCATGCGAGGGGTCACAGTCCAACTCGGTGCGGCGTGGCTGGTGGGGACGGCTGTCTGCGTTTTCCTGTCGGGGTCCGCGTTCGGCCTTGTCCTGCATCCCGAGGATGACGATCCCCCGCCCGTCAGGCCGCTCGACGCGGCGGTCGGCCGGTGGGTGGACAACGCATCCTGCGTCCCGGTGGGGCCGAATTACGTCATCACCACCCGGCATCAGCGCTGGGAGTTGGACAGGCCCGTCTGGATCGACGGCGTCGAGTACAGGACCGCCGAGATCTTCAACCACTACGAAGCCGACCTCCGCGTCGTACGCATCGCCCTGCCCGACGGCCAGAACGCCGACCTCAGTTACTACATCCCCCCTTACACCGGCACGCAGGAACGACACAAGACGGTGGTGATCGGCGGCTACGGCATGGGACGCGGGGACCCGCTCGAAACCCCCCTTGGCGTCACCTACGGCTACACATGGGCGGTCTCCCCCAATGATACGCTACGCTGGGGCGCGAACCGCGTCGAAGGCTCCAGCAGCGTCATGACGGCCGACTACGCGACAGACATCCTCACAGCCGGCTTCGACGCTCCCACAAGCGCCGCCTACCGCGACCACGAGGCCGCACCGGCCGCCTATGATTCCGGAGGCGGGTGGTTCATCGACATCAGCGGCAACGGCGACTGGCGCGTTGCCGGCCTGACCCGCGCCGTCGAGCACGGCCCGCCCACCAACCAGACGTGGTTCAGGAACAGCGTGACGGGGCAGTTCGACCCGGATTACCTGGATGCGGTCCGCGTCGGTTCCTATGCCCAGTGGATCAACGGCGCCATAAGCCCCTCCGTCTGGAACGTGGACGCCTCCGGCAACTGGGCCGATCTCGCCAACTGGTCGTCGGGCGTGCCCGATGCGCCGAGCACGTGGGCCGTCCTCGGCGACGCCATCGCCGACGACCGGACCGTCACCCTCGATGCCGCGGTTACCCTCGGCACCCTGCGCATCGACTCGGGCAACCGTTACACGGTTCAGGGAACCGGCAGCCTGGTATTCGACGTTCCCAACAGCGCGGCCGGCATCGAGGTCAACCGGCAGGGATCACCGTCGTTCCACGGGGCCCATGTGATCGGCGTTCCCATCGCGCTGGCGGTCCCCCTGGTCCTGAACACCCGATCAGACGGAGACCTCACCCTCGCCGGCGCCATCTCCGGCCCGGAGACCGTCACGAAACGCGGCGAAGGGACGGTCATCCTCGCGGTCGCCAACACCTTCTCCGACGGGCTGGTCATCGAGGAAGGCACCGTTCGCGCCACCGACCCTGCGGCGCTCGGCCCCGGCGAAGTCGTCCTGGACGGCGGCTCGCTCGACTTGCGTAGCGACACCGACGCCGCGTTTGCAGGCGTCGTCACGACCAAGGCGGACGCGGCCATCCACGTGCAGCCCGTGACAACGGGTTCGGAACACACCCTCTCGTTTGACCAGTTCAACGCGCAAAGCAGCCACACGCTCACGATCACCGGCACCGACGGCTACTGCCTGGGCGTGAGCGGCATGACCACCTTCAACGGCGTGCCGGGCACCGTGACCGTGGACACCGCCTCGGCGGACCTTGCACTGGCCGGAGGGCTCTTCTTCGCCAGCGGCGCGATCACCAAGACCGGCCCACGCGAGATGGCCATCGCCGGGGCACAGTCGTACGGCAACGGCATGGTGATGCGTATCGAGGACGGAACCGTCAGGTTCGATTCCGACGCCGGGCCGGGCGGGCAGGACAACCTGACGGTCCGCGTGGTGGCCCCACCGGCTGCGGTCGAGTTCGGAGCCACGCAGCACGTGGCGGGGTTGGAGATCGCCGACGGCGCTGCCCGCGTCCTGGCGGGCACCGGCAGCCTGCTGGTCACCCGAGCCCTGTCGATCGACCAGGCCGACGCGCACCTGGACCTGGCCGACGGCGCCATGATCCTCGACTACACCGGACCCAGTCCCATGCCGCAGGTCACCGACTGGATCCGGTCCGGGCTCAACGCGGGTGCCGGCTGTTGGGACGGCAACGGCATCGTCTCCAGCGCTGCCGCCACAGACGCTCAGACCTTGACAGCCGTCGGTGTTCTCGACAACGCCGACGCGAACTATGGCGGCCGCGCCTCGTTTCTGGGGGAGGATGTTGACGCGACGTCCATCCTGGCGCGATGGACGTGGTGGGGCGACGCTGACCTCGACGGGGTCGTGGACTCCAACGATTACGACAGGATCGACAACGCATGGGTCCGGTGGACCAAGGAGGGGTTGGTGCCCGACGGCGGCTTCCGCTGGGCCGTCGGCGACTTCACCTACGACGGAACCATCGACTCCAACGATTACGACCTGATCGACCGGGCGTGGATGATGCAGACGGAGCCGCTGCCCGCTGCGAGCGATTCATCCCACGCCTTTGCCCTGCCGCAGGAGATGGACCTCGGCATCGACGTTGCGTCCACCTTTGGGACGGTTCCTGAGCCGGCCACCGTCGGCCTGCTGGGTCTGGCCGCCGTCGCCTTGGTCGCGAGGCGCCGCCGCTGAAACACGCCGCGCCGGCTGCGCGGTGCCTATCAGGCGAGCGATGCCGACAGCACATCCGCAATCCGCTCGGCCGCACGACCGTCCCACTTCTCGGGCGTCCCGCACGTGAACGCCTCGCGGGCGACCACGTTGCGATAGGCGGCCAGAATCCGCTCCGGGTCGGAACCCACCACCTGGTTGCACCCGACGTCCACCGTCACGGGGCGTTCGGTGTTCTCGCGCAGCGTGAGGCACGGCACCTTGAGAATCGTGGCCTCTTCCTGGATGCCGCCCGAATCGGTCAGGATCAGCCGCGCCTCGGCCATCAGCGCCAGGAACTCCAGGTACCCGAGCGGCTCCAGCAGCCGGATCCCGCCGAGACGGTCAGCGTTCTCGTCCTCCAGCAAGCCGAAGCGGAGCATGGTCTTGCGGGTCCGCGGATGGACGGGGAAGACGACCGGCAGGTCATCGGCGATCTGCCCGATGGCGCCCATCAATCGCGTGAGCGTCTCGGCATCGTCCACGTTGCCCGGACGGTGGAGCGTCAGGGGAACGTAGCCGCGCGCATCAAGGCCCAGCCGCTCCAGCACGCCGCACCCGCGCGCCGCCTCCAGGTTCCCGAGCAGGGCGTCGATCATGACGTTGCCGACGAAGTGGACCTTCTCCTCCGGCACGCCCTCGCGGAGGAGGTTCTCGACGCCGCTCGGCTCGGTCACGAAGAGGAAGTCGCTGATGGCATCGGTCAGCACCCGGTTGATCTCTTCGGGCATGCGGCGGTCGAAACTCCGCAGCCCTGCCTCAACGTGCGCGACGGGAACCTGCATCTTGGCCGCCACCAGGGCGCAGGCGATGGTCGAGTTCACGTCGCCGACGACCAGGACGAGGTCGGGCTTGTGCGTCTCGACGACCGGCTCGAAGCGCGCCATGATCTCGGCCGTCTGGGCGCCGTGGCTGCCGGACCCCACCTCCAGGTTGACGTCGGGCCGCGGAATGCCCAACTGCTCGAAGAAGACGTGGCTCATCCGGTCGTCGTAGTGCTGGCCCGTGTGGACGAGGACCGCCGCCATCCCGGGCCGCTTTGCGAACGCCGCCATCAGCGGTGCGATCTTCACGAAGTTCGGCCGCGCCCCCGCCACGTTCAGAATCGTGATGGTCCCGCCCTGGCCCACGTCTGCCGTCCTCCAGCCTCAGCCTGCCTCGATCCTCGAACCCAGCCGCGGCGAAAGTAAGTGAACCCGCCAGGGCAGGCAAGCCTTTTTCCCGCCATGTCGCCGCAAAGTGGTAATGTCCGGTTTCCGCAAAGTAGAATTGTCCTCTTTTCGGGGCTGCCCCCGAGGGAGGACGAGGAGTGGAACTGCGGATGAGCGGCAAGGAACGGGATC
>Ga0307379_10010748_pt1 | contig 12089 bp, 6 predicted proteins | sample UN2MG_FD_202237 | JGI IMG/M metagenome (GOLD analysis project Ga0307379, IMG submission 202237) | Soil microbial communities from Risofladan, Vaasa, Finland - UN-2 | ecosystem: Environmental > Terrestrial > Soil > Coastal area > Acid sulfate soil | place: Finland: Risofladan, Vaasa | collected... | reverse complement strand
ATCTTCACAGGTTTTATTACTGTCTCAATAACATCATCTATCTCCGAAATAACTGACTCTATTTCTTCCAGTTCAACCCTGAAGCCTCTTATCTTTAACTGGTTATCTACCCTTCCTAGAAATTCAATATTCCAGTCAGGTAACCATTTGGCCAGGTCGCCTGTCTTATATATTCTTTCCCCAGGTAGATAAGGATGCTCGATGAAATTGATTTTATTAAGATCCTCTCTATTTAGATAACCAGTCGACAGACCATCTCCTCCTACATATAACTCCCCCGGAACACCAACTGGCTGATAATTCATAAACTTATCGAATATATACACAGTAGAATTACTATTTGGTTTACCAATTGGAATGTTGTTATAAAAATCTTTTTCTACTTTATAAAAGGTAGACATGGTTGAATTTTCAGTTGGCCCATAACCATTAATCAATACCAAATTAGGATTGAATTTCCTTATTCTGTTAGCATGGTCTGGTGAAAGTACATCTCCTCCTATAATTAAACACCTCAATTTGCTAAAAACTGAAATTCTACTTTCAACTAAATGATTAAAAAGTGCTGGAGTAATAGTTAATATTGTGATCCCATTTGTTAATAATTCCTCTTCTAAGGCTTTTGGATTGAGAAGTACTTCTTTGTCAACTATATATAAGGATCCTCCATTTAACAGAGCTCCCCATATTTCCTGTGTTGAAGCATCAAAGACAATCGCCCCAACCAAAAGTATTCTGTCTTCTGATTTATATTCAATATAGTTCGTATTGCATACAAGCCTTACAACTCCACGCTGTGGTACAGGTGTACCTTTTGGAATACCGGTTGTACCAGATGTATATAAAATATACGCAAAATCTTCAGGATGATTTATACACTGCAAATTTGAAGCATAAGTACTGTATGAATCTTCTGAATTTAAGTTAAGTTTCTGTACTCCTTCAATCTCAACTCCCATGTATTTATCTTGTGCAAGAAGTATTTTCATACCAGAGTCTTTTATAACAAATTTCATCCTTTGTTCCGGATAGTCAGTATCAATTGGAGTATAGCATCCCCCTGCCTTTAGAATCCCAAGGATTCCAACTATCATCTCCAACGACTTTTCTGATAATATTCCTACTGGTGTGTTCTCTCTGACTCCTAATTTTCTTATGGTCCGGGCTAATTGATTCCCCTTTTCATTTAATCGCTTGTAAGTATATGATTCCCTTTTGAAAACTATTGCAATATTTTCCGGAAACATCCTGGCTTGATACTCAAACAATTGCGCTATTGTTTTTCCCTTTGGATAATTAGTCGCTGTGTTATTTAAATCATGGATTATCTTTATTTCCTCTTCAGATATCATTGGCACTGAACTGATAGGCATATTAATATCGGCTGTCAGATTATTAATCAAAGTTAGAAAGTGATCCTTTAATCTTACAATAGTATTATGTTTTAAGATATCAATATTGTATTCAATATCTCCTTTTATAATATTTCCTTCTTCCCACATATAGAAAGTAATATCAAAAGGAGACACTCCCTCTTTTAAAGTAACTCTTTCTCCTTTAACATTCCCGAAATTCATTGGTATGGTAAAATCTGTTAACCAGGACAATGAAACCTGAAAAAGCGGGCTAATCCCAGGTAATCGTTCAGGCTTAACAACTTCAACAATTTTTTCAAAAGGAAGTTTTGAATATAAAATGGCTTCCTTTACTATATCTTTCGTATACCTGATATGATCAATAAATCTGTTTTTGTTATCAATTTTTAATCTGATTACAGAAGTGTTTACAAATAAACCGAATATTTTTTCACTCAATGGATAATCGCGGCGATTCGATACAGGTATACCTATACAAATATCATCTTCACCAGAGTACTTCTGAAACAGGATACCTAATAATGATATAATAACATTAAAAAGTGAAGCACCTCCTATATCACTAATTCTTTTTAAATTTGATGTACATTCTTTTGAAATCTCAAATGACTCTCTACGACCAAGACCCGAAGGATGTACTTTTCTTTGATAGTCATAGGGAAATTCTAGTTTAGTCTGACAATCTTTTAAATTATTCCTCCAAAATTCAATTAGTTTATTCTCATATCCGCCATCCTGGAGACTATTTTCCTGTTCTGCATAATTGTAGCTGTGAAAACAAATTGGTTCAAACTCCGCACATTTGTCTTGTATCAAACTACTATATATACTACTCAATTTCTGAACGAAGATTCGTCGGGATCCCCCATCAAAAATAAGATGATGAATTGTTGCATGGAAAAAATAGCTATTATCATTTTCTTTTAATAAGTAAAGTCGGTAAAGAGGTCCTATTTCTATATCAAAACATCTTTTTAAATCTTCGCTAGCAAAGGATAGAATTTTCTTCTTCCTATTTTCGACAGGCGAGTCGGAAAAATCAATAAACTCAACATTTACCTCTCTTGGAATTATATCAATATAAGGAACTCCATCGATGTGCCTGAATACTGAAAAAATTGAATGTTGCCTTTTAAATAAGATGCCTATACTCTTATTAAAGACATCATAATTAATATCCCCTTTAAAATAATATGATAAGGATAAATTATAAGCCGGATTAAATTTATCCTGTTGATAAATTATCCACAATCTTTTTTGATTTGATGATAAGGGCAAATTACTAAACATTTCCATTTTCTAAGATTTTAGATTTGGTAATCTTTTTGTTTTTACTATAATGTTTTATAGCTCACCACTGATAATAGAAGATTTATTACCGTTTCTGGTTTCTTTAAAATTTTTTTCTACTAATTTATATTTTTTCATATCAATTGTTTCAGCCAGATCTTTTATTCTTGGGCTGTCGAAAAACAGTCTTAGAACTAATTCAATATTAAATGCAGCCTCAATTTTCGAGAAAACCGTTATTGCTAAAAGAGAATTACCACCAATCTCAAAAAAGTTGTCAGTAACTGATATATTCCTTGTTTTTAGTACTTCGGTCCAGATATTAAATATTATTGCTTCAGTCGAAGTTAAAGTTTTATTTTCTTCTGAGTTTTTAAGCTCCATCTCTTTAAAATCATAAACAAGGGCGTCCCGGTCAATTTTACCATTTATTGTGGTCGGGAATCCTTTCATATATTTGTATGCTGATGGGATCATATAATTAGGCAACTTTTCTTTAATTTGTTTATTGAGTTCTTTGATATCAGTACTAAATGTGTCAGATATGTTCAAAAAAGCAATGAGCCTTATATCTCCTTCATCTATTTTAATCAGTTTTACTACCGTTTCTATGACTCCTCCAATTTCAGATATCACAGATTCAATTTCCTCCAATTCCACCCTGAAGCCCCTGACCTTCAATTGATTGTCAGCTCTACCGTGAAACTCAATATTGCCATCTGGAAGCCATTTCGCATAGTCACCTGTTTTGTAAAGTCTTTCACCGGGATTATACGGATTATCAACAAAACTCTTTTTATTCAGGTCATCACTGTTTATGTATCCCATTGAAAGGCCATCGCCTCCCAGATATAACTCTCCTATTACTCCTATTGGCTGATAATTCATATTCTTATCAAAAATATAAGCTGTGGAATTGCTTATGGGCTTTCCTATCGGAATATTGTGATCAAAATCTTTCTCAATCAGATAGGTGGTTGAGAATGTTGTGTTCTCTGTCGGTCCATAACCGTTGATAACCTTTAAATTGGGATTATCCTTTCTGACTTTGTTTATATGAAAGGCCGAAAGTACATCTCCTCCTGAAAGCAGGTATTTCAATTTTCCGAAGATATCGGTCCGTATTTCTGCTATCTGCGTGAAAAGAGCAGATGTTAACCATAGAGTTGTGATGTCGTTCTTTACTAACTCTTCGCCTAAAGCTTTAGGATCAAGAATGGTCTCTCTTTCAACAATATATAAAGTTCCACCGTTTAATAGTGCACCCCATATCTCGAATGTAGTGGCATCAAATACAAGGGCTCCGGTAAGAAGTATCCTGTCATCCGGTGTCAGATTTAAATAATTTGTATTCCTCACAAGCCTCACTACACTTTTCTGCCTTATCATACTACCTTTTGGAATCCCTGTTGTCCCAGAAGTGTACATGATGTAAGCAAGATCTGATGAATTGTTAATTCTTTCTGCATTTGATTTATCTTTATGATAAGAATCTGGTGAATTCAAATTTATCTTAGTCACACCTTCTACAGCTACATTCATATACTTATCTTGTGTCAAAAGAACCTTGCATCCTGAGTCTTTTATGATAAATCTTATCCTATGATCAGGATATTCAGGGTCGATAGGTACGTAACATCCTCCCGCCTTAAGGATGCCCAGAATACCAACTATCATATCTAAAGACTTTTCTGCCAGGATCCCAAATGGAGCATTTCTGCCAACTCCCATTTCCCTTAAGGAATATCCAAGTTGATTGGTTTTTAAGTCTAATTGTTTATAGGTTAATGACTCAGCTTTATAGACTATTGCTGTATTATTAGGGTATAATGACACCTGCTCCTCGAATAATTGAACAATTGTTTTATCTTTTGGATATTCAGTAATTGTATCTGTAAAGGCAAGTATTTTATTTTTTTCTGAATCAGTTATCATCGAAATTGAATCTACCCCTAAATCAGGTTTTTCAGTTAGTTTATCTATTAGTTTTAAAAAAATTTCCTTCAGTCTGATGATTGTCTCATGTTTTAAAATATCAATATTGTATTCTATCTCTCCTCTAATATTATTGGCTTCTTCCCATAAGTAGATTGTTATGTCGAAAGGGGAAACTCCGTTACTCAAGGTAATTCTTTCACTTTTAATCCCATTCAGGTTCAACGGCATTGTCATATCGTTCATCCATACCAGCGATACCTGAAAAAGAGGATTTATGTTAGAGATACGTTCAGGTTTTACAGCTTCGACAACTTTGTCAAATGGAAGATTATTGTGAGCAATTGCCTTAAGAAAAACATTCTTTGTATATTTGATAAACTCCTTGAAATTGTAATCATCTTCGACATTTAATCTTATCACAATCATATTGACAAACATACCAATGATATTATCCAGCCAATAATTTGACCGGCAAGAAAATGGGATTCCTATGCAAATATCATTCTCGCCGGAATATTTTCTAAATAGAGCCCCGGTTATCGACAAAAGCGTTACAAAGAGAGTAGTATTCTCTTCTTTACTTAATTCCTTTAATTTTTGTGTACATTTTTCCGGTATAATAATCTGCTCCTTACCTCCAAAACCTGTAGGGACATTTTTCCTTGAATAATCATAAGGAAACTTTATTTCAGGAGGACAATCCTTCAAATTTCTTTTCCAGAAATCGCTTAACTTATTACTATTTCTTTTTAAATTAACTGAGTCCCCTTCATTAAAAGCATAATTAAGATATTGAATATCAATATTTTCTGGCTTGTTGTCATTATTCAGGATCAGGTCATTATATATTCTGCTGAATTCCTCTGCAAACAGTTTCCAGGACCAACCATCAAAAATCATGTGATGGATTGTTGCATGAAAATAATATTTTGTTTCATCTGATTTTAATAAATAGAAACGATAGAGTGGCCCTTTTTCAAGATCAAAAAAATTTCTTGAATCTTCGCCTAAGAAGTTAAAGATCTTTTCGTTTCGAAGATTTAGTGGAAAATCAGTATAGTCAATTAAACCAATGTTAACAGGTTTTGGAATTATCTCACAGTAGGGATCTCCGTCCGTTTGTTTAAAAACTGAGAACATAATAATTTGCTTGTTGCATAAGATATCCGCACTTTTCTGAAATACCTCCTGATCAACCTTACCGACAAGAGTGTATGTAAAGGATAAATTATAGGCAGGATTTTTTTTGTTCATCTGAGAAATGATCCATAACCTTTTCTGGTTTGATGTGAGGGGCAGATTTATAAGATCGACCTGATGCACAAATTTGTTATTATTACTATCAGGATTCATTTTTCTTTAGATTTTCAATTGCATACAACTTAGAAAAATCTTATTGGCGTCTCATTATTTTTTTCCCTGTTGGACTAATTATCAGTTGCTTACTGATTTCAATTATTTGAGGTATCTTATGAAGAGCAAGGTATTCTGAACAATGTTTCATTATTTCTTTTTTATACTCTTCAGATTCAATATCTCCTCCAACAGTTACTGTAGCCTTAACGGATTCACCAAGTATTTCATCATTGATTTTATCTATGGTACAATCTATTACATTTGGCAGTTTAAAAATTACTTCCTCAATTTCTTTCGGGCTAATCCTTTTCCCTCCAATTTTCATAAACTCTTTACTGCGACCTATAATAAACATATATCCATCGTCATCTTTTGTTGCAATATCTCCAGTATAAAGCCAGCCATCCTTTATCGTCTCCATGCTGCTTTTCTTATCATTGTAATATCCCTGCATAATATTATCTCCCCTCGCAATGATTTCTCCGCTTTCCTTGAGTCTGATTTCACTACCATTCTCATTTATTATTTTGAGCTCAACTCCCGGAATTGCCTTGCCAATTGATCCTTTCTTTTTCTTGTACATTTCCGGAGGAAGATAAGCAAGTCGTGCAGTTGCCTCTGTCTGACCATACATTACAATAAAATCTGTTGCCGGAAAGGACTCTAAAAACTCATCAATAAAAACTGAAGGTAGTTTACCTCCTGCCTGAGTAACATATCTCAAATCAGGAAATTTCGTCTCTCTGAAAGTATTTGATTTTCTGAGCAGTATCTGAAAATGACTTGGTACACCGGCAAATCCTGTACAGGAATAATCAAGCAGATTTCTTATGACCGTCCCGATAAACATGAAAGAATTATTTAAAACGATAGACGCGCCCGTTCTAAGGTGTGTATGTAAGAGTGATAATCCATAGCAATAATAAAACGGTAGTACGACAAGCATCCTGTCAGAAGGTTTCAAATTCAGATAATTCAAAATAGATCTTGTATTTGAAATCAGATTCTTGTGACTGATCATTACCCCTTTAGGAACTCCTGTTGATCCGGAAGTAAATATTATTTCTGCAAGATTGTTTTCATCAAACTTATTCCTTTTTCTAAAAGTCAAATTACTTGATGTATAAGTTTTTATATCATCAGGTATTAATAAATGTCCCTTTAAAGCAAGTCTTGTCTTAATTGAAGGTACTACAAAGATCAGAGAAGGATTTGTAATATCATGTATATAATCAAAGTTTCTTTTTTCTATTCCAGGATCTAACGGAATACATATATTCCCTGATTTGATTATCGCGAAATAGGCTGTAATAAAGAATAAATTGTTTTCCGAAATGAGCAGAACTTTTTTCCCTTCTCCTATCTCTTCCTTAAGATGAGTTGCCAGGTCAATACATTTATGATACAGTTCCTTAAAAGAAGATTCTTCCTTCCCAACTAGAAACAGTTTGTTGGAATTATATGTATTTTCAAAGAAGTAATCGAAGGCGTTCATTAAAGTAGGTTGTTTAGGCTGTAGGCTGTAGGCTGTTGAGCTTATCGCATTTTGCGGATTAATGCTCCCAGAACTTTTTCGGTTTCTGAGAATTTCAAATCATATTGATTAATCTCGGTCCCCTTAACATATCCTAACCGGACAGCTAGCCCAAATTGATAATGTAATTCTCTTAAAGAACCAAAAGCAATCTCAAGGAATCGATGATATTCACTCTGACTCTCGCGGGCACATCCTTCAACAATATTAGATGGAACAGAAATAGCCGCTCTTCTCATCTGAGATATCAATCCAAAACTTTCATCCTTAGGAAAACTTCTTGTAATCGTATAAATCAAAACTGCCAATTCGTCTGCAAGTTCAAATGCTCTCAATTTAGTATGATCCCTCATGTTCGGAGTTGTTAAGCTTTATTCTTTAGGCCATAAAGGATTCTGTACACACCTAACAGCCTATAGCCTAAAGCCTTCAGCCTATTCACCATAATAATCCCGGATCGGTGCCATCCTTAAGTATTCTGTCGTTCTTCTTTTCCTTTCAAAGTTCCTGAATAAGGCTTCAACATTAGCTTGAGATTCTCCCATCACCTTCGCAACCTCAGCGGGAGAGTATCCGTTTTCAAAACCGTACCAGTAACGGTCAAGCTGCTCGAATGGCAGCTGGAAAAAGAATTCCTCCTGTGTCTGCTCGGCAGGATATGTATCGGTTGTTGGAACTCGATCAATGATTTTTCTGGGTACATGCAGATATTCTGCCAACTGGTATACTTGGGTTTTATAAAGATCCCCTATTGGCATAATATCGGCGCCGCCGTCACCATACTTTACAAAGAAACCCTGTTCCTGTTCGTGCTTATTGGGTGTGCCAATCACTGTATAATAAAGAGACTCTGCATGATAGTACAGCATTGTCATCCTTGTTCTTTGTTTTAAGTTGGAGGCTGCAACAATTTGAAGATAATCTCTGACACCAAGTCTCTTTTCAAATATTGCACCTGTATTATCAGTAATTGTAATTGTGAAATATGGAGGGAGGTTGTTAAATAAACCTGTTTGTTTAACTCCAATCTTCATTTTAAAGTTCAAAGGATCGTAATCAGGGAAGATTCTTCTTACTGCTTCATCTCTTCTTTTATAACATCCCAATCCTGTTAAAACCTGTGTAATATCTTCCTTAATCCATCTGACACTGTACTTTTCTGCCAGCTCTTTTGCAAGCATTTCACTTTCAGGATTAGAGTCTCTTTCAGGCATGATCAGGCCAACTACATTTTCAGTCCCTAAGGCTTTTGCAGCAAGAGCCAGGCAAACTGATGAATCAATTCCTCCACTTATGCCTACAACACCTCCTTTACGGTTAAATATTTCAAAAACATCTTGACGGATTTTTTTTGTTATTTGCTCAACGGCATTCCCAACATCTGAAAGCAAGACACTATTTCTTGAAAACTTCATACCCGGCAAAAAAGTCTTAATATTAATCTTCAATGATCTGTAAATTGTTCAACCCTCTGATATTTGAATCAAACGAATTCTGATCAATATACTGGTTATATAATATTTGAGTAGAAATCATAGCAATAAGCAGCATGGACTCAACCTCTGTGAATGAAGCTGCATTTTTTAACTTAACAAGAAAACGGGAGACTGAGTTCTGATTAAAAATACCTGTATGCTTAATATATTGATCGGATAGAACGAATTTAAAATAATCAGGAACTCCTTCTTTAATGAACATCTCTGATACAGGGGCTCTGTAAGGTTGTTTTGTTCTTCTCAGAATACTTGAGGGTAACTTATTTTCCATATGCTTCTTCAGAAGATATTTCTCATTTAATCCTTTCAACTTCAGATCGGATGATAGGCTATTATTACAAAATTCGATTAGCCGGTAATCAAGGAATGGATATCGTCCTTCAACAGCGTTAGCCATTGACATTCGATCACCCTGGGATGATAACAAATACCCTGACATAAAAATTGACATTTCAAGCCATTGCGCTTTTGAGAGATAATTCCATGTATGAAAGCATGAAGGGAGATTTTTCTCTATCTCTGATAAAGAATCATAATGATCAACGTCATGCAGATCAGATGATAAGAGGTAATTGGTTAAGCGCTTGTTATTATTCCAGCGGATTAAATGTGAATAATAAGGATTTGATGTTTCCTCCAGAAGGTACCCGAAAAATGTTTTTAGTATCACTGGATTGGCATTGTTGATATATGGAATATAAGGATACAGCCGTTTTAACAGAAGTGGCCTGAATTTTGATGTTGGATCTGAAGCCCAGAACCTCCTAATAGCAGTCTCCTTAAAAATATCATAACCTGCTAATAATTCATCAGCGCCCTCTCCTGTTATGACAACTTTAATTCCATTTCTGTTAACAAGCCTGGACAAGATGTACATAGGTACCGGGGCTGTACGTAAAATCGGCATTTCGGAATGCCAGACCGCTTTTGGGAAATTATCAACTATATCCTTTGAAGTTATTTTAATTGAGGAATGCGATGTATTAAAATGCTTTATAACCTCATCCTGATATTTGCTTTCATCATATTCGTTTTCCTCAAAACCTATTGAGAAAGTGCTTAATACTTTTGAGTTAATCTCTTTAATGTAAGAAACCATTGTACTTGAATCAAGCCCCCCGCTTAAATATGCAGCAACAGGTACATCTGCTCTTAGACGGATCTTTACAGAATCAAGCAACAGCTCATGGAATTTATCAATTGCATCATTTAAAGTATAGCTGGAGATATTCTCTTCATAAGTAAGTTCCCAATATCGTAAAATTTTATAACCTCCTGTTTTACTGATCTTTAAGTAACAACCCGGGGGTATCTCAAAAATATCGCTGAAAGCTGTATTTGGACTGATTGTTGTCCAAAAAGTAAATATCTGTTTCAGGCTTTTCAATGAAATATATCGACTTATAAATGGTACTTCAAAAAGTGCTTTAATTTCTGACGCAAATGATAATGATCCATTTTTGCAGTAATAAAATAAAGGTCGGATTCCAACCCTGTCTCTGGCAAGGAAAAGCTCATCTTTCAGCCGGTCCCAGATTGCAATGGCAAATTGTCCGTTAAGCATTGAAAGACAACTTGGACCATAGAGAGAAAACAGCTGGACTATTACTTCTGTATCCGATTGAGTTCTGAAAACTATGCCTTTTCCAAGGAGAACCTCCCTTAATTCGATATAGTTAAATATTTCTCCGTTATAAACTATCCAGTACCTGCCCGATGAATCAGAAAGAGGTTGTTTCCCAGACTCAATATCAATAATACTTAGTCTGACACATCCTATTGTAGCCTTTTTTGAATGGTATATTCCACTCTCGTCCGGTCCGCGATAAGATATTGACCTGAGCATATTTTCAACGATAACTTTTCGTTCATCAACTTCAGGACTGTTTATGATACCTGCTATTCCACACATTTAAGTCAAATACAGCTTAAATTATTATAAATTGACATCAATAGAAATCTTTGTTATACTTAATTGCATTTTTTAGTAGCTAGACACAATTCTTATCAAGGGAGCGTCTCCCCGTTACATATCTACTTATTGCATTGATCGATTCAAAATTCTCTTCCTTCATGTCATCATCAAGTATTTGAATATCATACTCATTCTCAATAAAGGTTATCAGCTTAAGAAACCCCATCGAATCAAGAATTCCTTCTTTGAATATCAATGCGGAGTTATCAAACTTATTTAAATCAACATATGAATTTTCAATAATGAAATTCCTGATTAATTGCGTAATCTGCATATATAAATTTTAAATAGTTGAACTAACCTCGATAAGATAGAATCAATAATTTCTCCAACATTACTCCAACTTTAAATTTCTTTAAATGTAAAACGAATTCTAATCTTATGGATTATAATTTATATCTCACCTTTAATTATATTCGGGATTGATTGGGGTGTTTTCTCACTGAAATTCTTTTCAACTGGTTTTTGTATTGCTATCTCTATTGCCTCGGCAAGATCACTTATTCTTGGGCTGTCAAAGAAAACTCTTAAACCTAACTTGACATTAAATGCTGATTCAATCTTTGAGAAGACAGATATTGCCAGAAGGGAATTACCCCCGATCTCAAAGAAATTGTCTAATGCTGATATGTCTTTTGTCTTTAAAGCTTCACTCCAGATTTCATAAATTATCTTCTCAGTAGCCGTGAGGATTCCTAATTCCTCGCTATCCCTGCTAATAAAATCATTAATATCTAACGTGTTGTGCGGTTGAAAATAAAATAAAAAAGTTAATAATTAACAATGAAAAAAGTTATGCACAATACTGATATACAGTATATTAGAAGTGTTATTCACCACAAATACACCTCAAATATGCATAACTTAAAGACAAATTTCGACAAGTTCTTTAACATTACCAAATCGGTTTTTAAAGATCGCTTAAATCAATCTGATAACTTCTTTTTCTACCCAAACAAACCAAAACTATCAGATTGTGAGATAATTGCATTGTCAGTAATAGGTGAATCACTTGGTATTGACAGTGAAAGCTACTTTTGGGGCAAACTCAAATTTGATCACAAAGATGATTTTCCCAGATTAATTCACCGCTGTAATTTCAATCGACGTCGGAAACATCTCTA
>Ga0307379_10010747_pt1 | contig 12091 bp, 13 predicted proteins | sample UN2MG_FD_202237 | JGI IMG/M metagenome (GOLD analysis project Ga0307379, IMG submission 202237) | Soil microbial communities from Risofladan, Vaasa, Finland - UN-2 | ecosystem: Environmental > Terrestrial > Soil > Coastal area > Acid sulfate soil | place: Finland: Risofladan, Vaasa | collected... | reverse complement strand
CCTCCTGAACCAAGAGCCGTGCCCAATCACTATTTCTTCGATAGTTACTTGTCAAGAGATAGTCACTTGACATCAAGAAGCCACATGTTAAGTCACGGGCATGGCGAGCGGCTATGGACAGCCCGAGTGTCCCGTGGCCCGGGCGCTCGACGTGATCGGCGAGAAATGGTCGCTGCTCATCCTGCGCGACTTCTTCCGCAAAGGACCTTTGCGGTTCCAAGCTCTGGAAGAGGCCTTACCCGGAATCGCGCCCAACACGCTGTCGGCGCGGCTGAAGACGCTCGAGGCCCAAGGCGTGATTACCACCCGGCTCTACGAGACCCATCCCCCGCGCTACGAATATCTCTTAACCGAAAAGGGGCGTGCGCTCGGCCCCGTGATCAAGGCGCTCTATAAGTGGGGCGAGACGTATCGCTAGCCCCGCCTTGCCTCTGCTGCACCGCAGCGCCATGTTCAGAGATAGAATCCAAGCAACGAGCCTAAGCCTTTGAAACCAGACTCCCACCGCTTTTGCGTCGCGCCGATGATGGAGTGGACCGACCGCCACTGCCGCACGTTTTTGCGGCTGATCTCGGCCCACGCGTTCCTCTACACGGAGATGGTGACGGCCGACGCCGTGCTCTACGGCGACCGGGAGCGCGTGCTCGGCTTCGACGAGGCCGAGCATCCCGTCGGGCTTCAGCTCGGGGGCAGCGATCCGAAGAAGCTAAGCGACGCGGCGCGGATCGGCGCGGATTGGGGCTACGACGAGATCAACCTCAATATCGGCTGCCCGTCCGACCGGGTGCAGTCCGGCCGTTTCGGCGCTTGCCTCATGGCGGAGCCTGCGCTGGTCGCCGCGTGTGTCGGCGCGATGGGGGAGGCGGCTTCGGTGCCAATCACCGTGAAATGCCGCATCGGCATCGACGACCAGGACGCGGAAGAGAGCCTCGATGTCTTCATCGATGCGGTAGCGGAGGCCGGCTGCGACACCTTCATCGTGCATGCGCGGAAAGCCTGGCTCGACGGCTTGAGCCCGAAGGAGAATCGGGACGTGCCGCCGCTCGATCATGACCGCGTGCACCGTTTGAGGGCGCGGCGGCCTGACCTCAAGATAATCATCAATGGCGGGATCGCTTCGCTTCAGGAGGCCGCGCCGCATCTGGCGCAAGTCGATGGCGTGATGCTGGGCCGCGCGGCCTATGCGGATCCTTATCTGATGGCGGAAGTGGACGGAGCGCTCTACGGCTCCGACGCGCCGCCGCCGTCGCGGGCCGACGTGCTGGATGCGTTCATGGGATACGTGGCGCGGCAGCTTGCGCTGGGCGTCCGCCTCAATTCCATGACCCGCCACATCCTCGGGCTTTATCACGGGCAGAAGCGGGCGCGGATGTTTCGCCGCCACATCGCCGAGACCGCGCATCTCGATGGCGCCGGCATCGAAGTTTTGGAGCAGGCGCGCGACATCGTCCTGGGGCGCGCCGCGCAGACGATCGCCGCGGAATAGGAGCGGCGATCAGCCTGCGGCGGGGGCGCCGCGGCGCCGTTTGGATTTAGCCAATCTCGTCATGACGGGCACCCCGGATCTTAGGATCGATCCGGGCTCGGCCCGGTCATGACGAATTCCGTTTGTCCGACGCCTGGCAAGGGGCCGTGGCTCAGCCTGCCTGGCGGGACGGTTTCTTGCGATCGCCCAACGCGAGGATGAGACCCTGCACGTCGAGGAAGCGGGCGGTGCGCTCGCAATATTCTCGATAGGTCGCACCATAGGCCTGCTTCAGCCAGTCTTCCTCGACCAAGGACATCAGCACATAGACGCCGATCATCACGCATGACAGAGCGATGGTGAGGATCGAATTTGCGCCGATCGACAGGCCGATCAGCCCGACGATGGAGGCGGTGTATTGCGGGTTGCGGCTGAAGCGGTAGAGGCCGTGGCTGACGAGACCGTCAGAGCCGCAATAGGTGTTGCCGAGACCGAGATTGAAATAGCCGCACACCGTGATGAACAGCCCGCCAAGGCCGAGCGGCAGGGTGACGATGAAGCGGGTCCAATCGAGCAACGGCGTCGCGTTCCAATCGAGAATGGCGACAACGAAGGTCAAGACCATGCCGCTGCGAAACAAACCCCAGAAGGTCAGGCTCTGCCAGCTCCCGGGCTCGGGCGTCGGCCAGATGCGGAAGGGCGGCGCGAGAAGGGTGCGCAGCAGAAGTGAATCGAGCGTGAGGCCGATGGCGAGGCCGGCCGCGAAGACGAAACTGGTGTAGCTAAAATCAATCATGTGCGAGCGCAAAAAAGCAGATTCGGATTGCAAATTTGCGACAGAGATCTGACGGTTCTATTGCGGTTAGCGCCGGAGACCTCCCTAGATCTTCTGATTGTACTCCCCGACTTCCGAATGCTTGGCGAGTTCGGCATCGATCTCGGCGAAGATGGCGCGCATGTTGGCCTCCGAAGTGGGGCTCTCCACCACGACCACGAGCTCGGGCTTGTTGGAGGAGGCCCGCACCAGACCCCAAGTGCCGTCGTCGAGCACGATCCTGATGCCGTTGACGGTGATGAGCTCACGAATGTTCTGACCGGCGAGCTTGCCGCCCTTGGCCGAAACAGCCTCGAAGTGCTTCACCACGCGGTCGACAACGTCGTACTTCACCTCGTCGGCGCAATGGGGCGACATGGTCGGCGACTGCCACGTGCGCGGCAGGGCGTCTTTCAATTCGGCGAGGGTTTTGTCGGGGTTGCGGTCGAGCATATCCAGCACCGCGATCGCAGCGACCAAGCCATCGTCATAGCCCCGGCCGAGGGGCGGATTGAAAAAGAAATGACCGGATTTCTCGAAGCCGACCAGGGCGCCGGTCTCGTGGCTGTAGCGCTTGATGTAAGAATGGCCGGTCTTCCAATAGACCGTCTTCGCACCGTTCGCTTTGAGGACCGGGTCGGTCTTGAAGAGACCGGTGGACTTCACGTCGACGACAAAATGAGCGTTCTTGTTGAGGGCGGAGATATCGCGGGCGAGCATGACGCCGACCTTGTCGGCGTAGATCGCTTCGCCGGTGTTATCGACCACGCCGCAGCGATCGCCGTCGCCGTCGAAGATCAGCGCGAGGTCCGCCTTGTGCTCGAGGACCACATCGCGCGTGGCGTTCAACATGCTGAGGTCTTCGGGGTTTGGATTGTGGGCTGGGAAGCTGTGGTCGAGCTCGCAGTTGAGCGGGATCACCTCGCAGCCGAGCTCGGCGAGGACGCGCGGCGCAAACGCGCCGGCGGTGCCGTTGCCGCATGAGACGACGACCTTCAGGGGCCGCAGCAGCTTCGGGTGCTTGAGCAGGTCGGCCATATAACGCTCGGGCATATCGGGCACGTAGATGTAACGGGCGCCATCGTGATAGGGCGCGAACTTCGCGTTCATCACGATCTCTTTGAGCATGGTCATGTCTTCGGGCGAAAAGGTGAGCGGCCGCTGGATGCCCATCTTGATGCCGGTCCAGCCGTTGTCGTTGTGGCTCGCCGTGACCATGGCGACAGCTTCGACGCCGAGATCGAACTGGGCGAAATAGGCCATGGGCGACAGCGCCAGGCCGATGTCGTGGACCTCTGCGCCGCCGGCCAGAAGCCCGGTGGTGAGGGCTGCCTTGATCGCCATTGAGTAAGAGCGGAAGTCATGACCGACCACGATGCGGACCGGTACGCCGCGCTCACGCATCAAGGTCGTCAGCCCAAGCCCGACAGCTTCCATGCCAAGCAGATTGATCTCTTGCGGGTAGAGCCAGCGCGCGTCGTATTCGCGGAACCCGGTCACCTTGACCAAGGGCAGGCGCTCAAACTCGGCGGTGTTGGGAACAAGATCTTGGCGCGGCTTCGGGAACATTCTCACTCCATGGATTAAGGGGTAGGCGGGGGTAGGAATCCGTCACGGATGAACCCCTTGGCCATAGCAGAGTTTCCCTTAAGACCACCACCTCGGAGATCGGTTGGCCGGAGCCTACTGGATCAGGATCAACTCGCCATCTTGGATTTGAAAGCTCCTAAGGCGGCCGAGGAAGCTCATGCCGAGGAGATTTGTGGTGAGGGCGCCTTCTTCCGCCACGGCTGCGCGGACGTTGCGGATGGTGATATCGCCGACGCGCACCCGGGCCAGCGTCACCGGCGCGACACGGGCAATGCCGTTGGCCGTATCGACGCGAGCCGAGAATTCGAGACTGTGCGGCGTCAGCCCGACCTTCTTCGCGTCCTCATAGGTGAGCGCCACCATGGTGGCGCCGGTGTCGGCCATGAAGGTGAGGGGGCGGTCGTCGACGGCGCCGTCGAAGACGAAATGGCCGCTGCGGTCACTCTTGAGGCGAACCTCCCCTGAAAAGCCGGAGGACGCGTCCTCCTCGCCCTTGGTGAGCGAGGCGATCGAGGGCATGCGCTCGGTGTGCGGCGCCACTGCCGTCTTCAGGTCATCGAAGAAATAGACGATGGCGAGCCCGGCGAGCCCGGCGAGCGCCGCCGCGCCCCACAGCGCTCCTTCCTGAAGCATATGTCTGGTGGCTGAACGCAAAACGCCTCGCTCCGAAATCCGCTCTTTTCCGCGTGTTTCAGCCGCGCAAGGTCAGAAAATCGCCGGAAAACTCATAGGAGCGGAGCCTGCTTAAAAAACTCATACCGAGCAGGCTTTGGGTCAGGGCCCCAGGCCTTGCCACCAGGGCCTCGACCTTGGTGCGGTCGAGCGGCCCGATGGCGACCTCGTCGAGGCGCACCCGCGCCGCCACGGTGCGGCCATTGGCCGTCAGCACCGGAATTCGATAGGTGAGGGACTCCGTATCGATCCCGGCCCTCTTCGCGTCCTCGGGGGTGAGCACGATGGACGACGCGCCGGTGTCGACGATCATCGGGATCGCTTTTCCGTTCACCTCGACGGAAGCGGTGAAATGTCCATTGAGGCGCCGCCGGATGCGGACCTCGGTGAGGCCGCCCGCGCTCTGCTCCACCGTCATGGCCGTGCCGGGCAGAAGCTCGCCAACGACGCGCGCGGCGATGGGGGTCAGCTCGTCCTTGTAGGCATAGAGCGTGACCAGGCCGAGACCGAGCGCGAGCCAAGTGACGGCGTCGCGGATCATGGCGCCCGCGCCACCACCATAGCGGGTCACCAGCCCGCCGGCGACATAGACGAGGAGCGCGAGCAGGAACGCCAAATAAGCGAAGGTCGTGGCGTCGAGTCCGGCGATCATGCCGCTGTCGTTGCCAACGAGCATCATGGCGCCGAGCGCGAGGATGAACAAAGCGAGCCAGGTGGTCATGGCTGCGACGCGTCCGCTTCGGCGAGGCGCTCCAAGCGCTCCAGGCGCTTAGGCAGCGTGGCCATGATGGCGCGGCGCTGCGCGGGCGCCATCTCGACCCAGCACGCGATCTCGTCGCCGCTGCGGCCGCAGCCGACGCAAAGGCCAGACGCATCGTCGAGCAGGCAGACATTGACGCACGGTGTTTCCAAAAAGCCCTGCCGGTTGGGTGTCCCTCACCCTATTTAGGCAGTCTGGCGGGGCAGGGCAAATTGTCCTGCCCGGCGCGGCAGGAGACCCTAGCCTGCGCGCTGATCGTGGCCCGCGTGCCAGGGCGCTTGCCGCTTGGCAGAAGAGCCCTCGCCGGGCTCGGCCAGGCGCGGCAACGCCTCCATGACGCGGCTGCGGGGGAGGGTGATGATGACCTCGGTGCCGTAGCGCAGCTTGCTCTTGAGCTCGAAGGTGCCGTCGTGCAGTTCGGTCAGGCCCTTGGTGATGGGCAGGCCGAGCCCCGTCCCGCCTTCCGCCGTCTGGTGGGCAAGAGAGCCCTGGCCGAAGCTGCGCAGCACGCGGGGGATCTCGCCCTCGGGGATGCCGGGGCCGGTGTCCTTCACGCTGAGGAACTGGCCGCCGAGCGGCGTACGCCCGACCTTGAGCGTGATCGTCCCGCCGGTCGGCGTGAACTTGATGGCATTGGATAGGAGGTTGAGGCAGATCTGCCGGATAGCCCGCTCGTCGGCCCAGAGTTGCGTCAAGTTTTCCTCGAAGGTCTCGACGATCTTGAGACCCTTGTTCTCCGCGCGGACGCGCATCAGCCGGTGACAGTCCTCGACGACGTCGGTCAACGCCACGGGGGCCTCGTGCAACTCGTAGCGCCCGGCCTCGATGCGGCTGATGTCGAGAATCTCGTTGATGAGCGTGAGCAGGTGCTGGCCGCTCTGGTGGATGTCGTCGGCGTATTCCTTGTAGGTCGGGTTTGCATGGGGACCTAGGATCTCGCCGCGCATGATCTCGGAGAAGCCGAGAATGGCGTTGAGCGGCGTGCGCAGCTCGTGGCTCATGGTGGCGAGGAAGCGTGATTTGGCGAGGTTGGCTTCCTCGGCGCGCAGACGTGCCTCATCGGAGATCGACTTCGACTGCTCGAGCTCGGCGATCAGCGCGTCCTTCTCGGCGCGGTATTCGAGCATGGCCATGACGGTCGAGTTGAAGCCGCTCATCAGCCAGATGAAATAGATATGCACGCCGACCGCCATGGCGGCCATCGCCCAATAGAACGGGTTATCGAGCAGCGCGAAGCGGATGACGATGGCGATCGTCATCGGTAGCGTGCCGGCGTAGACGATGGGCATCATTGTCGAGGCGAACAACATGCGCATCGAGATGACGACCAGGAGCGAGGCAAAGATGAAGGTGTGCGCCGCCTCGCTTTGCGTCTCCGGGCTGATGAAAGCCACGCTCGCCCACGTCATGCCGTAGAGGAACTCCGCGGCGGTGATCTTGGCCCGCCAATTGGGGGTGTCGGTATCCTCACGCGGGGCCTTGGCGAATTGCCGGCAGATGGCGATGAGAATGCCCTTGGCCACGAACACGGCGCAGAGCCAGAGCAGGAGCTCGCGCGGCGGCGCCCAAAACATGGCGCCCAGGGCGACGATGATCGCGAGCAACGGCGTCGTCACGGCGGCCGACAGCTCGTTCTTCACGAACATCATCAGGAGTTCGTGTTCGAACTCCGGCTTGTAGCCAGATTTATAGGCGAGCTTTTCGCGGGCTTCTTGGACGCTACGGTAAGCGCGCCGCTTATGGTTGGCGGCCGATCCCGAACGGGCCCGCGAGGCCTCGGCTGACGCGCCTCCTGACATGACTTCCTAGACCCGCGACTATCCCACTAACAAAAGCCGTTGAGGGTCAACGACATAGCGCGCATGCGCGGCCGCCCTAGACCCCCAGTTTAGGCTTAACGAGAACTATCAGCGGAAATCCCTAACGGCGCGTTTACTCTCGCCCCGGCCTGATACGGCTCTTGAAGACCGGGGACCCGGGGCCACATGCTCGAATGAGGGTCGCGAAGGGGCGCGAGCCTTGGCTAAGATGGGGCCTCCATGCATCTGACCGTCATTGGCTGCGGCGACGCCTTCGGCGCCGGCAGCCGTCTCCAGACCTCGTTTTGCGTCCGCTCGGGCCCGTCGACCTTCCTCATCGACTGCGGGGCCACGTCGCTGATCGGCATGCGCCGGCTCGGGATCAGCCCAAACGACATCGACACGGTGTTCGTGACCCATCTGCATGGGGATCATTTCGGTGGCCTGCCGTGGCTCCTGATCGACGCCAAGTATGTGAGCAACCGGACGCGGCCTCTGGTGGTCACGGGGCCAAAGGGCATCGAAGCGCGGTTCGTCACGGTGGCGGAGGCGCTTTATCCCAACGCGACGCGCGCCGAGCGTGGCTTCGATCTCGTCTTCGTCGAGTATCAGGAGCGGAAACCGCTCGAGGTGAGCGGTGTCACGGTCACGCCCTTCGAGGTGCGCCATCCCTCCGGCGCGCCGCCTTATGCGCTCCGGTTCGACGTGGAAGGAAAAGTGCTGTCGTTCACGGGCGACACGGGCTGGGTCGAGGTGCTGTGCGAGGTGGCGCGCGGCGCAGATCTCTTCATCAGCGAATGCTTTCAATACGATGTGACGCTTCCCATCCATCTCGACTACCGGACGATCGACGCCAATTATGAAAAGCTCGGCGCCAAACAGGTGCTCCTCACCCATATGGGAGAGGCGATGCTTGCCCAGATCGCGAAGGTCGATCCATCGCGCTATCTGGTCGCCGAAGACGGCATGACCATCGCGTTATGACCGGCGGTGGAACGAGGCGCTGTCATGGCTGAGCTCGACGATGTGCTCGCCGCGATCCGCGGCTGCCGCGTCTGTGTCGAAAGTCCCCGTGGCGCGCCGCTGCCGCACGAGCCCCGGCCCGTCTTGCGGGCGAGCGCCACGGCGCGGCTGGCGATCTGTGGGCAGGCGCCTGGCACGCGCGTGCATGCGTCCGGCACGCCCTTCACCGACCCCTCCGGCGACCGGTTGCGCGCTTGGCTGGGGGTGACGGCGGACGCGTTCTACGACGAGACCCGCATTGCCATCGTCCCCATGGGCTTCTGCTTTCCGGGTCAGGATGCCAAAGGGGGCGATCTGCCGCCCCGGCGCGAATGCTCCGCGCTGTGGCACCGGGACCTGTTCGCCGCCTTGCCGCAGATCGAGCTCGTGCTGGCGGTGGGGGCCTACGCCCAAGACTTCCATCTCGGCGCGGCGAAGGGCAAGACGCTGCAACAGACCATGCTCCGCTGGCTTGAGCATCTGAAGGCCAAGCGGCGTCCGCGCGTCCTGCCGCTGCCCCATCCCTCGTGGCGCAACAATGCGTGGCTCACGAAGAACCCCTGGTTCGAGGCGGAACTGCTGCCGGTGCTCAGGCGCGAGGTCGGGCGGCTCCTGTAGCGTGCTTGCGGGAAGCGGAAAAATAATCTATCTCTGTGGGGAAAGCTCGGAATTCTTGGAACAGTGTTCTCGGCTACCCCCGTTTTCCTCGATAATTTTGTCAGGCTCTGGCAATGCTCGACCGCATGGACCGCAAGATCCTCGACATCCTGCAGCAGGACTGCACGCTGCCGGTGGCCGAGATCGGCAAGCTGATCGGCCTGTCCACCACGCCATGCTGGCGCCGCATCCAGAAGCTCGAAGAGCAGGGGGTGATCGAGCGCCGCGTGGCGTTGCTCGATCCGAAGAAGGTCAATGTCGGGGTGACGGTGTTCGTGTCGATCACTACGAGCCATCACACCAAGGAGTGGCTTGAGCGGTTTCATGCGGCGCTCAACGACTTCCCCGAGGTGGTCGAGTTCTACCGCATGAGCGGCAAGGTGGACTATTTGCTGCGTGTCGTGGTGCCGGACATCGACCGCTACGATGCGTTCTACAAGCGGCTGATCTCGAAGATCGAGCTATCCGACGTGAGTTCGGCGTTCGCCATGGAGCAGATCAAGTTCACCACTGCGCTGCCGCTCGAATACGCCGCCGAAGACAAGCGCGCTTAAGGGCGCTATTTCCGCTCGAGCCGCGCGATCAGGCTCGACGTGTCCCAGCGCCTTCCGCCCATCTCCTGCACGTCCGCATAGAACTCATCGACAAGCGCGGTCACCGGCAGGCTCGCGCCGTTGCGGCGCGCTTCGTCGAAGCAAATGGCGAAGTCCTTTCGTACCCAGTCGACGGCAAAGCCGAAATCGAACTTGCCCTCGATCATGGTCTGCCAGCGATTGTCCATCTGCCAGGACTGGGCGGCGCCTTTTGAGATGGTGGTGATGACCTTCTCGACGTCGAGGCCCGCGCGCGTCGCGAAATGAAGCGCTTCGGCGAGGCCTTCGATCAGCCCGGCGATGCAGATCTGATTGACCATCTTGGTGAGCTGGCCTGAGCCCGCCAGCCCGATGAGATTGACCGCGCGCGCATAGGTCTCAATCACGGGCTTGGCCTTGGCGAAATCGGCCTCGCCGCCGCCCACCATGACCGTGAGCGTGCCGCCCTCGGCGCCCGACTGGCCGCCGGACACGGGCGCATCGAGGGCGCCGGCACCGCGCTCGCCGGCCGCCCCATGCAGCTCCCGGGCGATGGTGGCGGAGGCGGTGGTGTGATCGACGAAGACGGCACTGGCTTTAAGCGTGTGGAACGCGCCCTCCGGTCCCAGTGTCACCGCGCGGAGATCGTCGTCGTTGCCGACGCAGGTGAACACGAAATCGGCGCCGTCGGCGGCCTCGGCGGGTGTCGCGGCGATCGTCCCGCCGAACTCAGCGACCCAACGGTCCGCCTTCTTGCGCGTGCGGTTGAAGACGGTGACATCGTGATGGCCGCGGGCTTTGAGATGGCCGGCGAGGGGATAGCCCATCACGCCGAGCCCGATCCAAGCGACTTTGCTCATGCGTCCGCTCCGTGCTCCTCATGGTCTTGCTGCGCGGGGCACGACCATAAATGAAATGGCCGGGACGAGCCCGGCCATTTGCAATCTCAAGTCCGAGGCGAAACCGATCAGGCGATCGGCGTCTCCGGGAAGGCTAGCTGCTCGCGCGCCCGCCACTCGTCGGTCACGTAATTGATGATGAGCGACACACGCACGCCCGGAATCTGCCGCTTCTCGAAGCCGTGGAATGTATTGTCTGCGGGCACGAAGACCATCGCCGCGTTTGACGCGAAAGGCGACCGGCCCACATGCTTCTTGTCGGCGTCGTAGATGTCGGTGCCGAGATTTTCATGACCCTCTTCCGTCGAGAGGTAGAGCAGCATGGTGAAGGACTTCACGCCGAGATCGCTATGGGGCTCAAGCCAGAAGCCGTCGGTATCCTGCGCAAACTCGATGCGGAGATAGGTGCCCTCGAGATCGGTGCCGAATTCCTTCTCGATCAAACCGGTGACGCGCTCGTCCTGGAACGCATCGGCCACGGCCTCGCAGACGTGGAAGGCCTTCCGGTTCTCGGCGTCGAAGTACCTGCGGGTTTTGTTGTGCAGCTCTCGCTTTCCCGACACGCCTTCGAGCAATGGCGCGGGGAAGGGGAGGGCAAGAATGTCCTCGATGGTGTCGGCGGGGAAGCAGCCCCGCAACACCCAATGGGGATAGGGCTGATCTGAGCGATCGCCGTTTGCAACGCTTTGCGCGAACGTCCGGACGACATCCTCCGCCGAACTCTTCGCCACCTCAGCGCCTGAGTGCTTTACCGCCACGCTTTCCCTCATGGTGTAGGTCAACTCCCTCGAAACAGTGAAAAAATGCTGGTTTATCCAGCGCCCAGGCAGACCCATCCCAAAGCTCAAATAGCACCTCGGCCCCTAGCGGCGCAAATGCCAAGGGATGCCCCGTCCGGATAGGCCGGCGAGGGTCTTGGCCTAAATCAGCCAGGGCGCCATGCCTTGACGGGGGTCAATTCGGGGCCGGCGGTCAGTTGACGCTCACCCAGCGGATTTCGCCGGGCTCCAGCGGCTCCTCGCCGACGGCGACCTGATCGGAGCGCAGGCATTTGGCGAGAAGTTCGAGCAGGGAAGCGTGCAGCTCACGCTCTGCCTCAAGTTGCGGTGGGTTTTCGGCGAGGAACGCCAGGATCTCCCCATAGTCGGGCATTGGAACCCCCGTATTTCCCCAGCGAGACGAGGGTGGGGGAGGCGTGTGTCAAAACTTAGGCTCGCTCTAAAGAGCATCGGAACCCGGGACAGCGGTCTGAGCGGCTCCTACGCGCCGAGGCGATAGCGTCCGATGAGGCGCATGGGCATGCGGCCGCCGGTATCGCCGAACAAGGAGAGGCCGTCCACGGTGACGCCTTCGGCGCAGATGTCGCCGATCACCGGCCACAGGGCCTGAGACACGCGCTCCAAATGGGCCGCATCGAGCGGGCCGGTGAGCGTGATCGAGAAGCGGTACTCGCTCATCACGTGAGGATGGCCGAAGCTCCTCAACAGGAGGCGCTGATAGACGCTGAGATGGCGATGGTCCTCACCATCGTCGTCGGGCTCGGCCGCGAAATCCTCGAAGGCGCTGACGCATTGGGTGGCGAGCCAATCGAGCGCGGGCTTCGGCTCGACGGGACGCAACACGAGATAGCGGCCGGAACGGGCGAGCGCCAGCGGCCCGGTCTCCACGGCCTTGCGGCGTGCGGCGAAGCTGATGAGCCGGGACTTCAATGCGTCGAGCACGACGTCGTCGCGGAGGGCGAACGGCGCCCGGAACAGCGCATGCAGGCCGGTGTAGCGGCCGGGCATGGCCGAGATCTTGGCGACGCCGGATCCGGGGAGCCCCGAGGTCGAGAAGGCCTGCAAGGTGGCGCCATCGTTGG
>Ga0307379_10010746_pt1 | contig 12094 bp, 16 predicted proteins | sample UN2MG_FD_202237 | JGI IMG/M metagenome (GOLD analysis project Ga0307379, IMG submission 202237) | Soil microbial communities from Risofladan, Vaasa, Finland - UN-2 | ecosystem: Environmental > Terrestrial > Soil > Coastal area > Acid sulfate soil | place: Finland: Risofladan, Vaasa | collected... | reverse complement strand
GTAGATCAATACCAATTAACTGGTCTCCAGTTCCCCCTGCTTCGGTTAGTCCTATACCAGCAATACCTATTTGACTCGTATCGTCTGTAATGGCTGTTAAACCTGCCCCCAAAACTCCTATCACAGTAGTATCGGCGAGAATTAACTTTACGGTTGCCAGTGTACCGCCTGCACGTTCAATACTGAAAGCTCCAATAAAGGCTTCAATAGTTCCAGCATCAATAACTGTACCAACTATCCTAACCTGATATTCCGAACCCGTGGTAAAGAAAACATCTTGACTTGTGTCTATAACACATAGATGACTACCTGTGATACCATCGAAATTCAAGGCTAAATCAACTGTAGCATCTGCGGCATGTTGGGCAACATTTCCGTCCTTATAAATCCAGACATCAGTATCCGCAAGTTCAGTAATGGTACATGATGCACTCGGGTCGTCACTTGTGAAAGTATTGAATGGTATGATAACTGTATCATCTTCTGCAAAATCTCCATAATAAGGTACTGCCATTATATTGGTCCTCCAAATGGTCCTACAAATGGCCCGTAAAATATTGAGGTTGGTGCAACTGCCCCTCCAACCGCCTCTTCATCCCGCTCGACAATCCCGCCAGTGTCGTATTCAACGCCACCGTCAGTTTCTATCCAGCCATCAATGTCTTGTTCATCTACCATTATGGATTTGAACTCTCCGGGTCTATGTAAATAGGATCGGCCTCTGCGTCATAAGTGCTGACCAGAATTTCACAATAAATCTTGCTACCACTGACATCCACGACCACGCTATCACATTGCAGATAGTCCCAATCATCTGCTGCATCTAAAGGCCCTCCAGCATCAGGGTCGGCAGGAACGGCAATATCTATCTCATCAGAATATATCCAGGGCATTGACACATATTCGGTAGTTGCATCTCCGTAACTTCCTGCTTCTGCCCTGCATCTCATACAGATATCATCGGAGAAGGTGGTATCGTTCAGAACACCCCCTGAATCATTGTATATCCAAACCTTGACATTATAAGTTCCAGCATCATAGGTCTTTCGGGATTCCCAAACTTTGTATTTATAATTAATATCTTTAAATGCATAATAAGAATCTGTATCAGGGGTTAATTCTATAACATTATCACTTAACTTTTTATTTGGTGTTGCACCTAAAACGGCTGCCAATTCAATAGTCATTGAATCACAAAAATATTCTTTATAGGCTCCTAAAACTTTGTTATGATTAACAGACCTAAGTTTTGTTATATTTCCATTAGAAGTGTTAATTAACACTTCACCATTAGTACCGCCAAGCTTTAAATCCCTAGCTGGAACAATATGTGTTCGAGGGCCAAAACTAATATCTACGCTTGTATTTGCCTGCTCAACCCCGATATTAAGATTTTCTAATTCAACAGCAGATCCGATGACACTTAATCCATATACTCCCATGCCGTAAATTGCTGAATTACTAATGACCGCTCCACCACGATCGATAAGGACTTCAACATGATTATTTGATCCACCGAATCCAGTAAAAATGCAGCGATTAAAATTGGGCATAGCTTGTGCCACCTTGACTACATAATCATTTTGGGTACTTTGTTTAAATAGGCACCCATTAAATACTATACCTATACCATTATATACTCTAATAATCCCCTCACCATCCGTAGAATCTTTAAACTCTAAATTATAAAGGCACAAAAAACTAACATAAGAAAACGAAACTTGGAAATCTCCGTCGTTAAAATCAATAATCGGTAAATCATCAGGATCAGCATCCCAGTTATCAGGATCAGCAGGTTTTACCACACCACGTGGCAATTCATCTGCTTTAATTGATGCAGCGCCATTAAGTAAAGTTACAGTTGTTCCTGCGTATGGTCTGTCTATCGTGAGAGTGTTTGCATCGGTAACAAGAGTAATAAGATAATCAAATCCATCAGGGCCATTTACCCATCTTCCACAAACAGTTCCCCATGTCATTGAAGCAGGTAGGATAATATCGACTGTGGTAGATCCATTCGTCCATGTTGCTGATGTAATGGGTAGTGCATCACGAGGCCAGCCAATCCAAACAATAGGGGCCACAGCAGACCCACTACTAAAAGTAATATCTGCAACCTGCGCCGTAGCCGAGCCAGACGTCCTCCTTATCCAACATGTACCACCTACACCTATTGAAGCTTTCGCTTGAGCAAATGTCTTAAAGGCATCATCTGCACCACCATCATCTTGCCCGGTTGTGCCATCCCCACCATCATTTACCATCTCTAAAGAAAGGAAAAAGTCTGTTGCCAGCGCAGGAGAAGCCAAAAACAGCAACCCAATTAATATAAAAAATATCTTACGGAACATAATTATCGACTCCTTACATATTGGGCAAATAAAAAGGGACAGTCTAAGTGGTCTGAGCACCCAGACTGCCCCAATTTATTTCTTACGTCACCACAACTTATGCCTAAGTTATGGCGAACCCAATAATCTATTTCACTTTTTAATGTGTATAGCTATAAATCTCCACATTTTTCAATAATACTGGCTCTTCACTTCTTTTAACCCACAACCTATCACCAGGCTTAAATGTCACTGGTGAATTGTTAAATTGTTCCAGACTTGTAAAGTAATGATTATCTCTGTACTCAACTGTTTTTTCACCCGAAAGAAGAAAACCTCCAAGAATAAAACCCCAAAGAAATATCCAACCACATACTAACAACCATTGAAAACTCTCAGACAATTTTCGCATTTTTATCTCCTTGCATTAAGTTAAAGGTTAATAATTATCTACTCCTTCAAACAGATGATTAATAACATAGGTCTTGAACTTATCCCAATCAACGGTATCATGTATTTCTTCTTCAATTTTATCCTGCATACGTTTCAAAAGGGCTAACCCTTTCCAGGGTGCATCAGGGTATGTAGTGTCATACCAAGTAGTTGCCTGGGTTACGGTTAGGCCTGGATTATTTCGAACAGCCTTTATAAGCAGAACCAATATTTCCTTTGAGTTCTCACCCAGGTCAAAACTATTCAGTCGTGACCAAGCGACTTCAAGTTGCCATTTCTTTCTGGCAAGCTGCTCTGAACCATCACCTATTACCCTTGAGAATGTGACATTTATATTTTCTTTTGTTATCTGTCTGATGAACTCTACAATCACATTGCCGTTCGGTTTAGTTTTTACGATTCTGTGATCCCAGGTTCCGGCGGCAAAGGCTATTCCACACATAAAGAAAAACGCAACTACTGCTAACAATAATGATTTTCTCATTTTACTTACCTTCGTTTCCAAAAATTTGTCTTCTTTCCTTAGCTAATATTCGATAGTCAATAGTCAATAGTCAATTACAGAGGCTTCGCCCCCGCATTAGGACCCTGATATTCGCTAAGCCGCTGCATGGTCGAGATCACGCCTTCCCATATCACCGAAAACAGTTTTTGCTTGAACTGGTGTACCCTTGATTTTGAGCCCCTGAGCAGGCGTTCGGCCGTGCCGTATTTCATGTCCTTATGGATATAGGTCGGGAGATCCGGATCCGGATAGGTCTGGGGGCGCTCCCATTTTTCAGGCGCCCGCACATAAGTGACATAGGCATTACCGTACAGGCTGATCAACTCCCGGATGATCCCACCACTGCCGGAGCGGGAAAAGGGGATCCCGCTTACAGTTCTCAAGGCCAGGTTGGCATCGAATGGGAGTGCGCCGCCGTCCTCATCCACGATGCGCCGCAAAAGCCCATGATCGGAATCTCTGGTGAAGGAACTCCCGTCCTGGCCCGGGGTGGGAATAAACCCGATCTGGTTGGGCGCCAGGGTATGGTCCCTGTAGAATCCCGCGGGTTCGCCTTCGCTTGACCGGGCCAATGCCTCGTAATCCCTTTCCGCAATGGACGTTGGCACAAGGATCGTGCCGGTCCGGTTGTTTACCCCCACGCGCAGGATCCGGATGCATTCAGGTGGCAGATCATAGACCTGCACGTCCTCTTGGAGGAAGATCACCCTGCTGTCTTTTAATACCCCGGTCCTCCGGACCATCTCCAGGAGCATGTCCTGGGTGCACCGCCTGGCCTCACTCCAGGTAAAGACCCAGCCGTCGCTGCCACTCGACTGGTAGTCGTTACACAACCTGAGGGCGTCATCTATGACCTGGAGGAGTGTCCGGGCATAGGGACTGGCCATCAGCAGACCTCATTTACTTCCCATTCGGTGATCTCCCGTTTTAAGGCGATCTTTCGTAACCGGTTGTAGTTTTTTTCATCGATCCACCCGAACAGCTCAAACGGATACCGCGGCGAGTAGTCCACCGTTTTTCGCCTCCGTATCTGCTGGGTGGATCCGGATCCGTCGTCTTCTTCCGTGATAGGTTCGAGGGCGTTTCTGAGCGCATGGACAAATTTGGCTTTTACCGGGATATAGGATCCGCGTTTCATCCGGATGGTCTCACCCGTTACTCGGACCGGGACCAGGGTGGAATCCTGTTTGCTGCGTTTCCCGCCCATACGGATGATTGCAAAATCTCGTTTAAGTTTTACCTCTTCGGTTGTTTCCTCGGCCTTTATGTCCGCTTTCAATGCTGTGTTTGTTTGTGCCATTTGTTCCTCCGGTTCTAATGATTGACTATTTTCGATTGACTATTGACTATTGGTGGAACGCTACGCTTCTACCTTAAAAAATCCCTGGATTAAAGCGTAGCGTTCCTTAACTTTAGTCACTTTAGTCACTTTAGTTCACTTCACACTTCTTTCCCTACCTCACCGCCATCCAGGCGAGCTGCTCACCATTAACATTTATATCAGCATGCGCACCAATGATAAAGCCCGGCGGCGTCTTGACCTTGGCGCCGTGCCTTGGGTTATCGCCCACCAGGCTGTCGCCGATACACTTATACGCGTCATCCGTGGTTGCGGTTCGCTGGTAATGCCCGTCCACATAGACCTCGGCCTTGGAGGTCAAAGAGGTTAGGTTATCCACCCACCCATTTCCGCCGTCATCGTCGTATACGATTTCATCTCCGCCCGCATAGGCGGCAATACCGTCGGCCGCCGCGACCGTGCGGGACATTGCAGCCTGAGTGATCCCTTTGGTTATAATACCTTCGTCCATCTGGGTGATCAGGGCCATCTGGCGGTGCCATTCAATAGCAGGCTCCAGGTTACCGGCGTCCTCCATGTTCCACACCTTTACAAAATTTGGGATAAACCCCAGGCATACGTTGATGGCCGCGCCGGTGCCGTCGCATGTGCCGTGTACAATTTCAGGTAAATTCATGATATGTTCCTCCAGTATTTTATTATGTTAACTGTTTTCCGTTAATCCCGATTTAATCGGGATTAACGGTTACCGTTCCTTAACTCGGATTCTCCGAGCATGCCACCTCGCCACGATCCATGAGCTCATCGTTAAGGATGAGGCCCGAATGCCAGAACTTCCAGCCCAGGGTTCCTCTCTGGCCCAGGGGATCACCGCCCCGTGGCTTGGGGTTGACCACATTAATGGACCCGGAATTGACCCCGCGAAGGGGAACGGTGGCCCAGGCGTCAGGCGCCAGGATAATCATCGGGTACACGTCGGCGGATGTCCCTGTTGTGGATATCATGGATCCGGCGGCCCCACCGCCATCGGCCCATGGTCCGAACATGGTGGTCGCAAGAAAACGGATATTTTCCGCTGCACCCACCTCCCGATCCAGGGCCTTACTCGGATCCGGGTAATTCTGCACCTGGGTAAAACCGGCCACGTTCTTGAGATCCGCCTCGCAGTCCGTATGACACAGGCCAAAGAACGCCGGTCCCACGGGCGTTGTATCATAATTGGGCTCGCCCGAAAGGATCTCCATATAGTATTCCGCATCCGCGCCCCGCAGCGTCCGGACTATCTTTCTGAAAAACCCCCTTGCCGGGAAGGTATTGACATCGGTCCGTGCGGTGCCGTTGGCGTAACTTACAGAGCTTCCGCCCTTTAATACTTCGATATTAAGGGCCTCCCGGCTTTCTCTCATCTGTCTGGCCTGTAACGACCGGAATTCGGCCAGGATCGGGTCTTCGTGCGTATCCTGGATCACGTCCGTAATACCGATCCAGTCACCGAATTGCTCCAGCGTGCATTCCACATCCACATAAGTAGGTTTGCTCGCCGGTGGAGTGACCCCTTCCTGCAGGGGCGCAGTGGCCACGCTTAAAGCTAAGTACCGCCTGAAGACCAGGGTTCTGCCCTTGCCTTTTGGCATGGGTTTTGTCTGGGCGGTCCGCTCGGTCACAAGACCGGGGGTGACACGCGCCAGGAGTTTCCCGTATGCCTGGAAATTGGTTCTCGGTGAGATATCACCGTATAATGTGTATTCTGTTGCCATATTTAGTCCTCCGTTTGAAGGCATAGGGGGGCATAGGGTGAATAATATTAACCTATGCCCATGCGTCATGACCTATGCCGTTTTTATTTTTTAGAGTTTGCACCCTGGGAAAAAAGCTCCTCGGGTGTTTTTTCATCATCGCCTTTCGGTTTTTTACCGATGGTCTGTGCGCCGCCTTCAGGCGCAGCGGCTGCTATGTCCTTAATATCCTGGGCCTTTAACCCTTGATCTTTGTCATGGGCGCTGGCCGCGGCACTGGCCGTTTCCTTTTTAAACCGGGTCAAAAGATCGATCGCCCTGGCCGGATCATTAATCTCATCAAGGGTGGGATTGATCTTGCGCTCGTTTTCAAACCAGGTCTTATACCGTGCATTTGCCATGACCTGGTAGGCGTCCGAATGCCCGGGGATCCACTCCCCGGTCTGGCTTACCACACCGACTACCACGGCCCGTTCGAAATTGTTCTGGCCGATAGTATCCTGAAGACCTGAGACGGTTTTCTGAACGTCGGCAGGATCCAGGTTCCCAAACTGTTTTTTGACCAGTTTCCCCGCCTCATACAGAATCGCGTTTTTGGCCTCGGGATAGTCCGCATAAAACCCCTTGACTTCATCGGGGACCTCATCGGTTGCAGGCGGTTCATCCCCTGCTTTTTTTGCAGGGGCCGGTTTCGGGGTCTCTAATGCCTTGACCCGCTCGCTCAGTCCTGTGGCCCAGGTCTTGGTGTCTATAAGGGCTTTTTCCAGGGCCTCGTATGTGGGTTTTTTGCCGGGCTTTTCATCATCGCTAATCCCTGGTTTAACAGGGGGCTTTTCGTCGCCGGCTTTTTCGTCGCCGGCTTTTTCGTCGCCGGCTTTTTCGTCGCCAGGCTTTTCGTCACTGGCTTTTTCGTCGCCGGCTTTTTCGTCGCCAGGCTTTTCGTCACCGGCCTTGTCGTCGCTAATCTCTGACGTATCAGAGGGCGTGGGTGTTTCGCCGGTGCCTTCCAGAAAGGCGGCCTCTGCCTCTTCATCGGTTAAAGGGTTATCTTCGATTTCTGTCTCTTTTTTTTCTTCTTTTAGTGCCATAGGGTTTCTCCTTCGGTAATCCATCCGCACTGGGCAGGCCCGTTAATATGCTATGTCGGGTAATCTGCCGTCGTCGAACAGGCCGGGAACGGGGTTAAGTAAATAAATTTCCAAATCAACCAGCCAAATAATCGCCACTAAGGCCATTATGGTAAAACCATGAATTATTGCGGCTATCCTACGCCTCATTGTAGTCCGCACTCCCAGGACGTCAGATACGTCGCTTCCGCAAAATCCCCAGCGTGAATAAAATAAAAAAACGGCACAACCGTATCTCCATCATCCCAGGTAAAGGCGGCTGTGACCGTCGGTGCTGCGCCGTCTATCTGGTAAGTGACAATACCGTCGACATTCACAAACACCTCCAGGGTATGGCTTGCCAAATCTGCCCAGTCATCGGTGGTGTCGGTGGTTGTGGTTGCGTCGTTGTCATCGATGGTCTCAATAGTTATATTACCCGAGATCACGTTTAAGGCGGCCATATTGTTGTAATCGTCGATAGCGGCCTGATACGCCTCAGCGGTCCGAAAACCCACGGCGCAATCATCCGTGCCGGTGACATCGGTAAGGTAAAACGTCGCCTTGAAATAAAACGCATCCGTGCCGATCACGAACGCGGATCTTGCCCGGGCCGTAATCCCCTGGCTGATCTCCACGCCGTCATCTGCGTTCGCCACGTCCATGGCTATATTCAGTCCGAGCGCAGCCAGGCTGGGAGCCAAAATGGTCTGGGTTCCGAGGATATGATACTCGAAGATATTATCCTCAAATGCCATCACATTTTCGTCTCCGGCCGTGCCTGTGGCCGCTCCGCCCGCGATCTTTGCCGTGACCGGGTTGGTCTCGAATTCCTCCAGGGTAAAGCGGCGATCCAGATACGATTGCTTTACCTGATCCGCCGGTAACTGGCATACACCGCCTGTAACTTTAATACCCTTTTCAAAGGTCCAGGGGGCCGTGATAATTTCATCTGTCCGTGGTGATAAAGCCAGCAGGCTAAATAATGCGACTACCGCTACAATAATCCCTATCCATGTTTTTTTACTAAATTTCTTCATGCGTCTGATCCTCCGTCTGTTTTTTATTTTCACTCAATTGTGTTCCTAACTTCCCGGGCATCTCCCGTAGGTCGGTTGCAATCGCTTTGATACCTTTATAGTATCCATTGACCTCGGGAGTTTGACCTAATTTATTCAGCTTCTTATCCGCAGCCTCCCATATGCGTTTTAAGAGGGTATCTAAATATGACCAGTTGCTGTCCCTCATAAGCACGGCCAGGCGTTCGCCTTCATCTTCGTCCAGGGCCGGGCCGGATGGAAAATCGGTCATGGTTGTTCTCCCTGTGGCGCCATGAGCTGTGGCCGCATCTGTGGCAGTTGTCTGGCAAGTTTTTCGGCTTCGTCATCAACTTCTTTATCCGTCGGATAAAAATTATCCGGGTCCAGATCATAGGCCCGGGCCGCTTCGCGCAAAAAACGTAAGACCTTTGTAAATTGGGCCGTATATTCACTCGACAGGGACAATTTCATGAGCTCCATGATGTTTTGTCCCCGCTCCGCCTTTTCCAGATAACTTTCCCATCCCTTGGCCCTGGGCGTGTAATCGCCCTTGATCTCTTCCCTCGGGTTGGTGAGCATATGCCAGTGATAAAATCCGGTGACCAGTGGGGTGATATGGCCCTCATCGTGGTTGCTTACCGTGCCGCCGATCATCTTATTTCCGGATTCGGTAACCTTGCTGATCTCATATGCAGTCGTACGGGCCTCCATCTTCTGGCCCTCAAGTGTGCGGGCGAGTCCTGATTCATCGTCCGCAAACTGGCGGAAAAATTCGATCAACTTGGGAGTGTTGCCCGTGATATCCGGGGGACTGTGGAATCCTAAAGCCTTATGCACATCATCCACATTCTCGTTGGTCTCAAAGGCCTTTCCAGGATACAGGCTCTTATTCTGTCCCGGTGCCATGTTTCTGGGGTTCCACCACATCAGGAGATTGCTGGCCAGGGCTTTATTGTCCAGCATGGTGCGTGTCAGGCCGTTCACTATCATCTGGCTGTCTTCAATGTTTTCCGGAAGCCCCACGCCGCCTGCCTCGTGTGGAAGCCGCTCCCATTCGGCCTTGTAGATGTTTCTATACGGCAGGGGATTGATCCTTGGCGCCCAGATGACCAGGGGCGTTTTGCCCTTGGCCACGATGCACTGGATCTCTGCCTCTGCGCCATCCAGCCGGCTGAGATCCCCGGCGCTCTCTCCGTCATATTTTTTCAGATATTTTATGGGCACCCGGCCCATGAATGTATACACAGGTATGACCCGTTTGCGTTTATTGTATTGTTCCCGGACCGGGCCCTGGGAGTCGTCCTCCTCTGCGCTGGCTTCATCCATGCTCTTAAATTGATCGGCGATCTGTCCAATGGCGGTCTTGTCATAACCCGGGCGTTCCGCGAGAGATATAAAACGGCCCTTACTCATCATCTCGCGGACAATAACGCCCTGGCCTTTTTGATGATCCGGGGTTTCCAGATCCCAGAACACGCTCCAGACACCGGGGTTTTCCACGGTAGGCCGCCACACGGCTTTTCGCCGCAGGTTGTGCCTGCCGTATTGCTGAAGGATCTCCGGGCTGTAATCCATGCCCTGGGATCCGGGGACGCCAAAATCGACGGTTACATACGGGGTGGATCGATAGAGCGGCCCCCATAACCACGAGTGCCCGTAAAGGGCCATTTCGAGTATGGCCATGGTGGTCTGGGTGGACGCCCTGCACTGGGTGAAATCATCCTGGATCTGCTTTTTCATAAGCTCGCAGCGCAGGGCTGCGGTCTCAGGATACAGATGCACGCCGGGGGCCAGCTCTGGGATAGGGGTGGGCGATATATCCCAGCGGATATCATTTCCCCGCAGGCAGATGGCCCTTACCTGGTTGTACCCTGCAACGACCTTCTGCTTTGTCAACCGCACAAACACCTTGCTCCGCCAGTCTTTCCCCTCCGTAGCCTTCCATCGCTTCAGGGCGGCGGAATCGTACCTACCGCGAAAGGCATCATAGCCACGGCGCCAGGTTTGCTCATAGAGCTGGCTGCGCTCGTCTTTAAACCACGTAAACAGGTCATCCGCTATGAATTCTGCCAGTTTGTCTTCGTCGCTCATGGTACTGCCCGTTCTCTTTCCTTTGTCCAAAATTCGATCATGTAATCCGTCAGTTCTTCCCTGTCTTTCCGGCTCAGTTGGTAGTGATCATAGGGGATGACCTGCATGCCCGATTGATCCGGGTTGATGGGGTTATCCTTCCATGCGACCTGAACGCCGGCCCAGGAGGGGACCTGGTAGCCGCTTGAAAACGTGATGAAATCATCATCGATTTTGATCATGGTGTCTCTCCTAATGAATAAATAAATGCCGTTTCTTCCAGAGCTGCTCGATCTTGCGATGCCGGATCTGGGTGTCCTTGCCAACCATTTTAAACGTTAAGCGATGCACGCGCACAATGGGCTCACCACGCCAGGTGTAATCCATATAGCTTCGGTGATCATAGGTCAAAAGGGCCAGGTCGGTGTCCATGGCCTTTAGTATTTCGGGACTTCCCGGATCCTTCCCGGTGATCTCGCGGACGGCATGATACACGATGCCGTAAATCATCTTTTCATGTTCGACCGCCAGGTCATCCTCCATGCGAGGACCTTGATTGAAAATTTGCATCAAAGACTACCTCCAGTCCTTTTTTCGCCCTTGTAATAATAAGAGAATCAAATTCGATAATCCCGTGCCCCGGAATTCATAAGGGCCTATATCATGGACGCCTTGCGGTGTTGGCCTGCCGTTGAGGTCTGTATCCGGACCGGTGTCATATCCTACATCACAAAAGGCAGATCCTCGAACCAGGTTGAAGTCAGCACCGGTATAGTCCTTGAAAATTGATGCCGCGCTTATCTCAAACAGGCAGTCAGTAAAAGTCAAATCATCAAGCGCATTCTTCGCCTCGATCACCGCCTCTGAATCTATAAAAGCACAGTTATAGAACACTACTGGTTCATCTGCGGCCAGACCTGTTAAAACAATCGTGGTTACCCACGTGTTGTAAACGTCAACTGATTCGGCTAAATCCAATGTCCCCCGGATAGAACAATCATTTATCACGCAGCCTGTAGCGCCTTCAGGGACTTGTACAGTTTCACCTTCTGAAATAAGCATGTACTTGAATATGTTGCCTATACCAAGCACTGTCGGCTCACCTTCTGTAGATTCCTTTATAATAGTGTTACCGACCGCATCGGACTCTTTCAATATCGCGTCACCAACACCGTCTGATTCTTTTAGTATGGCTATAGATGACCAGGCAGAAGTTGAAAACAAAAGGATCAATAACACTACTAAGATTAACTTTTTCATTATTACTCCTTAGTCAGTGGCATCAGTATCAACCCATGCGCCTCTTATGGTATCCAGAGACCATCGCCAGGAAGCATCGGCTATTTGCATTCTTGTAGCTGATATCTTACTTCCAACTACAATCGGAGAATCCACACAGTCATCAGCAGCAAGCACAGTCCCATCAAGGTCAAATGCTTCGCCAGCAGGTGGGTTAATTTCTATGATATAAGCCTCTTCAATAATAAAGATAACCTGAATAGGATAGCTCACAGCAGGCAGCACCAAGTCATTTTCGGCGGCGTCTTCGCCCTG
>Ga0307379_10010745_pt1 | contig 12095 bp, 18 predicted proteins | sample UN2MG_FD_202237 | JGI IMG/M metagenome (GOLD analysis project Ga0307379, IMG submission 202237) | Soil microbial communities from Risofladan, Vaasa, Finland - UN-2 | ecosystem: Environmental > Terrestrial > Soil > Coastal area > Acid sulfate soil | place: Finland: Risofladan, Vaasa | collected... | reverse complement strand
GTTTAAGAGAAATTTATCCTGAAGAAATAAAGGAATTTCCTGAAACAGAGCTAAGACTATTTTAAAATTAAAAGGGGGTTAAATAATAATGCCAAAATATAAATGTTTGGAATGCCTGGATTGCCGGGAGCTTTTTTACGGTTGGAGTATAAATGATCGATGTCAACGTTGCGGTGGTGAACTCCGGGAAGCTGATGATGATAAAAAATATCCTGATAATAGAAAATATCGAAAAGTAGAAGGATATTACAAAGAGGACCCTGAAAATTCTTTATCTAAACTACTCAGGTCAGATATTTAGGCTATCCCGGGGCTATTTTAAGGGGTATACGCAATATCATAAGCGAAGGAGAATGAAAGCTTACCAGGGGGCTAATAGGTGGCTAAAATAGGCTTTTTAAATAAAATAAGAAAAGAGGCGATAGAATGAAAATAGACGAAATTAAAGCCGGTGAAATTTTTTGTATAGGTGGAACTAAAACTTATCCTAAATTAAAACTTAATGTTGGCTGTGTAGATATGCGAGATCATATATCCCAAAAATGTAGAGAAGCACGCACAATAAATTTTGATTGTGAATTGATGACTGAAAAAGAGATCGAAATAGAATTTAGGAAATTTGGAATGACTATAAATGATGTAAAAAATCTTAAAAAAGAGTTAAGCGTAAGATTCAATTAAAAAATATAATCCCGGTGGTCCGGCTTTCTCTCTCCAGAGTTCTCCGGACCGCTGATCCCTGCTCTCCGGTCTTAGTATTTCTACCTGGGGGGCAGGGTTACATTTTAAAAATTTAGGGCGGTGATCATAAAAAAATGAGGCTAAATTTAAAGGGTCTAGAAGAAACTAAAATCTATTACGAGCAAGAATTAAAAGATGAGGGACTAGCCGGGAGAGAAAGAAATTCATATCTAAAGGCTTTAAAACTTATTGAGGGATTTATTGAAAGAGAAAAAGAAGCTGGAAAAAAAGGAAAGGATAAAAATCTTTTTTTGAATCCTGACGGTGGCCTTGATCTAATTGAAAGATTCCCGGGAATAGATTATATGCCTTATGAGAAGAAGGTTAAAAAATCTAATAAAATAAGGTGGAGATTATAAGGAAATGGGTAAATTAGTAAGCGGTCTTTATCGGTTGGCCAGGGTGGCCAATGATGTTTCAAAGGTGGCCTCAGGTGATCCTAAAAAGATTATCCGGAGAGCTAAAAATAAGTATATAGGAAAAAAGCTGATCAGAAAAATTTGGTAGTTTAAAAAAAAGAGGAGAGGAGAAAGAAAATGGGCGTTTTAGGCGTTTCTTCTTCGAGGCTTATTGCGCTTTCTGTGAGCGTAGTATTAGCGTTCGTTTTATATCTGTTTTTATTGTCATTTAGTAAGAAAAAGAGGGGAACAAAAAAATAAGAAATAGAATCTTAAAGTTGGCGTCAATTGGTATGTTAAAAAAGAGGATTTAGAGGCGTTTTTAGAGGGGGATAAGGTAAAAGGTTAACTAATGTAAGAGAAAGGCAACCAGAGGCAAAATTTTAGCGTTTTAGGGGTATTTAGGCCTATATGAAAGCTTATTCAAAGAAAGTATCTCGGACTCTAATATCCGGTTTAGTTATCCTGGCTCCTGGCCATTGCAGGGTTAATATATTTAATTTGGCTTATTCTGAGTGGGTTATTTAATTAATAAAGGGGGTAGTTAAGAAAATGAAAAGGAAATATTATTTTATAATTTTGTTTTTGGTATTAGTTTTATTTTTTATAAACAATACTCCTGGTAATGCAAAGATGTATAAGATACTAGACGGTGAGGGGAATCTTGTTCGATTAACTAATAACACCATGCTCTCAATCGAAGAAATAGCGGAAGGATATACTGTTTTTCCACCAACCGAAAGAATAGTAGTAGTTACCAAACTAGAAGAAATGGATGAAGCGGCAGCTTATTATTCCGCAAATAAATATTTAGGGCTTAGCGAAAGCGAACAGCTATTCTATGTTGCCGGACTCATAGATATGCTATTTAGCTTTACAAAATTGATAGCACCTGAAAGGTTTGCCGAGATTACTTCGAATACTAAAGGCATAACTTTAGGACAATTTAAATCTGTATTTGATAAATATTTACGAGATCACCCGAACAAATGGCATTATGCCTCGGCTGACCTTTTTTCTCTTGTCATAGCAGAATCTTATTAGAATATTCTATATAAATAACAAGATGAAGATTCAAAATGGAAAAGATAAATCCTAAAGATTTAAGTAAAAATTATAGCGAAGAAAGATGTAACTTTTTAGAAGGAGAACTTGAAAAAATTGAAGCTCAGATTAAAACAGTTACTTATTCGAAAGATGATATAAAAGATCAAGAAAAATTATGGGCATTAAGATTTAAAATTATTTAGGAGATAGGGGAAATTCCTAATAATATTACTTTAATTGAAAAAACATACCAGGAGTCAAATAGTAAAAAATAAAGAAGCTATAAAAGGCGATATTAACTTTCCAGAAGCCTGCAAGATACTAGGGAAAAGTGAAAGAACTTTATCTAGATACATTAAGAAGGGTTTAATCAATCCGGAAAAGGTTAAGAGTGATAGAAGGACGATCAAATATAGATTTAGCCAGGTTGATTTAGAGAATCTAAAGGTACCCGGAAAGAATAAAACAAAGCAGGCCATAAGACAGGGAAGCGAGGTTATTACCCTTCTAAAAGAAACGAAAGTAACGAAAAAAGGGCAAAAAGGACAGGATATCACTAAAAAGGGTTTACGGATCATAACCGATAAAGCCGATAGCCAATGTCCATTGCTAATGGAGATTTATTGGTAGAAGGTTGTTATAAATAACAGAAAATAACAGGAGAAATGCCCGATAATAACGGAAAAAAACGGGAACCGATTAAGCGGTGATAAGCGGTTACGCGATTAAGCGCGGATAAGCGCGTAATAATTGTAATAAAAGGTTACATTTTTAGGTTAACTAAAGTCAACCTTTTAAGGTCCGGGAATGTTGGTAAAAGTTGGTATTTTAGCAAATTAAAACTGCACCAAAATGCTACTACAAAACCTCAACCTTTTAGCCACTTTTTAAAAAGTGAACAAAGTGAACAAAAAAGCAGGTTTTTTATTAACAAATATTAACCTTTCAGGTGGACAAAAGTGGACATTTTCAGGTTAAAAATTTCTTACAAAATATAAAATAGCCTGGTCATATCAGAAGCCTTATAAATATACCTTTTCAAAAGATAATGGAGAAAAATTATAGTGGATTATATCAGACAAATCAGGGGGTAGATCTCCCTTTAATCGTAATAAAAGGTTACATTTTTAGGTTGAGAAAAGTCAAGGTTTTAGGTTGTCATCAAGTTGTCATTAAGTTTACAGTTAATTATCTTTCCAGGCGCTAAAAAATTCCAGTGATATTGCAGTGATCTTTCAGTAATATTTCAGGTATATAAATAAAATTAAATGTCCCTGGAACGTCCCCGGGGCGTCCCTAATTTAGTTAAAAAAAGTTCAGTATAGGGTCAGTATAGATTCAGTAATAACGGAGAAAAATTTCTTATAAAATATAAAATAGCCTGGCTGTATTAAAGCCTTAATTTATAAGAGGTCTTAAGCAATAAGAAAGAAAAATTATAATGCAATATACTGCACTAATTCAGGGGGTAGAGATATCCTCTTTTTTTATCCGGAGAATGATCCTTTTAGTTGGCCACAGGGGAGAACCAAAAATTAAGATTTTAACAATATAAAAAAGTTCAGTGTAGGGTCAGCATAGGTTCAGTAAAAAAAGAAATAAAATACTACACCGGTCCTGCACCGGGATAGCACCAAAAAAGGCTTTTCTCCGGTTTGGTTCCCGGTGGATCAGAAAAAAGCAATTAACCGGTATTTTTACCTTAATTATAAAAAATAGGGCTTCATATATCGCTTTTAAGGGGGGTATGAAAAGGGGTCGCTTATGGATATTACCTTCTATTTTTAGTTATACGCAGGTTGTATGCAAGTTTACAAAAAGGGGAATAGCTTTTTATTATAAAAAATGCTTCCCTATGCTTCAGTAATACCAGGATAAAAAAGACAAAAAGGACAGAATATCGATAAAAAGGGAAGGCGCTTATCTATCACTTAAATAAAACTTCTTTAATTCCTCAGGAATAGCTAAAAAACGAATGTAGGCTATCCTCATTAGCGAATATTTTTATTTTTAAGGCAATGAGAGATGGGGTAGGGTATTATACCTATTTGCTTTTTTTAGCTAAAATACCAGGGCAGAAATTCTGACTGATCTGACTAATAATCGATAAAAAGGAACGGCAGAAAATGAAACAAATGAAACAGAAAAAGAACAAAAAGGGAAGCAAAAATTTCTTACTAAAAACAAAGTTACCCGGTTATATCGAGGCTCTTATAATTCAGGAGTCTTAAAAGATAAAGAAGAAAAATTATGGTGGAATACATTGGACAAAATAGGGGGATCAATGACCGATTAATGGCGAAAATCGTGGAAAAAATAAAAAAAATAAAAAAGTAATAGGTATAGCAACCGAAAAGAAAAACAAACCAACTTGTTCTTATGATTTTTGCTTAATGTATATCCCTAAATGGACTAATGAACTTCAAAAAAAGTCAGAGGATATTCAAAATAAATTTAAAATATTTTTAGATCCATCTATTTGTCATATCAGAGAAGAAGAATATCCTATTCAGGAATAATTTTATGTCATACCAATACAAAAGAAACGCTAAACGATGATGTAATTAATTAAATAATAAATCTTCAGTACTTTCCGGAAAAAATTTGTTATCTGGCCGCCTCTAGATACCACGTTAACATTATCATAATTTGATGATCTTAATAAAAATATTACTGCTTGTCTTCGCCTTCTATATAAAGTCACGCCATTAACTATTTTTAAGCATTGTAAGATATGTGCTGACGCCATTTTGGCGTCTTTTTTATTATAAATCTACAACAGAAAAAAGGTAGAGGATATTTATTCTAAAAGGAAAAAACTATTTATATCTGGAGTAAATTATTAAAAGGCAAAATAATTTGACATTGGCACATCATAGTTATATTATGGGCAGTAGTGAGTAATAAGTATTAATTATTAATGGAGGTATAACTATGAGTAACCAGTTGATTGCCTCTGAGGAAATTCTTTCTACTGAAATAATAAACCATTGGGACCTTGAAAAAGCCTGGAGCATTTTCAATTTTTTAGATATTAGTGAAGGAACCAGAAAAGATTATCAATACCGGATAGGCCATTTCCTTAATTTTATCAGTGGTGAAGGTTTGAATCAGGACAGTTTCCTGGGATATAAGAAGCATTTAAAACTCCGGACCGATTACACAGTTGCAACAAAAAACAAGTATTTGATTACCGCTAAAATCTTTCTAAAAGAATTGAACCGGAGAAGATTATTACCGGTTGATATTACCCAAAATATAAAATCATTTAGCCAGTCTAAAAAACACAAAAAAGAAGGCCTAAACGAACAGGAAATCGAAAAATTAACTTTTGCCTTAAGGGAACTTCCCAACAGCCTTCACAATACCCGGATAAAAGCAATTATCAGCCTGCTGGTATTGCAAGGATTAAGGCAGGTAGAAATAACCCGATTAGATGTAAAAGATGTTGACCTTATAAGAAAGACGGCTTTAGTCGAAGGCAAGGGCAGGGATGATAAAGAAATCATTTATCTGCATCCGGAAACAGTAAGGCAGATCAAACGGTATCTGAAAGCAAATAACCTCAAAGACGGCGCTCTATTTGTCAGCAATAGCAACAACAGCAGAAATGCCAGGATAACTACCAGGGGATTAAGATTGATCATAAAGAAAATATTGGGGGGATTGGAAATTAATAAGGGCGTTCATGGATTCAGGCATTATTTTACTACTACTTTGCTTAAAAATTATCAGGGTAATCTTTTAAGGGTTGCCCAGTATACCAGGCATAGAAGCTTGGAGATGTTACAAGTTTATAATGACAATATTGAGATGGAAAATGATTTGCCGAAATATTATAAAACTTTTAAGGGAGTAAAGTTTTAATTTATTATGAGAGAGATATTTAAGATCATAAAAGAAAATTTTATTTTGTTATTGGGCACAGGATTATTTACCTATAGCTTATTTAGTTTTAATAGTGGGTATTATAAAGGTATAAGATATAAAGATATTTATGAAAGTTTAACCCCCTCTTCCACTATAACTTACCCCATAGCAACTTACTACTACTATGAGCCTACAATTTTAATTTTATTAACCATTGGGGCTATTTTGATAGTGATTGGACTAATAAAAATAAGAACAAAGAAAAATAATAATTAAATTCTACTTCCTATAACTCTAATTACAGGAAGTAGGATTTGCAAATTTTTTACCACTCCGTAAATTTAAATAATATTAAGAAATAATTAAGAAAAGGCGAGGATATTAAAAAAGCAGGTGAATGAAAATGAACAAAAAAGCTACTGAAAAAAACGATGTTCTAACTATAGGAGAATTAGCCGAGGTTTCCGGAACAAGACTAACTACGCTTAAATATTATACTGAGCTTGGAATCTTGCCTTTTAACCAGGCCGAAAAAAGATTAACCCGGAAATACAAAGAAGGAGAAGCATTAGAACGCCTTGAAAAAATTAAGGAATTGAAGGAAAAAAGATTGACTATAAAAGAGATAGTTGAGCATTTTAACAAGTCTATCAAAGAAAGATAAAGCATACATTAACAGGAAGGATCGGTAAATGATTACAAAACATAAAATAATTATAGGCGACTCGAGAAAAATGTCTGAAATAGATGACAGTTCAGTTCATTTAATTGTAACTTCCCCGCCATACTGGCAATTAAAAGATTACGGTTCAAAAAATCAAATAGGGTTTAATGATACTTATGAAGATTATATTAATAATCTTAATTTGGTGTGGAAAGAATGTTACCGGGTTTTACACCCTGGATGTAGAGCAATAATAAATATTGGAGATCAATTTGCCCGCTCTGTATATTATGGAAGATACAAAGTCATTCCTATTAGAACAGAAATTATAAAATTTAATGAAACTATTGGGTTTGATTATATGGGCTCAATCATATGGCAAAAAAAAACTACTATGAATACAACTGGTGGTGCGAGCGTAATGGGCTCTTACCCTTTTCCAAGAAATGGAATAGTTGAGATTGATTATGAGTTTATCCTTATATTTAAAAAACCGGGACAATCTTACAAAGTAACTAAAGAAATCAAAGAAGCTTCAAAATTAACAAATGACGAATGGAAAGAATATTTTTCTGGGCATTGGTATTTTAATGGACAAAGACAGGACAAACACCTTGCTATGTTCCCGGAAGAACTTCCTAAAAGAGCAATTAAAATGTTTACCTTTATCAAAGATACCGTTTTAGACCCCTTTTTAGGAAGTGGAACAACCTCTCTTGCCGCAAAAAATCTTAGCAGAAATTCAATAGGCTATGAAATAAATAAAGACTTTTTACCAGTTATTAAGGACAAAATAGGAGTTAACAAGCCCGCATTATTTGATAATTTAAACCTAAATGTAATTAAACAAAATTTGCCAGAAATTAACTGGGCTCAAGAAATTGAAAAGCTTCCTTATATTTTTAAAGATCCCTTAAAATTTGATAAAAAGATAGACCCAAGAAAACTTAAATTTGGATCAAAAATTAATAAAACGTCTTCCGAAAAAGTAAATTATTATTATATAAAAAATGTCCTTAGCCCTGAAATATTGTTTCTTAGTAATGGTATTACGATCAAATTAATTGGAGTAAAGGAAAATCCAGAGAAAAAATCTGAAGCAATAGAGTTTTTAAAAAAGAAGACAAAAGGACAGAGGCTAATAATGAAATACGATACAGTAAAATATGATAGCAATAATAACCTAATGTGTTACCTCTATCTCGAAAATAAAACGTTTATCAATGCTCACCTTATAAAACACGGTTTGACAAACGTAGATACCTCTGTGGAATATGGATGTAAATTAAAATTTTTAGAATATTTTAAGGAGCAAAAAAATGGCAAAAGAATGGCTATTAAATAGTGTAATGAATCGTTTTCAGTATAATTTTAAGAGAAATGTTGGCGCAGTTTCAGAAGAAATAAGAAAATGCACCCCAAAAAATATAAAAGAATGGGAAGAATATTATTTCAAAAATGTTCGAACTCAAGAACATATAAAGGAGTTAGGAGAAAAATTATATATAAAAATAACGGAAGTGGTCCCTGCAGAAGTTAAAATGATCGCTGTAGAAGATTGTATTAATTATATGTATAACCTGGTAATCAACAGAACCTATGATGGATATACAACAGAAATAAAAACTATTTCTGAACTATTACAAAATATATTATCAGTTAACATCGAACCAGCCCCTGATGAGTGGGACCGTTTATATAATGTTGATTTTTATATTAAAATAAATAGTAAATATATAGGTCTACAAATTAAACCGGTTAGCGGCGTTTCTCATATTCCTCAAATATATAAAGAGCATTCCATTCAAATTGACACTCATAAAAAATTTACGTCTAAATATGGGGGTAAGGTTTTTTATGTTTTCTCACTTAAACAAGGAAATAATAAAATAATACATAATGTTGATGTAATTGACGATATAAAAAAAGAAATTGAAAGTTTGACGTAAAATTAAAATAAAATATAATAAAACAATTTTCTAAAAAATATAAAGAGGAAAAATAATTCTTCTATGCAAATAATCGCTTTAATCAATCAAAAAGGCAGTAGGCAAAACAACTTGCGCCATTAATATAGGAGCGGGCTTAAATAAGCTTAGGAAGCGCGTCTTATCGATAGATTTAAGATCCCGCAGGCACATTTTTGACTTACAGCTTGGGAATACCCGCCCACGAGCTTAAAAATACTGTTTATGAGCTTTTAAAAGGAACTGCAAGTTTAAAAGAAACAATTACCGAAAGAAATGGTCTTAGCCTGGTCCCCTCTTCTCTTAATTTATCCGGAGCCGAGATAGAATTTTCAGGATTGATAGATTAGCCACTACTGAAATTTATCTTAATTTATCTCCGGAAGATTCTATTAGAAAATTTTTAAATAAATGGTAGAGTTCGAATATAAATAGTTAGCCGAAGTGGCTACTAAAACAAGGAGTATTGAATGAATATGAACGAGAAAATCAAAGAAAAGTTCGAAAGGCTTTTGGCAGAAGGAAAGGAAGTTTTTCAGAAATGTGGTTGGACCGGAGAAAACTGGAGTAGGTGGCCATCACCTATTGATTATCTACGGTTTCGTACTGAAAGTTTAAATCTAATTAAGCGAACTTGCGGTGAAGAAAGCGAGCATTATCAGCAACTGAGGCGTCTTGCTGAAGGTAAGAATACATCTGGTAATAGTGTTTATTACCACCAATGTTATGGAGTTTTAGAAGCGGCGTACCGTGACTTCTCAGAAGATTTTCTGTTTGATATGCGGGCTCTGGTGAGAGCAGATCTACTGGGTAGTTTTATAGAACAAGCTGAAACCCTGCTCAATGAAGGATATTATGTTCCAGCCGCGTCTCTCACGGGAGCGGTGCTAGAAGATACACTACGAAAAATGTGTGAGCAGCATAATATATCCTATCCCAAAAAGACTAAAATAGATGTACTCAATATTCTTTTGGCAAAGGCTGGAGTATATAATAAACTCACACAGAAAGAAATTACCGCCAAAGCAGATATTCGTAATAATGCTGATCATGGTAAGTTTAATCAATTTATCGAATCAAACGTTAAGGATATGATCATATGGGTGCAGAAATTTACTAGTGAACATCTTAAATGAAAATCATTGATCACATCGGCTAACGCGGGCTTTACAGCTTACTTCCTCACCCAAATGCTTCGCACTTCATAAAGTGCAAGAATGTTATACACCATAATACTACAAAGAAAGGTTAAAAATGATATAAGTTTACAAAATATAAGTGGCGTTTTTATGCAGACAACAATATTGAGCGATCCGTTGTTGAATTCCTTAGAAAATCAAATTTCGGTGTGCTGTGGATTGCAGAAATACCTAACCTAAGGAAACAACAGGAAGTTATTTTTCATTATTCAAAAGCAAATCGATAAACTTTACCCCGAAATAGAAAAAAATCTTATTAAATTTTAAATATCAAGAATTTCAAAAATATGCTTTACTTGAACCATTATAGATAATATTATTCTCTATAGAAAAGAACACAAAATGTAAACACCACTTGAAAGTAATGTATATAAAGAAACTAAGGAGTTAAAATTGAATAAAACTTTTATTTACCTAGATGAATCCGGAGATTTAGGTTTTAAGAAAGGTTCATCTAAATATTTTGTTATATCTTTTATTGCTATGGATACTAAAACGAATTTAATATTAAAGAGAAAAATAATAAAAGTTAAGAAAAGACATAAAATAGGAAAAAATATAGAGATTAAGGGTAACAAAAGCAATCATTCTCTCCGCACCGATATTTTAAAAGAGATATGTTCTTTACCAATAAAGATTTATTCTATTACGGTTAATAAACAAGGAATAAATAAATTTTTACGTAAAGACACTAATATTTTTTATAACTATATGGTGAATTTGATATTAGTTCCATATATAGAACAATCAAAAATTAGTAATTTGTGCCTGATAGCAGATTTAAGAATTAATAAGGTTTCTAAAGGAATGAGATTTGGGGATTATTTGAAATATAAACTTTTCTTTGAAAATGGCTTATATAAAATAAAACTTGATATCCAATATCTCGATTCGCTTACTTCATATGGTTTACAAGCTGTTGATTTTATAGCTAATAGTATTTTTAAAAGCTACGAACAAGCGAATGATCAATATTATAAAGCTTTAAGGGGAAGAATTGCGGAAGATAAACGTTTATATTTCAATTCTTAAACACAAAAGCGGACCCTGGAGGCAACTAGCTTACATCTAGTTTATACCACCCTTCCGGTAGTATACCGATTCAGGACTTACCCGCTTTTACAAAAACGACCACCCAACCTATCTTTCGAAGAGACCCCTAGTCTCTTATTAGCAGGGTGGAACCTTTAAATCTGATTTAATAATATATGAATGTCATGTGAATGTCAAATGAAAGGCATTTATTATGAAAAAAACTAAAACTTATATGGATAAGTTAATGGAAAATAAAGAATTTCGCAAGAAATTTGATAAGGAATACCAAAATCTTTGTATTGGGGAACATATTGCCAGAATCCGCCATCAAGCAAATTTAACACAAGATGCTCTGGCCGAACGAACACATACGACTAAATCAGCTATTTCGCGCTATGAAAATTCTGATTATAAAAGTTATGGCATGCCACTTTTAAATAGAATAGCGGACGCCTGCGGGGCAGTTTTAAAAATTGATTTTGTACCTAAGGGTAAAAAAATTAAAGAATTTTAATATTATAAATTATTGTCCGCTTTGTAATTTTTTGCCTTCTCCCCTACCCTTCCCTTCCATTAAAGGCAATTTTAATTTATTAAATTATTATTTAATGTTCTGTATCTTTTGGTGGATATGGATCATTGCCCGGAGCAATGGTATCCTTACTTCTTATTTTTCTATTTCTACCAACAATAGTAAGCTCTCCACCGCCTTGATTTTTTAACATCTTTTTTGCAAAATCTTTTGCATCCTGTTGAGTATTATGAACACTCGATGCTTTGCCGGCATCGTTCCTTTTATTTGCCCATTTACCATCTTTTCTCTGGTAAACAGTACGATCTCTGCCTTTACTCATTTTCCTCTCCTCTCTTAAATTTAATATACAGCGATAAGCAGATTTTTAGGTTTTACCACATATTTGTAGTGTGGCATTAATTATTATATTGTAAATGAACTTCTGATTGTTCCCGTTTTCCAAAGGTAATCTTTGAAGTTAAAATCTTTATAAAAGTAATATAAATTAAATTTTTTTCCGTGTAATTCTTTCAAGAGAACATGTTTTCTTGAATTTATTATATTATGGATCAACTGGGTAATAAACATACAGCATTTGTAATCTCTTTCAAAATTAAAAGGTTTGATAGTGATTACTACTCTTTCGGTTTTTTTTATACC
>Ga0307379_10010744_pt1 | contig 12095 bp, 14 predicted proteins | sample UN2MG_FD_202237 | JGI IMG/M metagenome (GOLD analysis project Ga0307379, IMG submission 202237) | Soil microbial communities from Risofladan, Vaasa, Finland - UN-2 | ecosystem: Environmental > Terrestrial > Soil > Coastal area > Acid sulfate soil | place: Finland: Risofladan, Vaasa | collected... | reverse complement strand
TCAAACTGCCACGGGTACGTAACCACATCCTCGACACTGTTTCCCCATCTGCCGTTACGCACTCGATTAAGAACCACATGGGCAACTGCGGCTTTGCCAAGCTCGTTTTCACCTCCGGCCTCGAAGGCGATTGTCCTGATCAGATAATCACGGGCCTTGGGGCCATGGGACGGATAGGCAATTGTCGTATGGGCTAGCTTCGGCAGAGACTCTTGCGCCTTGAGCGACGCTTCCTTGAGTTGCGTGATTTGAGACTTAGCCTGGACCAGCTCCTTCTCAAGCGCTTCACGTGCTGGCTGACCCCTCTCCAGCGCTGATTTCAGATTTGTGGTCTGCCTCTTGTATCCCTCAGCCTCTGACGTCGCTTGCAAGGCCGCCTGCTGGTGCGCTTCCAACTCGGCTTGCATCGCCTTCAGGCGATGCCGCATCTCATCCGTTCTTGATTCAGATTTCGCGGCGTTCGCTTCAGCTTGCTCCGCCGTTCGTTTTGCATTCTCGAGTTTGCTTTGAAGCGCTTCAAACCGAGCAAGCCGACGCTCAAGCAGGGATCGCACTGCGTCGGCATTGTTGTTCAAAGTTTCGATTTGCGAAGACGCCTGCCGCAAGACGCTCTGAAGTTCGTTACGCTCGGCGTTGGCCTGGCTGAGTTCTGCGTGAAGATGGACTGTGGTCTCTTCTAGTTTTGCGGCCCGTCTTTTCGCCTGGATGGCATCCTCGCCTAACGTGTTGAGCTGGGTCTGCACCAATTCGAGGCGCTGGTGCATCTGCACCATATGATAGCCTACGATAGACGCCATTAGCAGTAAGGCGGCTCCCACGGACCAGGCTCTCAAGGGGGAAGCATCATTTATTTGGGGCTGAGGCTTCGAAGGTCTCCGCGGTTTTGCGATTCTCTTCCCCTGCTTCCCTGTTTTTGATTCGCTATTTCCGCGCCGCGCCTTCTGGTGTTTCGTCGTCATAGCTTGCCTCACAAACTTGAAAATGGGAGCTGCTTCACAAGGGTGGCTTGTTTGCGAGCGACGCGGAGTCCTGCGTTGCTGCCGGCGAGCACTTCAATTTGCAAAAGTCTCGCCGCCAAGCCGGTAAACCAAACCTTCGAAGTGGACCTGTTCCCTTTTGATTCGATACTGGTTGCGCCCCTCCGGAGGAGGTGAACGCGCAAGACCCAGCCTCGTCGCCAATGGAAAAGCCTCTGGCGACATTGTGGCACCATGCCTCAGAATCAAAAATTTGAATCGAAAGTTATTAAAAATTTGAATCCAAAGTTATTTCAGAACGCTACAACCACTGCGGATTGCTACGCGGTGGCACGTCGCAGGACGGACTTCGAGAGGCGCCCTGCCACCTGTGGCCAAAAGTGGGATCGAGTGGCGCCGAAGACCGAAGCTCCGATCGTGACGCGCAAAGATAGGAGAGCGCCGCTATTAGCCTGGATCGGCGACCTCATAGGCGAGCACCGTCGGGATCATGACCGCGTCGCTTGGTCAAGCCAGGGATCGATCACATCCACACCAGCTTCGATAAACTCGCGGGTGTTCCGCGTGACAACAGTGAGGCCATGGTGTGCGGCGGACGCGGCGATGAGTACATCGGGATGTGAAAACGTATAGCCGCGTTTGCGGCCCTCCTCAATGATCAACCGCCAGGTTAGCAGAATGTCCTCAGTGAGGGGCAGCTCGCGGCCATGGAACATGGGGCGCAACTTCTTGTTGAGCCACCTGTTTAGATCTGATCGCTTCGCAGCATCAGACAAAAGTTCGATGCCAAACCGTATTTCGGCAAAGGTGACAACGCTGAGGTAGAGACGTTCAAGTGGCTCACGAGCAATAAATGCCGAAACATCTTCGTCAGGCGTCGCCCGCTTTAGCTCGGAAATGACATTTGTATCGAGCAGATAGCCGATCACAGTTCGACATCGCGAACGGGACCGCGAACCTTGGAATGCTCGATCTCAACATCACACAGTGGTGACGACCGGAGGAGATCTACAAGTCGCTGACCGGAGCGTTCCCCAGACAAACGTGAATATTCCTCCTCGGACAAGACCACGACGGTGTCGCACCCATGCACCGTGACATGTTGTGGCCCTTCGCTCTGCGCTTTGCGAATGAGCTCGGAGAGGCGAGCTTTGGCATCCTGTAGTGGCCAACTTCTTGGCTTGCCGGCACGTGGGGACTTGCGGATCGAACCCATGACAGCCGTTCTCCTATTCTAGTCAGACCAACTAGAATAGGAGAATTTAGCGCAAAATGAAAGGTCCTTTCGCTCGGCCTCACGCGGCATCTCGTGGGACTACCTCTTGCTCAAATCTTGCGCCGCACCCTACGGTCGGCGGCGTCAAGGTCGTAGCGCGTTTGGAGATTTAGCCAGAACTTTCGGCGACATGCCGAAGTAGCGTGTCACGCGCATGGCCGTATCCGCCATGATCTTGCGGCGTCCAAGCACAATGTCATTCGCCCGAGAGCGCGGCACTTTGATCGCATGGGAGCGCGTAGACGCTGATACCCAAAGGGATCAAGAAACTCCTCCCGCAGGATTTCACCAGGATGGACGGTCGAAAGACGACGCCCTGACACGACATTCGAAATGTCGACTGTCCGCCTGTCGAGGTCCTCGCGTTTGATGGCCAAAAACTGATGCTTATTCAGTGGTAATCTACGATCTCGACGTCCCCGCGCCGTCCAGCCAGACAAAGCAGATTCGCCACTGGTCATTAATGCAACGCTAAACGGGCCTCGCCGACTGCCACGCAGCGCTTTTACCATCCAGCTAGGCCGGCGGTGCCACGATTGGCACCTCCGGCTGTTCTCTATTAAGGTTTGTAATCAGACACTTAAATCTCTGTGGGTTCAATCTCTGTGGGTTCAATCTCTGTGGGTTCAATCTCTGTGGGTTCATGGCGTCTGCTTCTCACGTGGAGAGACTGTCAGCCCAAGAAAGATCAGAATAGCCTGATTGAGCCGGCTGATGTCCCGGTCCTCGAGACGGCCGATTCGCTTTCCGAGCTTCACCTTGGGTACCGTGGTGATCTTGTCCACCATCAAACGGCTGGCTAGCTGGAGTCCATTTCTGTCGGTGGGCTCTACAAGCAATCGAATCAGAGGTGCGTCGGTCTCGTCAGTCGTAAAGGCACATACGGTGATCGAGGCAGTTGCGTCAAAGCTGTCGGCCTGCACGATAACAACCGGCCGTGGTTTTCCTGCGTAATCCTGGCCGCCCGACGCCGTCCAGACATCGCCTCGTCTCATTAAGGCGTCTCGTCCAGCTGCAACTCGGACAAGGCATCGATGAACGATTGATCTTCATTTGCCCGACCGCTCGTCGCGACCGCGAGCGACTGACGATGTGCCTTCTTCCTAAAAGCACCGGTACGTACATCTGGCACCCAAAGTTGAATGGGCCTAAGTCCCTTCTCCCTTAAGCGTCTACGATGTTCACGAACCTTCTGTTGGGATGACTTGCGGCTCGATCCTGGGGTCATGCTTGCGCCTCCAATCTCGGTTACATGTAACCTAGCACACCTAAAATGTTTGGCTAGATCCTTCCAGCTTGATCTGACACCAGGCCCGGCTAGGTCAGAAGATCGCCCCGGAAAGCTCCTTGGCGGCCTCCATCCGAGCTGTCTGCCGGCTAAAAAGCCTTGTGCGAGTTTTACGTCGCGCCTGATCTTGGGTACCAGACCGTCACTTTCGACGTCGCCGCCTATTGGGATGCCTACTATCAGGACGAGCCGTTCTACAATGACCAGTACCGGGTAACCGAAGCGCGCGGGGGTCTGGCAGCGATCGCTTCTGAAGGTGCCATGGGCGCGCACCGCTACGGCTTATAATCCCGAGCGCATCGTCCAATCATTTCTGACCGCAGCCCCTGCCGCGCGCTCGGAGGGTCCGCGCGCCTATGGCTCAACATGCAAGCCGCTCACGACCTGTGGCGTGCTCAGAGGTCAACCGATCTGAGTGGCGTCAAGCATCTAGAGACCGCATAAGCCCGGCTTGTGCGTGAGCAACGCGTAACCCCTCGACCACAGCATCAGCGGTACTAGGCAATTTCACCGACGACAATCAGGGTCGCGCAACAGCATGCGCGCTCATCCTGAACCTTGTTTGCGTGGCAGGTCGTTGCCGGCTTCAGGCGGCTGCTCCAGCTGCCTGCTCTCCTCCCAGAGTTTGCTGGCCACCATCAGCGGATCGAGCTTCCGGTCCTGCCACCACTGCCGCTCGTTTCCGACTGTGTGGTTCTCTTGATGATGGATGGCGCACAGCGGGACGGTGAACTCGTCGCTGACTTTGAGCCCCACTCCTCTCGGCTGCGCAAAGCGCACATGGTGCGCATGGGAGGGCTGGCGCCCACAGATCACGCAGGGCTGCCGGGCCACGTACTTCAAGTGCTCCTTCGACCGGACCCTCTTTACCTCCGCGATAGCGAGCGTGCTCTTATCGACTTTGACGCCCGGCTCAGGAACATCGCGCCCGTTGGGCTCTCCGGTCGCCTCTTTCTCCGGGACGAGGGCGACAGCGCACGCTTTCAGATGTCCCACGAGCCCTTGCGCCACATCGCAGGTGTCTTGGCCTTGCTGCTTCAGGCTCCGGTTGAGACTCCGCACCGTGGCGAGATTCTGCTCCCAGGCGGCGAACAGACGCTCGATGTCAGGCGCGCGAGACATGGTGCGCCTGAGTGCCTCGACGAAGTCTTCGGGCTTGTCGTAGGTCGCACGCTGTTTGCCGTTATCCCCATGAAGCACCCACGGGCCCATCGCCGCCGCGTCAGGTGTCTTGTCTGGCTTGTGACGGACGCCTGCTTGCTCGCGGTCGTAAAGCGCAAGGCCAAACCTATTGCCGAAGGTGGCAAGAGCTCGTTTGGTGGCGTCGGTCTCGGCAGATCTGAGACCGATCTCATGGGCCTCGCCCGGCGTGCCTCCGCGGCCTTCACCTGTACCTGAGCCTTCCCGCACGATGATGACATCGCCGGCGCGCACGCGGATGCGCACCCTGGCGGTATAGGCGGTGGCATATTGCTTCTCGCGCATGCGCGTCCAGATGCAGCGGGTCGACAGCGTCCGCCGATCCCAGGCATCGAAGCCAAAGATGCGATTGGCTTCGTCTAGGACATGCCAGCCCTCGACATAGTGGAGCGTGCTGCCATTGGCGCGGCGCGTCTTGACATGCTTGCCATCCAGCTTGGAGCGCAGTTGGCGCATTTGCGTATCGGAAAATCCCATTACTTCGTCCTCACGCTGAGTGTGGGTTGCGCATTGCTGAGATAGGCTCCCGGCACTTCGTCGCCTTGCTTCAGCGCCTTGAGCACCTCCTGTCGGGCCAGCCTGGGCGGCTGAGGGCGCCAGTATTCGCGCGGAATTGCGCTTTCCGCCTCGACAATGAGCCCGGGGACGCCCGATCTGACCGAGGCCGTGAAATCCCCCTGCTCGAGCTTCTTGAGCCCCGCTTCGCTCATGGCTTCGAGCGCCCACTGGCGTTTCTTGGCGGCGCGGTGCTCCAGGCGCGAAGCCCGCTCTTTTAGGTCGCCCAGGCGCTGGTCGAGGCCCTTGCAGAAGGAGGCATCGATCAGGGCCGATCGGATGGTCTCGGCGATCAGATCCTCAAGCGTGGTGATGCCCTCCAGGGTATCGTGGAGGGTCTCGTCATCGATTCGCGGGAAGGCTTCGATCAACCTCTGGCGCAGGAGTACGTATTGCTGAACTTCGGGCTTCAATGGGCGAATTCGCATGGGTCCTCCTTGAATAGTTACAAAATTACTACATCCAGGTACATTGTACCTAATAAAGGCCTCACCGTCAATAGCGGATTGTCGAAAAAAGAGCCCTGGGAGCAAAAAAACCCATGATGACGCGTCTGCAGTTGCGCATGGCCCGCGCCGCGCTCGGCTGGGGGGTCCGGGACCTGGCGCATAAGGCCGGGGTCTCGCCGAATACGGTGAGCCGGTTTGAGAACGGGGCCGGGACCCGTGTCGACACGGTGGTGCACCTCCAGGAGGTCCTGGAACGGGCGGGCGTGATCTTCGTGGCAGGGGATGAGGTGGCGGGGCCAGGCGTGCGGGTGAAGCGGCAGAATCGCTGACAGCGCCAAGCCGAAGCAGTGGAAGAAGGGGGTCATCCAAAAAACCCAACGGCGGCCCTATGGAGGACAGACGGCGCGACAAGCCTGCACGGCCTGCTTCCACTGGACCGCAGCTTCAAGACAAGTTGCTCATATCCGTTGGTTGCCTCACAACGCCGCTAGAGGAATGCCGAGCGCCGTTGCAGCGGTAAGGAGGCGGCTGTCATAGCTCGCTAACTGGACAGCCTGACCGCGTTCGAGGAGGCACGCCATTGAGGCAAGATGCAGCGCATCGCGCGTAGGCACCGGCACGGGAATTAGCTTAAGAGCATGCCCCAAGACCGGTGGCAGTTCGATCAACGCGCCGCAAAAATTTGATCGACGACCTCATCGACTCGGAGCCCGGACGCCGGGACCCCACGACTAACCGCAAGGTCTCGGGAGCCGGAGCAGGGAAAACATTCTTCCCCGCGGCGTACGTGTTCACGCTGCCAAGGGTCTCTAAGATTGCTTCCATTAGCGCGTTCAGAGGCGTATCAGCCTCACGATCTCCAGCAACTTCGAAATCTTCGGGGGTCTCAGCGACGACCGCAATAGCGATCCCCACCAGTTGATCCTCTTCGGCCCAATAGCCGGGCCTATTCGCCAGGCGCACGAGGTCGCGTTGGCTGACTCTTACAACGTCAGACACTTTCCACATCGCGATCTGCAGCAGATGTTGGAACTGAAGAGCAAGCTGCAAAGCTTCAGCGTCGTTGTCCGAAACAACAATTTGAACAGGAGCCTTTGGTTTGCCCTCTAGAGCCTTGAGGAATCTCTGGTCATTGAGCTGCCGTTGATTGTCGGAGCTGGCATTTAGAAGCTGTAGGGGAACAGCCTCGCTTTCCTCCCAGTGCCACGCAATGATGACGATCGTCAATAAACTCGCGACGAGGCAGAACCGCGGGAGCGCTTGGAAAAGCCCATGCATGTCAGGCAAACTATCTATCAGGCGTGAAGGCTCGGCTCAAAACCATAAGAGGCCAAAATTGTCTCAGGCAGACGTGGCAAGGAAAGCCGCAATCTGCGTCTTCATGGTCTCCGCGATCTCACCCGCCGCTCTGTTCTCGGCGTCGTAGTTTGCGCGCACATTGGCGAAGATTTCTTGGTATCGCGTGTACGGGGCCCGCGAAACCGCCGAGCCTACGTACATCACCTGTCCGCTCGCGGCATCGGTGAGCGTGAATGTCGCTTCCAGCACCAAGACTTGGCCTTTGGCGTCACCAGTGGTCTGCACGAGCTGATTCACGACACTTTGTCTGAGGGCGACCTTGAGTTTGTATTTTGTTGGAGCCGCATAGCCACCACCTGTGTTTGAGAAAATCAGCTCATTGCGAACCTTTTGGCCCACGCGGCCAGGAATGGGTTGGATATCGACCGAGGCCATAGCCTGGGACAGCCTTGCGCCGCTGGCCGTCGTCGACCCAGACCCATAAAGTGGCTGGAAGCCACAGCCAGCAGTGCCGAGCGCGGTGCTGACAAGACCCGCGGCGGCGAGCGCAGAGGCAATCCACCTCGTGAGCGATCCAATCCCCAAAACTGTGAGCTCCCTCGCATGTCCCGCGCGTAGGGGACAAACCCGATCATCCCATTTTCGCCAGTCGCAGACAATCCTGTGTTCTCATCGACTGTTGCTCAAAAGCCACGCTGGCTCGCGCGAGGAGCTCGGGCGCTGCAGCTTGAAGGGTGAGGCACGGCCGCGAGCTCAAATGGAGCTATAGTTGTTCCTAAACTGGTCGGCGGCATCGACAAAGTGGATTTACAAAACGAAGCCAATTGGTGCGCTGCGATAGGCGACCCTCTGAGCACCTGCTCTTAAAGCGCAACAGCCGACTTGGGAGGTTTTCTCTTGAGCGTCTCACCATCTGATTGGGCAAGTGAACCTCAGACGTTGTAGTAGTGCCGATACCAATCGACAAACTCTGCAATGCCCGTCTCAAGTGGCGTCTTCGGTGCAAAGCCGAAATCGGCCTCTAGATCAGCCACATCGGCGTAGGTGACCGGAACCTCTCCAGGCTGCGCGGGTAAGAAGTTCTTCTGCGCTTTCCGGTCCACCGCCCTCTCGATGCAACCGATAAAGTCCATCAGCTCTACAGGGTGATGATTGCCGATATTATAGAGTCGGTATGGGGCTGATGAGGATCCCGGATCCGGGTTGTCCCCAGACCAATTCGGGTTTGGCGCGGCACTCTTGTGGCGCGTCGTTCCCAGCGGCGGCCGAACAGGTCGGCGTCGCGGCCGCCGTTGAGCCAGACGCGTTTTCGAGCTTGAGCGGCTCACCCAACAAGCAGCTCAACATCGGCAAGTCGATCTTCTACAACGAGCGCATCAACACGACGGCGAGCGGCCTCGTGCAGGTGCTGCTGGTTGATGGCTCCACCTTCACGGTGGGCCCGAACTCCAATCTCGTGATCGATAAATTCGTCTACGATCCGAACAAGAAATCCGGCGAGCTTGTCGCCACGTTTTCCAAGGGCGCGATGCGCTTCGTCGGCGGTAAGCTTTCCAAGAACGACAATGGCGTGAAAGTGAACACCCCGGCGGGTTCACTCGCGATACGAGGGGGCATCGTTCAAGCCGCGTTCGGACCCGGCAAAGGAATTATTTCGTTCATCTTCGGGGATTACGCGGAACTGCGTCTTCGCAATGGGCAGGTGCTCACAGCGTATGAGCCCGGTTACACAATCGACACAAGCATCGGCCGCGTCAGAGAAACGACCGCCGCAGATATCAATCTGATCGGCGCGGCGCTGACGAGCAACGGCAACTTCTCGAGTAGCCGCGGCAACGAACAGAGCGCGGGGAACAGTCAGGGTGCTTCGCAGCTCGCCGATGCTAACAACATCGATCAGATGATCAGCGACGCGAATATCACGCAAATTACCAGTACAATTCTAAGGGAGCTGGCGCAGAACACCGAACCGCCGACCACGGAACCCCCAACCACGGAACCTCCGACCACGGAACCTCCGACCACGGAACCTCCGACCACGGAACCACCCACGACTGAGCCCCCAACCACGCCGGGACAGACGCTCTTGGGCCCATATAGCGGATATTCAACCGCGCTGGTCCAGTCAGACAAGCCGGATGAAGGCTTCGTCAACATCGTTGCGAGCACATCACCACAGGACGTGACATTCGCATTCGATCCGACGAACGACACGCTGTCGGCGGGAATTACTGTGCGCGATATTCAGAACGGGGATAATGCGACTGATGCTTATATTTTCGGGTTCGGAGGATCTAGCGAGCGCTCACAATACACATCCGATCAGAGTTACGCAGCAATCGAAAGTGCGACCGGTACGCAGGTCCTTCAGCAGGACAACCAAAACAATCAAGTTTTTTATCAGAACACAAACGCGACCTCTGCGCTTATCGGAATTAGTACGGAGGCGCTTTGCGCAAATGACTGCGAATTCTTGAAGTCGTGGGGGGTGTGGGCCTCGGAAGTAGAATTCAACAATGGTTCAAGCCAACCACGCTACTTAGATAATGCGGTAGGTTGGTGGGTTGCCGGTGACCTCCCCACGGTTGGCGAGCTGCCTTTGGAGGGGTCTGCGACCTACAGCGGTAATACCATCGGCAATGTGGCCTCTTTCGAAGACGGCAGTTGGAAGACTTACGTTGCCGGCGGCCAAGTCGGCATGGGGTGGGACTTCGCCAAACGCTCGGGAACCATGGATATCACCAACTTCGACTCCAGCGGTCGCTATGGTCCGCTCAACATGTCGGGGACTATGGAGATCCCCGGTGAGTTACAGTCAAGCGACATCAATAGATTCTCCGGACCACTTAGTGGAAGTCTTGGGCAAGAACAAGACATCAGCGGAGGGGCAGTCGGATCTTTCGCGCGAAATGGGAACGACCCAACCGCGGGCATCATTGGTAACTGGAACGCACGCAACGAGGCGTACCGAGCGGGTGGGGTTTTCGCAGCGCCTCGAAATTAGCTGATCCGAGTTCGCCGCCTTTAGTTCCGCAAGTCCTCAGAAAAGAGCTGCATAAAAAAGGGTTCCGACGCATTGGCTCCTGGCCAGTCCGTGCGGCTTGATGTGGCGCACAGACGATAGCCCCTGCCGCGCCATTGGCAAATGACGAGCCCCGAGGATGCAGCGTCGGGCCTACTGGCTTCGTTCCCATTCCGGATCTCGTCTCAAGCGGCTGTACACAAGAGCTCTCCCCAGTTTCAAACCTCCTCGGTACCAATCCTTGGAGAGGTTCCGGTAACCATTGGTTAACCATAACGCTGCTACGAAGGTCCCAATTCGGGGAGATGACAATGCGACTTGATGGGCGCCTGATCGTTTGCGCGGCGACCGCTCTTCTGTATTTCGGAGCCGTCGTTGGGGTCATTCTTTACCAGCCAACTAGCCAAGCGGAGGGTGTGACAGCCGAAGCCATAAGGCTGTCAGGAGCCCAGTGCGAGGACGCACGCGTTCTGGTGGCTTCGTTAGCCCAGCAGAACAAGGAGGTTCAAATTTCCGCGATGACCGAACCGGAGCGACAGGCCTATTTCCGAACCTTGATGCGGGACGCCATCTACTAAGCGGCTGGCCTCCATCGCGGCAGGCGTCGTGTTCTTTATCGCGGGGAATCTGAGGGGCGCCGGCCGAAGCCGACGCCCCCTAGGCACTGGAGGCAACCCAGGGAGTTTGGGAAAGGGCTTGCCTCGACACGCTCCGCCCCTAGACCGGTCGGATGCCTCACATTAAGAGCAAATCGTTTACAAGCCTTTTCGCGCCGTTTCCGGAGGCAGGTGACTCTCTGAGCAGTGAACGAGCATCGGCTTTTCCTCTTAAGGCGCTCGTGGCCGGCCCGCCCGATGTCTCCAACTTGCCGTCTGGGGTTCGGCTTAGATCATGGGGGTGAAAGAACCGCCACGCTTCGACACGCCTGCTCAAACGCAGGATGAGAGCGACGTCGAAGTTTTCGAAGTTTCAGGATTCATCAAGTGGTTCGACGCGTCCAAAGGGTATAGATTCGTGGCCCCGGATGACACTCTTCCCGATGTCTTCGTGCACGTCGACTGTCTTCGCAGCGCAGGGTTTCAGACGGCTCTTGAAGGGTCGCGCGTGATTTGTGAAGTGACGAAAGGTCAGAGAGGTCTCCGAGCACTTCGAATGTTAAGCATGGACCTCTCTACAGCTGTACGTCCCTCGGAGCTGCCGCAGCGTACCCATGTCGCTGTCGCGGCAGAGAGTGACTGGGAAAGGGCGACGGTAAAGTGGTTCAATCGACTGCGCGGGTACGGCTTCCTTACTCGTGGTCCTTTAACGCCTGATATCTTCGTGCATATTGAGACGCTACGACGGTTTGGTTTCACCGAGCTCAGGGCTGGTCAGAGGGTGCTGGTACGCTACGGGCGCGGATCGAACGGGCTTGCCGCGGCAGAACTCAAGAGTGATGACCATCCCGGATCCTTCGCTCACTGATTACATGGAAAGCGAACAGTTCCCAGCGTATTGGATCTACTAGCCGCAACTACGTCCGCGGGCGATGATTTAGGCATTTAGCGGGTAGTGGAGGATACCTGAACTTGGGCGGGCAATTACTTGTGCTTTGCTGCAAGTGCGTTGGCTCGCCGATCAGGACCGTGCGCGAAGGCAGCTAATAGTTGCTCCGGCCAACAGGGAATTCAAACAAGATCCAAATTAAGGTAGCAATCCAAGCAAAAATGGCAGGCAAGCCAATCCACCACGGCTGAGAGGATACATAGGCTAAGCCCTTGTCCCCAATGGCATACCCATCCGCAGCAATAAAATTAAGCAGCTGAAAGGGTGCGATCAGGCTGAACAGCGCAATGAAAAGGACAAGCACTAACATGGCTCGCAGACACATGCTCATAGGTATCTAACAGCGCGCCATGAGATTAAAATTTTCTTTATAATGAAACTAGACCCGCGCGACGATTGCCGATTAGCCTCGCCAGCAGAGCTTTTAGTAGGCCTGCCCCGAGCGACGGCGCGCACGTCTGTCAGAAGCTAAAACTGAACGGTT
>Ga0307379_10010743_pt1 | contig 12096 bp, 9 predicted proteins | sample UN2MG_FD_202237 | JGI IMG/M metagenome (GOLD analysis project Ga0307379, IMG submission 202237) | Soil microbial communities from Risofladan, Vaasa, Finland - UN-2 | ecosystem: Environmental > Terrestrial > Soil > Coastal area > Acid sulfate soil | place: Finland: Risofladan, Vaasa | collected... | reverse complement strand
CAAAAATCCACAGGACCAGGAGCGCAACGGGGAAAGCAATCAGCCAGACCGCGAAAACTCTCCTGGGCCAGAAGAGTCCCGGACCCAGGACGGCCACAACTGCGAGCATAACAGTAGCCACCGTAACAGTCAGGCGTAAGGCACCGAACGGTCCTTCAACCCAATCGTCCAAGACTGCAACCTGCAGAATGAAGTAATCGGATAGGGTGAAAAGTGACAGGGTCCCTGCGACCGCAAACAGCGCGGTGTATAGCCGTCGCTTCCTCGCGAAGCCGGCCCTCAAAGAGATTGCAAGGACCAGGAGAATCACCACAGCGGCCAGCAGAAGACTGATGAGGTATTGTACCCTCCCCGCACTTTCGAAAATGAAACCCAAGTAGCCCGGCCAGCATGTGTCCGGGCGCCCCAGAGCGAGGTTGTACCCCGGCCCCGCCGCCTTGCCACACGAATCGACTGTAATAGGGAGAAACAACGTCAGAAGGACCAGCACACTTCCCGAGACCAGCGAACCGCGAGGTCGGATTCGCGAAACCACCGAGGCTGCCCAGGAGGCGCCACGCTCCCAGGCCGCTTCGATCCGGGTGTGATCCGTCAGAAGTGTTCTGCTCATGAGAGTCGGTCCGCAGCGCCAAGCTATCAAAAGTCACATCCGTTGACAATGGATGGGACGACACTTCTTGGCGTGCCGTGCTGTCCCGACCGCCCAGACCCCACTCGCGTCGCCCGGCTAGTGGCGTTCCAACCTAAAATGGCGAATCGGTACATGCCAATGCATTAACAGAATGCCTTGGGTCATCGGTCGCAGTCGCAGCCCGAATTGGTTGGAACGGCACTAGCTCGACTTCGACAGGTCGGGCAAGATGGGCGAGTTCAGGTCCGCCTCAGGAGGACCACAGCTTCCTTGTATCATGTTCCCGGGACTGCGTATGTCGACGGCCGGCGCACAGAACGTTCGTCGCCGTTTGCTGCTTGAAATGACCTGGCGGGGAAACTCAGGCGGGCGGGGAATCCTGCGGCAACGGGGTGGTGGGGGCGTTCAACGGCAGAGCCGGATCAGCCCCACGGTTCAGATCGCTAGTGGCGTCTTTCGGCCGCGAGGTGAATCTCATCTCCAGCGCCTGCATGAGGACTTGGAGAATCGGGCCTCGATTCTGGAAGAGGAGCCGCACCCATTCCCTTTTCTTCATCTGAGGGAAATAGATTCCCCGGAAAGCCAGCCTGGCCAGCAGGTGGGTGATCCGATCCGTGAGAGACTTCCCCCCCAGCCACTCAAGGGCAGCGGCGGTGGCCGGCGGATTGTAGGAAGAATCCCAGGCCTGGTCCAGTTCCGATTTCACCTGCTCGATGGAAAGCCCCAGCGGCTCGAAGGCCATGATGAAAGGTTTGAACTCCAGCCAGTGTTTCGGCCGCGTGAGCCGGCCGGCGGAAGCCAGCCGGTCGTAAAGCGGGGTCGCCGGGTAGGGAGTCAGTTGACCGAACACCGGCAGCCCCGGCGGCCAGGAATGGATCATCTCCAGAGTGCGCCGGGCCACACCCGGGCCGTCCCCGTCCATCCCAAAGATGAAGGACGTAATGGCATAAACATTGTGTCTTGCGAGGCGTTCCAGCACCGCCGCATATTCGTCCGGCTTGTTGAATCCCTTGCTGACGCTCTTGAGGTTCTCGGGGTCTATCGACTCCAGCCCTATGAAGATCCACTTGCCGCCGCTCTGGGCGATCAAGGAAACCAGTTCCTCGTCCCGGAGCAAGTTCATGCTGATTTGCGCCACCCAGGGGACCTGAGCACGGCGGGCGATGATCTCCCGGAGAAGCGACTTGGTCCGCTTCGCGTTGATGGCGAAGTTGTCGTCGATAAAGAAAACTGCGATCTTTCCCTTCTGCTTTTTCTCCAGGGATTTCAGCATCAGCAATTCATTCACGACGCTCTCATTGCTGCGGAAGCGGATGGAGTCGCCGAAAAAGCCGGTTACCGTGCAGAATTCGCAACCGTAGGGACACCCGCGGCCTGATTCAATCGGGATCAGGTGAAAGGTCTGCCAGGTTATGCCGATATTGGACAGGATTCGCCGCGCCATCTTGGGGAAGTACTTGATCAGGTTGAATTGGGAAAGGTCCATCCGGTCCCAGGGAATCGCCGGGTAGTCGGCGAGGCAGGGCTTGCGTTCCTTGCCGGCGGAATCGAGCGGCGCATAGACCTCCCTCAGGCAACCGCCCGCGGCATCCGCCACAATCCTCGGCCAGGTTTCATCGGCCTCACCCAGGGCGATGGCGTCCGCGTGGCGAGGTCCGCCGTCGCGCCCCAGCGGCTCGTCGGGCACCTCGGTGACGTGTGGGCCTCCCATGACTACCGGAACGCCCACTGCGCGCACCGCGTCCGCCATCCGGTAGGCCTTCGCCACCATGCGCGTCATGGCGCCAATTCCGACCAGGCCTATCTGCTTCTCTCGGACATAATGGACGAGTTCCTCTTCACTCATGGGCTGCGCGTTGCCATCCACAAGAAACACGCGGTGACCCGCAGGTGTCAGCGACTGGAGAAGAAACATCCAGAGATGTGGCATGAAATTGTTCGTTATGCCGTTGTCGGGATTGTAGAGGAGGATGTTCACTTGGATGGCCAACGATTGTATCCCATAATGTCGCAGAGTCCTAGCTTGTTTTTTCCGCCCTCGGGCGGGCACCACTTTCTCAGGGAAAGCCACCCCCGCCCCCCCCCCCCTGGTTATCGGGGAAGGGTCAATTCGCGATCCGCGCGGGCCCGCTGGTGGTTGTCCAGGGCCCCAAGATAGTTCACTAACGTCTGGAATAACATGCACTTGCGTAAAGTCAAGCAGCGGCAAAAAGCCCACAGGAAAGACTGGTTGTCTCCTCGGATTCGACAAAAAGACATCCTGTCCTGAGGATGCGTTGCCGTTGTACGATTTTTCAACGGTCCAACCTCTTTCGCCCGGTCCTTTTTTGGCTCGGGGATTGCTCAACTCGTCTTTAGACCTGACTCAAGCCGGGCGGGAGTCCAGCCATGCCTAGCCACGTATTGCCTTATCAGGACGACCTAGGTTTCACCAACATCCTGATGTCCGCTCTGGGCGGCGACGGCGCCAACATGGCGGCCAAGCTGCTTTTCAAGATCGCCGTCGAGAAGCTTGATCTCGACGGCGGCTACGACGCCAGGTACGGCAGCGAAAAGACGGGCACGCCCACAGACGTATCAATCCGCCTCGCACCTTACGGCACACCGATGCGGGAGAGCGGGCCGACGCGCCGGCCGCATATGCTGAGCGTGTTTCGCGAGCTGCTCATCCGCACGCAGGACCTCATGCGCGGGCTGCAACCTGACGCCACGGTGATGGTGAACACCAACCGGGCGCCCTCGGAGGTCCGCGAGATGTTGCGCCTGCACAGCGGGAAGATCGTGACCCTGGATGCCACGCGCATCGCGCTCGAAACCCGGTCGCGGCTGAACATGCCGATGCTGGCCGTGCTCGCCGCGCAATTGAACTTTCCCCCCGACGTAGTCAAGACGGCCATCGTCGGGCAGTGGCCGAAGGCGCGAGAGGCAAACTTGGCGGCGTTTGACCGGGCGGTGGGCGTGGCGAGGAGCAAGAATTTTGAACCCAGCCCCGACTACCCGCTCGAGGAGCCGGCGCGGGTAACATCGCCGATCGGCTACGCGAACATGCTGAACGGCGGCGCCATTGACGCCCTCACGCACTGCCTGGTTCCGGACCCCAACGGCCAGCCTGTCGGGCAGGTCCCGGTATTTGCCGCCGAGCTTTGCTCGCACTGCGGCCTGTGTCTGGTGCCCTGCCCGGATCCGGGCTCGATTGTCTGGAAAGACAGAAAGATGGTGGGCATCAATCCAGTCTATTGCAAGGGCTGCATGCAATGCGTCGAGATCTGTCCCACCACCAAGCGCGGAAAAGCGTTGACGGAACCCGAGCTGGCGGTCGTGTAGCAGAACAAGGATTAGGAACTAGGGGCTGGGGATTGGGGCTCAAGCTTGGGGATTGAACAAGAGGTGAGACGAATATGGTCGAGCAACAGGCCGTCATTTCCAGCGGTAACGAAGCCGCTGCTTACGCCATCATCGACATCGGATATGACGGGGAGGGGTACTACCCCATAACGCCCTCATCGGAAGTGGGAGAGTACGTCAATCGCGCCTACGCCCAGGGCGAAATCGACCTGAGTTTCGTCGTGGGCACTTCAGAACTGGCGGCGATTTCCACCGTGGCCGGCATGGCGATTGCCGGAGGCCGGGCGGTGGATGTGACGTCCTCCCAAGGGCTTCTGTTGAAGGCGGAAGAGCTTCCCGCGATTGCGGGTCTTGGCCTCCCCGTCGTTCTGAATCTCGCCACGCGCGACGTCAACGCCCCGTTGAACATCAAGAACGGCCACTCGGACCTGGTGGCCACGCTCGGCTGGGGGTGGATCACCTTTTGCGCTCCCACCGTGCAGGCGGTGTACGACCTGAACATCATCGCCCTCAAAGTGGCCGAGGCTGTGAGCCTTCCGGCGCTGGTGGCCTACGACGGCTTCCACACCAGCCACGCCAACCGCCGCATCCAGGTCTTCAAGGACCGCCAGGCGGTGCGGCGGTTCGTCGGCCCCGAACCGCCCAAGCGTCTCTCGCTGCTCGACGTCAAGCACCCGCACACCTTCGGGCCATACATGAACGACGACCTGATCAATACCAAAGTCCAGCTCGAGCTGAAGATGGAGAAGGCGCGAAAGCTGCTGCCGGGGATCTTCGAGGAATACAGGCAGCTCAGCGGCCGGCGGTACAACTTCGCGGAAGTTTACGGCGACCCGGACGGAGAGGTTGCGCTGTTCGTTCTGAACTCGGCGGCGGAAGCGGCTAAGGTCGCGGTGGACCGCCTCCTCAAAGAGGGCAAGCCGGTCAAGTTGGTGACCCCCACCGTGCTCCGCCCCTGGCCCGCCGACGCGCTGCTTCAGGCGCTCTTTTCGGCGGACCGGATCATGGTGGCGGAGCGTGCTTCGCAGTACGGGGCGGGCAACTACTTCGCCAACGAAATCGGCGCGGTGCTGCAGCGCAGTGGCAACAACAACCTTATCCTGAGCCGCACTTACGGCATAGGCGGCTTGAACTTCTATCCTGAAGATGCCGATTACCTCTTCCGCCTGGCGCTCAACTTCCCCAACGTTCCCGACCACGAAAAGCGCTGGAAGGGCTACTACCAGGCCTGGGCCGGAGACAGCGACTACAAGCCGGCGCCGAAGCTCAAGCCCCTGACCCGCGAAGAGACCACTCTGAACGAGGGCAAGGAGAAGATCGATCTCAAGGAACTCGCCGAGATGCCCCACCGGATCGAGAAGCATTCGGCCTGCCCGGGGTGCGCCACTTTCTCCAATCTCGAGATGTTCCTGCGCGGCATCGACGGCCATGTGGTGCTGTTCTTCAACACCGGCTGCGGGATGGTGGTGACCACGGGATTCCCCAACACGAGTTTCCGCGTCCCCTATTTCCACAACCTCTTCCACAACGCCACCTCCACGGCCACGGGAGCGATCGAGATGTACCGCCGCTTCCGCCGGCAGGGCAAACTCGACGAAGAGATCACCTTCATCGTCGTCACCGGCGATGGCGGGGATGATATCGGCATGGATCAGGTGATCGGCGCGGCGCTGCGCAACGATCCGATGATTGTCCTCGAATACGACAACAAGGGTTATATGAACACCGGCGGGCAGCTCTGCTACACGGGCCTGCTGGGCCAGCGATTCACCAACGCCAACCTGGGACCGCACCAGAAGGGAAAGCTCCAGCATCACAAAGATATCGTCGAAATCCTGCGCGGCACGCACGCGCCGTATCTCTTCCACGCCGCCGAATCCAACTATCGCGACGTGCTCGTCAAAGCGCGCAAGGCGCAGAAGATGGTCCGCGAGGGGAATTTCGTTTTTGGGCGATTCTTCTCTCCCTGCCCGCTGAATTGGGGAGCCGACCCGAAGACCGGATTTCGCATCGTGGAGAAGGCCGTCAAGAGCTGCCTCTTCCCCGTGTACGAGATCGAGCACGGGGTGACCAAGCTCAACTACAACCCGGAGAAGGCCGGGCAGAAGATTCCCGTCAAGGAGCTTCTCGTCAGCATGGGCTCAGCGTTCGCGCACCTCGCGAGCGACGAGTTCGCCGCGGTCACCGAGGAGATTCAGAGGGAAGTCGACCGCCGCTGGAAGCGCCTTCTCGAGATGGACGCGAACCCGGCGTTGTAGCGGCCCGGGCTCTTCGCGTGGATCTTTCATCGCCATCGCTCAATCGAGTCGAATTCTGTAGTTTTTTCGCCCCGCCGGAAATCTCTACGCTTGATCCCGCCTCGTTGACACTTCCTGTTGAACGCCAAAGCTTTGAAAACCAATGCCGTTATTGATGCTTTTCACCTGGCACGATGATTGCCCATCAAATTTCCACCACAGCATCGCCCCCGCAGTGGGAAGACGATCCTGGGGCGGTGCCGGGAGGTCGAAACGAGCGACAACCATGAGAAGAAATGGGCTGACATGACACTCCAGGGCACGGAACCGCAAGCCGCCCAGCCCGAGGAGACGAAAACCAAGGGGCTGTGGGCGGCGTTTGCGATTCTGCTGCTCACCCTGATCGGGGTGGCGACTTACGGATACCTCGCCCTCGACAAAGAAAACGTCCGGCTCAGCCAGATTCCCGAAGTGGCTGAATCGGTCAAGTTGGTGGGCGGACGGATGGCCGCGGCGGAGGCCCGCCTTCGCGAAATGAGCTTCGATTGGCAGGCGTTGCAACAGAGCTTTGCGGAGCTCGACAAGAAGGTGAACTCACGCACGAGCAGCACGCGGAAGTATGCCGAGAAGTTGACCGCCCAGCTCGAGTCGCGCGTGCAGAATCGGATGGACGAACGCGCCGCGGGGCTTGAGGCGCGCATTCGCGAGCTCCAGTCCGAGCAGCAAACGGATCGCGCCCGCTTGGCACAGCTTCGGAATGAGCTCGCCGGCATTCAGTCGGAACTCACTGCGGTCCAACGACAGGCCGGCCAGGACTTCGACGGCTTGAGCCGGCGGGTGGCCGCGAACGAGCAGCAACTCATCGAGCTAAACGAAGAGCTTGAGCCCGAGCGTGTGGATTTCGAGGTGGTTAAGAAGCGCCTGCACGAATTGGCGCCCGAAATCTCATTGCAGGTGACGAAGACCAACGTCCTCTACCAGCGGTTCAGTGGCTGGATCAGATACGCTCCCGAGGGCCGGACCCTGTGGGTGCGCGACCAAGGCGTGCAACAGCCGGTCACTTTCTACACTAAGCAGGGCGATGAGATGTACGAGCTGGTGGTTACCCGCGTGACCAAGGACTCGGCCGTCGGCTACTTGCTGCTGCCGATCGAAGAGAGTTCCAGGGCTTCTCATGCCCGGCTTCACGAGGTGAGCGGTGTCCAAGGCAGGCGGGGTTCATAGTCGTTTGTTCGCAGACGGCGCGCCCTGAGGACGCCAGGGGAGCGAGGTGACATCGCTCCCCATTAACCCGCGCGGGGTCCGAGAGTCCTGCCATGGGCAGGAGGAGCAAGCGCCGGGGGATTTGCCCTAGCCATCGGACCACGAGTAGGGAGGGCAGAAACACCCCGCCCGCCGCGCGGCAATTGAAGGGGCTGGCAAGCCGACCCAAGCCAGACGCCCGGCGAGAAAGCTCCTTCACGGCCTCCCCCGCTCTTCAGCCAGCCTCGCTCGGGCCCCCAAATCCTCCCAACAGCTTCGTGGAGAACAGCCGATATACCCCTCGGAAGCTCCATCGTTCAATCGCTCATGTAAGCCTTCGCTGAGCCAGCATTCTGAAGTAGAATGGCACCAGGAAAGGTGCATCCCCATGGCGGCTGACAAGGTCGTCGAGTACAAATCCAAACGGCATTATGGCTGGTTGTTGCTCGCCTTGGTCCTTGGTGTCTTCGCGGTCCTTTGCATTCGTCCCGTGATGCGGCTCAAACAAAAGCCTCCGACCAAGTTCTTGGAGATGCCGGAGAAGTGGAGCGCGGAGCGTCGCGCCGCGGAGGCTCCCGCGGCCCTCGCCTACTGGGAATGCGCGCGGCAAGTGATGCAAGGGAAATACACCTACGGAACACCACTCCCCACCTTGCCCCCGCCGGAATTCAATATCGCGAAGGCGGACCTCCCGCGCGGGAGCTCCGGCAAGTCAAACGAGGTAAGACTCCTCCACTGGACGAAGCTCCAGCAGGCCTGGGCCCTGCCGCAGAGCTGGGACAAGACCTACGAGTGGAGCACCTACTGGGTGGCCCAGAATCTGCTGGACTTTCAACGGGCAGTCATTCGAATTTGGGATCGAGTCCTGCAGGACTTCAAGACCTGAGGCACTCTTCAGCCAGCGTCACCGGCAGGGGTTTTGCCGAATTCGTGCCAGGCTATGCTGTCTGGCCGTCGTCGCCGAATCCGCCCCGTAGGAATTGGCTATATCCCATCCACTGGATCAGCTTGGCCGATTCACCTTGGCACGTGGCTTGCTTTGAGAACCAAGGGGAAGTAGACTTTGACGCACTGACAAGACGTCTGAGCCGCCTGGGGGTGAACCATGAGTGGTCTTGTGTGGGCTGCCATCGTCTGGGTCCTGGTCACCATACCCTTCATCGTCCTGCTCATCTATCGTTCCCGCCTGGAAAGCCAAGAGAGTGGCTGGATCGACCTGACGGACGATGCGCGCGAAGATCAGGCCATCCAAAAGCAGACTGCCATAGAGAAGAAGGTCCACAAGTTCGATACGCCGATTCGAGCGCTGGGAGTGCTATCCGTCGTTCTGCTGCTCGCGATCGTCGGGCTGTGGCTGTACAGCGGAATCACCACTCCTCTTCCACCGCCCGAATAAGAAGCAATCGGCGTGGAGGGCGTCCCGGGGCGGTTCATGGCGAAGGACCCGCTCCCAGCCTCCGCGGAATCAATCCGCCCTGCCGGGCCGACCAAGAACCGCACGCTCAAAGTCCGCAGGCTTCCAGCCGTTTGAGCCGGGGTTGTGACCCCGGAGCACTCCGCGCCGGCGCGGGCGGTTAATCGCCTTCTGATGTCCTTGGGGTCCGCCTGGACCCGTCCGAATGAAAATGGAGAGTTTTCAGGCAAGCTCTTGCTTCGCGTGGCGCGATACTTGCAAGCGCGTGAGCGCCCGGTCGAGCGCCGCGCGCGCGCGCTCCATATCGATTTCCGGGTCGGTGAGTTTCTTCAGGCGCTCTTCAGCGCGCTGCTTCGCCTGTTCGGCACGCTCGATGTCGATCTCCTCGGCGCGCTCCGCGGTTTCAGCCAGGATAATCACCCGGTCGGGAAGGACCTCGGCAAACCCCCAACTGACCGCCAGATGATGGGTCAGCCCCTCGTGGACGTAGCTGAGCTCCCCCACCTGGAGCTCGGAGAGCAGCGGGGCGTGCCCGGGCAGGATGCCGAGGTCCCCGTTCTTGCCGGGAATGCTGACCCCGCTCACCGATTCCCGCGCCACTTGGTGGTCGGGCGTCACAATTTCCAGGTGCAGTTGTGTAGGTAGTGCGTCTGCCATGTGATTGCTTCATCGGGCCATTGGGTCAAGGCTTCAGCGGAGCTCGCACGGTGCCGCTCCGTTGACTTGATCGCCCAATCGCCCGACCGTAATTACGCCGCCTTGAGGGTCTCCGCTTTCTCCAGCGCCTCCTCGATGGTTCCGACCATATAGAAAGCCTGCTCGGGAACCTCGTCGTGCTTGCCCTCGACGAGCTCTTTGAAGCTGCGAATCGTATCCTCGAGCTTGACGTACTTGCCCTCCAACCCCGTGAATTGCTGGGCCACGAAAAAGGGCTGAGAGAGGAAGTTGCGGATCTTGCGCGCCCGCGCCACCGTCAGCTTATCCTCGTCGGAAAGCTCGTCGATGCCCAGAATGGCGATGATGTCCTGGAGGTCTTTGTATTTCTGGAGGATCGCCTTGACCGACCTCGCCACGTTGTAGTGTTCCGTGCCCACGATGCGCGGGTCGAGCACGCGCGAGGTGGAAGCCAGCGGGTCGACGGCGGGATAAATGCCCAGCTCGGAGATCTGGCGAGAGAGCACGGAGGTGGCGTCCAAGTGCGAGAACGTCGTCGCCGGCGCCGGATCGGTCAGGTCGTCGGCAGGCACGTAAATGGCCTGCACGGAAGTGATGGAACCTTTCCGCGTTGACGTGATACGCTCCTGCAATTCACCCATTTCCGTCGAGAGGTTGGGTTGATAGCCGACCGCGGAGGGCATGCGGCCCAGCAGCGCCGAGACTTCCGAGCCCGCCTGCGTGAAGCGGAAGATGTTGTCGATGAAGAGCAGCACATCCTGGCCTTCGATGTCGCGGAAGTATTCCGCCACCGTCAGTCCCGTCAGGCCGACGCGAAGGCGCGCGCCGGGCGGCTCCGTCATCTGGCCGTAGATAAGCGCCACCTTGGATTTCGACGGGTCGCCGGCGACCATTACGCCGCCTTCCTGCATTTCCAGCCACAGGTCGTTGCCTTCGCGTGTCCGCTCACCGACACCGGAGAACACGGAGACGCCGCCGTGCTTCATGGCCACGTTGTTGATGAGCTCCATGATGATGACGGTCTTTCCGACGCCCGCGCCGCCGAACAGACCGGTCTTGCCGCCTTTCAAGTAAGGCTCGAGCAGGTCCACAACCTTCAATCCGGTCTCGAACATCTCGAGCCGGGTGTTCTGTTCGTCGAGTTCGGGGGCATGGCGATGAATAGGAAAGCGCGTTTCACACTGGATCGCTCCCAGGTTGTCCACCGGCTCGCCGATAACATTCATGACGCGCCCCAGCGTTCCTTTGCCCACCGGCACGGTGATGGGCCCGCCGAGATCGATGGCCTTCATCCCCCGCACCATTCCTTCGGTGGGCTCCATGGCGACGCACTTCACGCGCCCCTCGCCGATGTGTTGCTCCACTTCCGCAATGACGTTGATCGGCTGGGGAACGTCGAAACCCTCGGAGGTAATCCGGAGGGCGTTGTAGATGGGCGGCAGCTTGTCGGGCTCGAACGCGGCGACGATGACCGGACCAGTGATTTCCACCACTTTGCCTGTGTTATTCTCTGCCATGCTATCCCCTTCCGTCAGTGTGGCAGTCCGTCACCGGACGGACCCGTCCCAAAACTCTATTGGGCGGCGGCGCCGCTCACAATCTCGATAATTTCCCTGGTAATCGCCGCCTGCCGAACACGGTTCATATGCAGGGTCAGGGAGTCGATCATTTCCCCGGCATTGTTGGTTGCGGCGTCCATGGCCGTCATGCGCGCCGCAAACTCCGCCGCCGCCGATTCGAGCAAGGCGCGATATACCTGGATCTCCACGTAGCGCGGCAAGAGGCGGCGGAAAATCTCCGCCGCCGGTTCCTCGTAAATGTAGTCCACCAGGGCCTCACCCTCAATCGGCTTCACCGGCCTGATGGGGAGATACCGCTCCACCGTCAGGCGCTGGGTCAGAACGGTCTTCGACTCGTTGTAGATGAAATCGACGGCGTCCACTTCCCGCCGCGTGTAAAGGCCGATGATCCGCTCGGCGATTTCCCGGGCGTGGGAAAATTGGAGCCGGGTGAATATGTTGACGTAATCGGCGATGATTTCGACCGGCCGCTTGCGGTAGAAATCGCGACCTTTGCGTCCCACCGCCATCATCGACACCTTGTGATCGCGATGCTCGGTCAGATAGTCCTGAGCGGCGCGAATCAGGTTGGTGTTAAAAGCTCCGCAGAGGCCCTTGTCTCCCGTGACCAAAACCAGAAGCACCTTTTCCACGGGCCGCTCGGCGAGCAGGGGATGGGCGCGCTGCTCGGTCCGCGCCGCCAGACTCCCCAGCAGCGCCAGCATCTGGTTGGCGTACGGCCGGGCGTTGAACACGCGGTCCTGGGCCCGGCGCAGCCGCGCCGCCGCTACCATCTTCATCGCCCGGGTAATTTGCTGCGTGTTCTTCACCGAGCGGATGCGCCGTCGAATGTCGAGTACGTTCGCCACTTTGATCCCGATTCGAAGTCTTGTCCCTAAGTCGCCTTCGCCTTGCGGTCCGCCAGGAACTTGGCCTTGAACTCGTCCAGAACCTTGCGCACCTCGGCGCGCAGGGCGTCATCGAGCTGCTTCT
>Ga0307379_10010742_pt1 | contig 12096 bp, 7 predicted proteins | sample UN2MG_FD_202237 | JGI IMG/M metagenome (GOLD analysis project Ga0307379, IMG submission 202237) | Soil microbial communities from Risofladan, Vaasa, Finland - UN-2 | ecosystem: Environmental > Terrestrial > Soil > Coastal area > Acid sulfate soil | place: Finland: Risofladan, Vaasa | collected... | reverse complement strand
TAAGCCGTTGGATCGGCAGCCTGTTTCAGGGCAATGCCCAAGGTCATCGGCGCAGCCAAGAGATCGGCCCAGGCACCGAACTCGGACCGGAATAACATCTTGGTGGCACTGCCAGCGGGTGTGTAAATGAACTAATCGCCTGTCGGCGCGCTACGACTGTTGCCTTCCACCGCGAGATCGAGCGTCTTCGGCGGGATCAAAATCTGTCAGAATGTAACAAATGGTAGATTCTCGGTTCAGGCTGCTGTCAGGTTGACCGGGCCTCGGGCGTGGTCCACTTCAGACAGAATGAAGTTGGCTTGCTCAAGCCAAACAAGAGTGGATAGACAAATGCACTCGTCGGTACAGTTTCTGGCCCGTTCCTGCTACAGGCCGGTGTGGATCGTTGGTCTGCTGCTCGCGGCCGCGCTAGCGGGCTGTTCTGATAGTGATGGGTCTCTTCCGCTTGTCTTCGACAGGCCGGAGACAGCAGTGACCTACAACGTTGTGCTGGAAGGAATGCCATCGGATGAAGTCACCAGCCTCGCCGAACAATCGCTGCCTTCGTTCCGGCTGCGCGACAAGGGCGCCGCGAGCCTCGCCTTCCTCCGGCGCCGTGCCGAAAGCGATGTGGAGACGCTGCTGAAAATCCTGCGCTCGCGCGGCTACTACTCCTCCAGCGCCACAGTGGCGGTCACGGAGGCCGAACCGGGAGCCGCCTTGGTAACGATCGCCGCCGATCCGGGGTTGCCCTACACCTTGACCCGCCACGATCTGATGTTCGATGTGACCGGCACAGTCGCACCCCGACCGCTCGACGCGGCGGCGCTGGGGTCGCCGGTCGGCGAGCAAGCGCGATCATCGGAAATTGCCGCAGCCGAGGCCGCGGCTGTGGCCGAGCTTCATCGAACTGGCTTTCCCTACGCTGATTTCACCGGGCGTTCGGGCCAGGCGGACCCGGCAACCGCAACCCTGGTCGTCGAGAGCATGATTGCTGCTGGCTCGGCCTACATCTTCGGCCCGGTGACATTCGAGGGGCGGTGGACCGTCGATGAAGCCTATCTGGCGAGCTATCTGCCCTGGGAAGCCGGGCAAACTTTTGATACCTCGGCGCTTAACGAATTCCAACGCCTGCTGTTTGCCACTGACCTCTTCACAGCGGTCGCCGTCCGTTCGCCACCGGAACGACCGAAGGAGTCATCTGAACGCGGGGCGGAACCGGCGCCTCTTCCTGTCACCGTCACGCTAGAAGAGGGGCCGCGCCGCCGCATCGCTGGCGGTTTGCGGTATGACACGGATTTGGGTCCTACCGTTCGTGCAAGCTTCGAGCATCGGAATCTTCTCGGCTCTAACGAGCGACTGCTGGTCGAAGCGGAGGCCGGCCTGGTCGAGCAAAGCCTCGGGCTGGCACTTCGAAAGCCGCAATTTCTGCGGCCTGGCCAGGATCTGTTAACGGACCTTAAATTTCTGCGTACGGTCGATGACGCGTATGACGCTCTTAGCGTGACTGGATTTGCTGGCTTGGAGCGGCAAGTAAGCGATCGCTGGCGCGGTGGGCTGGGCGGGCTGGCCGAGATTAGTTCAATCGACGATAGCGGTGACAAAGCGCACGCATTTCTGTTGGGCGCCCCATTTTTTGCCTACTACGATGGCTCGAACGATTTACTCGATCCGACCAAGGGCACACGGCTGAGGCTCGAAGCGACGCCATTTTCGGGCATTCACGACAATAGCGATACCGAGTTTCTGGTGCTGGACGCCACCGGCTCGATTTACCAACCGCTTGATAAAAATCGCCGTTTCGTCATCGCCGCCCGGGGGCGAGTGGCTTCGATCCTGGCGCCCGGTCTCGATGCGATCCCGGCGACCCGGCGACTCTATTCAGGTGGCGGCGGTTCAGTACGGGGTTATGCGCAAGATATTATTGGCCCGCTGGATCTCAACAACGACCCGGTCGGCGGCCGCTCGGCGTTGGAGGGAGGGGTCGAGCTGCGCGCGCGGCTATACGTTGATATTGGCGGCGTAGTTTTTGCTGACGCGGGCTCGGTCTCGACGGCGATGTTTCCGGATTTCGACGAGGGGGTGCAGGCAGCGGCCGGGTTCGGTTTGCGATATTATTCGCTGGCCGGTCCAATTCGCCTGGATGTTGCATTCCCGGTGAACGGGCGTGCGGCGGACGACGCCTTCCAAGTTTATTTCTCAATCGGGCAGGCCTTCTGATGCGCGGAATACTGATCACCATGACGCTTGCCGCCCTGCTGGCAGTCTTCGTTCTCCAGGGTGGTGCCCGGGCTCAGATCAGCCTGCCGTCAATCAAGAACAAGCTGATCGAGCTGGCGCTGGACCAGATTAGCTCACCTGGCTCTTTTGAGATCACCGCCGGCTCGATCGAGGATTCGACCGACGGCCTGACCAGCCTCGTGGATGTGAAGGTTTCGGATGGTGAGGGAATCTGGCTGACGCTGGAGCGGCTGAGTTTTTCATGGATGCCAGATCGGTTGTTTTCAGGCGAGTTGGCGATCAACCGGCTGGAATTGATCGGTTTGGCGGTTCTACGTCCGCTCTCTGAAAATGCGGAGGCACCCGAACTGGAACCGTCTGAACCGTCAACGCGGGGGATATTCGACTGGCCGCGCTCGCCGATATCGCTGTCGATCGAGGGGGTACGGCTGGAGCGGGTGACGATCGCCGACGGGGTGTTGCCGCAGGCGATATCGTTTGATGCCGATGGCCGCGCCGTCGACAAGGATGATTTGCAGGAGCTGGCGCTGACGCTGCGCCGGACCGATGATGTAGCCGGCGAAATCACGTTGTCGATGCGTCGCGATTTCGCCACCAACACGCTCAAGCTGGCGATCGCCGCGCACGAGGCGCCGGGTGGCATGGTCGCGACCGCTGCCGGTTTCCCGCTTGATGCGCCGGCACGACTGGAGTTGACGGCGGACGGCCCGCCGGAGGAGTGGCGTCTGGATTTTATTGCGGCGGTTGAGCGGACATTCGAGGCCCAGGGACAAGCCATATTGGCCTATGCGGAGCGTCTGTCCGTCGATGCGGATTTTTCTGTAACCCCGGGGCGTGAATTGAGCGATCGGGTCCGCACGATCCTTGGTGATCAGGCCCGTCTGCGGGCGCAGGTCATCGAGCGGCCGGACGGAATGATCGAGGTTGTCTCCGGTGAGTTGTCCTCGCGAGCGTTGACGCTGAACGGTTCCGGCGTTCTTGCGACTGGACCGGGAAACAGCGACCTCACCATTTCACTGGAAGCGCTTGCACCACTGGCGGCGCTGGCCGATGGGGTGACGTTCGAACGTTTCACCTTCGATGGCAAGGTCGCCGGGCCGCAGGGTGGGTTGGAGGCCGTAGGGACGCTGGGGCTGAGTGGCATGACAACCGCTCTAGCCGATGCGCAGGCCCTGACGCTGGATGGCACGGTCCTGCAGATCGCCGACGGCTTGACATTCAATCTTGACGGCAAGGGCGAAGGGATCCGGATCGACCGGATCAGCCCCGAGGTGATCGTATCGGCAACCCTGCGTGCATCCGGAAAGATGGACGGCGTTCTGTTGACGCTCACCGACGCGGCAATCGACGCACCGGTGCTTAATGCAACGGCGTCCGGCACCTACGATGTGGTGGCCGGGACTGGCAATCTGAACGCTGGCTTGGTGGCGACGGATGTTTCAACCATTGCGTCCGCCTATGACGTAACCGCAACCGGGGGTGTCAACGCCTCCGCCGATGTGATTTTGGCGGGCGAACGGATCACTGCGGAGATTACCGCCGCGCTAACCGAATTCGGCACGGATCCGGTCTCTGCCGAGAAAATGACGCTCTCCGGCCAGGTCAGCCAGGAGACTGGCCTATTGGCGTTCGACCTGACCGGTGCTGGCCAAGAGCTCATTTTGGATCAAATCCCCCGTGACCTGACCCGCGCGTTCGATTTGAAGGCGCGCGGTCAGATACAGGAAGGGACTTTGGCGCTGGAGAGCCTGCAACTGGTGTCGCCGCTCGTGAGCGCCGAGGTTTCTGGTTCGCTCGCATTGGACGACCGGATAATGGCGCTCGAGTATTCCATGGCGACCGCCGAGTTCGCCCCAGTCGCTCAGGCCTATGGAGTTGACGCCATGGGTGTGCTTGAGGCCAGCGGTCAGGCAGAGGGCGGGTTCACCACGCCGCGTATAGCGGGCAGGGTCTCAATTGCGGGAGCCGGGTTTGACGGGAGATCATACGGTGCGGTCACGGTCTCGCATGATGTAGTGCTCGGCGACTTGCCCGAAGGCAGCTTGTCGTTGGAAAGCCGCGGCGGAGCACTTGGCGCGGCGGATGCCGCAGCCCAGTTCCGGCTCGATGGCGCGGCCCTGACATTGACGGAGATGCGCGCCAAAATGCAGAGCGTTTCGCTATCCGGCCGGGCAGTTGTTGATCTCGAAACAAACCTGATTGACGGCGCCTTCGATGTGTCCAGTGCCGACATCGCGCCTGCTGGCCGGTTCCTAGGCGCAAACCTGGGTGGCGGCGCGCGCGGCCAGGTCGTCATGACGCCGTCCAATGGCCGCCAGAACCTCACCGCCGACCTCAACCTGACGCATCTCTCAACCGATGGAGTGTCCATCGCGAAGGCCGATCTGCGCCTGCGCGCCGATGACGCCTTCGGCACGCCGCGTCTTGATGCCCGCCTCGATGCGAACGGTCTCGTCGCTGGCAACCTTGATCTGGCAATGGTCCGCGCGAGCGCGAATGGCCCGCTCCGCCAGATCAAGTTTTCGGCCGATGCCGAGGGAGCGGTTGGTGAGTACCCCCTTGCCGCCACTGCGTCGGGTCGGGCGGATGCCAGCGGTCCCGTGGTAGTGGTGACGCTTGACGATGCCGAAATCGTGGCTGGGCCAGATAGTATCCGCCTACGCCAGCCCTTGGCTCTGCGTGTGGGCGGCGGAACGGTGCAGGCGACCGGGATTGATATCGCATTACCGGGCGAAGGCTCGCTGGCCGGTGACCTTGCGCAGCGCCCTGGCGGTTTCGCCGGTGACGTAACGCTTGTGAACCTACAGCTGGCGGTGTTGGATCGCTGGGACGTTGTGCCAGTGATTGCCGGGCAACTCGATCTGCAGGCGAGCTTCGATACCCTAAGTGGCCGCGCCAGTGGCGAGGTTACAGCCCAGGCGCGCGGGGTTATATTCGAGCGGGTCCGGGCCGGGATCGGTGGGCTGGACATAGACATCGACGCCGGTTGGGATGGCAAACGGCTCGACGCCAAAGCCGAGTTGCGCGGTGATTTTGGCGACCCGGTCCGCGCGAGGCTGGCAGCTCCGTTGCAGCGGGGTCGAGGTGGAATTCCGGAATTTTCGTCCAAGGGCGCGCTCGACGGCGCGGTAACCTGGGCGGGCGATCTCGGTGATCTTTGGGCATTGGTGCCGGCGCCGGGGCATATTCTCGACGGCCGAACTGATATTGACCTGCGGCTTGGTGGTTCGCTCGACGCACCAAGTTTGTCAGGCCGTATCGAACTGACGGACGGTGGATACCAAAACCTCGATGCCGGCACGATCCTGAGCGACTTGACGATCAGGTCAGAGATCATCGACGACAGAACCGTTACTCTGACGGTTGACGGATCTGATGGTGCCAAGGGAAAGATTTCATCGCGTATCGCCCTAAAGCATAGTGGCGCTGAGCCGTCGATCAACGGGACAATCAGGATCGATCGTGCGGTGATGGTGCGCCGTGACGATGTGACCGCCCAGATCACCGGAGATCTCGCGCTTGACGGGCCGATGTCGAACCTTGCCCTGAACGGACAGTTGAAGGTCGATCAGGCTGAGGTGCGATTGGTCAACGCCCTGCCTCCCGAGGTGATCGATCTAGCGGGCATCCGCATCACCGGTGAGCCGGAACCGGAAACTGACGAAAATGGCAATGGCATTTTGACGCTGGACATCGCGATCACCGCGCCGCGCAACATCTTTGTTCGTGGTCGGGGGCTCGATTCTGAATGGAAGATGGATCTGGCCGTCGCCGGGGACGCTGCGGCTCCGGTGATCACTGGCGCGATCGAGAAGATGCGTGGCGAGATTGACTTGCTCGGCGAGCCTTTCGATCTGGTGCGCGGTCGGGTCACCTTCGATGGTGGGCGCGAGATCGACCCGTTGATCGACGTATCGCTGGAGCTGGAGGCGAATGACATACGCGGCGGAATCCAAGTGGGCGGCCGGGCCTCTGCGCCTGAATTGCATTTTGCCTCGACCCCGGCATTGCCCGAGGACGAAGTTCTGCCAAGACTTCTGTTTGGTCAGTCGCGGCAGTCGCTCACGGGGGCGCAAGCGATCCAGATGGCCTTGGGTGTAGCGACGCTTCTCGGCGGTGGCGGAGGTCCGCTCGACGCCGTTCGTAAGGCAACCGGGTTGGATGTATTGCGCGTCGATGGCGAAAGCGTGGAGGACGCGTCGGTCACCGTTGGGCGCAACGTCGCCAAAGGCGTATTTATTGGCGCGCGCCAGGGATTGGGTGGCCAAGGGAGTGCGGTGACTGTTGAGGTTGAGGTTTTTGACGGCGTTGTCGTGGATACCGAGTTTGGCCCGGAGCAGGGATCAAATATCGGCATCACACTTCAACGCGACTTCTGACTCGCGCGCGATGAATGCTGGTTGGCGCGATGAATGCGGCTTGGGCGGTCAAACCTGCATCGCAATCTCGTGCGGCAGATCACTCCTTCGGTCACGCGCCTAGGTTCAAGCGTGCGTGGCGGTTGACGTCCTTGTACAGCAGATAGCGGAATTTGCCGGGCCCGCCCGCATAGCAGGCCTGCGGACAGAAAGCGCGGAGCCACATGAAGTCACCCGCCTCGACCTCGACCCAGTCCTGGTTGAGACGGTAGACGGCCTTGCCCTCGAGTACATACAGACCGTGCTCCATAACGTGGGTCTCGGCAAACGGGATGACCGCTCCGGGCTCGAAGGTGACAATGGTCACGTGCATGTCGTGGCGCATGTCGGCTGGGTCAACGAACCGCGTCGTCGCCCATTTTCCAGCGGTGTCCGGCATCGGTGTCGGGGCGACGTCGTTGTCGTTGGTGACGAATGCCTCGGGAGCCTCCAGGCTTTCGACGGCCTCATAGGCTTTTCTGATCCAGTGGAACCGGACCGCCTCGGTGCTGTTGTTTCTGATGCTGAAACTGCTGGCAGGCGGGATATAGGCGTAGCCGCCGGGCCGCATGCGGTAGGCCTTGCCGGCAAGCGTTAAAGTTAAATTACCCTCGACGACGAAAAACACACCCTCGGCGCCCGTGTCCGGCTCCGGCTTGTCGCTGCCACCGCCCGGTCCGACCTCCATGATGTATTGCGAGAACGTCTCGGCAAAGCCAGACAGTGGCCGCGCCAGAACCCAGGCTCGGGTGTTGTCCCAGAACGGCAGATAGCTGGTGACGATGTCGCGCATCACCCCTTTCGGGATCACCGCATAGGCCGCGGTGAAAACCGCCCGGTCCGTCAGCAGATCGGTCTGCCTCGGCAACCCCCCGTGCGGGGCGTAATATGTTCTATCAGCCATTGATCTCTCCTGCTTCGGAGATTCTATCAGCAATGATTGGTTTAGCTACGAAAATGCACGCTGCAATCGAGCAAGGGCGATGAATTGAAAGCCAAGTGCCCGTGGGTAGGGACAGATGCAACATGATCCGGCCCAAATGTCCATCTCAGCCCTGGGCGGCGAGACCGGCGAGATATGTACCATAGCTGGTTTTTGCCAACGGCTCGGCAAGCGCTCGCAACTGCGTTGCATCAATGAATCCCATCCGGAACGCGACCTCTTCCGGACAGCCGATCTTCAGGCCCTGGCGCTTCTCGATTGTACGGACAAACTCACCGGCCTCGATCAGGCTGTCAGGGGTTCCTGTGTCGAGCCAAGCAAAGCCCCGGCCCAGCAACTCGACGCGCAGCGTGCCGCGCTCCAGATACTTCTCGATGAGCCCGGTGATCTCCAATTCACCGCGCGGCGAGGGCCGAAGTTCACTGGCCAAGGCCGATGCCTGGCCGTCGAAGAAATAGAGCCCGGTCACGGCGAAATCGGATTTCGGCACCAGCGGCTTCTCCTCAACCGAGACGGCCTGACCGGCGCCGTCAAACTCGACCACGCCGTAATGCGCGGGGTCAGCGACCTGATATCCGAAAATGGTGGCGCCACTGTTGCGCGCGTTCGCGGCGGCGAGGATGTCCAGCAGGCCATGGCCGTAAAAAATATTGTCGCCCAGAACCATCGCCGATGGCCCGCCGGCAAGAAACTCCTGCGCAATCAAATATGCCTGGGCGAGGCCGTCAGGTCGGTCCTGAATTAGCCAGGTAATCGATAACCCGAACGCCGAGCCGTCGCCGAGCAGCCGCTTGAACCGGTTTTGATCCTCGCGCGTGGTAATGATCGCGATCTCACGGATCCCGGCCAGCATCAGGACCGTCAACGGGTAGTAGATCATTGGCTTGTCATAGAGCGGCAAAAGCTGCTTTGAGGTTGCGCGCGTAATCGGGTAGAGCCGGGTGCCGGAGCCGCCCGCAAGAATAATACCTTTGCGATCGGTCATTGAGAGACTGCCGACTTAAATGGGCTTGGTCGCGACATCAGGCCATGTGCTACGATGCATAAATGCAAATCCGTCCACGACAGTATTTCAACCGAGATCTCAGTCTTAGTCATGGCGCCGCCTCCGTGTTTGGTGATTCCTGGTATAAGTCGCACGGTCTGCCGAAACTCGGCAATCACATCGAACGCTTAGCTGGAAATGCATGAGTCAAACAAGATGATCGATCGTCCTGAAATGTCGTCGGCCTTGACGCCAAAATGCCATAGCCACGATAAACGCCGGTCGACCCCAATCGTTAACGAAGCCTAAACTGACCATCGTTATCTGCATCCCTTGTCTTCATCTGGTGATTGGCGCCGGGACTCTGTTCTTGAACTTCGACCCGACGTGCCATTGCCTGATGATCCGCCAGCGACGATGATGGGCGAGGAGTATGGATAGCCGAATGATCTTTGAGACTACCCCCATCGCCGACCTGCTGCTGGTGCGCCCGAAACGGCGTATGGATGCGCGCGGGTTCTTCTCTGAAAGCTGGAGCATCGAGCCTTGGCACGCGCGCGGTCTCGAAATCCACTGGTGTCAGGACAACCACTCGCTGTCGCGGCAGCCCGGCGTGCTGCGCGGGCTGCATTATCAGGCGCCGCCGATGGCGCAGGCAAAGCTGGTGCGCTGCACGCGGGGTCGGGTCTGGGATGTGGCGGTCGATGCGCGGCGCGGCTCGCCGAGCTTTGGCAAATCGTTCGGCACCGAGTTGAGCGTCGAGAACTGGCTCCAGCTGTTTGTGCCGCGCGGGTTCCTGCACGGTTTCCTGACCCTGGAGCCAGATTCCGAAGTGCAATACAAGGTAGATAACCCCTACGCCCCTGACTGCGACGGCGCGGTCCGGTGGGATGATCCGGACCTGGCGATCGAGTGGCCGGTGACTACGCCGCCGATCCTTTCGGACAAGGATGCGGCGGCCCCGCGCTTCGCGCGGTGGCAAACGCCTTTTGAATTTGGAGACCCGGCATGAAGGTCCTTGTCACCGGCGGCGCGGGGTTCATCGGCTCGGGGGTCATCCGCCAACTGATCCGCGAGACCGACGCGTCGGTCGTCAACCTCGACAAGCTGACCTATGCGGCAACCCCCGAGGCGCTGGAAGAATGCGCCGGCGACCCCCGTTACCAGCTGGTCAAGGGCGATATCTGCGACCGTGCGTTGGTCGCGAGCCTGTTCGAGGAGCACCAGCCCGACGCAGTCATGCACCTCGCCGCCGAGAGCCATGTCGACCGCTCGATCGACGGCCCGGCGGACTTCCTGCAAACCAACATTTTTGGCACCTTCACTCTGCTCGAGGCGGCACGGGCCTGGCGCGCTGGGCGCAAGGGCGACTTTCGGTTCCACCATATCTCGACCGACGAGGTCTATGGCAGCCTCGGCCCAGGTGACGCGGCCTTCTCCGAGACCACGGCCTACGCACCGAACAGCCCGTACTCAGCCTCCAAGGCCGCATCCGACCATCTGGTCCGGGCCTGGGGCGAAACCTATGGGTTGCCGATCGTCACCTCGAACTGCTCGAACAATTACGGGCCCTGGCAATTCCCGGAGAAGCTGATTCCGGTCATGCTGATCGCTGCCTTCGAGGGCCGTCCGCTTCCGGTCTACGGTGCTGGCGAGAACATCCGCGATTGGCTGCATGTGGAAGACCACGCCCGGGCGCTGCGCCTGGTGATGCAGAACGGAAAAGTTGGCGGGAGCTACAATATCGGCGGCGACGCCGAGCACCGTAACATCGATGTAGTGCGCAAGATCTGCGCGCTGTTGGACGAACATCTGCCCGACGCGGCGCCCCACGACCGTTTGATCAGCTTTGTAACCGACCGCCCCGGCCACGACCTGCGCTATGCCGTCGATGGTGCCAAGATTCGGCGCGAACTGGGCTGGTCACCGGTGGAGACCTTCGAGACCGGGTTGCGCGGCACCGTCGCCTGGTATCTCCACAACGCAACCTGGTGGCAGGATATCCGCAACGGCGGAGATAGCGGCCAGCGGCTTGGCCTGCGGGGTGGCTGAGATGCGCGTCCTGGTATTCGGTCAGTCGGGACAGCTGGCGCGGGCCTTGCAACGGGCCTTGCAAAGCGTTGGCACCGGGCAAATGCGAATACGCTTTCTGGACCGCGCGGCTACTGATCTGCTGGTCCCCGGACAAGCGGCCGAAGCTATCATGGCTGACCGGCCCGAACTTGTCATCAACGCTGCGGCCTACACCGCCGTTGATGATGCCGAGGACAACCGGGAAACAGCGTTCCGGATCAATGGCGCGGCTATGGGCGAGATCGCCGCCGCCGCCGCCGCCGTCAACGCCGTTCTGATCCACATCTCGACCGACTACGTGTTCGACGGAACCAAAGCGGGCGCTTATGTCGAGATCGACCCGGTCAACCCGGTGAGCACATACGGCGCAAGCAAACGGGCCGGCGAGATCGTGGCGTTGGCGGGGAACCCTCGGACCGTTGTTATTCGCACCTCGTGGGTCTACTCGCCATGGGGCAAGAACTTCGTCCTGACCATGTTGAGGCTCGCCCGCGAGCACCCCCGGCTGCGCATTGTCGATGACCAGATCGGCAATCCGACATCAGCGCTCGACCTGGCCGACGTCTGCCTGGCAATCGCGCCCCGGCTGATCTCGGCCCGGTCCGAAAGTCAGCTCTGGGGCCTCTATCATTATTCCGGCGGTGGTACTTGCAGCTGGGCGGGCTTCGCCGCCGGATTGTTCGGGCAGTCAGCGCGGTTCCATACGCCCGTCCCCACGGTCGACAGGATCAGCTCCACTGACTACCCGACACGGGCCCCGCGGCCTGCCAACTCGGCGCTCGACTGCACAAAATTCGAGACAATGTTTTCTTTGGCGCCGATCCCATGGCCCACGGCGTTGGCGCGAGTCCTGGAGATGATCGCCGGCCCAGAAGGCGCGTGAAAACAGTATTATAGGTCACTTGGCCTGCTTCGCTCGGGCCTCGGCACATTCAGTTTGGCACAGCTCTGCGCCACGGCTCGCGGCCATAAGCGCGCTGGCGCATGAATCGAGATTGGCGTCTACTCAAGCTCAGATCATCCAGTGCGATTCTGCCAGTCACTCTCCAGCACTCCTGCCCAGAGAAGCCTCCATGAAGCCCCTCGATATCCTGATCGCGATCACTGTGCCTATTGTCTGGGGCCTCGGCCTGGTCTTCGCGAAACCCGCTGTTGACCAGTTTCCGCCGATCTTGCTAATGGCGTTGCGCTTCAGCGTCTCGGGCGTGCTGCTGGTCTGGTTTGTTTCGATTCCACGCGGCTCGCTCAGGTGGCTGTTCGTCGCCGCCCTGATTGGCTCGACCCTGCAATACGGGCTTACCTTCAACGGATTAAGGTTGCTCGACGCTTCGACCACCGCGCTGATCGTTCAGGCCGAGGCGCCGTTCCTGACCCTCGTCGCCGCGGTGTTTCTCGGCGAACGGCTCCGATTGAAGCAAATCCTCGGCATGGCCGTCGCTTTCGGGGGTATCTACCTGATCTCCGGCGAGCCGTGCATC
>Ga0307379_10010739_pt1 | contig 12097 bp, 9 predicted proteins | sample UN2MG_FD_202237 | JGI IMG/M metagenome (GOLD analysis project Ga0307379, IMG submission 202237) | Soil microbial communities from Risofladan, Vaasa, Finland - UN-2 | ecosystem: Environmental > Terrestrial > Soil > Coastal area > Acid sulfate soil | place: Finland: Risofladan, Vaasa | collected... | reverse complement strand
GGCGGTTGGCTCGCCTCTTGCTTCCACGGTCCGGCTTGTTCGGGATCAAAGGGCTGTACCGGCAGGGCATTGCCATCGGCCAAATGGCGAACCATCGGATAATGCCAAAGTTCGTCCGAGGCTTCAAAGACTGGTGTCATAAATGTGTAACAAGCGCCTAGGATAAAAAACAAGATGAGGATAAGCGGGAGAATTCGTTTCTCAGTCAATTTAGGCATTGGAAAAAAACTTAGGAAACAATCTGGTCGTAGAAGGCGACTGTATTCTGGGCTATCTTATCCCAGGTGAAGCAGTTAGCTACCGCCAAGGCTCCTTGTCCTAGCCGTAGCCGTCGATCTCGGTCTCCCAATAACATCTCTAAAGCTTCCTTTAAAGCATCGGGGTCGTCAACCGGCACTAGCCAGACGTTTTCCCCATGAATCAGCTCCGAAAGCGATGATGTTGGAAATGTTGTCAAGAGCGGTCGGCCATGCGCCAGGGTGGCCATCAGCGTACCCCTTCTCAGCGATACGCCGTCACGATAAGGCAAAACCATGAGGTCAACTGCATACATTGCTATTGAAACTTCCTCATCAGACAAAAAACCACTCCAATGGACTCGCCCAGATAAACCGCTTTCCTCGATGGCCTCTATCAATTGGGAACGAAAAGTCTCATTATTTTTAGGATCGCTGCTTCCAGTCTGAGCTCCTAAGAACAACAAATGGACATGTTCGGGCAATTTAGTTAGTGCCTGGATAAGAATGTCAGCGCCTTTACTTGCATTTACAAAGCCAAAATAGCCCAACAAGTGATCTGATTGTTTCAGAGCCAGTTGCTTACGGAGTTTAATCACTGAATTTCTTGACGGGATAGTGGCCCTGATGTTGCTACCTATCGGTATCTGGGTGATTTTATTTTTTTCCAGGCCATGCTCCACTAATTCGAGATAATCTTCTTCATTGGTAACAATTACGCCTTCGGCCGACCGGGCAAGAATTCTAACCACTCCAGGCCGAAACCGGCCCGCTTTAGGAAACAAATATGGATGGCGGAGGTCGTGAAAGGTTACGACTGTCTTTGTTACTTCACGCAGACGCCAGGGCAGGAAATTGATGGCCGGCACCCGCATACTATAAGCTGCAGCTTGATATTGTAGGTTTACGACACTTAATTCGTTATCAACAGCAATCCTCGCAACCTTGCTAGTGGACGACCACCACCATCGATTTACCAGTGGGTGGAGGAAAGCATACCCCAGATCAACTGGTTCCTGTGGATCCCAGAACCTGCGTTTCTGTGGTTCGATCCGTGCATCGTGGCTGGTTATGATATGGATCTGGTGTCCCAGTTGCGACAAAGCCCGCGCTAATTGTTGTGTGTAGGCACCGACTCCGCCCTCCATGGGTGGGTATTCACCGGTGACAAGTCCGATCTTCAACGGCATAATTTTGACTCGAGCAGGCCTAATATCCGGCCGGCTTTAAGCCGGAGCGCAAGACAAGCCAGTAAGCTCGTACTCGCTGCCATCGCAATGGACGTCGATTCCCCATAAGAGCTTTGGCCACTTCCAATAATAACTGCCAAACATAATTTAGTAGTAAGGTAATTCGGATTAGATCGGTTGGCAAGCGACCATGATATTTGCGGAAATATCTCAATTTAGCCCTTTGAAAGTTTACGTGTCGCTCGGTTTCAGCCTGTTCGCTACTCTTCCCAACATGATGAATTATCTGTGCCTCGGGAAGGTAAATGATCCGCCATCCCGCTTCTTTTATGCGCCGGCACCAATCCAATTCCTCCGAATACATAAAAAATGCTTCATCCATATAACCAATCTGGGCGATCACCTCTTGTCGAGTCATCAAACAGGCGCCCACCAGCCAGTCCACCTCGACCGGACTATCCAATGGCAAATCTTCCGCATAATATCGTCGAATCATCCCGCGAGGTGCATAAGGCTGCAACCATGTGCTCTCGAATATGGCCGTGGCAACGGAAGGAAAACGCCTTCTGGATGACTGAATCGTACCATCACTATTCAAGAGCTGGCCACCAACGACGCCAACCTCCTCGTTTTTTTTCAGGTAAGCGACCATCTGGGGCAGTGCATCACTAATTATCTTGGTATCCGGATTGAGGAGCAGCAGATACCGGCCGATCGCCGCCCTTAATCCAATGTTATTTCCCTTTGGAAAACCAATATTTTCATCACATTCTAACAGTTTTACCCAAGGATAATCATCACGGATCATCTGGGTACTACCATCCACCGATCCATTATCTACCACGATGACTTCGACCTCTAAATCCCCCTGGTTATATACAATAGAGGAAAGGCACGATCTAAGATACTCGCACACATTCCAACTGACTATGACAATTGACAGGTCTGGGACAACCCCTCCGTCTGGGAAGTCGGGATCGGGTGACAATTGCTCAGCGAGGTTGACCATTTAAAACTCCAAGCTTCTCGCCAAACAAACTTATGGCATTATATTGAGTTATTCGAGCCATCTCGGCTACGGTGACATCGTGTAACTCGGCCAGTTTCTCGACAACTAGCGAAACATATGCGGGTTCATTTCGCCGGCCGCGGTATTTCTGCGGCGCCAAGAATGGCGCATCAGTCTCCACGAGGAGGCGATTCAGGGGCACGCGTTTTGCTACTGATCGCAAAGTATCGGCACTCTTAAAAGTAATGGGACCGGTAAACCCCAAGTAGAAACCTATCTCCAAAGCAGTTTGAGCTGTCTGCCAATCTCCGGAGAAGGAATGCAACACGCCTTTGATTTGATTATTGTTCGAAGCTGATTCTTTGAGAAAAGTTAAGACGTCATCACTTGCTTCCCGGTTATGTATAATAACTGGCAACCTGACCTCAGCAGCGAGTTTTAATTGAGCAGAAAATGCCTTCTGTTGTATGTCAGGCGGCGAATGGTCCCGGTAATAATCCAGACCAATTTCACCGATTGCTACCACCTTCGGATGGCCAGCCATGCTCCGGATCTGGTCAAGCCAAGCATCCTGCCAATTTTCTGAGGAATTTGGATGTACACCTACGGCTGCAAATACTTCCTCGAAACTTTCTGCGAGATGGATGACTCGGTCACAACCTGGCAGGTCAACAGCCGGAACGATGATTCTACTAATCCCATGATCTCGCGCTCGTTCGATCACAGTCGTTAGGTCTTCATCAAACTGACCAAAGTCTAAATGGCAGTGTGTGTCAATTAGTAGGTTCACTGACCCGGCTACCTAAATCCTTTTCAAAGATTTCCAAAAAGCTAAGGTCGTTTCTTTGTTCGCCGACGAATGATCAACTTTTCTAATTCAGCCGACCAAAATACAACTGTACTCGCTAATAGGCACACAGCCAATTCCGCTGGAGACAAAGCCCGAGTGTCGAAGATTTCCTGAAGGAAGGGCACGTATATTACGGCAAGCTGCAAAAGAAAAGTCAACGAAACAGCACCGAGCATTGAACGATTCGAGAACAAACCTATTGTAAAAAGAGAATCTCTGCTGGATCGCAACGCCAGCGCATTGCCCATTTGAGCCAATGTTAAAGTAGTAAATACCATCGTCCGCCATGCGCCTGCTTCATCCTGCAACCAAGGACGATAGCCAACTCCAAGAGAAACCAGTCCCATTAATACACCAATCCAAATGATTTGCCAGCCGATGCCGCGACTAAAAACGCTCTCATTCGGGTGATAGGGCGTTCGTTTCATCGTATCACGCTCGGCCGGTTCAACGGCCAATGCCAACCCCGGCAAACCATCTGTGACCAGGTTAATCCATAAGATTTGTAAAGGTAGTAGAGGTAACGGCATACCCAAAAACGGGGCAACGAGCATTACCAGGATCTCACCCGTATTACTTGAGAGGATATACTTTATAAATTTTCGGATATTGTCATAGATTACCCGTCCCTCTTCGATTGCAGCAACTATCGTGGCAAAATTGTCGTCTAGCAATACCATGTCGGCCGCCTCTTTGGAGACGTCTGTCCCGGTTATGCCCATCGCCACTCCAATATCTGCCTTCTTAAGCGCTGGGGCATCATTGACCCCATCACCGGTCATGGCGACAACCTCACCGTTATCTTGTAGAGCTTGAACAATACTCATTTTATGCTCGGGCGATACCCGGGCGAAAACTGCAACATCCTTGACGCGATCACGGAGCTCACCCTCAAGCATATTATCTAAATCGATACCGGTCAGATGAAAACCATTGTGCGCAATATCCAATTCCCTGGCAATATGCTGCGCGGTCAAGGGATGGTCACCTGTGATCATTATCGGTCTAACACCGGCAGAGCGGCTCGTTGCCACAGCCTGTTTTACTTCAGGCCGAGGTGGGTCTGACATGCCGATGAGACCAATAAAAGTCAGTGATCTTTCGATCTCGTATTCATGCATCGCTTCCGGTACGTGCTCAACTGGACGGAACGCAACACCTAGGATCCGCTGACCAGTTTCAGCCAATCTGGCATTCGAGGCCAATATCCGATCATACATTTCTCCCGCTAACCTCACGGACTGATTCCCAATCAACACGTGCTCGCAAATCTCTAGCAAACCATCAACGGCGCCTTTCGTAAAGGCGACATAGGGCGCGCTATTCCAGGGGTTATCAGGATTCACGTGCGGTCGCCAGGTCTCATGGACGGTCGTCATTCGTTTTCTTTCCGAGGAAAACGGGGCTTCGGCAATCCGAGGCCAGCGATCTTCTAATTCTGTCTTGATAAATCCTAGCTCAGCGGCAGCGACAACCAGCGCAGCTTCAGTCGGATCTCCAATAGCCCTTAATTCACTGCCATCCTTGGCCTTTTGAAGGATAGCGTCATTGCATAATGTTGCCGCTTTCAGCAACAATCCCAAGCTTCGCTCCGGGCGATCGGCTTTATTTTCAAATTCCTCAACAGAAAGTACTGCAGAACGCTCGCCAACAAGCGCATTGAAATCTTGCGCTTCTCCGGCAACATCAAGAACGGTAACTTTCATCCGATTCTCAGTTAGCGTTCCTGTCTTATCTGAACATATTACCGTAACTGAACCGAGGGTCTCAACTGCCGGTAATTTGCGGATGAGGGCCGCCCGACCGAGCATGCGTCGTGATCCGAGAGCGAGAGTGATAGTCACGACCGCCGGTAACCCCTCAGGGATCGCGGCGACAGCCATACTTATGGCTGTAAGCAATAACAGGCGGATATCTTCACCCCTGATGAGACCTAATCCAAACACTAGCGCTATGATGACTAAAATCAACCAGGCTAATATCTTGCCCAGATGGTCGAGTCTCCGTTGTAAAGGAGTCGGCTCCCGTTCAACACTTTGCAGCATCTCAGCAATGTTGCCTAACTGCGTTTTCATCCCAGTTTCGGTGACCACGGCCATGCCTCGACCATAGGTTACGACGGTACCCATGTGAACCATGTTGAATCGATCCCCAACAGGTAGATCACTCATGTTCACCGCTAACGTTGATTTTTCGACCGGTTCAGACTCACCTGTCAGCGACGCCTCGTCGACCTGAAGATTCACACTCTCCAGTACCCTTCCGTCCGCCGAAACCATATTTCCCGTCTCTAACAAAACAATATCCCCGGGAACAAGACCTCGGGCTGAAATCTCCTTCACTTCGCCATCTCGGCGCACCCGTACTGTCGGGACCGCCAACTGCTTCAGCGCCGCGATTGCCATCTCAGCACGGTTTTCTTGGGTAAATCCAATTACGGTGTTGAGGGCAACGATGATCAAAATGACAACTGCATCAAGCCACTCACCAAGGGCTATCGATACAATTGCTGCAAGGATCAGGATTACCACCATCAGCGCTGTAAGCTGCTCCCAAACAATCCGCCAGGGGCTCTTGACCCCCTGGTCGATCAGCTCATTTGCGCCATACTCCTCTAGTCGATGCGCGGCTTCCCCCGATTTTAAACCTGAAGATGCGTCACTTTCTAAAATTAAGACTGCCTCTTCTGGGCCAATTTGATACCAATCAATCATTAGTCTACTATCACAAGACAACTCTTCGTATTAGGCGTTAGTATTATAACTACGCTTATTCTATTCTCGACCAGGACACGTGTCAAGATCCTTATGCTGAGCAAATCAAGTTGATTTACATGGGGTAAAGGAAGTAATTGAGTCAAATACGCAGGATATTAGCATGTTAGCTATAATTATGCCTGATTAGAGTTACAAGGAGAAAGGAAAGGTACATGACATCCACCTATATACCAGAGAGAGCTATGCTTATCTATGCCCATCCAGACGACATTGAGTTCTCTGCCGGGGGCACAGCAGCCCTATGGGCCAAGCATAATTGTGAAGTTACCTACGTAGTCATTACCGATGGTAATGTAGGTAGTCATGAGGTTGGGATGACGGCCGACCGGCTCATCGAAACGCGGCGAAGCGAGCAGCAAGCCGCGGCCCGCGTAGCGGGCGCCAGAGAATGCATATTTTTAGGCTACCATGATGGTCTTCTGCAACCGACGATGGAATTGCGGAAACAGCTAGTCCGGTTGATTCGCTTGATCAAACCGAATGTCGTCGTCTGTGGCGATCCCACCAATTTTTTCCCAAGTGAATCGAGAATCAATCACCCCGACCATCGCGCGGCCGGGACAGCCGCGTTGGATGCAACCTTCCCAGCGGCCGAAATGCCCCTGCTATATCCAGAGTTGGACGCTGAAGGTCTGACAACTCACAAGGTCAACTATGTCTATGTAAGCAACCCGTCGAAGGAGCCAAATTATTACATTGACACGAGTGAGACGATTGACCTTAAAATAAAAGCACTAAGAGAACATATCAGCCAACTGGGCGATTGGGATCCTGAAGAGCCAGTGAAACAATGGAATCATGAAATGGGCAAGCAGGTAGGCTTTCCTTATGCCGAACGCTTCCTGAGAATCACCCTGAAAGAACCGGAGACAAAAGTTGAAGGCGGTTCGGTAAACGAATAATCCGTTTGAAAAATTGGAGGCATGATGAAATTCAAAACCATTATCGAACCATTCCGCATCAAGGCGGTGGAGCCAATTCGCCATACGACCATGACTGAACGAAAAAAGGCTCTGGAAATAGCAGGTAACAACTTGTTTCTTCTGCGGGCTGAAGATGTGCTGATTGATCTATTGACCGATTCCGGCACAGGAGCCATGTCTTCGCAACAGTGGTCGGGCATGATGAAGGGTGACGAATCGTATGCTGGAGGACGATCCTATTATAAATTCGAAGCTGCCGTGCACGATATCACCAGATTAAAGAATGTGATTCCTACTCATCAGGGTCGCGCGGCTGAAAGAATTCTATTTGGCAGCCTACTAAAACCAGGAGATATCGTTCCTAATAACACCCACTTCGATACGACTCGGGCTAACGTAGAATATCGCGGGGCAACAGCGCTTGACATACCAATTCCTGAAGGCAGGCAACCTGAGCTGTATCACGAATTCAAAGGCAATATCGACCTGAATGCTCTCTCCGTGATCTTGGAGGAAAATCCGGCGAAAGTACCGTTGGTGATGATTACCGTAACCAACAATTCCGGTGGCGGCCAACCGGTAAGCATGGCTAACATTCGCTCTGCGAGCGAGCTTTGTCACAATCATGGTGTGCCTCTATTCCTTGATGCCTGCAGATATGCCGAAAATTCATGGTTCATCAAAATACGCGAGGAAGGCTACGAAGACGCTACACCGTTAGAAATCGCTCAGGAAATGTTTAGCTATGCGGATGGCTGCACAATGAGCGCTAAGAAGGATGGCATGGCCAACATTGGTGGATTCCTGGCCTTGAATGACGACTCGCTGGCCCAAGAGTGTCGCAATATGCTAATCCTCACGGAAGGGTTCCCCACATATGGTGGCCTGGCCGGCTACGATCTTGAAGCGATAGCCGTTGGCCTTCATGAAGCCCTCGAGGAAGACTATCTTCGCTACCGGATTCGTTCAGTGGAGTATCTTGGTAGACTCCTCACCCATGACGGCGTGCCTATTATCCGGCCGACAGGGGGGCATGCCATATATATTGACGCCAAAACAATGTTGCCCCACCTAAAACAAAGTGAATACCCGGCCTGGGCGTTGTCCTTGGCCCTTTACCTGGTCGGAGGCATCCGCTCCGTCGAAATCGGTTCGGTCATGTTTGGCCGGCAACCAGACGGATCGGAAAAACCGGCCGCAATGGAGCTTGTGCGTCTCGCCTTCCCTCGCAGGGTTTACACCCAGAGCCACGTCGATTACCTGGCGGAAGTCATTTGTTATGTCAACAGAATCAAGAATGACATTCGTGGAGTAGAGATGGTGGAATCACCAGCCGTCTTGCGCCATTTTAGCGCCCGATTCGAACCTATTGGCGGATCTCTACTGGTTTCATCTTGAACACACACTCTTTTCCCGGGTGTGATAGAATCGTGGGCGTGACGACAAATCGCCGGGTAATAATATTTTCTATCTTGTTGGTTGGTTTCCTGGCCTTGGTGACCGTCTTTTCCGTCCTGGCCCAAGATGATGGGGATCGATTGGCACCTAGCTCCTCGGATTCTGAGTCGACAGGCGGCATAACCTACACCTTCTACCTCCCGTCAATTTTCAGTGCCGTACCAAACATTCATGATCTAACCCTTTATATGATTGGCGACGGCCGGCTATACGAGGTCCGTCATCAGGACGGATCGCAAGAGCGTATCCAAACACAAGAGGACGACGGCCGCTTCTTTCATGTCAAGGGAGAAAACGAAGGCAAATGGGAAGAGCTCTGGGCATCTGATGAGTACATTTTCCGGGGCACAGATACGAGTCCAGCGAACGATCACATCACTGGAAAAGAACAATACTACACCTTACGTGAAAATAACCAGTACGGCTCACCCTGGGCGCCTCGTTACTGGCAGGTTGGGCAGATTTTCGAACGGAATCCCCTCGTCTCTTTCTACAATAAGGAAAACTGCGCCTTCGATGAGGGAGGCGACCAACAAAGTTGGTTAAAATTCGTGGCCTTTTACCCGAGCTATAATTTCCCCGGGCCTATTCCTGGTGGTATTACTTTAAACAATGTAATCCAATTGGCCTGGCTATCGGCCCCGGCATCATCACCGATTGAGAATTACTTCTACGCAAAGGAATTTGGCCTGGTTGGTTGGAGTAATAATGAGGGAAAACAAGCGTTTATTAGTGAGGTCCATCAACCTGGAACCCGTCCGCCGATCCTTCGGGAAAGCATTCCATGCTTAAATACGACCGGTCAACCGGACCAGTACCTATGGAATTTGCCTATCGGAATTCTTCCCCCACCAAATCGGGCTAAGTAGAGTCGTTACTTATCCTAATGCCAACGGCTTAGCTGACCGTTTGCTAAGCACATCTTTCCTGCCAGTATCTAAGGAAAATCCGGCATTGCCGCTTAATTGACGCTCCTCTATAATCCGCCGATATGAGCGCACCTCCCCAGATCCAGCGGCAAATTAAACGGCAGCAAGAAGCTGATCCGCAGGAGGAGTTGGAGAGACTTTATAGGGTTATAATTCACAATGATGATGTGACCCCATATGATTTTGTCATCATCATATTGGTCCGTTTCTTCCAGCTTGATGTTCCGGCTGCCGAATTGGTTACCTGGACAGCTCATACATCCGGGATCGCTCAGGTGGTCATTTTGCCATTATCCGAAGCCCGTCGCCGAGTCGGACGGGCACATTTTGCTGCGGCCGTAGAAGGATTTCCACTTTCCTTTACCATCGAACCAGAATAATGAATTCGAGTGCCGGGAAACCGTAGCTTGCAAGCAATAATGGCTTTTTATTTTATGTTCTTGCTCCAACATATTCGTATCATCATCTCCAATAGGAGTAACTCATGAATGTCAAGCTCTCCGGCGCTGGCGCGTTGGGACAGACCATTATCGATAGAGATGCAGCCTCCCTGTCTCCATCCTATCGCCGGGAATATAGTCTGGTCGTTGATCGCGCGCAGGGGTCAGAAATCTGGGATGTTGACGGCCGCCGTTTTATCGACTTCATGGCTGGCGTTGCGGTGCTTAATGTCGGTCATCGACATCCGTACGTGACGGAAAAAGTCCAGGAGCAGATAGGCAGATTTTGGCATATTTGCCTGTCAGATTTTTACTATCCCCAGGCCGTCGATCTTGGTGAAAAACTTCAGGCCATCGCTCCAATGCCAGATACCAAAGTCTACTTCGGCAATTCTGGCACGGAGGCGGTAGAAGCTGCGATAAAATTGGCCCGATATCATACCGGCCGGAACAAATATATTGGGTTTCTAGGTGGATTCCATGGTCGCACCTTGGGATCCCTTAGCTTTACCGCCAGTAAAAACGTTCAGCGGGCCAGGTATGATATGGGCGTTCAAGTCCACCATGTCCCTTATCCAGATCCATACAGGCCGCTTTTCCAAACTACAAATGGCTCGAATTATGGATCGGCGGTAGCCGACTACCTTGAAAATGAAATATTTCGAGCGGTTCTCGATCCGGAGGATGTGGCAGCGATTCTAATAGAACCCATTCAGGGTGAGGGTGGCTATGTGGTGCCGGCCCCCGGTTTCTTCTCCCGCATTCGGCACCTTTGTGATCAGCACGGTATATTACTCATTCTGGACGAAATCCAAAGTGGCGCCGGCCGTACCGGTAAATGGTGGGCGGTTGAACATGAAGCCATTGAACCGGACATTGTCTGTTTTGCCAAGGGCATTGGTAGTGGCTTTCCAATTGGGGGCATCATCGCCCGCAGAGGCGTAATGACCTGGAAGCCAGGTTCTCATGGCAGCACCTTTGGTGGTAACCCTATTGTTGCAGTCGCAGCTCTGGCAACGTTAGAGACGATAGAACAAGAAGGCATTCTTGCTCAGGCGGCCGATACTGGCGAGTATATCACGGATGCTTTGACCGAAATGGCCGCCCGCCACGAGAGCATGGGTGATGTTCGTGGAAGGGGTCTCATGATTGGTATCGAATTTGTTAAGAATCGCCAGACAAAGGAAAGAGCGAATGGCCTGCGTGATAAAACAATTCAAAAGGCCTTCGAAGCAGGGCTATTGTTGTTGCCCTGTGGATCAAGCGCAATTCGAATGACACCCCCGCTGAATATCAAACAGTCGCTTGTAGATGAAGGCTTAAGCCTATTTGAAATGGTTCTCACCTCGGTCGAGAGAGATTATCGATAAGCATTTGTACATCACTTAGTTACAGTCAATCTTCTACAAGTTGTGAAGGAAGCCAATGTTACAGAAAATCGAACTCCTGAAAACTAAAATTCGTGCCGGTGTCCTGCCCGCCATGGCCTCGCCTGTTTATCCGGATACGAGTGAATGTAATAGCCCAGTCTTAATCCAGCTCATTGATTTCCTTATAGCGGCCGGGGTCAAGGGTCTTTTCATTGGTGGGACCACTGGTGAAGGCATTTTGATGAGCCCCGAACAACGGCGCACGCTGCATGAAGATTCTATGAAAGCCTTGGCTGGTCGTGTTCCGGCTTTGATCCATGTCGGAGCAAATACAACATCCGGCAGCATATCTTTGGCTCAGCATGCTGCTGAGCTTGGCGCCGATGCCATTGTAGCCGTCACGCCCTACTTTTATAAAATCCATGATGATGCACTGTTCAATCATTTTGCAGCCATTGCAGTCGCCGCTCCTTCAACACCCATCTTTGTCTATGACATACCCCATATGGCAGTTAATGGCATAAGCCCTGAGCTCATTGAGCGTTTAGCTTCAGATATACCCTCATTTGCGGGATTGAAGAGCAGTAACGCCGACACCCAACAAGTGAGACGATTAATTGATGCCACCCCTGGCGAGAAGATCTTTCTGGTAGGCAATGAAGCCGTTGGTCTGGGGAATCTTGCCTTAGGCGCGGACGGCATGATTAGTGGGCTCGCCACTGCCATTCCTGAGCCTTTCGTAACCATGGTTTCCGCGTTCTTTGCCGGAGATTTGGACCTGGCTCGCATGGAACAAAAAAAGATTAACAGGATCCTTGCTCTCTTACCGGCCGGTGCCCGAATCGGGGCCCTTAAAAAGATACTCCAACAGCGGGGGATAGATGTTGGCCCTCCCATCGCACCACTTCCTATTGC
>Ga0307379_10010738_pt1 | contig 12098 bp, 17 predicted proteins | sample UN2MG_FD_202237 | JGI IMG/M metagenome (GOLD analysis project Ga0307379, IMG submission 202237) | Soil microbial communities from Risofladan, Vaasa, Finland - UN-2 | ecosystem: Environmental > Terrestrial > Soil > Coastal area > Acid sulfate soil | place: Finland: Risofladan, Vaasa | collected... | reverse complement strand
CGAGCCGCACTTCGCCGAAGAAGCGAAGAAACGACAGCAAATCCGTAAAGGAAAGCAACCGGGGGCAACTGTGGCAAAATTGCAAAAGTTGCCAGTTCACGCGGCGGAAGAAGCTGCCAAGGCGAAGCTCGACCAAGCGGAGTTTTGAGCAACCAAAAGGCCAAGTTGGAGGCTAAGGAACAAAATGCAATGTGCACAACTCAACACCCACAAAGACTTAGATGCACCTGGTCAGCACATATGATATCCATTGCTCGGCATTTCGGGGCTTATCGGCTGCTGGACCCTACCATCCCCCAGCCGAAGGGAAATCGCCAGCCCCAGGCCACCACGGGGCCAAAAACCGGCCCTCCGTGGGCTGTCTCAACCGGTCTGCAAGGCCCGGAAGCAGGCCGGCATGGCAAAAGCTGCAAAATAGGGCCACTTTGGCCTCCAAACCGAAAACAGGCGAGGAACTGGCCGAAGAAGGCGAGATCGTCGCCCCTGTGGCCAACGGGTGGCCAAGAACGAAGCCCTGCGGGCCTCTGGGAGCCCCACGAGGCTTCTGGGGCAAACTGGCCAAAAAAAACTTGCAATCCGGGCAGATTTCTCTTGATAAGGTAAAGCCCATATAGGAAAATAATAGCATGAAATTGAAAGCATCAAATCTTCTAAACAATCCGAAACTCATGGCCGGGGTGAGTCTATCCGCAAGGACGACTGGGCCCGCTTTCAAGCCCCATAAGCCCCGGCCGCTTTTTGAAAGGCAGTATCATGGAATTGAAAGACACACCTCAAACCACCCCACGGAGTGAGGAGCAGCTCGCCCAGGAGCACGGCGTCGAGGTCAAGACGGTCAGGCTCATCGACGCGGTCGTACAGGAACGGCTCAAAGACTACCGGCCGCAAACCGACGCGCTGGCAGCAGAGCGCAACAGCATCATCATCGAGGACTGGTTCGACCGCGTGGACTGGTCGGGCAAGCTGGCTGCCTGTATGCTCCACTCGCTGTTGAAGTCACAATCACAGCGGGCTGCGGAGATCGGCAAGCACATCCTTGAGCGCCTCCAGGTGGACGTCGTGGAAACCGAGGGCTTGAGCGCAAAGGAGGATTTGTACGTCCGAGAGCTTCTGCTCCTCCTGGAGAATTGACGGCCGCTCGGGTAGCAACAATCAACCGGGGCCGGTTTCGGCCGGCCCCTTTTCAGAAAGGTAGGTGACACAATGCGAGCTTTCAGAACATACTACAAAGACAAAGATGGTAAGAAGCGGCAAGCCAAACGATGGTACGTGGATTTTGTGGACCACCTGTCCATCCGACACCGCTGGCCGGCCTTTGAGGACAAACGAGCGAGCGAGGCCCTGGGCCGGCAGATCGAGCGCCTCGTCACTTGTAAGATGAGCGGCGAGCAGCCGGACCGTGACTCGACCCGCTGGCTTGACGGCGTGCCGGCGAAGCTCCGCGAGCAGCTTGTCGGGATCGGCCTGCTCGACCCGGAACGCGCCGCCGCGGGCAAACCGCTCAAGGCCCACGTGGAGGATTTCAGACAATCACTCTCTGCCGGCGACAACACGGCCAAACACGTGCAGCAGACAATCAACTGCGTCATGCGGATAATTGACGGCTGCCACTTCAAGGCCTTTTCAGATATCGCAGGCGATCACGTCGAAAGGTTCTTGGGAAGCCTCAGAAAGAACGAGGAGAATTTCGGTGCCCAGACCTTCAACAGCCACATCCAAGCGCTCAAACAGTTCTGTTCCTGGATGGTGGTCAACCGACGGGCCAGCAGCTCCCCTATAGCTCATCTGAAGCGCCTCAACGTCAAACTGGACCCGCGCCACCCGCGGCGGGCCCTGGAAGTGGACGAAATACGCCGGCTGTTAGAAGTCACGGCCGCAGGCCCTACGCGATTCGGCATGGACGGCTACGAGCGATGTTTGCTTTATCGCCTGGCTGCGGAAACGGGCTTGCGAGCCAATGAGATCCGCTCGCTGACCGTGAGGTCGTTTGACCTCAAGGCCTAACGGTTACGGTCCAAGCGGGCTACAGCAAGCGCAGGCGCCAGGATAGCTTGCCACTGTCTCCCGAGCTGGCCGAACTTCTGAAAGAGTTTTTCACGAGCAGATTGCCAAGCGTCAAAGCCTTCGGGGGCAGATTATTACAGTTGACTGGACGAACGGGGGAGTTGCTCGAAGCCGACCTTGCCGACGCTGGCATACCGTATGTTGACGAGGCTGGGCGATACGCCGACTTTCACAGCCTCAGACACACGACGGGCAGCCTCTTGGCCGCGAGTGGCGTTCATCCCAAAGAGGCCCAGGAGCTCATGAGGCATAGTGACGTCAATCTAACGCTGTCACTTTATACCCACACGACCCGGGGGCGGTTGGCCGAGGCTGCTGGTAAAATGCCGGACCTCGGGGCGCCGAGCAGCCAGCAGCAGGCAAGGGCCACGGGAACCGACGGCAACCCGGTGGCCGACGATGGCAACTCTGCCTTTTGCTTAGCCAAACAGGGCGGAAAACACCGGACGCCAGTGGACGCCAGTGGACAGGTGACACGCGATAACGATAACGAAACCGCGTTTTTGAATGAACCAGGCAGGAAGGAAACTCAGGAGCGGCCCTCTATCAATCCGATGCCCACAACGCCGCAAAGTGGCCAGGATAAAAGACTTACGCAAAATGCGGAAATCGACTCTGCCATTTACTTGGCCATTCTGGAGCAGGATGCGGACCTCCGGCGGATCGTGGAGCGATGGTCGACGCTTTCACTTGACAAACGGGAGAGCATCGTTAGGATCGTACAATGACAACGGGTTGCCGGCCAGCTACCGGCAAAGAGGCTCGGTTCTGGGCAAGGTCTGGCTCACCTGCTCCCCTGCCCGGAACCTGGCTGCCCGAGAAAGCAGGTGAAATGGACGGAAAGCAAACGAGACCGGAAATCGAGATTCTCATTCAGAGCCTCTTGGCTTGGATGAATGAGCAGCCGGAATACATTACCGGCAACTTCCCTGACGAGGAGCGGATACTGAGTCCGGTCGATAAGTTGAAGCTGGCATGCCACGCAGAGCAGGCTTCGAATCTCTGCCCCCCTGATACCGACTGGCCCCTTATCCTAAGCTCGGATGCCGTGCCACAAGACCCGCTAACGGCATCGGTCAGAAACTTCCTACGCGTCTTGGGCGAGAATAGCGTGAGCGCTACGCTGCTCGCGCTCACGGGCTTGCTGGATGTTTTATGCAAATGCACAGTTGTCCCTATGGTCAAAATACCCAAGCGAGTTAAGGCAGCTTGGGACAATTATTGGTATGCGGTAAAACGGAAAGAACCGTTGCTGCAGACCGAGGATGATGCGTACGAGTGGTTGACGCAATACGGAACAATCGAAGGAACGAAACTCCCGCCTAATCTTGGTGACTTCAAAGACTATCTCAAAAGGTACCGCCGGCTTACCAAAGAAGTACAAGCACAAGCAGCAACTCTAATCAATCCCGACCTACGAAAAGCAATCGAATTCCACGCTGAATGTATTAGAAATAGGTCCGACATGAAGGGCAGATTACCTCCGGTCACTTAACATTTCGGATTTCTGAAAAAATCCGCCCCCCCATTTTCGCTCAAGAATCACGGTTTTTGCCTATTTGCCGGACGTCCGCTACCCATCCGTCTTTATCCGTTTGCCCAATTCTATAGAAGGGCAAGTAAAAAAATCAGCCCAAGAGAAAGGTTGGATATGGCGTCCCAGAAAAACGTGCCGAAGCTCAATGATACGAAGTTCCTCAAACGACCGACGATAAAATTTGGTCGGCTGACAGACCGCGACCGACTGTGCCTCAATTGCCTCAACCTGACGCACATGGCTCACTCGCTGGCAACCACGCCGGAGGTCGTGAGATTCTGGCGGGAACGCTTTGGTTTGCCGGCGGTCAACATCCTGGGCCAGGAATTTTTTGACATACGGGCCGTCCGGGAGTGGTGCGACAAGGTGGATATCGAACAGCTCTGCAGGATGACGCCGGGGAACTTGTTACCGAAGCAGATCACCGTCTTGCCGGACAATTCCCTGGACCTTCCCGTAGGACGTTTTTGGCTGATCCCTGTCCGGGATGATGAATCAGCGAAATCCGGGGAGGCAAGCGATGATGCCTGACAAACTCCTGTGCAATCCGGTCGAAGCAGCGTCGCTTTTATCTATATCGCGTTCCAAGCTATATGACTTACATGCAGCCGGGAAACTGCCAATGCCCATCACTTGTCTTGGACGCAAGATGCTGTTTGTTCGACAAGAACTGGAAAATTGGGTCGAGAGTGGTTGTCCGCCGCGGGCCAGATGGATCGAAATGAACGGCGAAAAGGCTAAACAAATGGCACAGGGCGAAAGGGTCCGCTCATAAATGACCAACACGACTAAGTTTAGGGAAAATGAGCAGCACATTACAAAACAACTGACCAGGAATTGAGCATGGAGGCACCGGCGGGAAACATGGCAACAAGGATGACAAAACCTGACAGGCTCTACAGCGTCGAGGGTGAGGCTGCGGTGATCGCCTCTCTGGTCTTGGACAATTCCACGATTGCCGGTGTGGAAGCTATTCTGGGGCCGGAGGCGTTCTTTAAGCCGGAAAACGCCTCTATCTATCGGGCAATCTTGAATCTTCATAGCGGCAGCAATGGGGACGGCCAGAGCATCGACGCGGTGGTTCTACGGGACGCATTGAAGCAACGCGGCCAATTAGACCAGGTCGGCGGGGCCGACTATCTCGGCAAGATTCTGGACTCCGTGCCCGGGGCGGCTAATGCTATATACTACGCCGGCATTGTTCGTGAACATTATCGACGCCGTCAACTTATCGGCAGGGTCGACCGGATGCGAGAGATTATCGACAATCATGACTCGGTCGATGAGCAAATCGCCGAAATCAGAGGGCTTGTTGAAGGTCTGGATGTTGAATTTGAAACCGGGGACTCAGCCGTCCTTTTGGGACTATCTGACATGGAGGCCGAAGCAATGCAATTCTTATGGCGTAACAGAATACCGTCCGGGACGTTGAGCCTAATCTTAGGCGATCCAAACTTGGGGAAAACCTTCCTGGCGCTCTATATCGCCGCTAAGGTCAGTACGGGCGGACTCTGGCCGGATGCAGAGAATGACAGCGATTGCGCCCCGAAGGGTTCAGTTGTCCTACTGGGGGCCGAAGATGACCTACGCCGTACCGTGCGCCCGCGCCTGGACTCGCTCGGGGCCGATGCATCGAAAATCTTTGCTCTTGAAGCCGTCAAGGTCCGCGACGACGACGGCCGGGTCCGCCGCAAATCATTCAATCTGGAAGATGACCTGCCGGTTCTTGATCGGACCGTCCGGCAGTTGGGCGACGTGAAGCTCATCATCATCGACCCGCTTTCAGCGTACCTGGGCGGCCGCGTGGATTCCCACCGGGACGCGGACGTTCGGAACATCCTCAGCCCGCTTGTTCAATTCGCCGAGGATCGAGATATCACCGTCCTGGGCATCATGCACCTGAACAAATGCAGCACCGGGAAGGTTGCTCTATACCGAGGGATGGGAAGCGTGGCCTTCGTCGCGGCCGCTCGAACCGTCTGGCTGGTCTCGAAAGACCCTTCAGACGTGAACTCGAAACGCCGGCTCTTGACGCCGGCCAAGTACAATGTGCTTGTCGATCCGACCGGGCTGGCCTTTGAAATCCGCAACGGTCGCGTCGAGTTTGAGGACGAACCCGTTTCACTGAGCGCCGACGAGGCCCTAACGCCGTCCGGCGGAATGACCTCGCCCATTAAAGACAAAGCCGTGGCGTGGCTCAAAGAACACTTGCCGCCGGGCAAATCCGTCCCACGAAATGAACTTTATGAGCAGGCCGCGAAAGACGGTATTACCGAAGGCACATTGCGCCGGGCTTATGAGGAATCGGGGGCAACATCCTTCCCCTTAACAGGACCCGACCACAAGAAACTCTACTTCTGGTCTATTCCAGAGAAAGTGCAGGTTGTCTAAGATGCCCCCAACAACATTCATAAGCAACCATATACAACCATATACAAGCATGCACAAGCACGCAGTGTGGTTGCGCATGGTTGTGCATGGTCGCTGGTTGTTCTTTGTTGGGTAAGGTTGCGCAAGGTTGCGCAAGCAGGTGAACCATGAGAACGCGAATATCGAAACGTGAATGGGAACGGCGCCGGCGAAACGGGCTCCGCTTGATAGGTTATAAACCGAATCCGAAAGACCGGATACGGCCTCTCGTAGGTGAGAAGCTCTCCTGGTATAGGTGAACGATGGGACGCGGACATTCAGATAAAAAAACCAGCCGGCAGAAGCGTGAAAACGCTCTGAGGGAAAACAGGCAGCGGGCGGCCAATGCCGTCCGGGAGTTTTTTGACAGCCAGCGGATAGCTGGTAAAGGCAAATAAACATTCAAATTGAAAGGAATTGACAATGCCAGGACGAAAATTCATCGAATGGTTCGCAACCAGCAACAAAAGTTTCGGCGTGAATTTGACACCCGCCGAGGGCGACGGTGAGAGCGTCACGTTTCGCGGCAGCAAGTGCCAAGAATGGCTGCATCAGCTTTGCAAGGCATTTATCGACAAGCACGCCGCGGTGCTGCGCGATAATCGGCTGACGGAGCAAGGCCGGAAAGAAGCGGTGCAGCGCGAAGCCGGCAGACTCCTGGCCGAATTGAAACAACGGTATCGGACTTTTTTGGATCCGTGCGTGAGCGCGTACCAGAATTTTGATTCGACGCGGCTGCCGGCCTTGCGGCGAGCGACGGACGCGCTTTCGGCGGTTGAGCGATTGCGAATACAGCAGAGCATTAGCAATCTTGAAGTCAAGGACCGCGTTGAAGTCCTCGAGAACGCCCTACGCGACAACGACGAAGTGGTACTTGGAACTCTGTTTGACCGACCGCAGCTTCACAGACTGCTCGACCCTTCGTTGATCTCCCAGGCGCGCAGGAAGTACATGAGCCAAAACGCGCCGGACGTGATCGCGGCCGAAACAGCCGCAGCCGTCTTGACGTTCGATTTTGAAAAAGTGACGGACGAACTCTCACTTTTCATGGCCGGTCCGAGCTCCGACGCGGTAGAAATTCACAAGCACCTGGCCGAAATCAAGAAGCTCGGCATGGCCTTTGAGTCGAACGCCGATCTTGAGTGGATGCTGAACGGTGGTTCGCCATCCGGCCTGCCGCAGATGGACTTCTCGTCATTGTCGGATGGAGCCGATTTGTCAACCGCCAGCCGATGAACGAAAAAAGCCGGTTCCCGGTTTTCACGCAACCCGGACGTCCGCCTACGCCTCCGGCGGCGTCCGGGCGATTTTTGATATGAAAAAGCACAAGCCGTCAACAAACGGAGTAAACGGACGCGATGAGTCCGGGCGATTTACGCCGGGCAATACCGGCGGGCCGGGCAATCCGTTTGCAAAACGGGTCGCGCGGTTGCGAGCCGAATTACTTCGCTCGGTGACACTGAAGGACGTCCGAGAGATTGTCCGAACGCTTGTGCTGCAAGCCAAGCTCGGCGACCTGCCGGCCATAAAAGAGCTTCTCGATCGGCTTCTCGGCAAGCCGGTCGAGAGCGACCTTTTTGAGAAATTGGACGAACTGGAGCGTGTCTTAGATGCACTTACGAAGCAAGATAGATAGATTGCAAAGCAGAGCCCGCGAGATCACGTCCGAGCGGGACGATAACATCGAAATCCCTATCGGCGTTTGGCACGCGGACCGCGAAACCGGCGAAGTGATCCCGGACAGCGGGCCGACGCGGCGCGTGCGGCGAGAACAGCGCGGCGCGTTCGGCATTCTCTTGACGCGCCCACCTTGCACGGACAAACAAGAATTTGCGGCGGAGATCGCCCGATGCAACGCATATCAGAAACAACTCGAAGCCGAGCGGACCGACCCGGCGGCATAATCCTGGCAATCCTGCTGGGAGCTTTCCTGGGCTTTATATCGTCGATTGCGGCAGGAGCACGTGGTCTATAACCGGCGGCATATCGTCGATTGCGGTGTGGACGGTCTTCTTGGCCGTCCAGTCGGTACAATGAGCGCCACGGGCCTTGTGGCGTCGAGAACTGGCCTTCTTGAACGGGCCTGACCCATAAGACGTTTCCGGCGAGATCGTGGCTCCTGGCGTGCGTGGGCGGCTGATAGAAGCGTCCGGGCGGCAATCATGAGCCGCACGCCTTCCCTGAGTATGAACACCAAAACGCCGGCAAGTGCGCCGGATTCCGCGCCACACTTCCCTGAAAATGGCGATTTTGCAAGGCCAGCGGCGGAAGTTCGGTTCCGTCCAGGACCATACGCGAGATTCCGGCAAGACGTGCACGTGGTCTATTCCCGGCGGCATATCGTCGATTGCGGCAGGAGCACGTGGTCTATTCCCGGCGGGCATGTCATGACGTTTTTTCTCAAAATAATTGCAAGCCGCACGGCCACAAGGATTTACGGCAGAAAATACCCACCACAAGGGTATGTCACCACCCTATGTCACTCTGTGTCAATTAAAGTCACTTTCGACGTCAACGCCGATAACCGAGCGAACGAACAATGATCCTTTTTTGGAGAACAGAAAATGAAAATTCAGTTTTTCAGCACAAGACAAGTAGCCGACCGCTTGGGAATCCGAACGGATCGGCTGAGTCAGCTGGTGTATCGGAGAAGCATCAAGGAGCCAGCAAGAAGTCCATGCGGATATTTTCTCTGGACCGAAAAAGACCTTGAAGCGGCACGCCAACGGCTGAGTGAAATGGGCAGGTATGCCAAGACGAGCTAAACATCAGAGCCGACAAGCGCCGACCCAGGGCTTCATAAAGCTTGTACGCGGTGACAAAACGCGCGAGCTTGTGTGCTATCCGAACGCCTTGTGCCTACTGACTGTCATTGCTATCCGCGCGCGGCGTTCGGACGCGACCTTGAACCCGCACGGGCTTGCTTTGGGCGAAGCGCTGGTAGGCGATTTTTCGCGCTACGGGATGACATGCAGAAATTACCGAACGTCGAAGCAACAACTGGAAAAATGGAATTTAGCGACATTCCAAGCGACAAACAAAGGGACTGTCGCAAAGCTTGCCGACACAAGCGTTTACGACATAAACATCAACGGAAGCGACACACCAGCCGACACACGACCGACAAGCAAGCGACAAGCAAGCGACAAACAAGCCGACATACAAGCGACAACTAACGAAGAACGAAAGAACGAAAACGATAAGAATTTAAGAAACGAAGAACGAAGATTGCGCGCAAAAGAACGTCTCTTCGCGGCAACCTGTCCCGAGACAAGCGTTCCTTCGACTATTGCTCGCGCGGATTCGTCTTCGACTCGTCTCGACTCGGCAAAGAGAAAATTCGACTTCGGCAATGCACTACGGGAGACCTTGTGCCCGAAGAGTAGCAATGACCTGAAAGCTCTGTGGAACTTCCAGCATTGGCTGGACGGCCAAAACATCGAGATGTATCCACAAGCTCTTGAGATTGCGGAAGCATCCGGCACAGGTCGAAAGCCGATTGCCCTTTTTTTCTCGCGCGTCAGCGACGAGCTTGGCTATCGGCCACGGGCTGAACAGGACAAACGCAAATGAAAAACGAGAAGAGCAACGCATATCTGACAATGCCGCTTGCACAGGTCGAAGCCGACGCGAAACACGGCGTCCGTTTGGCGAGAATCGCCTGGCGGCAGCGCGACAAGGACGGAGCGGGCAGAGTGCTCGGTTTTGTGGTCGAGCCGAGCGAACAGCGGGACGAAGTGATAATGGAGCTGAAAAATGAATGACGGAAAAATTCTGCTAACATCGAAGCAAGCGTCTGAATCGCTGGGAATTTGCGAGCGGACCCTGTACGGCTTGGCCAAGTCTGGCGAGCTGCCGGTGGTGAAGATCGGGCGGGCCGTCCGGTATCCTGTGTCGGAGCTGCAAAAGTGGGTGGAGAAAAAATGTTTTGAAAATTCCCAAAATGGCGCTTGATATTCTTGTCGGACAGCATTATATTATGATTATGAAACGCAAAAAACCAGGCCGAAAACCGTTACCGGAAGCGCAGCGCCGAAGTGCAAAAATCAGCTTCCGGGCGACAAAAGCTCTGCGGAAGGCGCTCGACCAGAAAGCGAAGCAAGAAGGAAAAAGCATGGGCACGTACATAGTGGACGTGCTCCAAATCCAGATCGAAAGGAGCGGGTGACATGGCGTCGATAGCTCGAGACCCAGGCAAGTGCAAGAGAATCCTTTTCATCGGGCCGGACGGACACCGGCGGGCGATTCGATTAGGCAAGCTGTCTGTCAAGCAAGCCGAATCATTCAAATCGAATTTGGAAGCGCTGATTAACAGCCGGATTACCGGCAGCCTGGACGCCGACACGGCGCGATGGATAGCGGGCCTTCCTGGTGACATTCACGGGAAGCTGGCAGCGGTCGGCCTTATGGCGCGTCGGGCGGCGGCATCGGCGAAGTCCAGCCTTGCCCTGGGGCCGTTCCTGGATGAGTACATGCAGAGCCGGTCGGACGTGAAGCGGGGTACGCAGGATACTTATGCCCGGGCGGTCAAGCACCTGTTGACGTTCTTCGGTCCTGACAAGCTCCTGGCCGAGATCACGCCGGGGGACGCGGACGCTTGGCGGCTGTATCTGGTCAAGTGCCCGGGACGGCAGCCCGAGCACGGCCTGGCCGAGAACACGATCCGCAGAACGAGCGGCATTGCCCGTCAATTTTTCCGGGCGGCGATGCGCCGGAAGCTTGTGGATGAGAATCCGTTTGCCGAACTGAAAGTCAGTGTCACGGGCAACCCGGCGCGTGAGTACTTCCTGAGCCGGCAGGACGCCGAGCGAGTCATTGAAGCTTGCCCGGACGCACAGTGGCGGCTGATTTTCGCCCTGGCTCGATATGGCGGGCTTCGAACGCCGAGCGAGATTCTGCTGCTCAAATGGTGTGATGTGGATTGGGACAAAAGCCGGATGAAGGTTCATTCACCCAAAACCGAACACCACCCTGGCGGCGAATCGCGCCTTCTGCCGCTTTTCCCGGAGCTATACCCGCACTTGTTGGCGGCATACGAGCACGCCGAGCCGGGCACGGAGTACGTTATCACGCGATATCGCACGACCGGGCTGAATCTGCGAACACAGCTTATGAGGATTATCGCTCGGGCCGGCCTGCAACCCTGGCCGAAGCTCTGGCAAAATCTTCGGGCCACACGGCAGACGGAGCTGCAGCAGGACTGGCCGGAATACGTCGTCTGCGCCTGGCTCGGAAACTCAAAAGTGGTGGCGCGTGAGCACTATCTGCAAGTCACCGATGAACACTACAAACAGGCGGCGCAAAAAGCGGCGCACTTGGCGCAAAAAGCGGCGCAGTATCCAGCCGCACTGAGCGGCACGGAACGGAATGTCACCCTTACTGACGACTCGGAAAACGCGGTTTTGCCGCTTGTTGCGGCTAAGTGCGACTCAGTGCATGAAGCCGGGATGGGCGGTAGAGGACTTGAACAATCCGCACTGACGCCCACAAAAACGCACATTTCAACAAACGGCGGCGCGCCAGGCGGCGCACCCGAGAGCGATTTTTCCAAAAAAGACCCGGACTTAGAAGGGATTGTCCGCGCCTGGCCGACGTTGCCGGTGGACGTGAAAAAGCAGATCAAAGAATTGGTCATCAGAACCAGCAAACGCAAATAGACTTTTGAAAGGAATTTCTTATGACAGGCAGAAAATTCATCGAATGGTTCAGCAGCTCGCCGCGGTCTTTCGGCGTGAATTTGGAGCCCAGTGAGACCGACACAGAAGGGCCGCTTTTTCGCGGTGGGAAAGGACAACTTTTCCTGCATCAGCTTTGCAAGGCATTTATCGACACGATCGAGTCGGCGCACCGCGACGACAAGTTGACAAGCAAAGGCCGGGCCGATTTGATTCTGCGCGAAGCTCAGCGGCTTCTGGCCGAGCTGCGCGGCAACTTCAAGAAGTTTCTGGACCCATGCGCGAACGCGTACCAGAATTTTGATTCGACGCGGCTGCCGGCCTTGCGGCGAGCGACGGACGCGCTTTCGGCGGTTGAGCGATTGCGAATACAGCAGAGCATTAGCAATCTTGAAGTCAAGGACCGCGTTGAA
>Ga0307379_10010733_pt1 | contig 12100 bp, 18 predicted proteins | sample UN2MG_FD_202237 | JGI IMG/M metagenome (GOLD analysis project Ga0307379, IMG submission 202237) | Soil microbial communities from Risofladan, Vaasa, Finland - UN-2 | ecosystem: Environmental > Terrestrial > Soil > Coastal area > Acid sulfate soil | place: Finland: Risofladan, Vaasa | collected... | reverse complement strand
AACGGGGCAATCAGGGCGCCGGTGATCAGGCCCCGGGCCGACTGGAGCGTTCTGGAAAAGGCACCCCAGCCATGGAGCGAAAGCTCTGCGTAGGCTTCGGCGAATGGGAATTGATTCATCGACATGCTCGATTTCCTCTTCGTTAAAGTCGAAAAAGCAAACCCCGGACGGGCAGGGTTAGTCAATATCGCCCCGCCCGCCCGGGCCACGAGAGTTCAATACGCCGGCGGATTGGCCCTGCCGTGCCAGATTCCATCCATCGGGTTATGCACGCGCGTCGGCGGCAGTTCGGTCGATGTGAACTTCATTTGTTCCGGGATTTGCATTTTGGCCGAGTTTGCGGTCCGCTGTTGCTCCAGGGCCACGATGGCCGCCGACGCCTTCAGCGCCGCCACCGCCGCCTGTGCCGCCAACGGGCGTTGATCGACCAGCCTTGTCCGTTCCGCCTTCAGCGTGCCGAGGCGGATTTTTTTCATCGGGCCGCTCAGGTCGTTGTCGGCGAGGACTTGATCCATCTTGCGTTCCACCCAGACGATTTGCACTTCGAGGTCGGCAAGCTTGCCCGCCTCGCCGACGATGGAATTTAGGCCCGAGCGTTTTTGCCCCAACACCTCGCCCGTCTTGAGAATTTCGGGGTCGGCGGTGCGAGACAAAACCGACATTGCCTCTCCCCGGATGGAGCGCGCGTCGCCGGCGAGTCGCCGCTTTTCGATTTTCTCGGGGGCCACGAAAACGCGTCGCGGATCGACTTGCCCGCGGTAGCTCTCGAGCGCGTTGAACAACTCGCGGATCGTCGGGCAGTCCGCGACCGGCCGTGTGCCAAAGTCTTGCGGAGTAGGCACGACGACCGCCGCGGCCCGGCGCTCGAGATCCTCGGCCTCAAGGAGTTCGGCCACGGCCCGCCGCCGTGCTGCCAGCGTTGCGAGATCCTCGGCCGCGTCCTCTTCGATTCTGCCGGTCAAGTCGACGAGTCCGGGGCTGGGGTGTTCGCCCCGGAGAATGCAATCCCGATATTGTTTCTCGGGATTCTCGGTTGCCACCGCTTTCGGGGCGTCGATGGTTGCTGCGCTCAAAATCAGGTTCCTTTACTGACAGATTGACTTGGCGAATTCCGTCGCCGGGATTGGGGTTACGACGAGATGCTCTTGGCGAAAATCGTCGCCGGGTTGGGAGTGTCCTCCCGTTGTTTCGACAACCTGTCCGATCCGATGGATCGGATCGACTCGGCAAACTCGCGCGAGGTCCGGGCGTCGCCGTCCTCGTGGACCACCCGCCCGCCGCCGCTGCGATGGCTCGCCCCAGCCGGTTCGACTTCGCGGAGTCGCAAGCCGCCGATGGGGTCATACTCGAAAAGGTCAGCCATGATCGTTTCCTCTCCTCTTGAAAAAGTTTCGAAGGATCCGCGCGCGGTCGGTCAGTTCCAACCGCGGCAGGATCAACGTGGATACGTTTGATTCGCGCGCCTCACTTTCGGCGCGCAGTGCGTCAGACTTTGCTTGGAGTCGGGCGATTTCTGCGCCGGTCACTCTTACGTACAGCCGTTCCACTTCGACCGTCAGGGCAGCAAGCCGGGCGCCGACTTCAATCAGCTCGCACAAGTTGGGCTGGGTTTTCCGAAGCCAGTCAATCGACACGCCCGGGCAGTCGAATTCCACCACCGTCAGTTTGCCGCCCACGGTGTCGGCCGCCAGCACGTCGCCAGTCGCCATCGGGAGCCAGGCTAGTTCGGTTTCGATTCTTGCGTGTTCGTTCATAGTTCTCGCTGCCCAAAATTCGCCCGGCGTTGTTGCCGATGCACAAAGTCGAGTAAATTGCTGCCCAGGCCGTCGTCGCGTTGCTGTTGCGGGACATATCCCGATAACGAATCAAGGGCGAACGGCAACGCCAAGGCAAGCGCGCTCGCCCTATCTGCATGTCCGTCGCTATCTCGGGTCGCCGTCAATTTGAACCCGTAGCTCTTCTCGACGATCGTCAGCCGCAACAGGTCCGCGACAAGCAAGTCATCGTCGAACAAGGCAATCCGCCGGTCGCGAAAACATTCGAGAATCGCCGTTGCTTGCCGGTTCAAGGTCTGACCGACGGCCGGAACGGGTTCGCAGTACATCCCTTCGGATTCCAGGCGCTGCGCCATACTCAGGCATTGCCACGGGTCGAACGCGACCGCTTTAAGCCCCATCGTCCGGCGGTATTCCAAGACAGTCCAGTAAACGTCTTCGAGGTCCACGGTCGGGTTCGGCCGCCAGTTCTTGACCCAGGCCAATTGCAGCCGCCGGTGTGCATAGTCGATTCCGAGTCCGACGAGTGAGGCGTGGTCCCTGACAGCCCCAAGGTCCAGCCCGGCAATCAGCCCGGTGCCCGGTGGCCGGCACATCCAAGGCCCGTCCGCTGTGATGCACGCGCGAACATCGGATTCGGCCAGTGCATCCCCGGCTTGGGAAAGCCACTCATTCAACCAGACTCGTCGGAAGGCCCCTTGGGTTATCAGCGCTTTTTGTCGGTCAAGCCGGGCTGGGGTGATCCGGATAGGCGGGCCGTCGAACCGGCTGAAGTAGAGCGCGTCGTCTTGCCGGAACGCTTCGCGGATCCGCCAATGCCAACTCTTACCACGGCCTAGCCCGGCGTTGCTGCCGACCAGCAACAGGCAGTCGGCAGACTTCCCGGCCGACGATACGAGGGAGTCCCACAAGTCAGGCGCCGACCAGTGTGTGAGTTCGTCGACAAGTATGAAGTCCGGTGTCGGTCCCCAGCTACTTGCAACGTCGGAAGCCATGATTTCCAGGGCCGAACCGGTGTGCGGGTTGACCACCTTGAACGATTGCAGTTCAAGGAACCGGTCAAGGTCCGGGGTCAGTCGTACCCCGTCGTCAAGCGCGTCCCGCAACAGTCGGCTTTGGTCCTTGTCTTCAGCAAACGCCAGCCCCCGCCGCCGCTCCCGGGAACCGAATAGGATGTTCGCTGCAACCATCGCCATGTCGGCCGTCTTGCCGCCGGCCCGAGGGCGCTCGAGGTACGCTTGGGAGTATCCGCCCTCTGCCGGAAGCCCCATAGCCCGCCGGATTCCCGGGACCAGCGCGTCATGGTCGGCCACCTGTTGCGATTCGGCAACTTCAATCCACGGCCGCGGCCCGGAGTCGGTCGGGATGCGATACCACTTCCGAAACTCCAGCGGGTCGGTCAGTCGTTCAAGTTGTGTGGTGTTCATTCTCAGGCCCTCACGCTTCGCTGGTTGCGTTGTCTTGGGTATCGACGTGTTCGGAGTCGGGTTCGCCTTCCGGCCCTGAGGGAGCCGCTACGGGCGTTTGATAGAACGTGCCGATAATCCCGGTGGTGTCCTGCTTGTCGAGTCCAAGGCGTTCAAGGCACTTGTCCCGCTCCGCCGAAGCCCGGGCCACCTCCCGGCTGTAGGCAAGCCGTTCGCCGTGGGTGAGTTCTCCGTCGGCCAGCCGCAACCAGCGGGAACACAGTTGCGAGTGTTTCTCCCATCGGCAGGCGCTTTGAACACAAAGGCGTTCATAGGTGCCCAGTGTGCCCCTCACTTCCAAGGTCAGGTTCTCCAAGGCCCGGCGCAGTTCGCCCACCGACATGTCGATGTAGTGACACCCGGCCGGAAGCTTGCTCAGAGGCATGCGCAACCCGTGTCGAACCGCGTTCGCGTTGCCCGGTTGACCGGCCATATCACCCTCACTTCACCCTTGAAAACGCATGGAATTGGCAACGATTCTGGCAACACCCCGCCCGAAAACCCGCTGTTTCCCGGGGAAAACTCGCCCCGACAACTGATTCGGTATCAGTTCCGGGGGTCCGAAGTGGTTCGCCCCGGCCCCCGCCGGCCCGGTCGGGCATGGATTGGCTCATAGAGCGTCGCCTCCTGTCGGTACTCCCCCCGCGAATCCCGCGCGCACTCGGTACTCGGCAAGGGGTTCGCCCGGCCGTTGTCCAGGCGCCGCGTGATGTTCCTCCGATGTCGCCGCCGCGGTCGCCGGGGAGATGAGTTTGACGGGCCAGACGCCCTTGGTTAAAAACCAAGCCATCGCCCCAGGCACGCTCTTCAGCCGCGGCCGGTTGATCGGCACGGCGACGGTCGCCCGGGCCTCAGCGATGCAGGCGAACGCCGCCTCGACCGACGCGACGCGCTGGAGAAGGTGCCCGGCCGTTCCCTCCGCGTCGCCCAGCCCCAAACCCCGCAACGCAGTCATCAACCCCTCGGTTGGGGTCTTCTTCTCTTCCGTCTTCGGCGCGCAAATTTCCTCCTCCTCCTCCTCCTCTTGTGGAGTTAAGGAAGAAGGAGGAGGAGGAGGAGGGTTAAAGTGGTTAGGAGAAGGAAGAAGGTGGTTAGGAGAAGGAAGAAGGAGGTTAGGAGAAGGCCCGTTTACAACTGTTCTTGTCCGGTTCTTGTCTGGTTCTTGCACTGTACTTGTCTGGTGCAAGTCCGGTGCTTGCACTATCAGAGCCGGAATTTCGGACGGCTTTTCGGCCTGGTGGGGGTTCTGGTGTGTAAGAAACTGGGGGATGGAAATGTACCGGGCGCCGTCGGCCTCGTAACGCACGATGAACTTTCCCGGCGAGTCGGCCAGCAGCGTCAACAGGCTGTTGACGTCGCAAACGTCGTAAGGCAGAATCTCAGCCTTCAGCCGCTTCGGTCGATCTTCAAGCCGGCCCTCCCGATCGGCCCAACACCACAGCCCAGCGAAGAGGATCCGCGCCAAGGGAGGCAGTTCGGCGAGATCCTCGTTTTTGAAATACGCAGGTTTGACGTTTCGCGTCCGAGCCATCATTCGCCCTCCGTGATTCGCTGCTCGCCGCCGGCCGCTTGCTCGCGCTCGAGCTGCGCGAAAAAATCCAAGACGGTCTGACCGCGGATGTAGTGCTCGCGGCCCAGCTTAATGAAGCCCAGCCCAGCCTTGCGGGCGGTCCTGACCATGTGTTCGCCCCAACCCAACCGCCGCCGCAGTTCGGCAAGGCTGAGCAATTCGTCGGAACGAATCGACCCGGTCAATGCTTCCGTGCCAGCCATCGTTACGCCTCCACGACGCAGGTTTTTCTCTCCGCCGCCAGCCGTTCACGACGCGACCGACGGCCGGACGAAGGTGGGTTTTCCAAGTACCGGCGAAACTGCGCAACATGGCAATCGCTATAGATGCGAAAGCCAACGGAATTGAAGGGGGGCTGCGCGATTCTGCCCGTCAAAATGCCATGTCGGATCTTAGCTGCCGTCGCCGGCAAACCCTCTCCTTGAAGCAGTTCCAAAATTTCCGCGAGAAACATGTAGGTCTCCTTTCCATCAAGAACAAAAAAAAGGCCCGGCCACAAAGGCGCAGCGTTAACTGCATCTCCTTTGCGGCCGGGCCTGACTCGATAGCTCAGTACCCAGCGGGGCTCGCCGTTGCGAAATCGACGGGCCTTTACATGATCTTATGGCGACTCGTTATTTGGTCAAGCCCGAAAAATGCAATTTCATTCCGCGTGGTGCCTCCCCACGTCAACAGCCCCGCCAGCCCGGTGAAGCCGCCGGTGTAGCCGAAACGCCGCATTTGCTGGCAACACCGAAGCAAACCGGGCTTTCGGAAACCCGGAAAAAACGGGTATTTCAGGGTTATCCGAATCCGGTTTGCCATGTTCGTTCGCACTCTTAATCAGAGGGTTGGAGGTTCAAGTCCTCCAGGGGGCACACCTAAAGCCTTGCGTAGCAAAGAGTTACGCAAGGCTTTTTTCGTCGCCAAACGGGGTATTCCAGGTCCGTGCTACGCCGGTGCTACGTTGCGAATCAATCGACCGACCCAAAGAATTCGGTCGGCTGTGGCACGGAAACGGTCCGGTGCTACGCGGTGCTACGGTCCGGCGCAAAGAGAAGCCCGGCTGAAAACCGGGTTAGGGGTGCCGCCGCTGGCCTGCAAACGGGTGGCAGAATCAGTCGTCTTGTGAATAATAGCAGACCCCCTCGATGATACGCGTTGCTTCTGAACCTTCTATCCTTTGGACGCCATCAACAGGTTTTTTCGCCAGTAACGCCTTAGCCAAGGCCTCGATTGCCTTCGGAAGCTTATCCCACCCTCGGATAAGGTTTTCTGTTCTCTTCAGCAGCCAATCGCGGCAGAGCGTGGCTTCGTCATCGTCAGGCCTGTAACAGAGAGCCTGTGCGTCTGTCGTGGCTTTTTCCCAATCAGAACCAGATTTTGTCTGGGGTACCTTGCTTCGCAGTACTCGATGAGCAGCAATGCCCGCCAGATGCACCATGATTCCCTCCATGCAAGGAACCGTTTCTTTCAGCTCGTCGTGGCAGAAGCTCCCGGGCCCCTTTTTTTTCGGCGATGTTGCGCCACGCCTACCATCCTCCCTTTTGCTAACGTAGATCTCCGTGTACTCAATGCCCATGTCGAAGTGCCAAAACAGTACAGCATGCGCCGCCTCATGTATGGCCGTCTCGTCCATCTCTTCTTTCGTGAACTGTCTGGACATGGCCCTTCCTTTCTCGCGAGGCCCCGACCCGGCGGCCGGTTGCGAGTCCAGGACACCGGGAAGGTACAAATGCTCCATTGACGACCCCGATTCTCCCCATTCTCGGACCGTTACGCAAGAGCCGGGTCGGGTCTCTGGCGTGGGCCCCCTTGCGAACCATTGACCCCGCACCGTATAATGCGAGTTTCTCGGTTCTGATTAGCAGAGTAGGGTGCTCGCATGGAGAACGTCGTCTATCTGCTTGGGGCTGGTTTTTCGGCGCCCTTTGGGTTGCCCGTCATGAGCAACTTCCTTGAAAAGTCGAAAGACCAGTACTATAGAGATCCGGAAACGTATAGCCACTTCCTGGAAGTCATTAAGACCATCGACGAGATGGCGAAGATCAAGAACTACTACAACACCGATCTCCACAACATCGAAGAGATACTATCCATTCTGGAGATGCAGAGCTTATTGGCCGGCGGGGAGAAGCGGGACCTCTTCGTACGGTACATCGTGGACGTGATCGACTACCATACCCGCAAAATCACCGAGGTTCCCAGGGGGGCGGATGAATTGTTTAAGGCTCTGTTCGGAAACGATGCGCTGTGGCAATTGTGCGGGATCTTCGCCGCAGCACTTCTCGGATATCGCTTTTCAAGGAGCGGGAACGGGCCTTTGTGCCGAATCCGTGTGACAGTCGCGCAGAACAGAGAAACGCAGTACTCGGTCGTCACATTGAACTACGATACGGTACTGGAAAGAATAATAAAGTTCATGCACGTGCAAATTGACACCGTCACATGCCCAAGCTTCTTCCGCAAGAAGTTTGAGGACGGTACGAAAGACGAACCGAATCAGACACCACTGGCAAAGCTTCATGGCTGCGTAGAGGAAAAGAACATTGTCCCACCGACGTGGAACAAGGTCCTTCTGAAAGATAACAACCTGCTTTCCACTTGGCGGACTGCGTCGGGACTACTCAGCCAAGCAAATTACATTCGCATCATTGGGTATTCGCTGCCTGTGAGCGATTCCTACATTAAGTACCTTTTGCGGTCAGCGATCATGGACTCTCGACACCTGAAGAGGATAGATGTAGTCTGTCTTGATCCTGGAGGAGATGTGAAACAACGCTTTGATAACTTCATCTGCTATCCAAAGTATCGATTTAAGTCTGATACAACAGAGAACTATCTTTCGGCGTGCACTAGCCTCGATGGCGATAAATACGACACATACTCTGCTCAACTTGATCCCAAGCACGATCAATATATGCTGGACGGTTAATAAGCGGATAGGCGGAGCAGGCGGCCGAGCAGAATCGAGATCACCACGTGCCCCAGGATCGCTTCCGACGAGGTAGGTGGTGTGATTGGACCTTGGAGGCAAACGTCGCTTAGAATCGACATCTCGGCCTCGCGCGCAAAAAACCGGCCGCACGATGACAAGTCGGACGGCCGGCACGCGGAGATCTCACTACGAGTGAGAACATGAAACTATCTGCTTTCGAGCGCCACGGCCCAGGACAGGCTGTCGCCGCCGGACTTCGGCGTATGAGCGCTGGCCCAGGTGGGCATACCATCGATGCGGATGATGCAACGGTAGCCGGTTTGATCCGACTGCCAGCCGACATGACGCGAAGACTCGACCGACATTTCCTGCCGGATGCCGATGGCGTACTGGCTGAAATCGACCAGGATGATATCCCCGAGAGTCCCCAGGGCGGGCAGCTTTTCCGTGAACACGACGGGCCGTGTGAGAATCTGGAAAGAGCCGTTGTCGCTCGTCATCACCGGAATGTGAGCCCCCGACGTGCCGATGGTGATACTGAGTTGCGCGAGTTGCGGAATGGTCGTTCGACAATCCAAAACGAGTTCTCGGGACGGGCACGGCCGGGGTTGCGGCGGAAAGATGGCAAGCGTGGCCGACCAACCTCGGGTGCAAGCCGGCGTGAACTGGCCCGAGCGGATGACGTGCAAGATGGTCGATTTGACGCGGGAAGCCACAACTCGCCGGACCACCGCACCCCTCCTGGACGACTTCGCGCCCGATCGTTGACAACCCCGGGTTCGTACGCTAGGCTCAGGGCTGATTCATATTCCTATCCGTTATGCTTCGTCCCTTGGCGGCACTACGTCGGCGTCACCAGAGTAGTCGCAAGAAGAGAAAGGGTTAGTTATGTCGAGAATGATGCGCGGGTTGCTCTCCGTGACGATTGCGATCTCCATCGTGTTTCCCGTATCGGTTTGGGCCCAGGATTCATCGCCGGTCAAGGTTGAGAACTACACGGGGGCGATCAAGCTGGCCTGCGTGGGCGACAGCATAACGCAGGGTGTTGGGGCCGGGCGCGGCCAATCTTGGCCGGACCAGCTCCGCACGATGCTCGGCGAGCAGTGGGACGTGAAGAATTTCGGCGTCAGCGGCACTACGCTCATGAAGAGCGGCGACAACCCATACCAGAAGCAGGGAGCCTTCAATAGCGCAAAGGCTTTCGACCCGGATGTGGTGGTCACCCGAATCGAGAAGGCGCAGCAGTGATCGCCGGCGCCGTCTTCAAGGCCTTGACCGGCAAGGACGCGCCGAAGTGAAGAAGGAATAACGGCGCCGGTTCGCCGATTTCCGGCCTCCTGTCCTTCCCGAAGAACTCATCCGAGGGAAACGAAGATAGGCCTGTCATGACACTACAAGTGTCGAGCGCCGACGAGGCCCAGCGAATCCACGAAGCTACCTTGGACGTCCTGGAGGGGATAGGGGCTGGAAACCGCGGCCGGCGCGGCGATCACTGGCCGATGCGCGTTGGCGGCACGCCGCCGCGCGCGACGTTGAAAACTTCGCCCGTCGTGTCGTTGTAGGCCTCGAACGCACTTATGCAGGGATTGCCGCTATCCGTCATCATGACGAACAGCCGCACCTTCCGCGTGGTCCGGCTGACGATCGGCGCCATAAAGTCGGGGCCGATGGTCCGGCCGTTGAAGCAACCCACCCATTTCGATTCCTTGTCGTCCCAACACTGGATGACATAGCGGATGACTGAGGATGACGGGGCTTCGTTGATCTTGAATTCGTTAATGGTGGTGGGCTCGGCGAAATCGAGCTGGAGCCACTGGTCGTTGGACGACGCGGCCTTCCAGGAAGTGGCCGCATTGCCGTCGATGGCCTTGGCGGCTTCATCGCCGGCGGTCTCGGACGAGGCTGTGGCCTTGCCGGCCAGCTTCGGCGCACTGCACGCTTTGCTCAAATCCTTGAGCACGCAGTTGACGAACGATGACTTCTTGTCGTTCTCGGGGTCCATCACCCTCATGAGGACTTCGCCCTCCGAAAGATAGAACCGGCAGTTCGTCCACGTTGCTTCATTCCAATCCGTCGTGTTGACGATTTCACATCGCGGCAATCCGATGGGGCGCTTCGACTTGCCGTTGAGGACGCAATTCTCCATGCGGATCCCCGTGTGGGCGTGCCAGTCCGAAGCATAGCAGCAGAGCAGGAAACCGGGGCCGTCGGTGTCGTGGAACAGGCAGTTCCGCATGGTCATGTCGTCGCAATTGCCTTCGAAGTCGAACGCCTCGCCGTCTCCGCTGCCCAGCCCGATGTCGACGAAGCCCCATTCGCTGTCTTCGAAGACCCAATTCTTGCAGCGAAAGAACATGGCCCCGGCCACCCCGTTGAAGGAACGGAAACCCCGGCCGATATCGTGGGTGACGCAGTTCCGCACCGCACCGCCGTCGACCCCGCGGATCCCCATTTGCCACTGATAGCCTTCTTCGAACAGGCAGTCCTCGAACGTCATGTTCGCGAAGTTGTAGATATAAGACGCGTTCTTGTTGAAGTTGTCCGGGCTGTTGGTCCAGACACCGGAGGCCAACCTCCGGAACACGCAGCCCTTGATCGTGATATCCCTCAGCACGACCTTGTTGTCCCGCTCGTGCGAGAAGAAGCAGACGCCAAGACCGATCTTGCGCTTGGGATAATCCTCGTAATGCTGATACAGCAGCGAATCGTGGAAATAGCAGTCCTCAATCCAGATGAATCTCTTGGTCGGGCAACCGTCGGAGTATTCCCCGCAGATGCCGGTCATGCATCGGTTGAACTCGATCCCGACGATCTTGAAACCCTCCTGATCGGCCAGATAAATGCCGATACGGTCATTATTGTAGTCTTCCCTGTCAATCACGGGCTTCTTGCCCTCTCCGTAGGAGCCGATGGTGATTGGGTTTTCGGGCGTTCCGTTGCCCTTCGCGTGCAATTCCTCGTTCCAGGTATCCCCGCATTTCAGCAGGATGCGGTCGCCGGGGGCATACTCTATCGTCGAAGCCTTCGCCAGGGTCTTCCACGGCCCGGTGGCGCCCTCCGGAGCGGCCGCCTGTCCGGTCCAACTATCGTTTCCCGAGGATTGGCTGACGTAGTAGGTCGCTGCGTTCGCCGACGCCGCCGCGAAAACCAGTACGGCGACCACGACAGAAAGGTCGAACAAGGTTCCCAGGCGTTTTGCTGATCTCATTCTCATGCACTCGCTTTCATCTGCGTATTGGAGGGAGAGGGATCCAAGGGCGATGATTGGAAGCTACCGAGGTCGACTTGCGACTGGGTAGCCGCCGATGATCGCCCCGCCGAGATATATCCCCGGGGGGGCGCTCACCGGTTTCGCATGACGCCCTGACGTGTCGTTACTTGGTCTGCGGAGTGCCGAGCGCTACTACGCATCCTGGCCGAAAACAACGAGTCGCAGCCCAACATCGTGTTGATCATGTCGGACGATTCGGGTTTTTCCGACATCGGTTGCCACGGCGGGGACTTGTTCCAGCAAGTACCGATACATCATGGATTCCTCACTTGGTTACGGAGAACACTCGTAGACAAGGCGGTAGGATTGGCCGCCGTCGGTACTCTTGAAAACGCCCTGGCGATTACACAAGAAAAGCGCCTTCCCGTCCTCTTGGTCGGGCAGCAGGCACGTGACGCCGACGTTCGAACGATCGGCCGCGGCTCCACTATGGATTTCCGCCTTATCGGACAACAACGACCACTTGCCGGTGGTGCGTTCCGGGACGCAATAGACCGGGCTTTTCTGCTTTCCGGAAAAGGGGGCCGCGTACGTGGTCGACTGCAAACGCCATTCGTTCGGTCGCGTTTCCTTCATGAACTGCCTGTATCCCAGCGCCGTAAAGAGCGTATCGGCAGGCATATCGTGCAAACGCTGAGAAAACATGTTGCCATGTTGCCAAGTATAGTACACGCCCCGGGTGGTGGCGAAGGTCAGAAAATTCTGGTGTACGCCATGGCCGATATTGGTGACTCCGAAATCTTCCACCTCCAAGGACGGTCTGAATGTCGGTTTCCCCTCTTTGAACCCGACCCAGTAGATCCGCCCGGGCGCCTTGACCGGCGAGACAGGCTGGCCCAGGCCGAGCGTTTCGAACTCGTGATCGTCGAACGTTCCCACGATCAGCGCTCCATTCTCCTCCCGAGTTACCGGAACGAACCCCAGGCAGGTGACCCGCTCTGCCTTGAGCCCGGCGTTTTCCCAGGTCTCTCCGGCATCCCGGCTGAGAAACAGACCGCCGGTTTCTCCAGCGGCAGCTACCACGTTCGGGTCGTTCGGGTCGAAGGCGATCACCTCGCCGAAAATAGTTGTGGGACCGCGGCCGTCGAAATCGATCTCGCG